>Ga0315297_10002434_pt1 | contig 11766 bp, 8 predicted proteins | sample YL17G15_0_MG_FD_203628 | JGI IMG/M metagenome (GOLD analysis project Ga0315297, IMG submission 203628) | Sediment microbial communities from Yellowstone Lake, YNP, Wyoming, USA - YL17G15_0 | ecosystem: Environmental > Aquatic > Freshwater > Lake > Sediment | place: USA: Wyoming | collected... | reverse complement strand
CCGCCCTCGTCTGCTCGAGCCTCCTGATCTGCTCCTCCATCAGCTGCTCCCTGTGCATCATGTCCTCCTCTCTCCTGAGGAGCTCGTCCTCCTTGAACCTCATCGGCTCCTTCAGGGCCTTCATCTCATCCTCCTTCGCCATCAGCTTTTCCTTGGTGACCCCGATTTCCTGGTTCCGGAGCGCCAGCTCCCTCTCCACCCTCTGCATGCTCTCGAGGCGCTGCTTCAGGGCGTCCGAGACGGAGCCGCTCGATCCCTTCGTCGGTGTAATCAGCTGCAACTCTTCGATCTTCTGGGAGAGCGCGACCTCCAGATCTTTGTTCTTGAATGTGAGTTTCTCCAGATCCGTCTTGAGGGCATTGTTCCTCTGCTCGAACTCCGCAATCCTATCCTGCAGTTCGGATGCGAACCGCTCCCTCATCTCCACCTTCGTGTCGGTCTCTTCCTTCGCAAGCTCGGTCTCCTTGCACTTTACGAAGTTCTGCATCTCATCCAGCATGCGCGTCTTTTCCGCGAGCTCCATCTGGATGCGCGCGACATCCCCCTGCTCAGTCGGCATCTGCCGGAGCCCCTTCTCGAACTGCTCCTTGTAGGTTTCGACGGAAGCTCGCATCTCCATGTTCTCGATCTCGAGCTGTTCCCTCGCCGCCATCTCCTTAGCGAGCTGGTCCGTCCGCTTGTCGGATTCGCCATCTTCCTTGCCTTGGACGCTCTTGAAATATTTCGCCAGGGCGGTCGAGCCTTTCCGCACGCTGTCCAGCTCGTCTTTCAACCTGCTGTTCTCCATCCTCAAAGAACTCAGGTCGGATAGGATTGTGAAAGCCTCTTTGGCGATCTGTTCAGGACCGGCCTTGCCCGTTCTGAAGTCCGCAATCAGCTTCTTTAGGTTCTCCTGGGCTTTCTCCAGCTCCGCCCGATCCTCGATTTCCGGCGGTGCGATCTCTTCTTCCTCAGGGGGTACGCTCGCAGTTCCGTCCCCGCTCAGCCAGGAAGAAATATCATCGACTTTCCCTTTTAGCCAGGCTTCTATTATGCCCGAACCGTCCTCGGTCTGCGGGACATCCTTCTGCTCGCTTTCCTGTCCCCATGGGGGAGATTTGGTTTCAGAAGTTGCCGGGAATTGACCATCGCCCCCCTTCAACCAATTCGCGATGTCCGTGCTGTCAGCGTTCTCGTTTTCTATGGCTCTCGTTTCGCTGAGTTTCTTCCTCTCATCATCGATGATCGACTCAGCATCAACGATCTTCTCAGAACCTTCCTTTGCGCAATTGGGGCATCCCTCTTCCGTCGAGGAATACTTCTTGCCGCAGTCCGGGCAGGTCACCATCTTCTTTTTGGTGGGAGGCAACTCAGAATCACCGTTCTTGATCGTTATCCGGGAGTCCGTGTTTGACCTTGAGCTTTTATACTCATTGCATTCAAACGCGCCAGGTATTGACGGGTACTTAATTATCTTTCACTCTTATATTTGGTTCTATTCATTCCGGGCGCATTATTCGATACAAGTAATGTGTGGAAGACGCCAGGAGCACTCCCGCATGCGATTCCCTGCATCTCCCGATCTCTCTTGACCCATGGGACGAACCCGCCACCCAAGACCTCGATATCGCTCTTTGAATGATGCTGCACGGAGCCTCCGTCCAATAAGAGCCTTCAAGGCCATCCTCTCCTATGAAGATGTCAAGGCAATCTATATCTCACTGAACTAAGATTCTCGTCCGAGTTGAGGGGGGTTCGACAGAAATAAACTCAAAGAGAGGGGAAGCCTCGCCATTTCCTCCAGAAATATTTCGAACCACCCACATAGTTTTTCGAAAGGAGGCTGCCCCTCTCACCCACCTCCAGACCCGATTTGACTCATCACGCTCCAGCAGGGATTCGATATCAAAAGAGCTCAAGATGCAGCGGGATTAGCTGTGGTAAGGTTCAAGTATATCGTAGCCCAATAACAAAATCTGACACTGGCACGGAGAATATCGATGCACAAGAAAATCGAGGTGCTGCTCGACAAGTCCACCAATCTCAGCCTGACAGAGGTTCTTGAGAGGATCAAGCAGCTGCAGGATCAGAACCCAGACCTCGACGTGTTCTTCGACGGAGACGAGTACGCGATTTGCAGCCGCCCGCGTGCGCAGCGGTAAGGACGGCGCATTATTTGGCATATTATTCGTCTTTAACGGGTTTAATGAGCAATCTTCTCATTCCATCGCACTGAAAAATATTTCGTTTTCGCCGAAGCCAGGATAGTAATCCTTATAAGCCCGACCTTTCATAATATGCTGGAAGTCCAATGGAACGGGATGCAGAGGCGCGGGAGAATCCCATGATTGTTGTGAGAGGTTTTCTCGGCGTCCGGTGCACCATCGCCCTTGGATGACTAATGCACAGAAGGCAGATTGAAATGGTGAACCTAGATAAGTACTATCACGAGATGACCCCAAGCAGCGTGACCGTCTGGGTGGAGAAAGCCGAGGACGGGAAAGAACTACTCAAGCATTTCAAGAAGGAATGGGGGCACATCTTCTGGGAGATCGTCAGCCGCGAGAACTCCGAGGGTGAAAAGGAGACCACCCTCTACGTCCTGAAGCTTGCCGACCAGGTCCGTGGTGCGGTAGGAAGCTGATATCGGCCGCATACATCTGGGTTTCGAAAAACACCGGATCATCGGGGGATCCCCGTCAGATCCATTTTCCTTCCCTTCAGGTCCGGCACCGCCCTCCGCCAAATTGTTAAGGCTCGGAAGACAATCCACCACCATAGGCGGGAGTCTAACAGATGGCAAACCGGGACGAAAAGGTGGACCGTCATCGCGTTAAAAGCCTCCCGGAGCTCACGCTCTTCTCCGTCTCGCTGGTATTCATTCTGCTCTTCATGTACCTCAATGTCTACATGCTGCCGCTCGGGACGACTTCGCCCGAAGGCGCCGTTGAGAACGCACCAGACCTTTACGGGCTGAACATCGGGGTCGGCGGAGAAATCCTACTTACGACCGACAAGGAGTTCGAGATCGTTAGCCCCGCCGCATCCGGATCTTTGAACGCCGTATGGAACGGCGACGGAGACCTTCCCCTCAACGGCACAATGGTCATCGCGGAAGGGTTCATTATCGCAAGTCCAGGCGGGTCGGTCCTCATGTGCGAGAGCATCACTCCGCTCAAGGCGACCGACGTCGTCTTCGACAACCCATGGAGCCTTCCGTCGCTCCGCCTGCTTACAATGGTCCTCCTCTGGTTCTCTCTTACCACGGCAGCGACAGGGCTGGCGGTTCTTGCATCCCACTTCCGGCCGAAGATCCTTAGCGAGGACCGGGCAAGGGCGTTGACCGAAGTATGCGCACTGTCAGGACTGGTGTCGTTCGTCTGCCTCGCGTTGCTGGCGATTTCAGAGCCCGGCCTCGGCGGCGGTGTCGGCATCCCGACCATCGCTCTCTCGATCAGCTTCTTTCTAATGCTCATCTCCGTGATGATGCACCGGACCGATAGGCACGACGTCGTGGAGATGTCAGGTTCTCTCCCTATCCTTGCAGCAGTCATGGTCATGATCGGGGTCCTTATGATCGCCGTGCAACAGCAGCTGCTGGCCGCGGACATGATCGGCACGGTGCTCGCAGAGTTCCTTCCTAATTTCTTCATCGCAGCGGTTGTCGGAATGACAGGTTTCATCTTGATGGGAGCCTATCTGGAGGAAAGAAGATACTACACCATATCTATCAGAGGGCTGTTGGCGTTCGGCAAGGACGAGGTGAAGTGAAAATGGGAATCGATCTCCTTTTCTCAATGACGGTGGCTATCTGGCTGATCCTTTTCACTTATCTGATTCTCCTCCATCTCGGGCAGAGGCGACTCGCCAGAGCGACCGCTCAGATGTACCAGTCGCTAGAAGACCTGAGGGAGAAGCGCGTCCTGTAAACGGACTCCTCGTTCGTATGTCGGTATCCTCACCGGGATTTTCCTATTCGCAGGAGTCTCACCGCTGCGAATCCGAGCAGGGCCGATACCAAGATGAAAACGACGAAAACAGTCACAACCGACGGCTGTGGTTGTGATGTAAGCGTCAGCTCCGCGTTGTCCCCGGTCAGCTCTATGATCCCCCAGGCAATTGTCGAATTTCCGTGTTTCAGCTGAAGCAGAATGTTGTCCGATTCTCTGAACTTCCCTGGGACATCGAATCTCAGTTCCATCTGGCTTCCGGAAGCGCTTAATGAATCGGTTGTGTCCGTTCTGAGGTCGACGATCTCCAGCCTCGTCATGTTGTCGGCAATCTGCTCGGGGAAGTGTATCAGATACTGATACCGCTTCATCACCGTGATGTTCTCGAATATCTCGTAGTATCGGTAAGTCCCGTCATTTCCTAATCCGTATGCACATACGTCGTAGACATCCGGCGTAAGGTTGCGGAATTCGACGGTTCTGGGCACGTCGCCGTCCTCCCGGTCCGCCATCGCCGCAATTTCAAACCCTTTATTCCGCAACACGTCAAAGGCCCAACTTCCGACCTGCGCGGTCTCATTCCATCTGATCGCAAACGAATCCATCAGCCCGTCATCGAACCTCAGGTCCTCCAAGGCGATCCTTGCATCCGCATCGGGTCGTTGGTAGGAGGTGTTCGAGAACATCTCCTCGAGGAACTGCCCCCACGCCATTGACAGTTCGCTCACATTCATGTATTCTGAGAGCCGGACCATCGCCTGCGGCAAGAAGATCGAAAGCCCGGTGAGATTGGCCGGTGATATGGTGTTCGCATCCGAAGGGGAGATGAAGGCTCTGTTGAACGTGACTGACGCGGACAGGATCCTGGAAGATTCATATGCAGTCCGCGATAGTCTTCTGGGGAGCGAGTCGTTCGATGATAGGCCGGTCAAGTAGGTCTGCAGGTCGATTGTCGACAGGCCGTCCGTTTCATACGAATTGTTCCTCGCATCCCTCAGATTCTCCTTTGCGACCGGGATGAACAGAGCGCTCCGGTTGCCGAGCTTGCCGATTGAATCGGCTGCGATCTGCAAAGCCGCGAGGTTTATCACCGCGGCCTGCGAGGTGACGTTCGCCATTAGGGCGCCGAATTTGACGTATTCGTCCGCAAAGGCTGTTCCGACGTCGGCGGCTCCGAGAGACAGGTCTGTTGAAACGCGCGTGAGGATGGAATCGTATGGGAACCCAGCCGCCGGGACCGGTATCTCCGAGGACACGGAGTACGAGACGGAACCGGTGAGGGCCGAAAGGACCTCTATCGACCCCATGCTGCAGGCGTCGAACACTATGAGATCAAGCGGTCTCCCGATATAGCCCTTGATCGATAGGAGGGCGTAATCGAGTTCCTGCGGGGTCAGATAATCCCCCCTGTCCTGGCACACGCCGTTCCACCCTTCGCCGTGGCCCCACAGGATTATCCCTAGCCTGCCGCCTCGGTAGAAATCATCCACGCCGAATTTCACGAAATCTATCAAAGTGTTCGGGTCTCCCATATTCGCCTCCCCGCTGCCGCTGATGGGAGGGTAGGCGACCTGCGGGGACACTATCGTGTCAGAGGCCGGGATCTCATGTGATATGTTGTACACTCTCGAATCCCCGACCCCGTCCGGATCCACAAGAGCGACCATCGTGATGTTGTCGCTGTACAGGCCCTCTTCCATCTCGTTTATTTCCGCGGTCCAATTCAACGGGGAGCCGGGGACGTCCGCGCTCATGTAAGCCAAGAAAGTCCATGAATTCGAAGCACCCGCCTGTTCATGGACAGGGTTCCCCGCATATGCCCCCGTCAGCATCTGGATCGATGCGAGGAAGATAGCCGCCGCTACTACACTGCCCACCCCTCGACTTCGGGTTCTTGCGGAATTAGCGATCAAATGAACGACGGTCGGCGTTGCGAGGCGGTCGATTCCTGCGGAGCAGTCCGAGACCCCTCACCTCTTTCGCCAGAACGCTCTTCCTTCATGGGTACGAGCCTTACCTCATTGTTCACGGTCTTGAATCTCGCCTTATTAGTTCCGATGAGCATTGCTACGGTGAACCGTAGCTGGTCTATCGTAAGCCCGGAATCAGTCTTTAGTGCAAGCACGGCGGCCCCGCCATAATGGATATTTGACATTATCCTACGGAGTGCCTCATCCGTCCGTTCTCTATCTCCTTCGAACGCCTTTGGCGAGAGCTCCTTCATCGCCGCATCCAGGAACTCTCTGTAATCATCCTCGAACTTGCCAGGGTCGCCCAGGAGGGTCTTGATTATCTCAGAGATGTCGGCGCCGAGCAGACGCCATCCCGCCGCCTGCTGGTAGTAGTCAAGGACGACCTCCGCCCGCTTATGGGCACGCCTGAAGCTCTCGTCCTCGGGCGCCAGCGAAACCAACCTCTCAAGGAGCCTGGCCGCAGCGACCGGTTTTCCAGAGCGCTGAAGAACCATGCCTGCATTGTAGTAGGCCATCGCGAATCCTGAGTCCTTGCTGATGGCCTTCTCGAACGCCGCGAGCGCCTCGTCACGTCTCTTGAGGGACAGCAGGACCACGCCGAAGTTGTTCCAGACCTGCGGATTGTGCGGCGCGATGGCCGTCGCCCTTTGGTATGCAGCGTACGCCTCGTCTCCGTATCCTTTGACAGCCAGCATGTTCCCCAGATTCGACCAGGTGTCGGCGTCGTTCGGGTCGATCTTCAACGCCATGTCGTAGCAGGTCTTCGCCCGGTTCAACCGCCCCATTGAGTAGTAGATGTCTCCGTAGATGCTCCAGGGCAACGACAGCTTGTTGGACAGGCCGGATCTAGAGAGAAGCTCCATCCCCCTCTCGCTCTCGATCAGCGCCCTTTCGTAATTCTTCCTTTCGAGCGATCTTCTCGCATTCAGTAGATGGGTCCAGAGCCTTGCACTTTCGAACTCCTTTATGAAGTACATCGAGAGCGGGATTATCGAGAACACGGCTCCTTCGAGCGCGAGGATCTGATCGTAGATCTCGAAGGAATTGGACGCGGAGATGCCTACGAGCTCGTGGAACGCTATCAACAGGATCACCATCGCGCCAATCAGCCAGCAGGAGAACAGGCCACGCTGGCTCCTGACCGAGTTCAAGGCTATGAACGCCACAGACACCCCGATCACAACTACGAATCCGTCGAATATCGTGAAATCCATTATCCCTCTGACCCCACTCCAGATGTCGAACGCGTGATTGACCGGAATCAAGGCGACGATGATGGCCCCCGCCCCGAACGCGGCTACTGGAAACGCGTCCTCCTTCGGCATCCTGGGCGCCGATGCCAAGATGAACATGACGCATCCCACGATTATTATCGAGAGTACGATTGCCAGAGGCGCGGCGTCCCGCCCAAAGAACAGCAGGAGCACGAGGGCGAGGATCGCAGTGCCCGCTGCCGCTATGAAAAGGCTTGGCCGATTCAACTTGAAGCTCAGTGCCGAACCCTCCGGTCTATTGAACATGAGATAGAAGCCAAAGGCGACGCACCCCGTCGCCAGCATGAACACGTAGGTTCTGTAGAGCTCGAACCCGAAATACCAGAGCCCTTTCAACATGAAGAACTCCATGATTATCCCGGGTAGCGTCAGGAGATATGCCAGGAGTAGGATGATGGCCGGGTTCCCCAGCTCGAGCATGAGGTGTCTGCCCTCTAACTCCTTGTGCCTGTATCCTCCGACTAGCGTGACAAGGCGGAATGGTTCCCCCGCTTCCCTGGCGGGGTCCATGGGGTCCTCCCCTGAGCTCCTGCGTCCTTTCCAGGCACGTTTATCCAGCTCTCCGGAGTCTATCAGGAAGTCGTGGATTCCGACCGCCTCGTCAGAGTCATGCCGATCAGCCATCCTTCATCCTCCTGCTGCGTGCCTTAATGAACGTGAACATTCCGATAATGCCTATCAATGGGACAAGGATATCCGAGAATTCCGGTATCGGAACTTGTCCCTGATTTATCGCACCCGATGTCGAACTCAACTTATTTGACCAGGTGGAATATGGCGGAGAACCTATCCTTCCGGACGTAAGGGAGTTGCCGTTACCTGGAGCTGTAACACTGTCAATGAGCTGACCGCTGGCACTGACGAGTCTCAGGTTCCCTGCTACGGCGATGTTTAAGCCGTTTACTACAAAAAAGCTACCCGGCGCTATCGTCACTGCACCGAAAGTGTAGATTGCACCTGTATCATCGTAGAGAATCCAGCCGGTTAGGGTGATGGGTGTACTCCCGGTGTTGTACAGCTCAACCCAGTCGATCGCTGCCTTCTTATTGCTGTTGTAAACTTCGTTGATGAGTATCCCGCCGAACGCTTTCGAATACATCCCTATCTGCCACTTGGCCAGGGGTAGGATGCCGTCGGAGAAATCAGTCGCTTGCTTCCAGTCTGTCATAAAGAAGCTAACTGCTGCGACGTCCAAATCGCTCATCGATAACGCCGAGAAGTTGAAGGCGAATTCCATCCTCTTCGAGTCGATGGCCGACCTAACCCTTTCCACGAACTTCCAGGTAGCATTGGCCTGCGAGGAATCCCATTCGTAGAGTTCGGATTGTATAATTTTGCCTTTCTTTCCTGAGATGAACACAAGGTAATCCGCCCCGAGCGTGTCGCTGAAGCTCGCCCCAGTCGAAGGATCCAGGTCCGTGTCGAGCACCGCTCCAGCGATGTCCGCTCCTATTAGCTCCTGTCCGGCAGGGTTCGGCAGCCCCTGCATCGGCACTGGAATCGTTATGTTCTTCGGGATCGAGGTCCCGTTGCAGATCCGATCCGCGACTGAAAGGTACATGGCCACGTCCTTTTGGTCGACGTACATCCCGTACCCTGTTATGTCGATCGACGGATCATTTATCAGACTGCCGTTGGCGAGCCTGACATCGTTCGCGTTGTCGGTCATTATGTACCCGTATCTCCAGTCCGCGAACGCTCCGTCTATCACAACGGAATGAGGCACCTCGCTGACATATGCGACCTTGTTTGAGACCTGAATCTCATCGACCGTCGCAGGGCCCGAAGTCGTGCCGATGCCAGTCGCGTTCAAGGAGAGGCCGAACGATGAAGATATTTCGCCCCCGTTCATCTCCACATAGACAGACAGTTTCTTTCCGTATCCTTCTTTGATTTCCAATGCCGGCTCGAAGGTCACGGTCGCGCCGTTAGAATACCCCATCTCCTGGAGATCATCGAATACCGATATCCTGTATTGGGACGCGGTCCCGAGCTTCTCGAAAGTGAGTCCCGCGATCGTGAAATTGCCCCGTGCGGATTCGAACCCAAGGTCCATCACCCTCTCTCTTGAATCCACCGGTATCACGTCGGGCATGACGAGCTCAGCCGTCACCCTTAGTGCCGGCTCCCCGAACCTTACGGTATATTGCGATGCGTCCTCCTGGCCCTGAACATCCTTGGACATGAACAGAGTCGCCGGATTCTGCGTCCCGCTCATATGGAACGAGAACTCGATCCTGTTGTCGGCGGGGATCGCATCGATTGGGATCCTGAAGGCGAAGAATCCGGAGAAATCCGCCCTGTCGAAACCGACCAGGAAATCAGAGACGGTTGCGAATTTCATGGTCCCGTTCCATCCAATTATCTCGACCATTTTGTCAGCGCCGATTCCATCGATGATGTACCCGCTGCTTGGATTGTTGTCCATGTCGAAGAATCCGTAGAGCGCGGACGGTTCTCCGTTGTCCCGCGAGAACATGCTTTCAGCCGTCGAAATGTAACCATAGACGACGCCCTGGTCAACCACCGTGGAATATTCCCTGATGTCCACGTTCGATGCCGCTGTCGCCTTCATTTCCTGGAAGTAGCCCGCCCGCTCCCAGTCGAAGAAGTATCCGTCTATCTTTATCGTCGATTCCGGCATCGAGAATATCAGAAGGAACGGGGTGATGATTACAATCGCCACCATCGCAAGGACGATGGCGAGCCTGAGCGAGGAGTTCCTCTTTGAAATCGGCATGCGCCGGCGAGCCCCCGGCATCCTGAAGCCGTTGATGAAGCTGTTCCCGTTCACCAGGCCAGTCTTGTGCTCCAGCCCGTTCACGAGGCCGTTATACTTGTTCCGTTTGTCATCCTTCAGGCCGTTGATCCTTCCGTTGGTGAATCCGTTGACCAGCCCGTTGATCCTGCCATTCCTCAGACCATTGACCCTTCCATTCGTGAACCCATTTACGAGGCCGTTGATCCTGCCGTTCCGAAGCCCGTTTATCCTTCCGTTGGTGAATCCGTTAACGAGCCCGTTTACTCTGCCTCTCACCGAGAGCCCATTGACACGGCCAGATCTGCCGCCGTTTGTCAAATGCCTCGGGGCATCCTGAGTTTTCTCCTTCTTAGAATCGGAAGATAAGCTCCGCTCATCAGGCCGTTCGAATAACGGCAGGTCATCTGTCGCGGACGAGTGCTGCCTCTCTTTGCGCATAGCTATTGCTCACGCCGTTTCTCTGAGTCGGGCGGGTCATCTAACCTGTTGCCGATGCGAGATGACGCTCTTCGCCCTATGCTCTTAGACTGCTTCCGCAAGCCCGTCTATCCTCTTTCTTTGATTATCTGGATATTTGAACGTTCCCGAGTGTTTATCATTTCATATTATCAGCCATGTCACGCCCCGCGTGTCTGGATCGGTCAAACCCGTCGCCGAGTGCATCCCTTCCTTGCAGATCCATCAATCGGCCAGGAGGTTGGCCATCTGCAGACAGGCTATTTCAAGATTACCGAAATGTCGTGAATCAGGGAGTATTTAAATAGACCGACGCGAACCAGCTTCTCGAATCCCCTGTTTCCTATGGAAACATGTTTCTCGCAGCGCCTCATTACCGCGCTTAGCGGAGGATCGACCACGACCGTTCAGAAGCTCGGAAGGCTGACACTGGGGCTGTACAATTCCTACAACCTCGTCCAATTCCGCGAAGCGCACCGCAGGGTCATAGCAAGAGCCGCACCTCTGGCAGAAGCCTTCGACTGGAATCTAGCCGTCTTTGGATTCCCCTTCCCGCCTGAACTGGGCACCTCGGAAAGAGTCGCAGAATGGATATCCGGGACCACATCGATAGGTGATGAGGGCAAGTACACGGTCGAACTCTCGGACAAGGGGAGACTTCTGATCTTTGATATGCCTGCGAAAGGGTTCCCGCCGCAGCTCGGTACGCTCGTGATCACCACTCGAAAGCCGTGGAAAGAGCGATCCTCCTCTGTTGGCGAGATCGCTCGAAGGGCCGTTGCAGGTGAATCTCTGCTGCTCCTGTTCGGCCTCGGTCCGAAAGGGCTGCCGCCGGAAGTCTTCGAACTCGGGAAGTTGCACTTTGACGTGACCGGGCGCGGGAAATCCCTAGAGACTTGCACCGCAATCGGATCGGTCGTCGGGTCGGTCAGCACGGCTGTCAGATATCTGGCCGCAAAGAAGTAATGGTCTCAGTACTTCGAATATTCTATACCGAGCGATGGGACGGAGACCGCACCGGAATCATCGACTCTGCCGATGACCTTGGCTCCTCTGCCGGCCCTGGCAGCCACCGCCTTCGCGTCCTTCTTCGGCACGATCATCGCGAAACCGAGCCCCATGTTGAATGTCTGGTACATCTCCTTGTCGCTGATCGAGCCGAGTTTCCCTATCACCTTGAAAATCTGGTTCGGCTCCATCTGGTCATCGATGCAGAACCCTATCCCTTCTTTGAGCCGGACGAAGTTCCTCAATCCTCCTCCGGTCACATTGACCATCCCCTTGACCTTGAAGCTCCTCAAGATATCAAGCACCTGGCGCACGTATATCGTCGTCGGGGTCAGCAGTTCCTCTCCGATGCTCTTCCTCAGGGG
>Ga0315297_10002433_pt1 | contig 11767 bp, 12 predicted proteins | sample YL17G15_0_MG_FD_203628 | JGI IMG/M metagenome (GOLD analysis project Ga0315297, IMG submission 203628) | Sediment microbial communities from Yellowstone Lake, YNP, Wyoming, USA - YL17G15_0 | ecosystem: Environmental > Aquatic > Freshwater > Lake > Sediment | place: USA: Wyoming | collected... | reverse complement strand
TATCCGCATCACCACCCTGGTTTCGACATCGATGAACAGGCGCTTCCGCCGGCCGCGCTGCTCTTGGCCCGCCTGGCCCTGGAGTTCCTCGGTTGAGTTTTCCCTATATCCTAGCCATCGCTTTAGCCTTGGCCATGGATGCCTTTGCCGTGTCGCTCGGCATCGGGATCAGCCGGCCAGAGATCAAGCCCGCGCAAATCCTGCGGCTGGCGCTGGCCTTCGGCCCCTTCCAGTCCGGCATGACCCTGATCGGCGCTTTCGCCGGCGCGAACCTGATCAAGCACATCCGAAGCTTCGACCATTGGCTGGCGGCGGGGCTGCTGTTCTTCGTGGCGGCCAAGATGGTGTATGAATCGTTCAAAGAGCCGCATCTTCGCGAAGGCGACCCGACCCGGGGACTTGCCTTGCTCGTTCTGGCCGTGGCCACGAGCATCGACGCCTTGGCCGTGGGGCTTAGCTTGGCCGCGCTTCACACTTCGCTCTTCTACCCGGCGGCGGTCATCGGCCTGGTGGCTTTCGTCCTGACAATCGCCGGGGTGAAGATCGGTCCCCTCTTCGGCCGCCTGGTCGGGCGTTGGGCCGAAATCCTAGGCGCGGCGGTCCTCCTTCTGATCGGGGTCCGGATTCTCGTCACCCACCTCAGGGGCTGATCAAAAGACCAGGTATTTTCCCTTTTCGAAAATTTGTTCCTTGAGTCCTTTTTCTAGGATGAGGACCACTGAATCCAACACGATCCGGGGCTGGGTGGCTTGAAGATAGATGCGGTCGAGATGGACGACTTCCTGGGGGGATGAAAAATCTTTGGGGCCCACCCGCCCGCCGAAGTGGTCGCTTCGGCCGAAGGCCACGTGCACGCCGAGCTTTTCGTCGAGCAGGATTTCGCCGATGGGGCGGAGGCCGAAGTCGTTCAGAACGCCGAAGCCCAGCTCGGCCATGTTGCCGTAAGCGGGCTCGCGCTGGAGGCGCTCGGCCTCCAGGCGGCCGGCCGGGCCTTCGGAGTCTACCGCCACCGCGCGGTTGTCCATGACCATGTACAAAAGCAACTCGCCCTTGATTTCGACGGGCAGAGTGCCTTTGGTCTGGCTGGGTTCGCCCGGCCCGCCCTCAAACGGAACGATGTATGTCTCGCCGCTGGGAAGGTTGCCGGCCATGCTCCTCTCGGGAAAGCGGCCGCTGCTGGTGTGGGCCGGGTTAAAGCGCAGGTCAAAGTGCATGGCGTATTCCAGGGCGCCGTCGACCAGGAAATGGAGGTCGGCGGCCTGAGCCCGGGCGAGTTTTTCTTTGAGAATGTCCGTTCGGCGGCCGACTTCGGCGTAGTCAAGCCTCAGGGCCGGGATCATTTTCTCGGAGAACCCCGGCATGGTCGCTGCCCGGAAGCCGTACTGCGCCGCCGCGTTCTTGAGCGGCGCCGTCGTCGAAAATTCGGTGGGCGCCAAGAAGAGATGGGTGTTTTCAAAGAGCTCGGTCAAGGGGATTTCCCGGCCGCAGATGGAAAGCCCTTCCGCCGACTCGGGCAGAGAGCCGTTCATGACGAAAACGGTCGAGGGCAAGTCGGCATTATTCGACCCGACGTCGGGGTAAGCGACGAGAGAGATCGTCTCGAGCGGGATGGACTCGGACCCTTCATTGAGAAGCCCGGCCCATTCTTCGGCCAGCTTCCGCCGGTTCTTCCAGTCATCGTTGTCCGAGGCGGCCCGGCGCGGAATGTCCACCAGGATGGCCAGGCGGCGGTCTTCGGGAAACTGGGGAAATACGGATTGGACCAAGCCGACGAGGTCCTCTTTGGACAGGCTTTCCATGTACCCTCCTCGAAGGCTATTATATATTAATTCGGTGACACACAACTAATATACTGATTTAAGAGATATGAAAATTTGGCAAATGAGTGGGGTGTCACAGTTTTTTGCCGTTTTTAAAGGCTAAAGTTGAGGCCGGCGTAAATCGAAAAGCGCGGCGTGCCGTAGCCGTAGATCGTTTCGTATTTCTGGTCGAGGATATTATCCAGGCGCAGGAAGATTTGTCCCCGGGAGGAGATCTCGCGCGACAGGGCGGCGTTGAGCAGCGCGTAGCCTTTGAGCCGGGTCCTGATGGCCGCAAAATTGACGAATTCAAGGTCGTCGCGCGCGCCCACGGCCACCAGGGATACAGCCAGGTTGAAATCCTCCGGAAGCGGGGAGGACAGCCGGACCGTGAACTTATCCTTGGGACGGCGAAGAAGGCTCAGGCCTGTGGCCTCGTCGCGGCTGTCGGTATGATTGAAGCCCGCCTGGACCGAGATATCGGACGCCAGCCGCGCCGAGGCGAAGACTTCCAGGCCTTGAGCCACCGCGCGGCCTGTGTTGGTGTAGCCCCGGGCGAAGTCGAACTGGATGAGGTTCCGGAAGTCGTTATGAAAATAGGTCGCGCCGAGGGAGATCCTTCCTCCAAAGAGCGTCTGCTCTACTCCGGCGTCCCAGCCCAGGGATGTCTCGGGCCTGAGGTCCGGGCTCCCGATCGGGCCCCACATCGTGCCGGGCGCGTAGAGCTGATAGAGTGATGGAGATTTGAATCCCGTGCCCAAAGTCATTTTGAGCTTCGTTCCCGTAGCCTCGATGATGTAAGCCGGGGCCAGACGGTAAGTGACAGCCCGGCCGAACTGGTTGTGGATGTCCAGCCTCCCTCCGACCGTGGCGAAAAACCGGCCGCCGAGCTTAATTTGGTCTTGAAGGTAAAACCCGACCGTGTTCGAACTCCTGCGCGGAAAAAAGCTCTGCGACGGTCCCCAGATCCCGTTCGAGACGTATTCCGACCGGCCGTCTTCGCCCTGCGCTTCGAGACCGAAGGTGATGATGTTCGTCTCATGGGCGTAGATCGAATGCTGCCAGTCCAGAGTCGTCTGCCGGCTGAGATAGGTCCCGTATTCGGAATCGAGGGCATGCAGGCTGTCGACGGGGTTGTCGTAGGTGCGATCGTGGGAGACAAAAGAAAACGCCAGGCGCTGTTCCCAGCGATTTTTGAGGAGGCGGAATCGGGCCTGGCCCCTGACGAAAAATTGATTGTAGTCCTGACGGCTGTTCGGGTCATCCCCGAAATCGCCCCCGAAATTGTCGAGCTCGGTCCGGGCCAGCGTTTCGCGCAGGATGATGTCGAAATCGAGATTATCCAGAAGCTTATAGCCCAGCCGGCCCGACAGAGAAAGGTTGCTATAGCCGTCTTTTTCCGTGTTTTCCGGGTAGGCGGAGCCGGCCGAAGAGAATCCGGCCATGGCGAGGTACGAGGCGTCCAGGGCATAGTTCAGCCGGCCCGGACTTCCGCTGAACGCCACACGGCCGGACCCCGTGCCGTAGGACCCTCCGAATCCGGATACGGATAAGCGGGATCGCCCTTCGCCCCTGCGGGTGATGATGTTGATAACGCCGCCCAGGGCGTCCGAGCCGTAAAGCGGGCTCTGGGGACCGAGGATAACCTCGATCCGGTCGATGCCCGCCAGGAGCAAATGGCCGAAATCGAATGACCGAGAGGGAGAAATCGGATCATTGAGCTCGACGCCGTCCATCAAGATCAGGGTGTGCTCGGAGTTCGCACCCCGCAGCATGATCGTTGCGGCCGAGCCCGGCGGGCCGTTTTCCTGGACGCTCAACCCGGCCAATTCCTGGAGGGCTTCCAGGACAAATGCTTTCCTGGTTTTTTCCAGGTCGGCTCGGGTCAGGACGACGACCGAGCTGGCCACTTCCCGGCCCGGGGTTTCCACTCGGGTGGCGGTGACGACGAGATTATAGGTGAGGTCGGGGGGCTGGAGCTTCTGGTTCTTTTCAGTTTCAGAGGCCGGCCAGGCCAGACTCCAGGCGAGGGCTAGAGCGACAAGGAGAGGGACGATGCTTCGTTTCATAGATAATCCTCCTTAGATGTTGCCCCCGCTCGGATCAATCGGCCGGATGCACGCTTGACGAATTCTTGGTACGATTATTTGGCCAAAAAAAAATCACCCTGGCTTCCACCCGAAGCCGGGTTTCCGGGCTCTGAAGCAGGTCTCCTGACTCTCGGATCATCCTCGTCCCGTGCCTTCCCCTCCACCGTGCGAAGAGTGGCGTCTTCCGGGATTTGTCCCCGATTACAGTAGCGGGGGCTGTGTCCGCATTAAACGGACTTCCCTTGCCGCAAAGCCCTTGTCTTGGGTGTCAAAGAACGTCAAGCGTGAACGCGATCAATATATTGTGCCGGTGTTTTTTTGTCAAGAGAACCGAGAGGAAGACCGGGAAGATTCGAAGCCGGGACGGCCTTGTCGTCTGAGTTGTTCGACAGACTGCCCCTTCTTGGGGGAAGAAGGGGCAGTCCGTCAAAGGGAATGAGTTGATGGAAAAAGGGAATGTATCGGAATCCTTCTTTTAGAAGGAAGGAGAAAAAGGAGGCGAGTTGCTATTTTCAAACTCTCCTGTTCGCGCGTCTTTTTCATCTCACTCTAATATACGACGACCTCCTCGGTAAAGTTGCACGGGCGCTTGGGATCACTCGGCTCAATATCGGCTGGAATTGATTGACAATATGAAGCGGGGCTGGGGGATTTAATAAAAGAGATCACCTAACTTTGAAAACTTTTGTTTGCCCCTTTTGAAATTACAATTATTATAACACAAATATTTTTCATATGCAAGAAAAATTTTATTTTTTTTTATTTATTCAGTAGAGAGGCTTTTTTTACCGCTTTTAGCCGCAAATTCCAGGCTTTTTACACCCCATGCGGCCTTTTAGCCTAAAAAAACAGACTTTTAGCCGACTTTGGCGATTATCAGCCCGTATTCTGTGGAAATGGACCCAAAAAACGCGAAAAAAGGGCGGACTTTGAAGGGGAAAACAATTCCGGAAAACGCTCCGATCCGACTGCTTTTGACTTACGGATTCGGCTGAACCTTATACAGGCCCGCCTTCTTGGCCATGAGCATTCCGTCCCGGGTCAGTCCTTTACATAGGTCAGCCACTTCTTGTAGCGGTCGACCTTGCCCCGGACGACGTCCTGGTAGGTTTGCATGAGCTGTCGAGTGATGGGCCCGATCTGGCCGTTGCCGATGGTGTAAGTCTTGGCTTCGCGTGCGGCGTCGGAACCGTCCGTGACCCGGACGACGGGCGTCGTCTCCACGGCCGTGCCGGAGAAAAAGGCCTCGTCGGCTTCGAAGAAATCCTGGCGGGTGATGGGCCCCACGGCCGTTTTGTGGCCGAGGTCCTTGGCGATCTCCAGGATGCTGGTGCGGGTGATACCCTCCAGGATGGACTCCGAGCGGTCGTTGGTCTTGAGGACTCCCTTCTTGATCACGAACAGGTTCTCACCCGGGCCTTCGGCCACGTTGCCCTCCAGGTTGAGGAAGGCGGCTTCGTCGCAGTTTTTCTCCCGGGCCATCAAGCCGCTGATCGTGGACAGGATGTACATCCCGCCCAGCTTGGCCTTCATGTCAAGCTGAGTGTGGTGGATGCGCCGCCAGGGCACGATGTATGCCGAGACGCCTTTGTCCGCTTTTTCACCGAGATAAGCGCCCCATTCCCAGACGGCGATAAGCAGCTCGACCGGGCAAAATTTAGGCACGAGGCCCAGGTTCCCGTAGGCATAGAAGAGAAGCGGCCGGATGTAGGCCGACTGCATGTCGTTCTCGCGCATGGTCAGCATGATGGTTTGGAGGATCTGCTCCTTGGTGTAGGGCATTTTCATCCTGGCCACGCCGGCCGAATACTCGAGGCGGTCGAGGTGCTCGTTCAGGCGGAAGACGGCCGGGCCCTTGTCCGTGGGATAAGCCCGGATGCCCTCGAAGACCGAGGTCCCATAGTGGAGGGCGTGGCTCATCAGATGGGCGATGGGGGAAGGCCAGTCGTAAAACTTCCCCATGTGCCAGTATTTCTTGGCCTTGGGAAACTGGGTGTTTTCAAACATGATGACTCCTTATAAAGGCTAGAGGGGGAGGAAATAAATGCAATTCCTCAGCGGGGAAGAATACTGCCGAAGCGGTGTCGGTGAAGAAGGCGAATCCTCCAGCTTAATCTTTATCGATTCTTTTCGGGCCGCCGTTCCTGCTTAATTTCTTAAGAAATAGTGTTACCACAAAACAAGAAAAATGAAAAGATACGACCTCCGACGGTCATTTCTCCGGGCAGGCCCGGTAGTAGACCCGACCCTTGTGGGATTCGCGGACGATTCTGTTCGCAGTGAGCAAGGTCTCCAGATGAGGGCGGATCGCGTCCTGAGTTTCGCCCAGGGACGAGGCCATGTCGTCCAGGGTGACCGGCCGGCGGCGGATCAAGCCGAAGAGAACTTCGGTCAAGCGCCGGCTGCCGGCGGTTTGCACTTTTACCCTGAAATCGACGACGACCTCGGCCGGGCCTCCCAGCCGGCGTCGCACCTCTTCCAGCTCATCGGGGCTTAAGGCGGCGGCGGATTTTTCGGCCGGAGGCCGGGTCACGGTGTTGAGCTGGACCTTGTCGGGCTTGATGCAGGCGATGGCCTTCTTCAGCGCCTCGATGTTGCCCGGGCCGTCGTTGACGCCCTTGACCAGCATGACTTCGAGCCATATTCGTCCTTTGTACGTTTTTCGGAAGGAAACAAGCCCGTCCGTGATGTCCTCCAGGCTGAGGGAGGGCAGAGGGCGGTTGATTTTCCGCCAGACCGGGGTCAGAGCCGCGTCCAGGGAAGGGACGACGACATCGGCGGCTTTGAGTTCGTCCCGCACTTCTTTGACGCTCAAAAATGAGGAATTGGTCAGGACGGCCACCGGGGTTTTTGTCAACTTCTTGATGTCCCGGATCAAGCGTCCGATTCCGGCGTGGAGGGTAGGCTCGCCCGAGCCGGAAAAGGTGATGTGGTCGACCCGCTGTCCCTTGGCCAGGGCCTTCTTGACATCGGCCAGGACGCGGCGCTCCTGGACGTAGGCCTTGCGCGCCGCCGTTTTTTTCCCGCCCTTGCCGAGCTGACAATAGACGCAGTCGAAGGAGCAGGTCTTGTCCGGAAAAAGGTCGATACCCAGCGAATAGCCCAGGCGGCGAGAGAGGACGGGCCCGTAGACCGTGGATGTTGAGGCCGAAGCGCGCTTGGGCATTCAGGCCCGATCCTTATGCAGGCCGAGAAAACGGCGCAGGGTGCGGTCGTAGGTGCGCTCGACCGTGTCAGGGAAAAAACACGCGGGCATCTCTTGCATGTCCCAGTGATACTTCAGGCATTCACAGCACCGGCCCTTGCGGCTGCAGGGTTCGTAGGAGCAGTTGCACGGCTTGAGGTTCTGATCGAGGCGGCATTCCTTCATGGGTTCATCCTTCCCTGATCTCGGCTAGGTTTTGCGGTAGAGCTTTTTCCACGGCGCAGCTTTGAGCTCGAAGCCGTCGGCCACGGCCCGGCGGAAGGCTTCGGCCACCAGATGGGCGCAATGGACGTTGCCCTCGGGCAGGCCGCCCAGGGCCTGAAGGATGCGCTGGGCGGTGACCGTGATGAGCACCTCGTTCAAGTCCTTGTTCTCGGCCAATTCCATGGCGGCGCTGGCGCAGGCCAGGGTGGCTGCGCAGCCGTCGGCCTGGAAGGCGCACTCAGCCAAGGTGTCGCAGCTGACCCTCAAGAAAAACTCGACCGTCTCTCCATTCTCTGTCGTTGCCCGAGCATAGCCGTCGGGCTTCGGAATGCGGCGCATATTCCTCGGGTTGAGCATGTGATCCACAGCCCGTTCCGAGTAGTTTTCGCGGAGCTTTTTCCTAATGCTGTCTTGCTCTTTCATGATTAGGGTTTCCATGATACCAAATTTCCCCGGCGATAAACACTCCTCTTCCGGATTCCTCCTTCAGCGGGGCCCAACTCGCCTCTTTCCATCCCGCGACAACAATTGTCTCCGGCGGGCCGTTGGTATATACTTTTTCTTCATGAAAAACGTGATAAGCGCAAAAAAGGGATCCGGATACGGGGAGCGCGAGGCCAAGGCCGGGCTTTCGGCCAAGCTGCCGGCTCTCGCTGCGTTTCCGAACATGTTCCGGGGCTATGAGATCAAGGTCGAAGTCCCCGAATTTACATCGGTTTGCCCCAAGACGGGCCGGCCCGACTTCGGGGTCATCACCATCAGCTACGAGCCGCGGCGCGCCTGCCTCGAACTCAAGTCGCTCAAGGAATACATCCTGGCCTACCGGAACCTCGGCATTTTCTACGAGAACGCCGTGAACCGCATCCTGGAGGATGTGGTCCAGGCCTGTCATCCGGCCCGAGCCGAGGTCCGGGGCGAGTTCAATCCCCGCGGGGGAATCCGGACAGTCGTCGAGGCCCGCTGGCCGCGTCCCAAAGGAGGTCGCCGCTAGACCGGAAATCCGCGGCTTGAGCTCTGCCGCGTTTAGGCTTTCTTGCCCAGGACCGTTTTCCCGGATCAGGCGTCACTCCCCATGGCTGACACAAAAAAACTGGGCACGGTCGACCTGCTGATGATCTTGGCCACCGTCTTCTGGGCTCTCAACCTGACCGTGATCAAGATCGGGCTGAGGCATTTTCCACCCCACGCCTTCAACAGTATCCGGCTATTCGCCGCGGCCCTGCTCCTGTTCCTGTTCTTAATCGTGCGGAAGGAGCCCCTGCGCCTCAGCCGGGGCGACCTCCTCCGGGTCGCCGTTCTCGGCATCCTGGGGAATTTCTGCTACCAGATGCTGTTCATCCGAGGCTTCACGTTCACCACGGCCTCAAATGCCTCGCTCATCCTGGCCACGTCCCCGATCTTCATCGCCCTGATCAGCTCCGCCTTCAAGCTGGAGCACATCGCCTGGACGGGCTGGCTGGGAATCGCCATCTCTTTCGTCGGATTGTATCTGGTCATCACCCAGCAGTCGGGCGGGTTTCGTTGGTCGGGGTCGGGATTGCGGGGCGACCTGATGATCCTCGTGGGCAACACCTTTTGGGCGGCCTACACGGTTTTTTCCAAGCCGCTTCTCGACCGCATGTCGCCCTTGAAGTTTTCGACCATGACCCTGGCCGCGGGGGCGGCAGCGTATCTCCTGTTTGCCATCCCTCACCTCGCCCGGCTCGATTGGAAAGCTGTCCCCGCCGCCTCCTGGCTGTCCCTGGCTTACTCGGGGCTGTTTGCTATCGTCCTGGGGTACGTGTTCTGGTATACGTCGGTGAAAGTCATGGGCAGCAGCAAGACGGCCGTTTACAACAACCTAACGCCCGTGCTGGCCGTGCTGTTCGCCGCCCTGTTTCTGGGCGAGCGGATTAGGGCCGGCCAGATTCTGGGCGCGGCCGTCATCCTGGCCGGAGTCTATTTGACCCGGACGGGGGACCGCTTCTTCGCCAAGAACAAGGTCGTCTCGCATGTGCCGGAATAAAGCCGTCGGTATTGCTTCCGGGCTCAAGGAAGGTTGAAAATCTTGTGAGCCTGAACGGTGAGCCGGATGTTGGGCAGTCCGGCGGCCAGGGCGCGTTGGAGCAATGTCCAGCCCCGGTGGATGCTCCAGGCACGGTTCGACTGGGGCTGGAGCAGCACGGGCGTTTTCGCCGGGAAAGAGCGGCGGACGGCGCGGACGGCGGCCAGCGTCAAGCCGCGTGTCACGACCAGCTTCACTTCATCCGCTTTTTTTATGTATCCCGGATCGACCCCATAATCCGGGGGCTTGGGCGATACCGAATACCAATCCGCGCTGGGGGGGAGGCGAACGCTTCCGTTCGTCTCGATGTGCACCCTGAATCCTTCGGCCCTCAGGCCGCGGATGAGTCCGGCCACGTCCTGCAGCAGGGGTTCCCCTCCGGTGAGACAGACCCAGCGGCAGGGAAAACGGCGCCGGATGCGGAGCGCCTCGGCGATCAGCGCTTGGGGCGAGGAGGCGCGTCCGCCGCGCCGGGCGTGCTTGGTGTCGCAGAAGGGGCAGCGCTTGTTGCAGCCCGCCAAGCGAAGGAATATCGTGGGCTCTCCCAGCCGGAGACCCTCTCCCTGGACCGAGGGGAAAACCTCAGCGATCCTCAGAATAGGTGGCGGCCGCATCCTCGGATTCCCAGACCGTGACTTCCCTGACCGGATAGAATTCTTTCAGGCGGAGGAACAGATGGCGGGCCAGGTTTTCGGCCGAAGGATTAAAGTCGAATATTTCGTTGAGCAGGGTGTGGTCGGGCAGGATCGAGGACAGCTTGGCTTTGATCTCGGTGAAGTCGACGCCGATCCCGGCTGCGTCCAGCTTTTCGACATCGACCTGGACCTCGACCTGGAAGGTGTGGCCGTGGATTTTATCGCACTTGCCCTTGTATTCCTTGAGAAAATGGGCCGCTTGAAACTTGTCCCGGACTTTAAGGCTCCAGCTCATCGCTTTTTCTCCTTTTTCAGCCGGACGAGAAGCGGGTCCGGTCGCCCGACCTCATCCCAGGCCTTCTGGCGCAGCAGGCAGGCGGAGCATTTCCGGCAGGGGGCTTCGCGGCCCGCGTAGCAGGAGATCGACTGACTGTAATCCGCGCCCAAAGACAGGCCCTCTCGGATTATCTCCGACTTTTTCATCCCGATGAAGGGCGCCAGGATATGCCACCGGGTCCGGCTCGAGGCCGCTGTGGTCCCGGCGTTCAGAGCGGCTTCCATGGCCGCCACGAACTCCGGACGCGTGTCCGGATAGTCCGGCGAATCGATGACGTTGAAACCAGTGACGACATCCCGGATGCCCCGCGCTTCGGCCCAGGCCGCGGCTAGGCCGAGAAAAATTCCGTTGCGAAAAGGCACGTAGGTGGGCGGCGTCCCGCGCTTGAGCTCGGCCGCGCTCCTGTGCTTGGGAACGGGGATCCGGCGGTCGGTGAGGGCCGATCCGCCGGCAGGACGCAGATCGACCTTGAGGATGGTGTGGGGCAGATGGAGGCGCCGGGCCTGCCGCGCGGCCATTTTCACCTCGAGGCGGTGGCGCTGGCCGTAGTCGAACGTCAGGGGAAAGACGCGATCGTAGCAGCCGAGCGCCCAGGCCAAGGCCGTCGTCGAATCCAGCCCGCCTGAAAACAGCACAACCGCTTCGGCCATTGAATCGTCCCCGGCTGATGATAAAAGAACGACGGCGGATTTGCAAGACAAAGGAGGCGGGTAAAATGAATGGGGCCCCGCTGGCGGGCTTTCTTAGGCTTCAAAAAAACGTTGATTTATCTTAATGAATGGGGCCCCGGCTTCGGGTCACCCCCACCAGTCCTCGCTCCCGATCCATTCAGACTGCCGGTAGTCGCTCCGGGCTGTTGGGGGGCCCCCACCCTTGCCCCCCATTCATCTTGCACAGGTTTTGGAGCCTGATGCGCTCGGGAATATTGAAGCATTGAAACCCGCTGCCGTTGCACCCCGTTCTTTTACTAATTATTAGATACTGGTTCTTAAGAGGATCGGGTCCAAGGCCGCAGCGACCATGAGGAGATTTAGCCTGGACATGAGGCTTTTGAGGGAATCCGGCTCGGAAGTAGCCGGGCGGCGAAGATGTCTGAGCGAGCGGCGGTCTCCGTAGAATCAATGCCGCGAGCGAGTTCTGAGCCGCCGAAAAAGCCGAAGTGGACAGACGTGAAAAATCTCCGTGGGAGCAAGGCCTTGGCCCGATCCCTTCCTCCGTCTCATGAGGGATAACTAAGAGTCAGGTTCTTTCCCGTTACTAGCAGGCGGAGGGACGAGGACTGACTTGACTCGGGGAGCAGGGGCTGGCATAGTATCGAATCAAGGAAAACAGGCATGGAGATCGAACCCACCGCTAGAGAGTTCGACCTGATCAGCCTGGCGGCGTCCTCCGCCGTTCTGACGACGAGGGATGATCAATACGGCTTCCCCTGGCTGCTCGATGCCGCGCACGT
>Ga0315297_10002431_pt1 | contig 11768 bp, 5 predicted proteins | sample YL17G15_0_MG_FD_203628 | JGI IMG/M metagenome (GOLD analysis project Ga0315297, IMG submission 203628) | Sediment microbial communities from Yellowstone Lake, YNP, Wyoming, USA - YL17G15_0 | ecosystem: Environmental > Aquatic > Freshwater > Lake > Sediment | place: USA: Wyoming | collected... | reverse complement strand
CCGGCGACATCTACGATCGCGCGGTGCCGCCGCCTGAAGCGGTCCGGCTTCTGGACGATGTGCTGGCCGAGTTGCTGCTGGGCGTGAAGGTCCCGGTGATCATCGCCGCCGGCAATCACGACAGCCCCGAGCGTCTGGCGTTTGGTGCCCGCCTCCTTTCCGCGCAGGGCCTGCACCTGTTCGGCCTCCCGTCCCGTGAGCTCGCGCCGGTCGTCCTGGCCGACGGGGACGGCCCGGTAGCCTTCTACGTGGCACCCTACGCCGAGCCCGCGCTCGTTCGGGAGCGACTGGCGGAGCCCGACGCGGCGGATCACGACAGCGCGATGGACGCGCTCCTCTCGTCGATGCTTTCGTCGCACCCGCCCGCAGGGCGTGCCGTCTTCGTCGGCCACGCGTTCGTCCAGGGAGGCAAGGGCAGCGACTCGGAGCGCCCGCTGTCGGTGGGCGGCGCGGGAACGGTTGCCGCGTCGCACTTTGCCCCGTTCTGCTACGCGGCTCTCGGCCATCTCCACCGGCCGCAAGCTATGGCGAATGGGAGCATTCGCTACGCCGGCGCGCTGCTCAAGTATTCGTTCGACGAGGTCGGCCAGGACCGCTCCGTCAGCATCGTCGACATCGATGCATCCGGCCGCTGCAGCGTGGAGGCCGTCGTCCTTCGTCCCCGCCGCGACCTGCGCCGCATCGAGGGCACACTGGAAGAACTATTGGCTGGCGGCGCGCAGCAACTGGCTGGTGGCCTGGCGTCGGGCGGACCTGTGGACACGTCCAAGGACGACTACATCGTCGCGCGCCTTACAGATCCCCACCCGGTCCTCGATCCGATAGGCCGTCTCCGAAAGCTCTATCCGAACGTCCTTTGCATCGAGCGCGCTCCCGCCCTCGGTGAGCCTGGCGAGCTCCAGCCCTCCAGGGACCGGCGTGTGCTCGACCACGGCGATTTGTTCGCAGGATTCTTCAAGGAGATGACGGGGCAGCCGCCGACCGCCGAGCAACAGGAAGTGTTCCGGTCGGTGGACGCCAGCATCGCGGGCCGCGACCGTGAGGTGCCGGCATGAAGCCGCTGCGCCTCGTCATGCGCGCGTTCGGGCCCTACGCGGGCGAGCAGACGCTCGACTTCACCGTGCTCGACTCAGCCGCCTGTTTCCTGATCCACGGCCCGACCGGCGCAGGTAAGACTTCCATCCTCGACGCGATCTGCTTCGCGCTCTACGGTCAATCATCCGGCGGCGAGCGCGACCCGAAGCGCCTGCGCAGCGACTACGCGGACCCCGGCGTGACCACCGAGGTCGTGTTCGATTTCGGCCTCGGCACGGAAACCTATCGGGTGTCGCGCAGCCCGGAGCAGGAGCGTCCGAAGGCGCGTGGAACCGGCACGACCACGCAGCAGCCGAAAGCGCACCTGTGGCGCCGCACGGGAGCTGGCCCGGAGGAAGAGGGCGAAGTCCTGGGCACCCAGGCCAGCCGCGTAACGGCGGAGATCGAGCGGCTCCTCGGGTTCCAGTGTGACCAATTCACCCGGGTCGTGATGCTCCCGCAGGGCAAGTTCCTCAAGTTGCTGGAGGCCGACTCCAAGGGGCGCGAGGAGATCCTCGAAACGTTGTTCCAGACCGAGGTGTATCGCCGCATCGAGGAGATGCTGAAGGAGCGCGCTCGCGACGCGAAACAAGCGCTGGAAGCGGTCGAGTCGGAACGCGTGCACCATCTCGAGGATGCGGGTGTCGCGTCGGAAGCCGAGTTGGAGCCGCTTCAGGAAGAGCGCGTCGCCGACTGCGCACGGATTGCCGGCGAACTGACGGTGCTACGGACTGCCCGGGGAGCCGCCGACGCCGAGTTGACGACGGCGCGCGCGCGGGCATCCCTGGTCGAGGAGCGCCTGGAGGCGGAGCGCCAGGTGGCGGACCTGGAAGAGCAGGTGCCAGCGTTCGAACAGAAGGCCGCTCGCGTGGAGCGTGCGCGCGCGGCGCTGCCCATCGCCGAGGCCGGCCGCGCCGCCGCGCTTCGGAAGCAGGAGAGTCTCGGCGCGCGCCAGGCGAAGACTGACCGCGAGAAGGACCTGGCGACCGCCGTCGAGGCACAGGCCTCGGCCCGCGACGTCCTGAAGAAAGAGGACGCGCGGGGGCCCGAGCGCGAGAGGGCTGCCGGCGATATCGCCTCTCTGGAAGCGCTGACCGGCGCGGTGAGATCGCTCGACGGGGCCAGGACAAAGGCTGCGGACTATGCAAGTCAGGTCCGCGCCAGGCAGGGGCTGCTCGACCGGGAAGCGAAGGCCCGGGCTCGGCTCGAAGTGGAGCTCGAAGGTGTGCGGGCCGTCCTCGACCAGGCGACGCTGCTGGCGGGGCAGATCGAAGCCCGGGCCAAGGTGGTCGAATCCGCGCGGCGCGCGCTCGGCCAGGCCGTAGAGGTGGAGCAGGCTCGGAAGGCGCTGTCCGACGCCGAATCCAGCATCAAGGCTGCCGGGGCTGCGCGCCAGGCCGCCGAGAAGGCAGCGTCGCGCGCGGAGGCCGAGCGGAAGAAGATCCAAGCCCAGTGGGTCGCCGGCCAGGCCGGCCTTCTCGCCCGGGCGCTCGTCGCAGACGAACCGTGCCCGGTGTGCGGATCGTTGGAGCATCCGCGGCCGGCGCGGAGCAAGCGCCGCCTTACCGAGCAAGAGGAGGTGGAGGCCGCGCAGCGCGCCTTGAAGGACGCGCAGGACGCGCTCGCGACCGCGACGGCCAGGGAATCATCGGCCCGAACGAAGGTGCAGGGGCTCAAGAAGACCATCGCCGCGCTCACCAGGGGCGATGCCGGGGCCGGCGACACCAAGGGGCTGAAGAAGTCGTTGAAGGCGGCCGAGGCGGACGCCCGGGCGTCGGATGGTGCGGCCGAGCAGGTCCGCGTCCTCGGCGAGAAGCTCGGGAAGATGCGGGAGGACGTGGCGGCCAAGCAAGAGCTGCTGAAGGCCGGAGCCGAAGAGCTGCTGGCGCTCCAGCGCAGCGAGGCCGGCGAGGCGGCCCGCGTCGCGGAACTCGAAGGCCAGGTTCCCGAAGCGCTGCGCGCGCCAGGCGCCGTGGAGGCGGCCATCGAAGCGGCGCGACGCCGGCTCGACCGCCTCAACACGGCGCTGGCGGACGCGCGGGCGAAGGCCGACAAGGCTTCGCGCGAGCACGCCGCGGCCGTTGAAGCCCTCGCCGCGGCGACGAAGCACGCCGGCGATGCAGACGAGCGCGCCGCCCGTGCCACCGGAGACTTCGCCGCAAGGATCGCCGCCGCCGGCTTCGTGTCCGAGGAGGCCTATCTCGACGCGCGGCTCGATCCGCCCGCCATCAGCGCGCTCGCCGGCGAAGTGGAGGGGTTTACGACGGCTCGTGGCGCCGCGAGGGACCGGGCCGCACGCGCGGTGCAGGCCAGCCCGTCGACGGACGTTCCCGACGTCGCCGCGCTTGACGCCCGCGTTCAGGAACTGGACGCCTCTGTCGAACAGAAGAACCGCGAGCAGGGCGAGGCCACGGAGCGGCTGCGGCGTCTCATGGCCCTTGTCGAAGCTCTAAAGGCCCTCGCCGCTCGTCGCGAAAGGGCCCTGGCCGACTTCCATTGCGTGGTGCACGTATCGGACATCGTCAACGGTCAGAACGCGCACGGCATCACGCTGCACCGGTATGTTCTTGGCGCGCTACTCGACGATGTGCTCGTGGCCGCGTCGCAGCGTCTTCGGACGATGACGAACGGCCGGTTCGACCTCGAGCGCGAGCGGGTCCGGGAGGACGCGCGGCGCGCGGCCGGCCTGGATCTTGTGGTCCTCGACGGCTACACCGGCACGTCGCGCCCGGTCAACACGCTCTCGGGCGGCGAGGGGTTCATGGCGTCCCTCGCCCTCGCGCTCGGCTTGGCCGACGTCGTCCAGTCGTACGCCGCCGGCATCCGCCTCGAGACGATCTTTGTCGACGAGGGCTTCGGCAGCCTGGACGAGGAAGCGCTGGACAAGGCGCTCGAGACGCTCATGAAGCTCGGGGAGGGCGGGCGTCTGGTGGGCATCATCTCGCACGTGCCGGAGTTGCGGGGCCGCATCGACGCGCGGCTGGAGGTGGTGCCGACGGAGAAGGGGAGTGTGGCGAGGTTTGTGATGTAGGCCTCGACGGCGGTGGGGCTCGTCCGTAGGTCGATCGGTGTCAGAGTTCGGCCCGCGACGCCTGACCCCGCGTGTTGGCGCCGAAAACAGGAAGGGATGCAGCAGTTGACGCGTAGTCTCGATGCGTGGGCGCGGCCGCATCTGAAAGCGTGGGCTCGGCTCTGGCGGTGCCGCTGCCTTGCCTCTGTGACGTGCACTGTCAATCGCCGCCTTTTGGCTTCTCTCGGCAGGTGCCGTCCCGCTGCCGGAGTGATCGAGTTGAACCCTCGTCTGCTTTCAAGCGCCTGGCGCTTGCGTGGGGAGGTGCTGTGCCACGAAGCGGCGCATCTCACCGTGAGGGAACTGCACGGCAGCGCAGCGAATCCGCACGGGCAGGAGTGGCGTGAACTCATGGTGCTGGCGGGATTCAAGCCGCGAGTGGAGATCCCGGGAGCGCGACAGGCCCGGAGGAGTCCGGGTTCTGAGTCCGCCAACAGGATGCGGGCAGTCGGCGGCCTGGTCTACGAGCACCGCTGCCCGGTGTGCCAGTTCACGCGACTGGCCCGCCGCCCGGTACGCCGCTGGCGCTGCGCCGCCTGCGTGGGCGCCGGCCTGGATGGTGTCCTGCTCATAACCCGGATGCCGGCGGGAGTCCGAACGCGATGACCGATCCGCGCTGTCCCTTCTGCGAGCCAGATGCCGCTCGTGTCTTCTACCGCGGCAAGCTCGTTCTCGGCCTCTGGGACGCCTTTCCGGTGTCCCCGGGGCACGCGTTGCTCGTTCCGAGAAGACACGTGCCCGCGTGGTTCGACGCGACGAGGGAGGAGCAGAAGGCACTGACCCGGGCCGTCGCCGTGGCCCGTGACGCGATCGAGCAGTCGCACCAGCCCGACGGCTTCAACATCGGCATCAACGTGGGCCAGGCGGCGGGACAGACCGTGTTCCACCTCCACGTCCATGTCATCCCGCGCTACGCCGGCGACGTGCCGAATCCGCGGGGCGGTGTGCGGCACATCATCCCTGGAAAGGGGAGCTATGGTGATGGCGAGTCCGACCGGCCCGAGTGGCTGGGGGTTCCCCATCGCCGGCCGCTCGTCCGCGGCCTCGAAGACCCCTTCCTGCCTCACCTCGCCGGTCACCTCGCCCGCGCGAACTCGGTCGACGTCGCGGTCGCGTTCACGATGTACCAAGGGCTCGAGCAGCTCGATCCGTACCTCCGCGACATCCTCGGTCGCGGCGGCCGGATCAGGTACCTCACCGGGGACTACCTCGAATCGACGGACCCGTCCGCGCTGCGCGCGCTACTCGACCTCAAGGAATCCGCAGGCGGCCGCATCGACAACCGGGTCTTCGAGACGAGTTCCGGCAGCACCTTCCATCCCAAGGCCTACATCGTCCGCTACGCCAGCGGCCAGGGCGTGGCCTTCGTCGGCAGCTCCAACGTCAGCCGGGCCGCGTTCGCCAGCAACGCCGAATGGAACTACAGGGTGGTGTCATCGACCGACGCCGCGGCGTTTGACGACGTTGCCCAGGGGTTCGAGGAACTCTTCGCCCACCCGGCAACCTCGCCGCTGACGCACGATTGGATAACGGACTATGAGCGGCGCCGAGAGCAGTACCCATTCCGGGCGCTCGGAGCTGACTCCCCGGTGGAGGTCCGCGAACAGCCGCCCGTCGTCGTCCCGCACCGCATCCAGGCAGAAGCGCTCGCCGCGCTTGAAGCCACCCGCGAAACGGGCAACCAGGCTGGGCTTGTCGTGCTGGCGACCGGCCTTGGAAAGACGTGGCTGGCCGCCTTCGACAGCCGGAAGCCCGGATTTCGACGCGTGCTCTTCGTGGCCCACCGCGAGGAAATCCTGTCGCAGGCCATGCAGACGTTCAGGCGCATCCGTCCTGATTCGAGTTTCGGCCACTACACCGGGGAAGAGAGGCAGCCGGGTGCCGACATTCTGTTCGCGTCGATCCAGACGCTGGGTCGCGTCCAGCACCTCGAGCGGTTCGCTACCGATGCCTTCGACTACATCGTCGTCGACGAGTTCCACCACGCTGCCGCTCGCACCTACAGGCTCGTGATCGACTACTTCAGGCCAAAGTTCCTGCTCGGGCTTACGGCGACGCCGGAGCGGACTGACGGCGGCGACCTGCTGGCCCTCTGCGGGGAGAATCTCGTCTACCGCCGCGACCTACTGGAAGGGATTCGCCAGGAACTGCTCTGCCCGTTTCACTACTTCGGCGTGCCGGACGAGGTGGATTACCGGAACATACCGTGGCGGAGCACACGCTTCGACGAGGATGAACTGACGGCGGCCGTGGCCACCCGGTCCCGTGCGCAGAACGCGCTGGAGCAGCTGCGCAAACGTGGAGGCAGGCGCACGCTGGCCTTCTGCGTGTCGCAACGCCACGCCGACTTCATGGCGGAGTTCTTCTCGGAGCACGGCATTCGCGTTGCCGCTGTCCACAGCGGACCATCCAGCGCGCCGAGGGCACTTTCCCTCGCGCGACTCCAGGCCGGCGAACTCGACGTGGTGTTCGCGGTCGACATGTTCAACGAGGGCGTCGATCTTCCGGCGCTCGACACCGTGATGATGCTCAGGCCGACCGAGTCGAGGATCATCTGGCTCCAGCAGTTCGGGCGCGGCCTGCGAAAGGCAGCCGGCAAAGACCACCTGGCCGTCATCGACTACATCGGGAACCATCGGACGTTCCTCCTCAAGCCGCAGACGCTGCTCGGGCTGGGGCCTGGCCGGTCGGAGGTGCTCAACGCGCTGATTCGCCTCGAATCGCACCAATTCGAGCTGCCTCCGGGCTGTGAGGTCACTTACGACGTTGAGGCGGTGAACATCCTGAGGGCGCTCGTCGGCACGCCGCCGACAGAGGTCGTCTCGGCACGCTACCGCGACTTCGAGGATCTGAACGGGGCCAGGCCTACCGCGGTGGAGATGTACCACGAGGGTTACAACCCACGGTCCGTTCGGAACCAGCACGGGTCATGGCTCCGCTTCGTGCAACAGATGGGAGGTCTCGACGCGTCGCAGCAGGCGGCATTGGTGGAGGCGGGCGGGTTCCTCGATAGCCTCGAGGTGACGCCGATGGTCAAGAGCTACAAGATGCTCACGCTTCTCGCCATGCTCAATGCCGATGCCTTTCCCGGGCGGATTGAGATCTCCGCCTTGGTGGCCGGGTTTCGGAGCCTGGCAAACCGGAACGCTCACCTCGCGCGAGAGGCCGCGAACGCGCTCGTCAGCGACGATGCCCTGCGTGCAGACCTCGAGAGAAACCCCATTGCGGCCTGGACGGGGGGGCAGGGCACCGGCGACATCAAGTACTTCACCTACGCTGATGGCTACTTCGCGAGCACGGTCGAAGTTTCCGAGTCGGCTCGGGCTGGGCTGCAGGAACTCGCTCGCGAAATCGCCGACTGGCGCCTCGCGGAATACCTCAACCGGCCCGGGGTCAGCGAGGCCCAGGACACCCCGGAAGGCTTCCAGTGCAAGGTCAGCCACTCCGGTGGAAACCCAATCCTGTTCCTTCCGGACCGCGACCGCGTCGAAGGAATCCCGGAGGGATGGAAGGACATCCGTGCGGACGGCCTACTCTACCAAGCCAACTTCGTCAGGGTCGCCGTCAACGTCGTGAGGAAGCCGGGCTCGGACGTGAACGAGCTGCCAGGGCTACTGCGTGGCTGGTTCGGCCCCGACGCCGGGCTGCCGGGCACCGCACACAAGGTCGTGTTCAGCCGAGACGGTGACGCATACGACCTCGCGCCGCTAGGGCGACGCGATGCCCGCCTGGAGCTGTGGCGATCCTATTCGCGCGAAGAAATCCCGGCGCTCTTCGGCCTGAAGTTCAGCCGCGCCACGTGGAACGCGGGCTACGTCGTTCCGTTCGGGCACATGTTCCTTCTTGTTACGCTAAAGAAGAGCGGGACCGGCGGGAACTTCCTCTACGATGACCGATTCCTCACGCCCAGTACCTTTCAATGGCAGAGCCAAAACCGAACGACGCAGCGGAGTCCCAACGGACAGCTGATTCTGCATCATGCCGCGCGCGGTATCCCGGTGCACCTTTTCGTTCGGTCTGAACGCAAGACTCCTAACGGGCGGTCGGCGCCCTTTGTCTACTGCGGCGATGTCGAGTTCGTCTCGTGGGAGGGCGACAAGCCGATCACGGTCCGTTGGCAGTTGCCGACTCCGGTGCCGGATCGCTTGGCCTCGTTGCTTCAAACGGGGTCACCGAACGTGGCGTGAGTGAAGGGGCAACCCCACGTAGAACCCTATGTGTCGGCCTGGGACGGCCCGACGGCCTACCGCTTCCGCATCCGTCACTTCCCCTTAGGCGGTCAGATCAGCCTCAAGCACAAGCGGTCAGTTCACGTGTCAACGACACTGCTCCTGCCGGTCGGCGATCATCGTTGACCACGGGCAGGGCCAGTCAAACAAGTTTCTCCCGTCCCGGCAATCGCGGTACAGCGACGAGCGCCGCCGACTCGCTGGGCACGGTGCGCTCCACAGGCCAGGGTCTGGCCCTGGTGAGAGGAGCCTAAGAGATTCTGGAGTTGGTCCGCAAGTTCGCGTCGGAACGGACATTCCGAACGATGCGAAGTCAAACAGTCTAGCCTCGGAAGTCGACAACGAATCCGCCGCCGCATCAGGTATCATGCCCGCGCATGGCCACGATGTTCCCGACACCTCTGCCGCTCACCGTGACCAGTGACGCGGGGCGCGAAGCGGAGCTGAAGGTCTACGACGCCCTCGGCGCAGCCCTCGGCCCGGACCACTGCGTGTTCTATGGCGTCGCCTGGCTGTCCAAGTCGCCGGGCGCGGCGGCGCGTGACGGTGAGGTGGACTTCGTGGTGGCGCACCCGGAGCGGGGCGCGCTGCTCCTCGAGGTGAAGGGCGGCCGCATCGGACGGGACCAGGTCACCGGTGAATGGCGCAGCGTCGACCGCACCGAGCACGTCCACCCGATCCGCGACCCGTTCGCCCAGGTGAAGGCGTCGAAACATGCGCTGCTCCACAAGCTCCAGGAACACCCGGCCACCCGAAGGTTCTTCGTCAGCATCGGCCATGGCGTAGTGTTCCCCGACTCGGTCAACCCGAAGCACCCGTTGGCCCCCGATGCCAGGCCCGAGATCACAGTGTTCGCCGAAGACCTGGTTGATATCGGCAAGTGCATCGACCGCATGTTTGAGTTCTGGAACGGCGAGGTGCTGGGACGGATGCGCCTGGCGCCGGACTTTCTCCAGACGCTCACCGACATGCTGGCTCCTCGCTTCGAACTGCGGCAACTGCTGAACTCAGCCTTGGCGGATGATGACCGCCAGCTCCTGCGTCTTACAGATGACCAGTTCCGAGTGCTGGATCTCCTCTCCCGGCAGCGGCGCGTCGCGGTGTCGGGTGGAGCCGGCACCGGAAAGACCCTGCTCGCGCTGGAGAAAGCCCGACGGCTGGCAGCCGAGGGTTTCGAAGTGTTGCTCACGTGCTTCAATAAACCGCTCGCCGATCACCTCCGGCGATCCGCCGGGCCAGTGGAACGCCTGACGATCGCCAACTTCCATCAGTACTGCTGGCAGCAGGCGCAACAGGCTGGCATCCCGCTGCCGGACTTCTCCACGGGCGAGCAGCCGCCGGAGTTCTTCGACAAGACGCTGCCCAACGCCCTGCTCGCGGCGCTGGACCGGCTCCCGCAGCGCTTCGATGCCATCGTCGTCGACGAGGGCCAGGACTTCCTCGAGAGCTGGTGGGACCCGCTGATGCTATCCATGGCGGATTCCTATGGCGGCGTGCTCTATGTGTTTCACGACGACAATCAGCAGCTCTACGGGCGCGTGAGTTCGTTTCCGAGCCGGATGGTGGAGATTCCGCTCACCGAGAACTTGCGGAACACGCGGCGCATCCACGAGACGGCGACAAAGTTCTACCGAGGGACCCCGCTGGTGCCGCGCGGGCCCGAAGGGCAGCAGGTCGAACGCGTCATCGTGAAGAACCCAGCCGAGATTGGGAGGGCAGTGAGCCGTGTCCTGCACCGCCTGATTCGCGAAGGTGGCGTGCCGGCGGCGGACATCGCTGTGCTCGTCGGCTCGATGCGGTCGAGTCCGCTCAAGCGCGGGGCACCGATCGGCGCCTTCGAGACCACAGGGGACCAGATCGCCGAACCGACCAAGGTCCTCCTGGAATCCGTACGGCGCTTCAAGGGCCTCGAACGCCCCGTGATCGTGCTCACCGGCATAGACGACCTGCCGGCCACCGAGGAGCAGGCGCTACTCTACGTGGGCTTGAGCCGCGCGCGTGTCCACCTTGTCATCGTTGCTACTGAAGCGACGATGGAGAGGGTGGGCAGTGGCGCCACTCCCATGCAGGGCGCCCTGGAAACCAGGCCATGTGGTCACGGCCCTTTGAGGTATCGAGAAACGTGGTCTTGAATTTGGCAAGCAAGGCTCGAATCTCGGACAAGTCCATAGAGACACCTGTCAGTGAGGATCTGCGAGGCTGGCGCATTGTGTCGCAGGAGTCCAGCGCTTGTCACTCCCGCTGGACGCCGCCCGCTGGATGCCAGTGATAGGATTGCCCCGCAGCCGGACGACAACGCCACATCGGCCGACGAGTCGATGGTCCGCTGGTTGGAGAGAGCGTAAGGTGTCTCAACACGGCGCGCCTCTGCGGAAGTCCTGGTAGATAGAATCTCAGTGCCGTCGCTGCTCGGGGACGAAATGGGACGAGTGACTCCAGCTGCTTCGACGGCTTTTGCCGCCATCGACTTCGAGACGGCGGACTATGGACGGGACAGCGCCTGTGCCATCGCGGTCGTTAAGGTTGAGCACAATAAGATCGTGGACCGCCAGCAGTACTTGATTCGCCCGCCTCGTAGGGAATTCGTCTTCTCTTACCTGCACGGTATTACATGGGATCACGTTGCCAATGCACCGACCTTTCGACAGCTGTGGCCGGCGCTTCGTAAGTCTCTCTTGGACGTGCAGTTTCTCGTGGCGCACAACGCAAGTTTCGATCGATCCGTCTTGCACACCTGCTGTGAACAGGCATCCGTCCCTGTCCCGACGCAGTCGTTCTGCTGCACGATGCGGATCGCCAGATCCGTCTGGAGTGTTCATCCGACGACCCTTCCCGACGTATGCCGTAGGCTTCGGATCGACCTTCGACACCACGATCCGATGTCTGACGCCGAAGCGTGCGCCAGGATCGTGATCGCTGCGACCACAGCTGGGTGGAATCTGGCCGACTTCGCCCGATAGTCGCCTACCGGCCTCCGCCTCAGCCAGAGCTGGTGCCGCTTCTGCCCTCCCGATTCATGCGTAGTAGTCCGAACGGACAAACTGCCTGGCCCAGAACATCCCGCCGTTGATGAGCAAGTACAAGTCGAGCACAGCCATTTCCGTTCGCAGAGGGATGCAGCATCGTTGGAGAGTCTCAACGGCCACTCGCCGATCAGAGTCGTTGTAGTTCCGCTTCGTAGCGACGATGCCAAGACTGGCCGCAGACGCCAAGACCTCCGAATCTGGTTTCATGCACGGATACCCGAGGTCCTTGCTCAACCCATCGGACAACCAGGGCGCGCGCATCGTGATCGACGGGGTCCGGGCGCGGCATCCGTGGACGCCCGAGGCGTACTGAATGCCCCGCCTTCTCATCGAGTGCCTGTCGGCGGAGGCGCCCGCGGGTCAACGTCG
>Ga0315297_10002428_pt1 | contig 11771 bp, 10 predicted proteins | sample YL17G15_0_MG_FD_203628 | JGI IMG/M metagenome (GOLD analysis project Ga0315297, IMG submission 203628) | Sediment microbial communities from Yellowstone Lake, YNP, Wyoming, USA - YL17G15_0 | ecosystem: Environmental > Aquatic > Freshwater > Lake > Sediment | place: USA: Wyoming | collected... | reverse complement strand
AAGACCCGCGCGGTCAACGAAAAAGCCCTGACCTGGGACCAGGTCCCGAAGCCTGCCGCCCCCTCGGCCAAGGAGCCGGGAGTCGTGCGCCGCCTCGCCGACTTTCAACGCGAAGCCGCTCGGGCCTTCCACGGCGGCGAGACGCCGGCCGTGCGCCTGCAAAAGCAGGAGAACCCTGCCGGGAAGACCGTCGACGGGGGGAGTTTCGTCGCCGTCCCCCTGGCTCCCGAGCGCTCTGAAACGCCGGTCCGGCGGGACGATGGGTCCCGGGCCAAAAGGGACATCGGCGAACCGGGTGCCGGCTCCGGGACCGGGCAAGGCCCGGCCGGACGGGACGCAGGTCCGGCCGTCCGGTTCCGCGACTGGAACCCCGACGTCCGGATCGCCCGCGAGCTGGGCGTCCACATCGAATATTCCAGCCAAAGGAACGAAGTCCGCTGCCCCGAGCTGAGGATCTCTTCCCTGGACAGGGAGCGCGGTTCAGGCATCGTCCCGCATTTGACATCTCAAGGCATCAGTTATGGGCCGGTAGGCTCGTCGGGCTCCGTCGATTCAGGTTCGTTCGGCTCGTCTGGCTCCTCCGCCTCCTCCGGGGCTGGGGGCAACTCCGGCCGTTCCTCCGCCGGCTCGGATGACAAGGGCGGCAAGGGAAAAGAGAGCGGGACGATCAAAAACTGATCAAGGGGAATAAAGCCCTGAAAAGCCGGGGCGCCTCGAGGCCGAGACGGAGCCGCCCGACCTCCTTCTTGTAAACATCAAGGAACTCCTTGCGCAGCGGGGCGGCCGGCTTGAACTTGTGCCCCAGCGGGTTGACGGGACCGCCGTGGAAGTAGATCCGGTAGTCGAGGTGGGGCCCCGTCGAGTCCCCCGACGAACCCACGGTCCCGACGGTGTCCCCCCCCTTGAGCTGAGCGCCCTTTCGGACACCCCTCCCGAAACCGCTCAGGTGGAGATAGGCCGTCTCATAGGAATTCTTGTGCCGGATCTTGACCGTGTTGCCGGCCGCGCCGTCAGGGCCGGCGAAGGTCACTTCCCCGTCGGCCGTCGCCTGGACCTCTGTCCCGATGGGGGCCGCGTAGTCGACGCCGTAGTGCGGCCGGTAGATCTTGTAGATCGGATGGAAGCGGCTCGAGGAGAAGCGCGAGGTGATCCGCGCCGTCCTGAACTTGATGGGCGAGCGCAGAAAATCCTTCCGCCGTGAACCGCCGTTCTCATCGTAATAGTCGGAGGCCTTGGTGTCGGGATAGGTGAAGCGGAAGGCCTGGAAGACGTTGCCGTTGTTCGTGAATTCGGCGGCCAGGATGTCGCGGTACCCGACGAAGCGGCCGTCCAGGTATTTTTTCTCGACGAAGATGCGGAAGGAGTCCCCCTTGCGCAGGTCGGTGTTGAAATCGATGTCCCAGCCGAAACAGCGTTCGACGAGGTCGAGGGCCAGGCTGTCCTCCTCGCCGGCCTTGTCGAGGGCCCCGATCAAGCTGTCCTCGATGACGCCCCAGGCGAAGGCCGGCCGGACCTCGAACGGGACGAGCTTGACCTCCGCCTTGATCCCGTCCTCGTCGTTGCGGACGACGAGGAAGCGCGTTTCGTCGATATCGTATTCGAGCGTCTTCCACGGGCCGCCCGGCAGGGAGGCCAGCCGCAGTCGCTGTCCCGCCCGGATCTTGCCCAGGTCGTAGACGGGTTTGACGGCTTCCTTGATCCTGTGGATCTCGAGGTTGTCGAAATCGCGCCTCTTGAGAAGGTCGGCCAGGCTGGACCTCGGGGGGATGACGATCCTCTCCTCCTCGAGCGCCGGGGCCGCGGGGGCCGGGACGAATGCGGCCTCGGCGGGTCCCGACGGCTGAGGCCCGGCCGCTTCCGGCGGGAAGACGGTGCGGATGACGAAGACGAGAGCGGCTGCGGCGCAGGCAAGAAGGACGAGGGCCGCGGCGACGCGCGCCCCGTTGATCCGTCTCCGCGGATTTCCGCGGCCGGCCCCCGGGTCGATGGTCAGCTTCAGTCGTCCCATCCTTTCGGCGCGCCTAGGAAGGGATTTCTTTAGGCTCCGGCTTTTTCCGGGGCTGTTTCCGGAAAGCCCGGACAAGGGCGACCGTCGGGCCGGAGAGGACGTTCAGCCCGAAGTAGAGGAGGAGAAAGATGCGCATGTAGAAAAGCACACAGAAGAGCGAGACGGCAAGGAAGAGGGCGGTTCGGATGTCGATCCGGTGGCCGATGAAAGCCTTGACGAAATTCCGGTAGGGGAACGTGCTGACCATGCACAGGGAGACGACGAGGGTCAGGACGGCCACGAGGAAACCGGATTGTCGTGTGGCCAGCGGGACGGGGTGGAAATTGACGACCGCGGCCATGAACATGGCCGCCGAGGGCACCGTCAATCCCTGGTAATGCTTCCGGTCCGAGGGGACCCGGCTGCGGACGTTGTAGCGGGCCAGTCGGAGAACGCCGGCCGTCAGGAAGATGAAGCTGAAGAAAACGGCCGGCGGTCCGGCCATCTCCATGCCCCAGAAATAAAGGAGCACCGACGTCGCCAGCCCGAAGGAAACGGCGTCGGCCAGGGAATCGAGTTCGACCCCGAAGTCGGACGGCGTGTGCGTCGCCCGGGCGACCAGCCCGTCCAGCCCGTCCATCAGCGCGGCGATGATGATCAGGAACGCGGCCATCCGGTAGCGCCCTTGGAAGGTCAGGAGGACGCTCATGAAGCCGAAGAACAGGTTGGTCAGGGAAAACAAGCTGGGCAGGACCATGACGCCTTTGGGTGGTTTCTTTGATTTCATGGCTGGATCTCGGCGATGACGGTTTCGCCGGCCTTCACCTTCTGGTGAAGGCCGACTTTTAGGACGGCGTCACGGGGGAGCGTGAGCTCGACCCGCGACCCGAAGTACATCAGTCCGACCTTCTGCCCGCGGGTGACGGCCGCGCCGGCTTGGACGAAGCACTTGATGCGGCGGGCGGCGACGCCGACGATCATCTTCATGACGATGTCGGCCGCTCCCGCCTTGAGGACGAGGGTGTTCGATTCGTTGTGCGTGCCGGCCTCCGGCTTGTAGGCGGGCAGGAACTTGCCGGCATGGTAGTCGGCGCGGGCGACGGTCGCCGCGAGGGGCGATCGGACGAGATGGACGTCGGTGAGGGAGAGAAAGATCGTAACCTTGTTCACGGGGCCGGCCAGGTCGGGGTGGGAGGGGAGGGCGTCGACACCGAGGACCTCGCCGTCCGCGGGCGACACGAGGAGATGCTCGCCCGGCGGCGGGACCCGGTCCGGGTCGCGGAAGAAAAAGGCGAAAGCGGTTGCGAGGAGAAAGAAAAAGAGGGCAATCGGCCACCAGCCATGCGCCAGAAAAGCGAGAGTCACGGCGATAGACGAGAGTATAAAAGGAAGACCCTCTTTGGCGATTCTCATTCGATGATGATAGACCCTTCCCCCTCAAAAGTAAATGCCTGAACGCCGGGCCAGAGAAAAGGGACTGTCCCCTTAGCAGGGGACTGTCCCTCTTCTCTGGCCCGCAGGGTTCGGGGACATGTACCTCCGGTACGTGTCCCCGTTCTTTATCACCGGCCCGATTCGGCGCTATTTTTTGAGCGACTTCCGGCGGGCGATTTCCTTTTTGACGGCCGGGTGGAGGATGAAGATGTAATAGATGGCGAGGAGGGCCAGGATGAGGGCGAAGCGGGGGGTGTTGCCCCGGACGAGGGAAACAACGGCATAAGCGATGGCGACAAGAAGGCCGCCCAGGTGCAGGAAGGCGAAGATCGTGTCGTACACCGCCCGTCTCCGGCTTTCGCGACCGCGGGCGGCGTCGAGCGCCGCCCGGCGCGACGAGCCTTACTTCCCGTCGACGACCGTGGCCGAAAGGATGGTGATCGGCTCGAGGGGCACGTCGCCGTGGCCGCGCTTGCTTCCCGTGGGCACCGTGGCGATGGCGTCGACGACATCCATCCCGGCGACGACCTTGCCGAAGACGCAGTAGCCGAAGCCCTGGGACGTGTCGTCCTTATGGTTGAGGAAGGAGTTGTCCTTCAGGTTGATGAAGAACTGGCTGGAGGCGCTGTCGACGACCTCGGTCCGGGCCATGGCCAGTGTGCCGCGGGTGTTCTTGAGGCCGTTGCCGGCTTCGTTCTTGATGGGGGCTCTGCCGGACTTTTGGCTCATCTCGGCCGTCATACCGCCGCACTGGATCATGAAGTTGGGGATGACGCGATGGAAAATAAGCCCGTCGTAGAATTTGTCGCCGACGTAAGCCAGGATGTTCTTGACGGTGATGGGCGCTTTGTCCGGGTAGAGCTCGACGGTGATGTCGCCCTTGGTCGTCTTGAACAGGACCTTGGGATTGGCGGCCGTCGTCTGGGCCAGGACCGCGCCGGCGAGGAAAATGCCGGCCGTGAGGAGAATGGGGAGAATGTTTCGGGTCATGGAAGCCTCCTAGTGAACTCTCCGAGAACGACAAAATACCAGAAACAGGGGGCCGAAGCAAACCGGAGGGGTTCAGGCGCTTAGGCTTTGACGGGCGAAGTGCTATAATTTTCCCTTATCAACGAAGGAGCATCCCCGTGAAAAAAAAACACGCCCTGCTGAGCCCCGCGACAAGCGTCATTCACGCCGGCCAGGAGCCGGATGCCGTTTACGGCGGCGTTTCGGTCCCGATCTACCAGTCGTCCACGTTCGCTTTTGAAAGCGCCGAGCAGGGGGCGGCGCGATTCGCCGGCAGGGAGAAGGGATTCATCTACACGCGTATCGGCAACCCGACCATCCGGGCCCTCGAGGAGAGCCTGGCGACGCTCGAAGGCGGCTTCGACGCCTCGGCTACGGCCACGGGCATGGCCGCCGTGACGACGGTTTACACGGCGCTCCTCGGTCAGGGCGCTCACGTCATCGGCACCGCCTCGATCTACGGGCCGTCGAGGACGGTCCTGGAGAACGAGTTCTCACGGTTCGGCGTCAGCGCGGATTTCGTGGACACGTCGGACGTCCGGAACATCGAAAAATGCCTGCGGCCGGAGACGCGGCTCCTGTTCATCGAGACGCCGTCCAATCCGACGCTGGCCATCACGGACATCAAGGCCTGCGCCCGCCTCGTCCGCGACAAGGGCATCACCCTCGTCGTCGACAACACGTTCTCCAGCCCGCTCCTTCAGAATCCGCTGGCCTTGGGCGCCGACGTCGCCATCCACAGCCTGACTAAGTTCATCAACGGCCACAGCGACGTCGTCGGCGGCGTCATCATTGCCCGCGAGGAAGCGCTCCACATGAGGCTGCGGAAGGTCCTCGTCCTCATGGGCGGGACCATGGACCCCCACCAAGCCTGGCTCGTCCTCAGGGGGGTCAAAACGCTGGCCCTCCGGGTGGACCGGAGCCAGGAAAACGCCGCCCGCCTCGCTCCCTGGATCGCCGCCCACCCCAAGGTCCGTTGGGTGAACTACCCGGGCCTCGAGAGCCATCCCCAACACGCCTTGGCCAAAGAGCAAATGAAGGGCTTCGGATCGATGATCTGCTTCGGCCTCCATGGCGGGTACGAGTCGGGCCGGAAAATGATCAACGCCGTCGAGCTCTGCACGCTGGCCGTCTCGCTCGGCGGGATCGAGAGCCTCATCCAGCACCCGGCCAGCATGACCCATGCCGGCCTGCCCAAGGAGCATCGGGAGATGGCCGGCATCACCGACGACCTCATCCGTCTGTCGGTCGGCTGCGAGGGCGTCGAGGACCTGCAGGAGGACCTGCGGCAGGCTTTGGAGAAAGCCGGATAGGCGACCCCTTCTCTTCCTGATCCGGGGCCGGACGAATCCGCGGAAATTGACCCATTCGCCGACAGCGGCAGGGGCGGGCCGCCGCGATCCACTTCCGCAGTACTCGACCGTGGATATAAACCACGGGCGAGTGGCGAGCCGAAGGCTCGTCCCTTGATGCAAAGTCCCGCCTTTTAAAGCGGGGATGAGAAGCGAGGCTCAGGGTTAACCCCGAACAGGCCCCGGCATTCATGCCGGGATGTCTAGGGTTTGACAAGGACGTCCCGCGCCCTTATAATTGGCATATGCTAATAACTCACCGCGAAGGCCGCCCATGCCCAGGCCGGTGATGTGCCGGAGGATCGATCATCGTCCGCCCGCCGGATACTTCAAACCGGCAGGGATTCCGGTCTCGGCTCTCGAAGAGATCAACCTCACCTTGGACGAGCTCGAGGCGCTCCGCTTAGCGGACCTCGAAGGCATGTATCACGAGAAATCCTCGGAAAAAATGGGCGTCTCCCGCCAAACTTTTGGCAACATCCTGGAATCCGCCCGCCGCAAGACGGCGGACTGCTTGGTCAACGGCCGGGCGCTGAGAATTCATGGAGGTCAATATCAAATGAACGAGAGACATTTTGTCTGCTTCGACTGCAAACATGAGTGGGCGGTCCCCCATGGGACGGGAAGGCCTCAGGCCTGTCCCAAATGCGGAGGTTCCGGCTTGCACCGTTCCCCCGATGAGCGAGGGTGCGGATGGGGACGTGGTGCCGGCCGCTGCGGTTTCCGGGGAGGAGAGAGGCCATGAAAATCTGCATTCCCACCGAAACCAGCCAGGGTTTGAAGGCCCCCCTTTACGGGCACTTCGGCAGCGCCCCGTTCTTTACTCTCGCGGACACCGAGACCGGTAATGTTGAGGTCCGTGATAATCAAGGCCAAGTTCATGCCCATGGCGCCTGCCATCCGGCCGGAGCGCTCGAGGGATTGGGGATCCAGGCCGTCGTTTGCGGGGGCATGGGTCTCCGGGCGCTCCAGAAGCTCGAGGCGGCCGGGATCGAAGTCTACAGGAGCGGGGCCCTGACCGTCGAGGATGTTCTCCGGGAAATCGAGGAGAAAAGAACTGAGAAGCTCACGGCTGAGGGAGCCTGCGCTCATCACAAGGGTTGCCGCTGAGCATCGAGCCGGGGAACGGCGGAATACAATCACCAAACGGCCCGAGGAGTTGCCGGACTTTTGTCTTTGACTTGATGCCGACGTGAACGTAAAATACCCCTCCATCCCATCGATGAAGGAGGAATCATCATGAAGCTTTCCCGCCGTCTGATCCCGGCCGTTCTACTGGTTCTCGCGGTCATCGGGCTAGGCCTCAATTCCCAGCAGCCCGCGACTCGAGTCACGGACGAGGCCAAGATCCTCGAGGCCATGCATCTCATTCAGAGTCAACCACTTTACGACTATGTCGCCGAACTCGTTTCCGAGAAGTTCGGCGGGAGACTGACCGGGACCAAGGAGTACGAGGCCTGCGGCGCCTGGGTCGAGTCCCTGCTCAAGGGCTGGGGCGTCCAGCCGGCGGGCGATAACGGGACCTACCGGCAGAACTTTCCCAACCCTTATACGACCGTCTATCCGGGCGGCGTGTGTGTTATGCACATTCCTGCGGGAAAGGGCGGCGTCGTCAAGAAATTTTATAAATACGAGGACGAGTTCATCCCAGGCGGGACCTCGGGGTCGGGCGAGGTCACGGCCGAGGTCGTCTACGTCGGCTACGGCGTCACCGCTCCCGAGCTCGGCTACGACGACTTCAAAGGCGTCGACGTCAAGGGCAAGATCGTGCTCCTGGATCCCGAGGTGCCGGTCGGGCCAGGCGAGAAGACCCTGGACCTCTTCAAGAAATGGCGACCCTATTCCTTCCACCAATATAAGCTCAAGAACGCAGCCGCCCATGGCGCCAAAGGCATGATCTACAACTACGGGCCCATCGGCAATCCCAACAACGCCTACGTGGACGGCTTCGTCTACCACCACGTCGGCGCGGCCGTGACCGGCGACGTCTTCGCCGGGACGGGCCGGATCCACAAGGACACGGTGGCCAGGATCCGCGCCGAGCTCAAGCCCCAGTCCTTCGCCACGGGCAAGACGATGACCATCAGCAACAAGACCGAACACCATCCCGACGGCATCGGCTTCAACCTTATCGGCCAGATCCCCGGCGCCGACCCCAAGCTCAAGGACGAGGTCATCATCATCGGCGGGCACCTCGACCACCTCGGCCGGATGTGGGCGCTCATGCCCGGGGCCAATGACAACGCCACGGCGGCGGCGGTCACGCTGGGTGTCGCCGAGGCCATGGCCAAGTGCGCCGTCAAACCGAAGCGGACCGTCGTTTTCTTCTTCTTCGGCAGCGAGGAACAGAGCGAGGACCAGGGGACGGAAGGGTCGCACTACTATACCGGACATCCCCTCTTCCCGCTCGACAAGACCGTCGTCTTCATCAACCTGGAAGGCCCGGGCAGCGGCGACGAGATCTCCGCTTCCGGCGGGACGACCTACCCCAAGTTCTGGGAATTCGTCGAGAAGGCCAACAAGGGCTTCATCCACCGGACGCTGACCACGGGACCGGCGTCCTATCCCGCCCGGCCCCGGGAGGACTCGGCCTGGTTCTTCTGGAAGGGCGTGCCGTCCCTGACCTTCGGCGCCGATGGAGGGAAACAGCCGCCCTACCCGACCTATCACAACACGCGGGACGCGATCGACCTCGTCACGCCGGAGATCATGGAGGACATCGCCCAGCTCCTGTTCATGGTCATCATGGACATGAGCGATGAGCCCGGGCTGAACTTCAGGAACTAACGCCGCCCCTTTGGCGACGATGGGGGCCATGCATATCCCCCGGCCCCCTGGGAACCAGTCCCGGCGGTTCCCCCGTCGCCGAAGCGACGGGGCCCCCTCCGCTACGGGGGCTATGCACGGCACCCCCTCGCCGCCCGGGCGGCATCAAGACAGCTGATCGTCCCTGAAATGAAGGCGGGGAGGATGGTTTCAGATGTGCAACTCGACGACGTCCTCGTCGGCGAGGACGTGGTCGCGGTTGACCCGGAGACCTTCTAGGCCGGCCGCGTTCCAGACGCGGGCGTACTGGAGCTTTTCCGAAAAATCCTTGTGCACAGCCTTGGCCATGTCCAGCACGGTGCTCCCCCGCTTGAGGGCGAAAGGGGAGGCCCTCTCCGTCTTTTTCCCGGGGATCTTGCTGTAGACGCGGACGACGTGGAGAAGACCGAAGATCGCCCGGCGAAGCGTTTCGAGGCCCCGGCCGGTCGTTGCTGACACCGGGATGCGCTCGAAAGGCCCTTCGAGGAGGACGCCGAGGTCCTCGAAGGCCTTCCTGGCGCCCTCCGTGTCGACCTTGTTCGCGGCGAGGACGGTCCGCTTTAAAAACGGGAACCGTTCGGGGAGGATGTCCATCTCCGTGCCGGCGAGATCCACTTTTCGCTCCTGGAGCCGGCGGCGGACGCCGTCGAGTTGGCCGGCCGTGTCCGGGTTAGTCAGATCGGCGACGAGAAGGACGGCGTCGGCCATCTTGACGATCTCCGGGAACCACGTCTCCATGATCTCCCCAGTAACCGGAGGCGTGTCGATGAGCTGGATCTGGATCGTCTCGAAGGGCATCATGTAGGGCGCGGGGAGGCGGGTGGTGAAGGGATATTCGGCGACCTCGACGTCGGCGCCCGTGAGGGCCTTGACCAGGCTGGACTTGCCGGCGTTCGGCGGCCCAACGCAGACGACCTGCCCAGCGCCCGACTTCTCGACCTTATGCGTCGGGGCGTGTTTGGCCGTGGCCTGCCGGCGGTTGCCCTCCTCGCGGGCTTTGGCGATCTTATGCCGGTACATGGCGATGATCTTGTCGGTGCCTTTGTGATGGGGGATGACGGCGATGAGCCGCTCGTAGATGTCGATTTTCTCCTGCGGCGTCCGGGCCGCGCGCAGTTCGGCCTCGATCTTGCGGTATTCGGGCGGCAGGTTGGCCGGCATGGTATCCTCAGTGTCAGAATTATATAAAATCGAGGATGAGGGGTCAAAGCTTATGCTCTCCGGACGCTGGCCGGGCAGTGATGGGGGGCATGCAGAGACCCCGTAGCGGAGGGGGGCCCATCGGCAGGATGCCGATGGGGGAACCGCCGGGACTGGTTCCCGTGGGCCGGGGGAAATGCGTGGCCCCCATCACTGGCAAAACGGCCAGCGGTTTGCGGCGAGGGGATATTTCACCTCCTAACTGTGAGAAAATTAGGCCCCCTCGAGCGTCCTTTTCAAAGGACCGGCTGGACGGCCGTATCCGAGGGTCTAGAAACTCGCTTAAGATATTGAAATAAAATAGATTATATTTTATGAAAAGCGAAGATTTTCCTTTACTATTTGACCCTATTTTTGGTATAATATTTTCTTGGAAAATGCCCACCGGGTCCCGTGACGTTCCTGTGCCGGAAACCCGCATCTTTTCACAAAGTGGACGGACATGACGCAAGAAAAGTACACCGCTGAAAGCATCAAGGTCCTCAAGGGCCTGGAGGCCGTCCGGAAGCGGCCGGCCATGTACATCGGAAGCACCGGGACGGAAGGCCTCCACCATCTCGTCTACGAAGTCGTCGACAACAGCGTCGACGAGGCCCTGGCCGGCTACTGCACCGAGGTCGACGTCCTCATCCACGTCGACAACTCGATCACGGTCATCGACAACGGCCGCGGCATCCCCGTCGGCGAGCACAAGAAGGAGAAGAAATCGGCGGCCGAGGTCGTCATGACCATGCTCCACGCCGGCGGCAAATTCGACCAGAAGAGCTACAAGGTCTCGGGCGGCCTCCACGGCGTCGGCGTCTCGGTCGTCAACGCCCTGTCCAAGCGCCTCGACCTCGAGGTCAAGCGAGAGGGCGGCATCTTCACCCAGAGCTACGAGCGGGGCAACCCCGTCACCAAGCTGAAACAGATCGGCAAGACCAAGAAGACCGGGACCAAGGTCACCTACTGGCCGGACGAGGACATCTTCGAGGTCGTCGAACACAACTTCGAGATCCTGGCCCAGAGGATGCGGGAGCTCTCTTTCCTCAACAAGGGCCTCAAGATCACGATCACCGACGAGCGGACCAGCAAGTCCCACGAGTTCCAGCACAAGGGCGGGATCCGGGAGTTCGTCGAGTACCTCAACCAGAGCAAGCAGACGATCAACCCCAAGCCCATCCTGTTCGAGGGCGAGCGCGAGAACGTCTTTGTCGACCTGGCCATCCAGTACAACCTGTCCTACGCCGAAACGATCTACTCCTTCGTCAACAACATCAACACGACGGAGGGCGGCACCCACCTCATCGGGTTCAAGGCGGCCCTGACCCGGTCCATCAACACCTATGCAACCGCCCACAACCTCCTCAAGGACCTCAGCGAGAACATCACCGGGGACGACTGCCGGGAGGGCCTGACGGCCGTCCTGAGCATCAAGCTCCACGACCCACAGTTCGAGGGTCAGACCAAGACTAAGCTGGGCAATTCCGAGGTCAAGGGCATCGTCGAGTCCATCGTCAACGAGCAGTTGGCGACCTACCTCGAGGAGAACCCGACGGTCGCCAAGAAGATCGTCATGAAGATCCTCGACGCGGCCCGGGCCCGGGAAGCCGCCCGCAAGGCCCGCGAGCTGGCCCGCCGCAAGGGCGTGCTCGAGTCGACGTCGCTCCCCGGCAAGCTCGCCGACTGCCAGGACAGAAATCCGGAAACCTCCGAGATCTTCATCGTCGAGGGCGATTCGGCCGGCGGCTCGGCGAAACAGGGGCGCGACCGCCGCTTCCAGGCCATCCTGCCCCTCAAGGGCAAGATCCTCAACGTCGAGAAGGCCCGCTTCGACAAGATCATCAAGAACGAGGAGATCGGGACGATGTTCGCCGCCCTCGGCATCGGCGTCGAGCAGTCCGAGGAAAGCCTGGACAAGCTCCGCTACCACAAGGTCATCATGATGACCGACGCCGACATCGACGGCTCCCACATCCGGACCCTGCTCATGACCTTCTTCTACC
>Ga0315297_10002427_pt1 | contig 11773 bp, 11 predicted proteins | sample YL17G15_0_MG_FD_203628 | JGI IMG/M metagenome (GOLD analysis project Ga0315297, IMG submission 203628) | Sediment microbial communities from Yellowstone Lake, YNP, Wyoming, USA - YL17G15_0 | ecosystem: Environmental > Aquatic > Freshwater > Lake > Sediment | place: USA: Wyoming | collected... | reverse complement strand
TTTCCATAATCAAACCGTTTCCTGACGACAGGGCCTCAAGCTGAACTATTATCCCGGGAATATCCTGACCAGAAGGCAATAAAAAAGATATTCTATTCAGCTCGTCTTTGCGGCTATCATAAATTGCTTTCAGCTGATTAACTTTGTCTATAAGCGCCTGTTGTTCTTGCAGGGTGCTGTCATATGCCTTTAATTCCTGCTTCAAAAAAGTAAAACTATTATAAGTTGGCAAATCAAGCATAAATAAAATGCCTACAAAAACAACGAGTAAAATTATGGTGAGAAGATTTTTTTTCATTTTAATAAAATGTCTTTTAAGAAATTAACAGTTAAACTGAACTCGATTCCGCCTGCGGTGCCAAGAGATATCTTCGAAACTTTTACGTCTTTAACCAATTTTTTGTCTTGACTAAAACTTACCATCTGCTTTGCCAAATAAGTATAACCGGATGTTTTGCCGGAAAGAGTCAAGTTCAACGAACCATCGCTACTGAGCATGGCTTGGCAATCGGAAAAACTTACTTGAGGCACAGTTAATTTTTCAATTTCTTCAAACAAACCCGAGAAGTAAAGATGATTCTTTAAAAGAATCCTGGAACTTTTTAAAGCCTCGTCTAAAAATTTTACTTTTGACTCAAAATTTTTGTCTCGCCCTTTATTTAAATTATCAATCTGCGCTTTGAGATTATCGATTTTGCCATTTAAACTTCGGTTGTAAAAATATAATCCGCCAAAAACCAATAAACTCAAAACTATTAAGGCAATAATAAGAGTTCCTATTTTGGAAGAAATAGATGCTAAATTAAATTGTTTTTCTTTATATTCTTCTGGAATTAATGATATATCAGCCATATTTTTATATTTCCCTCATTGCCAAGCCGATAGCTACGGCAAATCTTGGAGCGATTTCTTTTAAAACCGGGCTAAGAACAGTGGGATATGAAATCCGAGCCCAGGGATTACCAATTAAAATCTCTATTTTTAATCTGTCGCTTAAATATTCTTTTAAACCGACGATGCTTCCCGAGCCGCCGCTTAAAACCAGCTTGGTTACTTTTCTTTTTGACTTTTCAAAATAAGCATCCATCATTCTTTCCATCTCCAAAACTACTTTATCGATAAAAGTAAGAAGAATGTCTTTTATCTCTTTTCCGGCGTCTACTTCCATGTGGTCTAATCCTCTTTCGCGCTTATATGCTTCGGCTCTGCTGAAGTCAACGCCCATGCCATGAGAAAGCGCCTTGGTTAATTCATTTCCCGCGATATCGAAACTATGGCTCATTTGTATCAATCCTTTATCAACAATAGTGAATGAAGTTGAACGCGCCCCAAAATCCAAAACACAAGCCGTACTCGGGTCGCTTCCGACAAGCGAACGAATATAACTGAAACTTTCCAGCTCAAGAGCCAAAATCTTTAATTTTAATTTGCTAACGATGCGCAAATATTTACCAATGATCTCTTTTGGAACCGCGACTAAAATCGCCCGGAATTTAAATAAGCCCTTATTTTTTGAGTCCGGGGAGCTCACTTCTTCTTTGCCAATAATTTTCCAATCTATCCTTACTTCCGACAAAGAAACCGGAATGTAACGTTTTGCTTCAAAAATCAAAGCGCGAGAAATTTCTTTTTCCGACATCGGCGGCAAATCTATAACGCTGATAAAAGCGGAAAAAACCGGTATGGACATAATAACATGCTTTGTCTTGGTCTCGGCGTCTTTCAAAAGTTTCTCAATCATATCGATAATTTGATTTTCCGGCAATTTTGACGCTTTAACATTAAAAGAATCACTTATTCCTCCCGAATAATTGGGCACTTGAAGCTCTCCATAGGTCTCCAGCTTATATCTCTCGTCTTCACGTTTTAATTGTACCACTTTTATCGAAGCAGTACCAATGTCAATGCCTAAACAAGATTTTGGTTTTGATTTAAATAGCCACATATGTTTAATTTATCGCGGTATTATCTCGTTCCATTCCGGCAAAGGATAACTCACATTAAAAGGTTTGGAAGTTGAACATTTGAAAGCGTTGCCGGGAGTGCTGTCGGTTACCTGGAGCGTCGCATTCCAAACTCCGGGCTCGGAAAAGCTGACCACCGGGAATTCAAGAGTCGGAGTTAAAGGATCGTCGTAATTTACAGTTCCCGGTCCAATAAAATTCCAGAGATAACTATCATTGGGCTTTGTGCAATTACTGCCAGTGATAACATCGTCATAGCAAGTGCTTTGATCGCTGAATCGAACATTTTCTTCAGCGCTGGGTTTTTGCGGAGCCCAGTTGAAATCAATATTCGGATAAGCATGGGAAGGAGTGATAAAACTGCAATTCGAACAATACCCTGACCAGTTATTATAGCTGTCTTTTACTTTTACGTGCCAATAGTAAGTTGTGCCCCATTGTAAAGTAGTGCCGGTTGGCTGATAAGTTTTTGAAGATGAATTGACTATTCCGGTATCTATCTCCGGAGAAGAAAAATTGCTGTTGTTGTCTATTTGAACTTGATAAGATGCCTGGGGATCGCTGTCCGGATCAGAATAATTCCAGGAAAGAGCGGGGTTTCTCGAATCAACGCAGGAACTCCAGGTTTCCGTGTCATTGCAGGAAACAGTTGGCGGGTCGTTGATATTTACCAATACTGAACCGTCGTATGAATAACCAGACCAGTTACCGGCATTGTCTTTTGCCCGGTAGCGGAATTCGTAACTATTGTTGTCCGCTCCCGTATAAATGAAATTATTAATCGTAGAACCGCCATTGGGAAGGCCGTTGTTTGTCCAGCCGCCGCTCCCATTTATTTTTACATCAACATCTCCTTCGGCTATGCCTGATCTTTCATCGGATTCCGTGAGATTAACCCAAATAGACGCGTCGGGTGATACTCCATTTTCCTGGTCTATGCTTGCTAATGGGTTAATTATGTCTTTTCTTAAAAGCCAATAGCCAGACCAATCGGAATTAAGTCCGCGGATATCCTGGGCATAGGCTCGCCACCAATATTCACCGTCGGAAATAGCCACTGCTCCCCAGGAACTGGTTTGTCCGCTATTGACCAAATTGCCCCAGCCATCTCCATAGCCAGAAACGTTGAAATAGGCTTTTACTTTTTCTCCATCTGGATCCGAGACAGTTGCCTGGAAAGTAGGATTGTAATTGATCCAAGTATTGTGAGGAGGTGCAATTAAAGTGGGGATATTGGGTTTGGTATTTCCGATATAAACGCAGGAGCCGCTAGAACAATAATAATCCCGGTATTCTGGGCCGTACCAGCCGTCGTAAGCATCGCAGTTTTCCCAATTATAGTAGTAAGTGTTTGAATAGCAGGAACTGCCCGAACAACCCCGAGAGATATATTCTCTGGTTCGCCAATTACCACTGCAACTGTAATTGCTTCCCCAGTAATCAGAACCGCAATCCTGCCAGTTATACCAGATTTCATTGGAATAGCAGGAACCTCCGCTGCAACCTCGAGATACATATTTTCTCTGTCTCATTGTTCCTGAACATCTGTAATCATTTGTCCAGTAATCTCCTCCGCACTCTGTTTGATTTATCCAGGCAGGAAAACTATAGCAAGAACCGCTTGCGCAACCCTGATATTGAATTTGTCTTTGCACGATTGTACCCGAACATTGATAATTATTTGTCCAGTAATCAGAACCGCATTGTTCCCAATTATACCAGATTTCATTGGAATAACAGGAACCTCCACTGCATCCTCGAGATACGTATTTTCTTTGTCTCATTGTTCCTGAACATCTGTATTCATTTGTCCAATAATCTCCTCCGCACTCTTGCCAGTTCTGCCAACTGGGATTAGAATAGCAGCTTCCCCCAGAACAGCCTCGGGAATAATATAATCTTTGTACCATCGAACCACTGCATGTATAACTATCTCCCCAGTAATCAGAACCGCATTGTTCCCAATTATACCAGATTTCATTGGAATAACAGGAACCTCCGCTGCAACCTCGAGATACGTATTTTCTTTGTCTCATTGTTCCTGAACATTGATAGTCATTGGACCAGTAAGGCTCTCCGCAATCTTCGTAGAAATGATAAATACTGTTCTGATTGTCGGCATAATCGCATTTCCAGAGTTCATATGAGCGGTGCCAGTAATAAGGGGCTGATGCATCATAACCAACGCAATTCTCTGCTGTACCGCAGCAGCCGCCGCATCTTTTAACATTATTCCATCCCCAGTTATCGCAGCAGTTTTCGTGGCGATAGGTCTTGGTGAAACCAAATTGTTGCTCAAATATCTGCGAGGGCGCGTAAGGGTCGTAAATCGCTCTTAAAACCAGAGTGTAATTTCCGCCGGGAAGATTCTGGTAATCTGGGTTATCGCTGATAGTAGCATCAATAACATATCCATATGGCATGTATGTGTCCCTAAAAGTGTCCGACCTTAGGCAATAAGTAGGGGTTGCCCCCATCGTCAACCACCACTGCTGGTCTTTAGTTAAATATCCGTCCACGCTGGTTCCAAGAATAAAATATTGCAAACGCTCAAGCGGATCAGCGTATGCTGCCCTGCCTTCGTACGAACCAGGCATGAATATGCAGCCATAACTGCATTCTCCGCCAGTTATTTTTCCATTTTGAATAATTATGCTGTCAGGTGTGCCGGAAACATTGGCAGTGATTGTTCCTTCGGTTGTGTAAGGGCAAGCCATTGCCAGAGCGCTGTGATTCCAAAAAACAAAAAAACCAAAACAGAAAATGATGAATAAAAAAAGTTTGAGAAATGTTTTTTGCATATGCTTGCTGTTCTGTTTTCATTATACCATAAATAAATTATACCATAAAACAATGGCAAGAGAATAATCAACACAAAAAGAAAAGAGGAACTGCGTTTTGCGTTTCGCAATTCCTCTGTTGTTGATTTGGGAATGTTGCTTAGTATCCTGGCATGTCTTCGGGGCGCCCTTCGTTCGTGAGATAGAAACGAATCATTGTGGATTTGTCGTTTTCATAGCTGAAATGGATTGTATTTGTCTGCGGTAAGAATTCTTTGCTGAAACCTGTTTCAACTATTGTGATAGTGATTTTGTAACCCGTAATTTCAAGCCCGCGGTCTACTCCGTCATATCGCGCGCGGTCAGCCACTGCGATGCAATAGAAACCCGCTGCATACTTCTGCTTCCTGTAATTGGAAACTCCGTCGAATGTTCCTTTGAAATGGTAATCATCAAGTTTTTGAACTTGGTTACCGGAAACAAAATCCCAGCTATCTACGCCGTCTATGCTAAGGAATATGCCCGGCGTCACTCCTAGGTATTGCGGGCTTTTCACGTCCACCCGGGTGTTTTTGACTTCGATGCTGTACGTCTTGAATTCTGTGGGAGGTTTGGGATTGGTAATGCTATCTTTGCAGGCGATTGCAGACAACCCAACCATTGCCAGAATCAGAAAAAAACTCATCTTTCTCATTTTAAATTCTCCTTGCCTCGCCGTAGTTTTAACGTAGGCGGGCTTGCCCTTCCGTAGTCGCGTCAGACGCGACGTAGGAGGGCTTTGTTTTAAATTTAGAATTCCATGCGGAATTCATATATATGTCAATGTGCTAAATATTATCTTCTTTTCTCTCTACCTTTATTATACTCCTTTTCAATGAATTTGTCAAGTCCTTTCGCAATAGTTTAATAGCTTTGTACGATTGGCCCAAAGAAACTTTTTCATTCTATTAAAATACTAAAACAGAGCAGTAGGATTGCTCTGTTTTTTAAAATTCCATTTTTCTAATTATTGCTTATTCTTAAATTCTTTTATAAATTTTTTATCTGAGGCATGACCGCTTTCTAAAAAACAAATTGATTTATTTTTATTTAAAATACTTTTTGCAAATTGATTAAACTCTTTTAAAGAAATTTTGTTTATTATTCTCATTTCTTCGTCAATGTTTATTAATTTTGAATTTGGATTTAAAATTCTTTGCTTTCCAAAATAATATGAAACTGATGCAGGATCATTTTGAAAAAACTTAAGTTGATTATTGGCAATTTTCTTTGCATAGTCCAATTCTTGTTTAGAAATTTCAATTTTGTTAATCTCGTTAAAAATAAGCTTGAATATCTTGCCTACATCTTTTCTGTTAAAAATAAGGCCGATATCCAAAATGCCAAATGAATCAAATTGAGAACAATCAGATTCAACGTCATAGGATAGCGCCAATTTTTCTATAAATAAATCGCTTAGGCTTCTATTCAAAAAAATGTCCAGCAAAGATACTAAATAATATTTTTTACTACTAGCTGCCGGGGTTTTAAAATTCCAAGACAGCGTAGCGCGGTCTCCTAAATCAGGGTTGTGAAAAAAACATTGAATAAACTTTTTATATTTAAAATCGGCAGCAGGATATTTTATATTCTTATTATCGTGTGCTTTAAATTTGCTTTTAATTACTGAGCTGGCCTTATCAATGTTAATGTTGCCGGCCAAACAAATAACAATATTGTTTGCTGAATAGTGTTTTTTCCAATATTTAATGATTGTTTGCTGGTCAAATTTTTTAATATTATTAATAGTCCCAATTGTACCCAGGGCAAGAGCCGTGTCTTTAAAAAGTAACTTATTTGCTTTTTTAATAAATTTTTTGAAAGGACTAATGTTAGAGTTTCGAATTTCTTCTATTATAACTTTTTTCACATTTTCTATACTTTCTTTATCAAATTTTGGACTTAATAAAATTTCTGAAAGCAAATTAATGCCAATCTCTACGTCTTTATGATTTAAGTTAAGACTAATATGCGTATACTGCTTGCTCGTCATAGCAGAAAGATCTATACCATAACGATCCAAAACATCAAAAAGACTCTTATAGTTCGGATATTTCTTTGTCCCCCTAAACAACATATGTTCAATAAAATGCGATATCCCATTGTTGTTTTTTGATTCATAAACAGAACCACTTTTTATAAAAGCAGAAATATTTAAAAATGACAAATCAGGTGATTTTACAAAAATCACCTCTGGTCCATTTTTAAATTTTTTCAATTTATACTGCATATATGAATATAGGAATATACTAATTATAGCATATTCCTATATAATAAATTATAAACTTCTTAAAAAGTATCCACGATTACCTGAAAAAGCCTCCGCGATTACCCTTTGCCCTTCTGTTGTGCTCCTCTGATCTTCTATGAGAAACATTTCTTTCCCGACCAGCCCCTCTTTTACTTGAAATAGATGTGCCAGAGCTCCCATCTCTACGACCGCGAGACTTATTCCAAGACCAACTACCAAATCCCTTTTTACTCATTTTCTTTCCCTTTTCTATCTTGTTTAAATTTATCGCCTCATTGCGATAGCAAGATAGAATCTATATCAAGATTTATCCCGATAAATCGGGATAAATTCACTTATCAAAGAACCTAACATTATATTATATTCCAATACTAAATTTTTGTCAAGTCCTTAGCATTTTTTAAAGTATAAGGAAAAAAAGGTATAAGAGTATTTCGAATAATTGTTTTATCGTTAATATTCTTTGCCAAAGAAAATTCATCTCCCCTCTTAAAGGGTCTTAAAATAAAATCTTTTGCCAATATTAGATTTCTCATAATTAATTTATATTTTATTTTTTATCTTTATTTGCCCTTGTAAAATAATCTACCCACCATAACAAATTTTCCTTAGAATCGGCTTCCTCTATCAATACGTCTAAGTGGATGGATTCCCGTTTATCTTTTTTAATCTCTTCCACCACGTATTCTATGTCCTCTTTTTTAAATCTTATTTCTACGGCAAACAGCAATCCCGCAAGCTGATCGGATCGTAAATTTAATATCTTTTTTTCTAATTCTTTCCGTTCTTTATTGGTCCATTCTAAACCCCATGGTTCCTTCGGCCCCTTCTGGATTTTTATCTTAATCTCTTTCCTAGGTGGTTCTTTGTATTTTTTTATTCGAATCATATTTTAAACTCTCTTTAAAAAAACTATCTATATCGCCATTTGTTTCTTTCCAGATCTTTCTAAGCTTCCTAATTAAATCTCTATGTTCGGGATAAATCATCGTTTTTTGATTAAATGCTTTTACCCATTTAGGAGAGTTTTGGATAACAGCATTAAACGCTTCGGAAATATTCCAAAGATCGAAGTCGTATTTATGGCTTTTTAATTTAGGAGACTTTTTGTAAACATAATCATAGAATATAAAATGGAGCATTTCGTGGGCAATAATTACCCGAATATAGTTTTGTTTCTTGTGTCCTGGTGGAAATTGGAAGGTTTTATCTTCTAAAAATCTGGGGTACATTCCCCAAATTGTAGGATAAGCAATGTATTTGCCCTTAGGCCATTTGTATTCGCCAAAGATTTTATCTGTCAGCTTATAAAAATTTTTTTCAACTTTCCGCCAACTCTTTTTTGCCTTGCCCGCTCTCCTGATGATTCCTTTAAGATATTTTTTATAGAAATCATAAATATATTTCTTTACTATCGCTTTTCTTTGGTTTAAAGAAAGATTTCGGTCTTTTAAGACTTGTAGTTTGGGATGAGGTTGATAAAATGCCCAATCCATTTCTCGAGAATTATCTCTATATTTGCCATCTTCTAAAAAAGCTAAATATGCATCTAGTTCTTTCTTCTTACTAATAACAAATTTTAATTTAGGATATTTTTTTGTCATAAATTAAAAGGCATATTGATTTCCTAAATTAAGTATACAGGATTTTTAGTTCGTTACATACAATTTTCAAAATTAGAATAAAAAGGTAAAATTAAAAACGTACACTCTTATTGTGTGGCTGGAGCAATAATTAAAACCTATCCGAATAGAAATGTTTTAATAGAAAATAACATGACATTTGAAAAATCACAAAGTAAAATCAAATTTAAAATTCATCTCACAAAAGTAACCAATTTCTTTTTCTTTCTGGCAAATTTAAGTAGATGGAAACATTGCTATTTTATGTAATTTCGAAACAATCAAAGCATGCTTTGAAAAATCGAAAATGATTTACAAAACAAATTAAAAGCTTTAGAATAAAGTTATATGAAATTGAAATTTTTGATTGATGAAAAATATGTATTCTTTCATGCTTTTAATCAAGAGCAGCGCAAAGAACCATTTAAGGGATGGGGTAATTTCACAATGAAAATATGGGATAAGTATCCCCAAGAATGTTATCTTTTGGCTGGATACGCTGAATGGCCAATTATTAAAAAATTGTCTTTATCCTCGGTTGCTAATAATGCTGAAAAGCTACTTAATGCTTGGTTAAAAAATCCCCAAGCAAAAAAATTAATAAAAGAAACTGCAAAATATCGCGATTGGCTCGAAAATGAATGGAACGAAAAGGGACAACAAGCATTAAACGAATTGAAACAAATTATTAAAATACCTTTACCCAATAAAACAATATCAGTATATGTTACTCATCCCAAATTAAATAACGGCATGGCCATAAACACAGAAAAAATTGTATGGGGCCATTCTGAAGATTGGAAAAACTACTCTATTGTATATTTATGTCATGAAATTATGCATATTCTATTCTGGAACATCAGATCATCTGTTTCTCATGCCATAATAGAATTGGCGATCGACAACGAATTAAGAATTAGATTGAATAAAAGAGGAAAATACTTTAAAGAAGGAAAATTTGATATTGGACATAATAAATTAAGAAAAATTGAACAAAAACTACTTCCGCGGTGGAACAAATATCTGAAAGATCCGAAAATAAACATAAAACAATTCGTACAAAAACAAAAAGAGATCAGCGATTAAAACTGATCTCTTTAATTATAAGGATCGTAATTACATCTTTGAGGTTCGCCGTAAAATCCTTTTCCTGCCTTCCAAGAAAGTACTCTGCAATCGATACAGGCAAAACGATATTCGCAATCTCTGCATTTGTCTATCTTGCCGGACGTAATGCTCCAGTATCTTCGAGCCAGACCACGAATAATCCTTTGTAGATCTTGACGATAAACATTTCCCATAATTTGATCTCTGGCAAATATACAGGATAAAACATCGCCTTTGCTCGTTACGGCTAGCTCCCCGCCCCAACAAGTATTCCATTGGCGCGCCATATTGAAAAATTTTCTATCAATATGAAGATACAAACCATTTGATTGTTCGGAAATAGAAACCGGACGTCCTTCTCCTCGGCCTACAGGACGAATGTCGTCGGGCGCACAAGATTTTTCTGGAGAAACAAACCTCTCCTCTCGCATTAACGCTTCAATGCGAGATATATCATTCTGATTTTCGGGCATTCTTACTATGCCTATCCTAAATTCAATACCTGCATCTCTGACTTTTCTAATATTTCTTATAAAATTACTGAAACTTCCTTTAACCGTGGTGCATCGATCATGGATTTCAGGGCAGCTACCAAGCAATGTGGTGGCTATTTTTACTTTATACTTCTTCATCAATTTGATGTCTCTGTCGGTTATCAGCGTTAAATTACTGTAAATCTCAATCAAAGGAATGCTGTCCAGTTCTCGAGCATAATCAATAAAGTGCCACAGATTAGGATAAAGAAACGGTTCTCCGCCCGTAAACTGCATCTGTTCAAACTTTAATTGAGAAGCTTGTGTAATTAATCCCTTTAACGCTCCTTTATCCACAAAATTTCCCCGCACGATAGATCTCGTATAGCAATGCAAGCATTCTTGATTGCAGGCATCTGTAACTTCCACCCAAATCATGTAATTGGAAAAAGCAAAGGGCTGATTAATGGGTTTATCAAACAATCGCTCTATCGAAGACTCTTTCTGAATGATTTCGTAGATTTGCCATGCTTCTCTTTGAAGTATCGCAATCTTGTCTGGAATACTCTTTTGAAATTTAACGATTTTAGATAAGAAACATCCTGCCTGTCTTGTGATTTGAATAATTATATTCTTTTCTAAATCATAAATTGCCCATCTTGCCATGCCCTCAACAAGCCATAAATCACGACCCAAAGACAGCGTCTTTTTCATATTGCCTCCTCTTTTTATAAAAGTGGGGGAGATAAAATTTCATCTCCCCCGACGAACAGAGTGCGTCTCGATCACCACTTTGGTGAACAAGGGCCCGGCTTGCAGCACTGACACTGGATCATCGATTTCTCGTGATCTCTTTGAACAGAAATAACGCAATTTTTGAGATCCGTGCCGACCTTCGAATTCTTGATGACATTCTGCTTCTTTTGCATGACAATACCTCTCTTTTCTATCTTGTTTGGATTTATCCCGATTTTATCGAGATAGCAAGATAGAATTATTTTTTCAAAGAACAAATGTTCCCTGAACATTCTATCTTAACATACCCCCGAAATTTTGTCAAATCCTCGTAATGATTCGATAGCTTTGTACGATTGGCTCAAAGAAACTTTCTTCATAATACCATAAAACAATGGCAAAAAAAATAATCAAGACAAAAGAAAAGAGGAACTGCGTTTTGCGTTTCGCAATTCCTCTGTTGTTGATTTGGGAATGTTGCTTAGTATCCTGGCATGTCTTCGGGGCGCCCTTCGCTGGTGAGATAGAAACGGATCATTGTGGAGTTGCTGTTTTCATAGCCGAAATGGATTGTATTTGTCTGCGCTGTTACGAATTCTTTGCTGAAACCTGTTTCAACTATTGTGATAGTGATTTTGTAACCCGTAATCTCAAGCCCGCGGTCTACTCCGTCATATCGCGCCCGGTCAGCCACTGCGATGCAATAGAAACCCGCTGCATACTTCTGCTTCCTGTAATTGGAAACTCCGTCGAATGTTCCTTTGAAATGGTAATCATCAAGTTTTTGAACTTGGTTACCGGA
>Ga0315297_10002425_pt1 | contig 11775 bp, 3 predicted proteins | sample YL17G15_0_MG_FD_203628 | JGI IMG/M metagenome (GOLD analysis project Ga0315297, IMG submission 203628) | Sediment microbial communities from Yellowstone Lake, YNP, Wyoming, USA - YL17G15_0 | ecosystem: Environmental > Aquatic > Freshwater > Lake > Sediment | place: USA: Wyoming | collected... | reverse complement strand
CTCGTACTCTACGGCTTGGCCGTCATAAAGCGACCGAAAACCTTCCGCAGCAATGTTCGAGTGATGCACAAACAAATCCGCACCACCATCGTCGGGAACGATAAAACCGAACCCTTTCCTATCGTTAAACCATTTTACCTTACCTTTATTCAATTTATCGTCTCCTTAGGCTCCTGCGACAAACAAGCCTGCAATACTAATTCCCTCGTTTTTTCTAGGGGTACACTCCGAGGGAAAGGAGAATACTCCTTAACACAAGCGCGACGATACTGGTCGTTTTTCCCTCTGTCAACAAAATAATCTGCGGATTTTTTCCTACGAAACCGCCGCAAACGTGCTTTTTTAAGCATCCATCCGGGATTGCCGCAGCAATAATGCCCATTTCCCGGCTGATTTGTCACGCCGTGCGTCACCGGTCAACAAGTGGTCGGCTTCTCTACAACTCTGCCCCGCCCCTGTCCGGCTGGCCCCGCCCCCGCCGCGCACAGCCCGGCTGCCAAATAATGACTCGACCGGTCGCCGCAACGCAACGCCCCTATGCTAAAACGCAGTTTCGAGGCAATCCTTCCGCCAGCAGCAATCGGTATGGATGCACTGCCCATCGGAGGTTCCATAGCACGGCGTGCAACGCTCTGCCGACTGGATGCTGTGGATAAGCTCAACCTTCTTCATTTTGCCCGGCGTTATTCCCAGCGCAGCCGCCTTCGTCTTGATTTCTGACATGCTCAACTGTCTCTGTGCAAATTGTGTTGCAGGCATATCTTATCTCCTTCTGTATTCTCACAAACCCTTATGAACACGTTACCTAACAGTCACAATACCAGCCAATCTCTCATCGTTAAAATAGGCCGCCTTGCCTGCTTTAACCCCGTCTCCCGGCGAATTCTCGCCTATATATTTTCGATCAAATACGCCGGCGACTATAGAAATCCCCGCCGGCTCTTGACAGATTTTGCAGATTTTCTCCCGCTCCGCAGTGATTCTACTGATTTCGCCCTTTTTCTCGGAACCTTCAGATACCCTCCCCATTACTCCCATATACCGCAGTTCCCGATAAACCCCGCCAAACAGGCAACCTGTTTCAAAAGAAACACCCCCCGCCCTTGAATGCCCCTGCCAAGCTTGTTTTATCTCAGTGACTGTACCAGCCCGCCTGCCAGAGCCAGTTCTCAGATATTATGGCTATATCGTCGAATCCGACATGACCGCTATCGTCCAAGTCCGGTTTGCCCCACCAGGGGAGTTCGCCTCCGTATGTCCCGAGCCAATACTCAGCCAACACAGCAAGGTCCGCCATGTTTATTACGCCGTCCAGATTCACGTCACCCAGAAGCGGAAAGTACATAGGGAAGGTCAGGCTATTGTCTTCCCGATCGATGTCTTGCACCTGGTTGGCGTCGTCAACAGTAACCGTGAAAAGCATATTTCCAGGCAGTACGGTACCAGCCGGCAGATCAAGCGCAACCTGAGCAACTCTACCAGGTGTTAGCTCTGGGACATCAGACGTTGCGATGGCCGCACCGGCTTGCCCAGCCTTGCGAATCGCCAAAACACTTTCGGGGGCGCTGGGTGCACCGGCATTATGCACTTCCGCAACGACTCTTGCTGAGCCATCTTCCTGTGCTTCAGATGACAGCAGCTTCACACCGAGGTCGGTCCCGCCTATGCCGAGAGAGAGCGTGTTGTTATTTTCATTGATTTCGCTTATCTCGCTGTTAGGGTCAGCCACGGCGTATAGAGTGCGTGGTTTTGCCGGTTCAGGGACTATCCACGTGACCTCGCTGTACGCAGTGTCGGCCCCGTCGAGCCAGCCGGAGATTGTCTGGCGACCGATCTCGACCCCGTCCTCAAGAGGGTTGCCGTCATAAAACGCCACCGTCAAATTCTCAATCGCCAAATCCCCTGCATTGTGAATCGCCGCACGAAGTCTAACTTGGTCGCCCGGCAGGTAATTTGTCCCTTCGGCGGTGAAGTCGCCCGGTTGCAGGGCAAGGTCTTTAACCAGCGAGCGCTTCAGGATTCCCAGATCAACACGACCCGGCGTCGGAACATCATTGACTTCAACGGTCTCGCCAGTCTCGAGCTCTACGACCTTATTTGTTTTCAGTATTTCAACCCGGTTATACGCAATGGTCAGATTTCCGACATCATCCCAAACCGGGGCGAACGAGCGTTCCAGCGCCGCATCGGCGAAAATCTGATTGTCCTTGCTCCAGCGGCCCGAGGCAGGGTCATATACCGAGTAAAAGGCATCGACCCCGGTTTGACTTTGCTCCTGCCAGACAAGCACAAGATTTCCCTGCGGGCCGAGGGTCATAGCGTAGTCGTAGAAGGCAACCGTTTGTGAATTTTTCCTGACAAGCGAAATTCCAGTTGAATTGTGGTTCATAACCAGGTCGTCGGCCCGCTGCCAGACCAGATAAGCATCGTTATTGTCGGCTACCTGCACTCTGACATTGCGGTCGGGGGTCAGGTCATCGGTTTCTCTGGCGGGTGCGGCCCAGTTTTGGCCATTCCACTGGCAGGTAAAAAGTTCCTGGTCATCTGGTGTGTTGACATCACCATCTAAATCGCAAGTATAGGCGTAAACTGCTTCATTAGCGGTGCCTGAGAGACTTTCTGATAGACGACATACAATATCGTCTAATAAAATTTGAGGAGCACTCCAGGAATGTGTCGCAGAGTTCCACTTTGACCAGAGGACAGTGCTTGGTGAATTTGAATCGCCCATCAGCAGGTTGCCTGTATTTTCCGTCCACACAGCAAGGACGCTTCCATCGGCCATTGGGCCGCAAAGAAGTGGCTTATGGTCGAGATAGTTGTTGTCGGTTATTGGTTCCACCGGACTCCAGGCTTGGGTGATATGGCCCCAGTGGGAGGAGACGATTTCCATTTCTTTTGCCATTGCATAGATGTCGAGGTTATTGAAGTCGGGGACTTTGACTCTTTCCCAGAGGGCAACTGCATCACCATCGCCGTCGAAGGCGACCTGCGGGGCAAATTCAGCACGAGTATCGGTAACAATAGGTGCCGGTTCGGTCCAATTAGTGCCATCGAAACGCAGCCAGTTGATATCGGTGCATTGCAGGTCTCCAGGAGTATTATTGTCGGAGACATAAAGAAGCATCAGTTTTGTATCCTCTCCTGCCAGAGCTGGCTCTGAATCGGGGAATACATTCTCAAGCAAAGGCAGGTCGGCCTGGAGGATAATAGGCGGCTGAGTTTCAGCCAACGATACCTGTTGCTTGGTGCCCTGTCTTCCGATTATTCTGAAGGCCTCCAAGGACATAAGGCCTTCTATCGCTGACTGGACCTTGAGCGCGGGCCTATCATAGGCGACGAAGCGTGGTGGGCCGTCGAGAAGATATGAGCGGTCGATTGGCCGAAGCTGCGGTTCGCTCGAGATAACAGGGACAAGGATAACCATTTGTGTTGCTTCCTCCATACCCGATTTGCTGAGGATAGTTACGTTAATAAAGACATACTCGTAAGGTCCAAAGGTGTGTCCCCACCTCTTGAATTTTGCGCCTGCGTAGGCCTTGAAGCGCAATTCTTTGATAAGTTGGGGCGGTATCTGGAGTGGGGGCGGTATCTGGAAGGTAACGCCCGCGTTTCCGCCAACATACGCATGCATCTTGCAGATACCGAGCTCCACCTCGTAAGCTGCTTCGAGGGCTACGTCACCTGCTATCTCGGCGCGGTCAAATGCAAATAGGGGGTCGAGGGCAAAGACTATCTCGCCATTTAATTTCGGCGCCACATATATTTTAATCGAGATTTTTTTCAGTAGTTTGGCAAGTTTGGAACCAATTATGGAAATATTCTTTACTTTGGTTGACAGGCCTGGTGCGAGGTCGAGCAGACCGAAACTTCCGAGTTCAAGCTTTGCGCCTATACCGGCTCTGGCGAAGACTTCATCGAAGGTGATGCCATTAGTTACGGTCGCGGTACCGCGAGCATCTGCTTGGAATGTGCCGGAAATTTCTTTGTTACCTATATAATATTTTATTTTTGAATAACGCGTGGGGCCGTACCCTCTGCTTCTACCGAGGACTATTTCCCAATCACCATCGGTAACGGTATAATCAAAACTTGCGTATTCGGCGAATTCTACACCGAATTTGCCAATGACCGGCAGGTCTATAATCTTCTTTATGGGCGGCTGGGGAAAATCAAAGTCGGCTGAAACGTGGTTGGGGGTGGCGGAAAGCAGAGATGCGATTTTTTGCAGCGAAGTAGGTAACGGGATAACAATTACTAGTTTTTGAAAAGTCGAGGACACACCACCTTCTTTGTTTTTGGCAATAACGCGGACATTATTTGCAGTCAGGCTGAACTTGCCTGGGAAATCTGTGCCCATATTGAATGTGGCGGTTGCACCGGTTGATGAACCGGGGACGGTGGCTTTCAAAGTATTATTGGCATAGAAATCTACGGTTCCGGGAGTTCCATTCCACTGGACTGTTGCGGTAAAGCCATTTTTGACAGACAGGCCTTTGAGGAAGATACCATTATATTTGGCGGAGACGCTGGTTACCACCGGCTTGCCGGGGTCGGAGGGTAATGGATACATATCGAAATCGTGGACAATGCTGGTGCCTGCTGATGGCGGGTCAAGAGTAGTATTGTAGGTTGCGTAACCGGTCTTTGTAGCGGTAAGCGATAGACCCTTTGTTGTATCTAAGGCGGTAAATGAATAAAAGCCCCGCAGGATAGGCAAGGAGTTGGTCTGTGTGGATTGCCCGGCTATGGTTATCTGGACGGCCGCCAGTGCGGCGCCGGTTTTACCGTCTCGGACCTTTCCGGCGAGATTAAAGGTGGATTCGACAAATATCTGGCCTGTTGCCGAGCCAGTTCGGCCTTGACCGGTAACGATATTATATTGAATTGTGTAATTTCCACCTGTCAGGGCGGTGGTAATGGTCTGTGATGCGGCCCATCTTCCGTCCTCGGTATTATAGGAGAGGTTACCGGATGCCTTTTGTGAACCGGATGAATCCTTCAGAATATAGGTGAAGGCGCCTGATGTAACTTTGCCGGCAAGTGAATCGGTAACATCGGCTGAAAGGGTCAGAACGCGGTTGCCAAGTGAGTAGGTTTGCGCTGGATAGATTGTAATATCCGGCGTAGGAATACGGTACGTCTCAGGGGCTACTTTTATAAGATATACATCCCCGTAACCTGCGCCAAAGGACTCGGTCGTGCCTGCGATTATGTATCCGCCGTCAGAGGTCTGCTTAACCGAATGGCCTGAATCCATATCCATTATTCCGCCGAAGGTCTTTTGCCAAACCAGATTTCCTTCTGAATCGGTCTTTATAAGATAGACATCGTCCAACTCTGTGCCAGAGAACCAGGTGTCGCCGGCGATTATGTATCCGCCATCGGTTGTCTGCTGAACCGAACGGCCCGAGTCCGAACCACTTCCGCCGAAGGTGTTTTGCCAAACCAGATTTCCTTCTGAATCAGTCTTTATAAGATAAACATCATCGTTACCTGCACCGAAGGAATCAGTCCAACCTGCGATTATGTATCCGCCATCGGCGGTCTGCTGAGCCGAATAGCCCGAGTCCCAATTGCTTCCACCGAAGGTATTGTCCCACTCCAAGTTTCCTGCTGAGTCGGTCTTTATAAGATATACATCGGACCCGCCCGGGTCAAAGGAACGAGTATCTCCAACAAGTATGTATCCATCATCGGCTGTCTGTTGAACACAATAGCCATTTTCACTTTCTTCCCCAATGGTTTGGCGCCATGCCTCATTACCGTCGGAATCAGTCTTTACAAGGTAAACAAATCCCACCTCGTCGCAGAATTGGGTCATCACAAATATGTACCCGCCATCTTTGGTTTGCTGAACATGATAAGCAGTGTTAACCCCACATTCGAAAGAATAGAACTTCTGCCAAACCAGGTTACCGTTAGGGTCTGTCTTTATAAGACAAGCATCTGACCAATTAGAGTAACCAGAAATTATATAACCCCCATCAGACGTTTGTTGCACACAGAATCCGCTGTCGCGGGAACTTCCTCCAAAGGTTTTGTGCCATTCCTCATTACCATCGGAATCAGTCTTTACAAGGTAAATATCGAAATCACCCGCACCGTAGGAATTGGTTGCACCGACAAGTATATACCCGCCATCGCTGGTTTGTCGAACCATCTGGGAATTGTCCTCACCAGGTCCGCCGAAGGTCTTTTGCCACTGGCACTGGATGTTGGAGACATCCTGCTTTAAACCGAGCGAATGCCCGCAGCTAGCAGCGATGGCGATAAAGCCGCTATTGGGCGAAGGGATATTGCACTGGCCGTAGTGTGGCCAGCCGGACTGACCGGGTTGGCCAGCTCCACAGGCGACGATGGAGCCATTTTGCTTTAAGCGGAGAGAATAATACTCGCCTGCGCTAATAGCGATAAAGCCGCTATTGGGCGAAGGGATATTGCATTCGCCGTAGTTGTTCCTTCCCCACGCCACGATTGAGCCATCTTGCTTTAAACCGAGCGAAGGGCCTACGCCAGGAGCGATGGCGATAAAGCCGCTATTGGGCGAGGGGATATTGCACTGGCCGTATTCGTTGTATCCCCAGACGACGATGGACCCATCCTGCTTGATGCCAAAACTGAACAAGCGACCTGCTGCGATGGCGATAAAGCCGCTATTTGGCTCAGGGATATTGCACTGGCCGTAGTGTGGCCAGCCGGACTGACCGGGTTGGCCAGCTCCCCAGGCGACGATGGAGCCATCGTGCTTTAACCCGAGCGAATGCCCTAAGCTAGCAGCGATGGCGATAAAGCCGCTATTGGGCGAAGGGACATTGCACTGGCCATAGTCGTTCAATCCCCAGGCGATGATGGAGCCATCCTCCTTTAACCCGAGCGAATGATACCAGCCAGCAGCGACGGCGATAAAGCCGCTATTGGGCGAAGGGATATTGCACTGGCCGTAGCCGTTGTCTCCCCAGCCCACGATGGAGCCATCCTGCTTTAGCCCGAGCGAATGCCACAACCCAGCGCTAATGGCGATAAAGTCGCTATTGGGCGAAGGGATATTGCACTGGCCGTAGTCGTTCCGTCCCCAGGCGACGATGGACCCGGCGAAGACCGATGGGGCTCGGAAAAGCAAGACCAGGAAGACTGCTAATAATGAGATTGATGGCCGAATTGTTGAAATCGCAAGCCACGTTTTTAGATTTGCTTTGTTCATAAGTTTTGTCTCCTCGGAAATACTGCTACTTCCCGTTAATTATACCAACTCGACCGATAAGAATCAACAAATATCGGACTTTCCACGGGGTTTTTGCTTGCAAAATACGTACTTACCGCAATATCGGACCCCTTTTTCGCGCGTTTTTTGCACATTACGCCTGGTTCAATCACCCCAACCCCTAATCTCGAGGATTCCATTGTGACGGGGTGTGGAGAGAGGGCCATATAGGGTAGCAACTCCGCCCAGCGGTGCATCTTAAGACAAATGCTAAAACGTCTTGTGGGCTTCTTTCGACAGCCTCCCTAAAAGAAGTTCCTCATGGCAAAAAGGCAGCGACAGAGAAAGGCGAAACGCAGCCTCCTCCAGGCTGTCGTGTACAGTATAACCGCGAAACCGCTACCATCATACCATAATCCCGCCCAATTTGCCAACAAAAAAAAGCATGGTTCAATTCCGGGTGGCAGCCTCAAGCGCAGCGCCCCGCCTGAGCATGGCGAAGGCTTGGGCATGGCAAAACTCGCAAAGCGGTGCAACCATCCCCAAATCCTTAGGATTTGAGGCTGCCACACCATAAAAAACCACAAATAATGTTACCCGGAATTTGACTTATTTGAACCATGCCAAAAATCGCTTATTGAGAGGCGTCCGGCCTGTACGACCACGGAAGCAAAACGGCTCGGCCCGAAGGATGAGCTTCGGAATGAAAGACGCAAGAGGCGGCGCATAAGTGCGGCTCTTATAACACCTTACCGGCGCCATTGGCGGGCGGGAGAGTCCGATGAGGGAAGGAGCGGCCACTGCGGCAAAGTCCAATCTTGCGAGTAATCCTGTTGACCGGAGGGGGTGAATATGTTACAATAGGATTGGAAACTGAGGCGATTTGCCGTTGTGGGGATAGGCCTCAAGGGCAAGCCGCAGATCAGTGTTTTCGAGTACACGAGGAAGGAAGTAGAAGATGCTCAAGTCAATAGCAGGTGCAGTATCAATCCTGGTGACTATCCAGTCTCTAACAGGTTCTGCCTGGGCGGTCTGTCCGATGGGTGATTTGAACGGCGACTGCACGGTTGACTTTGAGGACTTGTGGGGCTTTGCCGAACAGTGGCTGTACCCCCCAGCCAGCCCTGCCGACCTCGACGGGCTTGGAGGCATGGACGGGCGCGACTTTACAGTGTTGGCCAGCGAGTGGTATCAAAAGGGCATCCCGCTGGTGATAAACGAGGTGATGGCCTCCAATAGCAGGACCAAGGCGGACCCTCAGGGCCAGTATGATGACTGGATAGAGATATACAACGCAGGCAGCTTCCCAATCGATACCGGCGGGATGCACCTGACGGATAACTTAGATGAGCTGACCAAGTGGCAGATTCCCACCGGCAATCCGGCGCTAACGAGGATTCTGCCCGGCGGGTATCTTCTGATATGGGCGGACAACGACCCGGAGGACTACCCGGCCGGCCTGCATGCGGCCATCGAGCTCAACGCCGACACCGGCGACGAAGTCGGGCTGTTTGACGGCAACGGCGTTTACATCGATAGCGTCGAGTTTCCCGACCAGACTCCGGACGTTTCTTATGGCCGGTACCCCGACGGCAACGACACTTGGCGGTTCTTCGGCCCCGCGACACCGCAAACGCACAACGTCGATGCCTACTTAGGACAGGTCGCCGATACACAGTTCAGCCATAATCGCGGCTTTTACTATTCGTCGTTCGCGGTAACAATCGCTACTGAGACCGAGGGGGCTGTGATATATTACACGATCGACGGAAGCAGTCCCCTCAACCTCGCCAGCGAGGGTCCAACCGGCACTCGCTATACGGGCGCGGTTCCAATCGACACGACTACGTGCCTGCGTGCCGTCGCCGTCAAGACCGGCTGGAAACACACTAACATCGACGCGGAAACCTATATCTTCCCGGCGAAGGTGCTGCAGCAGGCCACCAACCCATCCACCGGTGCCCAGGTTGTCCCGGCAGGTTATCCGACCTCATGGGACAGCGGGACAGGCAATATAGTCACCGGCGATTACCAGATAGACCCCGACATCGTCAACCATGCGACCCCGAGCAACCGCTTCACGACGTCCGACATCGTCTCACAGCCGACGATTTCTCTGGTCGTCAACAGGGACGATTTTTTCGGCAGCTCGGGGATTTACCTCAAAGAGGCCCTGACGTATCACGTTGACCGGGCGCCGGAAAAGGTCGCTTCGGTTGAGTACATTGACACGGTCCGAGGCGCGTCCGAACAGGCCAACTGCGCAATAGCTATGGCCGGCGGCGTCAGCGGCGGAGGCACCAGCCTTGACAGGTGGAAGTCATACAAGCTCTCAATGCGCCCGAGGTTCAAGACAACTACGGACAACGGGACATATACCGGCGGGCCTTCCAAGTTCAATTTCGCGCTCTTTCCCGATTCCCCAGTTGAGCGATTCGACACCTTTGTCCTTGACGGCGTACTCAACCATTCCTGGCTTCATCCGGATGCGGGCCAGCGCAACACTGCAATGTATCTTCAGGATCAATACGTCGCCGACCTTCACAACGCGATGGGCGGCTATTCGCCCCACGGAATCTACGCCCAACTGTACCTTAACGGTTTGCACTGGGGGATGTATTACGTTCACGAGCGTCCGGACCACACCTGGGCGGCAGAGATGTTCGGCGGACAGGCCGACGAATACGACTGCATCAAACACGGCAGCGATATGGTAAACGACAGCATCGGCGGCAACGCATTCTCCAGCTTTAACGCAATGGTCGCCGCGGCGAGCGCCGTTCAGGCCGACCCGACCAATGCGGCGAAATATGCTACGCTCTGCCGGATGCTCGATATCGACAACTTCATAACATATCTGCTGGCCAACTGGTTCACCGGCAACGCCGACTGGCCGGCCAAGAACTGGTACGCCACTCGCCGCAATCACCCCGATGGCAGATGGCGATTCCACTCATGGGACGCCGAGCACACCGTCGAGTGGACCAACGATGTCGGTAAAAGCCCTATGGACCTGCACAACAAGCTCAAGGGCAATGCCGCATACCTGATGCGATTCGCGGATATAATTCACAAGAACTTCTTCAACAACGGGGTCCTGCTTCACCCGAACCCCGCCAATATGTACCAGGCACTGATGACAAAGGCTGATCGCGCCATTGCGGGTGAATCCGCCCGTTGGGGCGACAACCGGCAGTCCACCCCATATACGCGGTCCAACTGGCTCACCACCCAGAACAGCAAGCTCAGCAGCAACTTTCCCGGTCGTACTGCAACAGTATTTGGGTGGCTGCGAACTGCGGTGCTGTATCCGAGCATCGACGCGCCGGTCTTTCGCATCAACGGCGTCAATAAGCACGGCGGCTATATTTCATCGACCGACTCGTTTTCAATAGCAGCCGGCAGCGGCACCGTCTATTACACCATCGACGGCAGCGAGGTCTCCACAAGCGCCATTATATACACCGGGCCGCGGACGTTCGACAAAAGCACACACGTCAAGGCCCGGCTCAGGAGCGGCACGACCTGGAGCGCCCTGAATGAGGCGACTTATGCGGTCGGCCCGGTTGCGGATAGCCTGCGGATTACCGAGATTATGTATCATCCGCAGGAGACGGGCAATCCGGACGATCCCAACGAGGAGTTTGTTGAACTGCGGAACATCGGGCTGGCCCCGATAAACCTGAACCTGGTGCGATTCACCAACGGCATCGATTTTACCTTCCCGAACGTCCAGCTTGCTGCGGGCGAATACCTCGTAGTCGTTAAGAGCCTTGCGGCGTTCGCCGCTGCGCATCCGGGCTTCTCCGGCGTAATTGAGGGCGAGTATTTGGGCAGCTTGGCAAATGGGGGCGAGCGAATCGAGCTGCAGGACGCATTAGGTCAAACGATTCATAACTTTCCATATAAGGACGGCTGGCGCAACATCAGCGATGGTCAGGGCTTCTCCTTAACGATAATAGCCCCGACGAGCCCCGACCCCAATAGCTGGGGGCGGAAGGATTCGTGGCGCGCGAGCGCGTATGTCGGTGGCTCGCCCGGCTGGGACGACAGCGGGATTATTCCAAATCCCGGCGACATCGTGATTAACGAACTGCTGGCCCATTCGCACGCTGTGGCCCCCGACTGGATAGAGCTTTACAACACGACCGATGAGGATATTGATGTCGGCGGGTGGTATCTGAGCGACACGGAGATTAAGCCAAAGAAATACAAGTTCGCCGACGGGACGAAGATTCGCGCGTATGACTACCTCGTTCTCTATGAAGATGCCAACTTCGGCGAAGCGAGCACGGATCCGGGCAGGATCACGGGCTTCGGGTTCAGCGAGAACGGCGACAATGTGTATCTGCGCTCCGCAGAGGCGGGCATATTGACCGGCTACCGCGAGGCGGAGAGCTTCGGGGCCTCATATACGGGCGTATCTTTCGGCAGGTACTTCAAGCGGAGCACCGGCAGCTACAACTTTGTGCCTATGGACTATAACACGCCCGGGTGGGCTAACGCCTATCCGGAAGTTGGGCCGATAGTTATCAACGAGATTATGTACAATCCGGACTGGCCCGTGGGCG
>Ga0315297_10002424_pt1 | contig 11775 bp, 14 predicted proteins | sample YL17G15_0_MG_FD_203628 | JGI IMG/M metagenome (GOLD analysis project Ga0315297, IMG submission 203628) | Sediment microbial communities from Yellowstone Lake, YNP, Wyoming, USA - YL17G15_0 | ecosystem: Environmental > Aquatic > Freshwater > Lake > Sediment | place: USA: Wyoming | collected... | reverse complement strand
AACCATCCGGCTCCAACTGGCAACGCCGTTCATCCAGCAGAAAATAAAGGCAATACCGGTCAGCAGTGCCAGCAGGGTCTGGCTCCAGGAGACCTTGCCAATCAGTTTCAGGATCAGGAAATAAAGCAGCACATACGGCCAGAAGAGGATGAAATAGACCGGGGGCAAACCTGCTGCCATGTAGGGTACGTTGATGAACCAGGCACCTAGAAGTGCTGGCACTAGCGCCACTACGGAAAGGGGATATGCCCAATCCTTTTTTGTAAAGAAACCGTACGCGCTGACTGCAAACATCACCCCGGCAAGGATGCCCAGATCCGCCAAAAGGGGATGGATGGTATTCAGCAGGATCTCGCATCCCGGTTCCGCGGAGGGGGTGTGCATCCCTACCACGTACCACTTCATAAATAGGAACATATGCCCGATGATACCAATCAGGCTGGCGATCACAGCCAGGATGCCTCCGAGAATATTTTTATTTTTCATGATTCGTCTCCTATTGATTGATTAGATGGTTTCAAGGTTCAGGGATTTCTCCGGTATGACAAGAGCAACCTTTGTAATAGGCGGTGTCATTATGGTAGGCCACATAAACGATCGTACCCGGTTCGATGGACAGGTTACAGTCCTTCAGGAAAGTGGGGTTTTCTTCCCAGGGGAAGACCTGGACATTGCAGCTGACATATACGATCCCACTCCAGTTACCATTACACAAAGGACCCTCAACTATTTGATCTACAAGAATTTCCCTGCCTCCGATCTCCAATACGATGGGTGATGGCGAAAAGGTTGCTGTGTTTGCAGGCGATATGCCCGGTGGAAGGGCGGTCATATACCGGGGTGTGCCGGTTGCCCACTGACAGGCTGGTTCCCGGGCTCCGCACGCAGAGACCAACAGTGCAGCAACCCCTGTGAGTATTATCCAGAACGGTTTCCACGATATTTCCATTATGTGAAATATAGCACAATAAGTGAGGTGATGTCTTTGCCTTAAAGCAAATCCATTTCACTGCCGCGGACCTTTTGAGCAAGTGCCAGCACGGGCAAAGGGGAGGATTACGATACCCAATCATCAGTCCCTTTGGCTGAAGCAGCCAAGTATGACTTATAATTATTTCCATGGAAGAGATGATCAATTTACTGCGCACGCATCCCGTTTTTTCTTCGCTGGAAGAGGGAGAACGTAACTTGCTGGCGAAACAGGCTACCAGGAAGAATTTGAAGAAAGGAGAGACCTTGGTTATGCAGGGGGATGTCTGGCCGTACCTGTTCCTGGTTGCAGAGGGGGAGATCGATGCTGTCAAGGGTTCCCGCGAAGGACGTAATCTGTTGGTAACAACATTTGGGAAAGGGGAGTTGTTTTGGGGATTGGCTTTCTTCCAGGAAAACGCGCCTCTCATCGCGACACTGGAGGCGAATTGCCCATCGCGCGTTTTCCTCTGGTCGCGGAACCGTATTGAACCGATTTTCATCGAACATGGGCGGATGAGCTGGGAGTTGTGCCACGTGATGATCCAGCGCATGCAGCGCGCTAGTACCATCGTAGATGATCTGGCATTCCAGCCGGTGGCCGAGCGCCTGGCTCATCTTCTCCTCGACCACTTTGACACTGCTGGAGAGCAGGCTATTGAGCGGTCGTTGACCTTGGATGATATGGCAATTCGGATCGGAACAACGCGCGAAATGGTCTGCCGCGTCCTGTACCGTTTCGCAGATAAGAAGCTGATCAATGTGACCCGGACAGAATTCGTCCTGACAGACCGAGCAGGCCTTTCCAGGTTGGGGGAAAGTTCCTGAGCGGGCTAGTTTTCCCCAAGCTGTGGAACAACCTCGGCCAGGCCAGACAGTATCTCATGCGACGTGATTGAAATCTCAGTGCGGGAGACGCAAATGGCTCCGGAGCTTTTGATCACGTTGAGTGAGCGGCTGATGACCTCGGGAACTGTGGCAATGCGAGACGCCATCTGCTCAATGGAACAAGCATGCCGGTCGATGGGATGCTGACCATGCTCGCTCAAGTCGAGCAGCAGTTTTGATGTGCGGGCCACGACCGAACGGAATGACAAGTCTTCATAAAGGGTGATCATTTCCCGGTTGCGCCGGGCGAGCACACGCAGCAGGCTTAGCCCCACCTGGGGAATCTTTTCAAGCAGGCTTTGAAAGGCTTCATACCCGATCTGCCAGACCAGGCAATTCTCAACGGCGATGGCCGTCAATGGGTTCGGACCGCCATCCAGGACTGCCACTTCGTTGAACATGATCACCGGTCCGATGACCCCCATGATATTGACCTGCCCCTGCGGGCCGAGCTTGCACAGGTGCACGCGGCCCTTGATCAATACGAACATGCCCCCGCACGGGTCGCTTTCCGTGAAGATGGTCGCGCCGGCAGGAAAACGCTGCACCTGTCCACTGGTGACGATCGTGCGCAAGTCGCGCAGGCTCAGGTTGCGAAAATGCTGTACTGAACGGATGCTCTGAACGAGGGGTTCCTGGTCTTCCATAGGCTCCAACACGGCTTATTCATTCACCTTACGCCATGGCATTGAATTGATTATACATGGATAAGCCTGAACCTTGGATTAATATCACCACGATGAGGTATATCAAACTCAATAAGGAAGAACAAGCGGGATCTGATCAGCACAACTGGTCGTTTGAAAAACGGCCATCGGTTATAGTATTCATTTACAACGTATCTCCTCATCAATTATCTTTTCATTGCGATAGGGGATGAAGTCGCTCCCGGTTGCGGTCCCATTCACGACCATTGTTGTCTTCTCTCTGTCGACTTTAGAGATTTTGAGTCGGTACTGCGTCTCACGTAAATTAGTCACCATCGAAACGGACCTCCACTCCTCCGGCAAGCACGGCCGAAAACGCACACCCGTGTAGCCGGGCTGGAAGCCAAAGAAATATTTGATCATGTTGTTGTACATCAAGCCGGCGGTTCCGGTGATCCACCCCGAGACGGACACCCCGGCCCGCAGGTTGTCCGGGCCGAGGACCTGGTTGGTGAATGCGTAGGGTTCTCCGCCGGAGCGGTCGGGTTTCTGCACCTTGAGCAGGATGCGCTCGAGGCGGGATTCGATCTGGGCGGGGGAGAGCATGGGGGGGATTATACTTGAGGGAGAAGAGAGAAGAGAGTAGAGAATAGAGATAAGAGAACAGAGATCAGGCAACCAGGTGATCAGGCAACCAGGCAATCAAGGGATAAGGTAATTAGGTAATTAGGTGATCAGGGATCAGTTGAGCAGGGAGAGAGGAGAGAAAAGAGAGCAGAGAAAAGAGAACAGTTAACCAGGTATCCAGGTATCCAGGTAACTAAGTAACTACGTGACTAAGTAACCACATATCTAAGTAACTTACTCCCCAATTCCCCTCATGCTTTTCCGGGGTTATAGTTACGCACTACTTCCTTCCGTTTGCCTGATTCCAATACCGGGATCTCATGTACACGTTCAATAACGATTTCAGCATCCTGCCCAAGAACATCTTTAAATAGTTTTACGAAAGAGGCATCCTCATAACATCCTTCTGATTCATTCAATTTGATCGTATATTGTTTTGCACCTTCTTGTATGAATTGATATTGGAGCAGCTTATCATATGGCCACATTAATAAACTAATGATATGTGGAGTTATTGTATTTCCCTTTGTGTCAAAAATCAGATCGGTCATTCTTCCTTGAATGGATGAAAACACTTGTGAATCCCAACCACATTCCGCTTTTTCCTTCCATATCCCAATATCTCCAGTATCATATCTGATCAATGGCATGGCATGATTGAACAGATCCGTCACTACAATCCGTCCTGGTTCTCCAACGCTGACCGGATCATCCGAGTCCATTTTAAGTAACTCAAAATAGTATGAAGCACTATTTACGTGAAATTCTTTGTTCTCAATGCATTCAATTGCCATCATTCCATTTTCCTGGTTCGAATACATCGCAGCAATATTGCAATGAAAAATTCTTCTGAGTTTATCATGTGTACCTTTGGAAAGAGCCTCTCCATAGGAGATAATGGTAAATAAACCAAACATTTCCGGGCTGTCTCCACAGGCCAGTAAGTAGTTCGTAAGAATCTCAAAGGTATTTGCATAACCGATCAACATTCTAATATTTCGGGCTGATTTCAGTGTATTTCTAATTTTTTCAAGATTTTCTTTGTCGAGTTTCTGAACATCCCACAACAAAACATTCCTCAACCAGGAATCCAGCCTGCTGTACCGATTCATCGAAGACAAAACCCTGAAAAAGACATAGCGCATTCCCGTCTGAAAACCTGCCGTTCCCCATAAATAATTCCTTTCAGCCTGTACACGATCCCTTTTGTTCTTATCCTGTCTGACAACAAAAGGCGTTCCAGTTGATCCACTGGTGTGCATATTTACAACTTTGATACCTCGGAATTCCGGGGATTGGAATGCCTCGTAATTATTCTTAATGATGATCTTGTTGACCACGGGGAACGATCTTATCGAAGAAAATCCCCTGAATTCCTTATAGTACGCAACGTTTTCAACCGCATAGGTCAGGATGTTGTTCAGATGATGCTCTTGCAATTTGGAAGCTTTAGGATTTTTACGATCACCCATTATGTTCTTTATATCAACATAATGTTTTCTTATACTTGATCCCGTAAGAAAATCCCACACCCAGAATATCGCACTTTTTATCCATTCATTGAGTGTCATCGTTTTCCATGCCTTTCATTTATCAGTCCGGCGTGTACTTCGTGCCCATCGTGGTGGGAAAGCTTTATGCAGTACACACATTCATCTATTCTGGTTAAGGGATCGTTCACTTGTGAAAATCCTGCCGGGAAATTCGGATGCCCTTCCCTTTGTGTTTCTTCGTGACCCTGGTGTTGAAAGGTTTTTCTCCCTCCAACATTACAACATTTCCCTCCTGCATTGCAGACCGGTAGATCAGGCCATGCGTATTGCCAGGCCGCCGGGTCTGCGCAGAGGTGGCGATGACAATATCCACCGGGACAAGCAGCCCGCGCAAAGCGCTGGCAGCGAACGCAGCCGGGAGCCAGGCAGAAACGGAGGCCATCCTGGCGAGGCTGAAACCGGCCGTCATTGCCGGTATCGGCTACGGCGGGCTGTCGCTGGGGTGGGCGTGGACTCTGCTTGGGAGCAGAAAAAACTCGAAGCCAGAAAAATTCTCAAAAATGCCGCAGAATCCCCAGCGTCCAGTGCACGCTTTGTTAGCCTGCGCCCTTGTTCTGCAAGAACCTAATTGCTAGTTTGTGAGTTTGCGCAATGCGCTTGTTTGTAGTGTCCCATTGCTGTAATTCAATTTTTACCAACTCCTTGTGCTTTTTGCTTATATCACGTAACGCATTTCCAACAGACTTCCGCACATATTCACTTTCATCATTTCGAAGGTTGCTCAATAACTGAATGGCAACTTCTGGATGGTCGTGAAAGTAAGGGCGGCCAGTCCAAATTCTTAACCCTTCTGTGACCGCCCGCCGCACATTAGGTGAGGAGTCCGCTAACCATTCCTTGATGACAGAGAGTGTTTGTTCATAGCCAATATCAGCACAATATCTGTCAAAGGCTTTTGCCAAAATCTCTTGCACGCGCCAATCATTATCTTGACTTACATTCTGTCTAAGAAATTCAAGACTCTCATTCGAGTTGGCGGCTAATCTACCAAAGATGAAAGTTGCCAATGAACGAACTTGGTGTATTTCTGAAGTGAATAGTTGTTTGGCAATGCGAAGACTGTCTTCGGCAGGTTGCCCATCTGCAATTTCATCCGCTGCTTTCTGAATATCCAAAAAACCATGTTGAGTCTTTTGGACTCGTTGAATGAGTTTGTCTATCGTATCCATTTTGTTTATATCACGCTTTCATTGTGCAAGAAGCAGGCTAACGGCAGGCGTTACCGGCAAGGGCGGGATTTGGCGGAAAAAACCACCAGACGCTGAATCCGCCGTTTGGGGCCGCTTCCCTGAAAGTGCGGCGGAACGCCCGCACTTGTCCGGTGCATGCGGTGTTGGGCGCGTTTTGCCCGTTACCTTATTCTCAATATCTTTTGCGCTCTTTGCTGAGTGCTTTTTCGGGATGAATATTGCCAACGTTCAGCGAATTTCCTTACCGCTTCCTGCTCGACTTTCTCAACATTAGAAAATACCTTATAGAAGGCTTCCAAAAGCCAGTCCTGTTCGTTTTCTATTACATTTTCCATTGATAGTTCCAAAATAGGGAAAACTCTGTGGGCATTTTTTTTCGAAATGGCTCCCAGGTCGCCTAAAAATAAATCGGCAGAACTTGCGATACAAAGTCCTTCTTTTTCATCAATATATTTTTCAGCATAGAAAACTGCTTTTTCGGCAATCGTTTCATTCAGATGAGCGCAAAACCCCATTGTTCGAATTATCGCCCATCTTGTTTGGGGTTCTTTGACCGAAAGTGCTGGTAGTAATTTTTCCAAGTATGGCGCGACCAAATCGGGCTGATTTTCTGCGACTATCTCAACAACTTTGGCGGCTCCAGAACGAATATGTTTTTGATTTGGCTTTGATGGCTCATAAGATGCTAAATCAATACATTCCAAAAGAATGCTGGTCTGACCATCAAGTACTGTTTTTGCAAGGACTTTTCCCAAAGCAGATGAAACAGTTCCCTTGTTATTTGATAACTGTTCAAAAGTGTTCATGTCCAACTCTCCTTTTTCTTATTAGGTGTTTTGTATAATGAGCAAGCGCCCAACATCTGGTTAGGCGGACAGCCTAATGGACTATGGGCTGCCCGTCTAACGTCCTAACCAAGTTGGGACATTTGACGGCAAAGAGGGTTCCCCTTCCAACTTTTAATTATACCTATATACAGTATCCCCCTGGGGGCATCCAAAAATCCACCTCATTCAGGCGGATTTTCATTTTCAAACTTTTCTCGGCGCCTCTCGCGATTATTCTCTTCTGGCGATGATATGGTGCACATCGTCACCGTGACCCTCTTCCAGGATCACCAGCCCGGCCTGCGCAAGCCAGACTTGTACCTGCTCCAGTGGGGGATAAAACCGGTAGACAGCATTGTGCGCCACTTCGCCGTGCATCTCCCGGTCCGCCATCACCAGCGGGAAGGCGTTATCCAACTCGTCCACCACCTCGCCGGGCGCCACCGGCAGTCCCTTTGCTTTCGCTCGTTCGTAAGCCGCGGTGAGATCTTCCACATCCTCCAGCGCGGTTTCATGGGTTTCCACCGTGATATAGAGCACACCACCCGGCTTCAGTGCAGCGTGGAAGCCGCGCAGGATGCCCGGATAATCTTCGGGGCAGATATGCTCCATCGAGTCCATGCAGATGATCCCATCGAAGGCAGCCTGGAAAGTCGGAGTCCCGGCGATCTCCTGTAAACCGAGCTTTTCATAGTGCAGCTGCGGGAAGCGATCCTCCGGGAAATGCTCCCGCGCCCGCGCCAGCATCCCCGCAGACTGGTCGACACCGACGACGTTATGCCCCGCCTCCACTAGGAAGCCATCAAAGCGCCCTGCTCCGCACGCCGCCGAGAGGATATTCCCGCTGGGGGGCAGCATTCCCAGGAACTTCAGGAGGGTAGCCCGGTGCGATTCAGGGTTGTCCATTCCCCAAGTGCCCCAATAGAGCGGTGCCCCATGGTCATACAAAGCCTCCGCCCTGCTGCGCATTTCTTCCAGCCATTTTTTCCGTTCCATCAGGGTCACCTCGATGTCATCATACAAGCGAAATTATCGCGTTTCCCCCAGGGGTTCAGCATAAAAAAATGGATCGGACGCCACATTTAGGTCAAGTGCGGATTTGATGCGAGACAACCAGACATGGTAATCACTGCAGGCGGGACCGAATATCCGATTGGCCTCTACACCGAAAGCGGCGATGGGAGCACCCATGGAGCGGTCAATCGCATCCATGACACCGGTTTCCATCAATTCACGCGCCGCCATCGCCGATTGCGGATTGCCCGGGTCATACAGGGTGATCCCTTCCAGGTAGCCGAGATGACCGCTCTCAAATGATCCACCCGACCCCAGGTCGCCACCGTCATCGAGGATCAACCCCCGTTTGATATAAGGTTGTTTTATCTGCGCCACATACTCCGCCTGGGTGTGCGCCAGGTCCCAGGTATCGAATGCACCGAGCATGGTTGCCATGTTGCGCTCTGACATCCAGCCCCATTTCTCCTTCGAGAGATTGATTATTTCTTGTTCCAGGTTTGCGTTTTGCATAATTCGCTCCTTACTTCTTGAAGACCTCGCGGGCGATCCTGACAGCCGACATCGCCCGCGGCCATCCGGCGTAGAAAGCCAGGTGAATGATCACCTCGGCAAGTTCGGGTTCAGACATTCCATTCTCCTTGGCCCGGTTCAGGTGACCCGTAAGCTGCTCGGTGTTTCCGTTGGCGATTAGCGCAGCGACGGTGACCAGGCTGCGGTCCCGCTTCGACAGCCCCGTACGTTCCCAAACATCGCCAAACAGCACATCGTCCGTGAGCTCCGCCAGCTTGGGTGCGAAATCACCGACCAGTTTTTGCGCGGGTGATAATTCTTTTGATTCAGACATTTTGCCTCTCCTGTTTTTATTCGCTTAGGATCAGGACCAGGTGCTAATACCGGTCGCCGACCACCTTGATCTGCGACATGGCCACATCGATTTCAGCCAGGTCAGCGGACGCCATTGCGACATTAATCGCTCCAATGTTCTCGTCGAGCCGCTCGAGCTTGCGCGAACCTGGAATGGGCACGATCCAGGGCTTTTGCGCCAGCAGCCAGGCCAATGCGATCTGGGGAGGGGTGGCTCCCTTCCGTTTTCCTATCTTCTCGAGCAAATCGATCACCACCCGGTTGGCTTTGATCGTCTCTGGTGTAAAGCGGGGATTGCGAGCGCGGATATCGGTGCTAGCGAAGGCCGTGTTCTCGTCCACCTTGCCGGTCAGGTAGCCGCGCCCCAGCGGGCTGTATGGAACAAGGCCAATGCCAAGCTCCTCGCAGGTGGGCAGGATTCCATTTTCAACGGATCTCCACCATATCGAATATTCGCTTTGCAAGGCAGTCACGGGTTGAATCTTGTGGGCGCGGCGGATCTGGTCGGCATTGGCCTCGGACAGCCCAAAATGTTTGACCTTACCGGCCCCGATCAGGTCCTTCACTGCGCCGGCCACATCTTCGATGGGTACATTCGGGTCGGGCCGGTGCTGGTAGAACAGGTCGATGGCCTCGACGCGCAGGCGCTTGAGCGAGGCATCTGCGACCCGCTTGATCTGCTCCGGCCGGCTGTCCATGCCCATCGCGGGACTGGGACCTTTTTGGGGATCATGCTTCCACCCAAACTTGGTGGCGATCACCACCTGCCCGCGGAAGGGTTCCAGGGCCTCTCCCACCAACTCCTCGTTCGTGAACGGGCCATATACTTCGGCGGTGTCGAAAAAGGTGACGCTGCGCTCGACGGCCTTGTGAAGGAACTCGATCATTTCTTGCTTGTCAGTGGGCTTATCTCCGAAACTCATGCGCATACAGCCGAGCCCGAGAGCTGATACTTCCATGCCGCTGTTTCCAAGTTTGCGTTTTTCCATTTTCCGACCTCTCTCTTTCTATCAGATTATTTCTGGGTCCCCGGTTAGAACAATGTCTTTCTCTCTTTTCCAAACCACATTTTCATAAACTTCAATTTTGTGATCCAGGATATCCAGTGTTTTTTGCATTTCTTTCATCCTGCCTGCAAGCAGCTTCCGCTGCTCTTTCAAGATTTCTTTCCGGGCTTCAATCGTCTGGTCGCCCTGCTGGACCAGCCCGACGTAATCAATCAGCACTTCAATCGGAAGCCCCGCGCTCCTCATGCACTTGATGAATTCAACCCGCCGTAAATCGATTTCGTTGTAGTCTCTGATGCCACTTTCGTTTCGATGTACCTGTTGGATGAGTCCAATCCGCTCATAGTAGCGCAGGGTATCCGAAGAAATTTCAAATTGTTCACTTACTTCTGCAATTTTCATAATGTCACCTCTTGAGGATAGTGTAACACCTGGAGTCGACTCCAAGTCAAGGGAATTAACGTAAGATTCGTATCTGGTTGGATGCAGCAAAAAGCATTCCCCCTTCTCCAGCAAACAATATCCCTACGCAAGGAGTCCTCTGGGAGGCACACCTACCCCCTCCAATCAAGGCGGGTCAATAATTCTGCGCCCCTCACCTCACCCAAGGGAACCTTATCCCTGGAATGGGGTATCCACGCTGAAATGTTGAGTCGCTCGACCCCCACCGAGGAGGTCTCCCAGAGGGGGGACCATCTCCTGCTATAATGCAAAACGCCAGTCTCGAAAAATTATCCCTGGCCCCATGAAAGAGGTAAAAGTTATGGATCAAACCAAACTTGACAACAAAGCCCGGATCGTCTACTTCAGCCACGGTGGGGGGCCACTGCCGATCCTCGGAGACCCGGGCCATAAGGCGATGATCGATTTCATGACCGCGCTCCCGGGTCGCATCCCAAGACCGGATGCCATTCTCGTCATCAGCGCCCATTGGGAGGAAAGCAGCGCCACCCTGCTGGGAGCAGAAAAACCCCCCATGTTCTATGACTATTATGGCTTTCCAGATGAAGCTTATGAGATCCAGTACCCTGCACCGGGGAGCCCGGAGCTGGCCAACCGGATCGTCGGATTACTGGATGAAAACAATATTCCGACTCACATCGACCTCCGCCGGGGTTTTGACCATGGTCTGTTCATCCCTCTCAAGTTGATGTACCCACAGGCGGACATTCCATCCATCCAACTTTCCCTGCTGCGCGGCTTGGATCCAGAAGCCCATCTCGCGCTCGGGAAGGCACTGCGGGGGCTGGCGCATGAAAACATTCTAGTTATCGGCTCTGGTTTCTCGTTCCATAACCTGAGGGCATTCATGCGGCAGGGGAGGGGCGAGCAGGATCCGGCAAATGATGCCTTTCAAAACTGGTTGATCGAAACATGCACAGGTCCGCTGACACCGTCAGAGTGCGAAAAGCGGCTTAGCGAATGGGAAAAGGCACCCTCCGCACGCTACTGCCATCCCCGGGAGGAGCATTTGATCCCGCTGCACGTGTGTCAGGGAATGGCGGGTAAACCGGCTGAACTGATATTTGACGATGAGATCCTGGGCATACGCAGCCTCGGATTTTTGTGGTAAGGGGAGATAGCGCTTCCCTTCGAATGGCTGCAAAATAATTCGCCACAGAAAGGCGAATTGCCAGTTCACCCAACCCATACTGTTGCTGTAGCAGCGGGATCGCGAACCAGGACACCCGCTAAATAGACGGGTGCCCTGGTTTTTTTAAGTTTACTCAAAAAGCCTGGTAAGTGAAGGGTATGATCGCGCCGGTACACGGTCCACACAGGGTTCCGCGGTTAAGATCAGGAGGGCTAATCCAAAAACCCTTGAGTTATTTTCACGTCCTGGGTTTTTAGGGGATCACCTCGAGATCCGCGTGGAGCGCCGCCAATGAGTCAGATCCGACCCAGATGTCAAATGCCTCCGCCTCCTGGACCCACCTGCCTGCGTTCGTGCTCCAATAGCCAAGCTCAGCCGGGCTGAGAGTAAAGGCGGCGGTCTTCGTTTCGCCGGGCTTGAGCGTAATACGCTCGAAGCCCTTAAGCTGGCGCATCGGGCGCGAGTCACTGCCGGCTTTCTGATGGATGTAGAGCTGCACAACCTCGTCACCCGCAAGCGGACCTGTATTCGTCACGTCAACGGTCACGCTTACCGGTTTACCCACCTTCACCTGCGTGGGGCTGACCTGCAG
>Ga0315297_10002423_pt1 | contig 11778 bp, 8 predicted proteins | sample YL17G15_0_MG_FD_203628 | JGI IMG/M metagenome (GOLD analysis project Ga0315297, IMG submission 203628) | Sediment microbial communities from Yellowstone Lake, YNP, Wyoming, USA - YL17G15_0 | ecosystem: Environmental > Aquatic > Freshwater > Lake > Sediment | place: USA: Wyoming | collected... | reverse complement strand
GGAGATCGCGCTGATCACGGACGTGGCCATGGAGAAGGGGCTGCGGTTCGCCATCCGCGAGGGCGGCCGGACGGTGGGCGCCGGCAGCGTCACCGAGATCCTGGAGTGAGATCCATGGCCGACGGACGTCGGATTCGGCCGAATTCGGCGGCGGTCGGCGGATACCAGAAGGTGAGCTGAACATGCGAGAAATCATCACCCTGAGCTGCGGCCAGTGCAAGCGGCGGAACTACACCAACACCCGGAACAAGAAAAAGCAGACGGAAAAGCTGGAGATCAATAAATATTGCCCGTTTTGCCGGAAACACACCCTCCATAAAGAGGTCAAGTGATCCGGCGGGGCGAGGCGGAAAAGTGGACGATCGGCGAAGGATCCTGGGATAAAGGATAAAGGTGAGTAGCTCAACTGGCTAGAGCAGCGGTCTCCAAAACCGCAGGTTGCGGGTTCGAGTCCTGCCTCACCTGCTCTTCCTTTATGTTCTGACCCGTCGAGTGTGAGTCCGAGCGAGTCCCGCGGTGGATCGAGGATAGAGATTTTTTTAAGTCCGGACAGAGGGTAAGTCATGAGCCAGAAAGAACGGTGGTACAAACGTTTTGGGAATTTTCTGAAAGAGACCAAGGCCGAGCTGAAGAAAGTCACCTGGCCGTCGCGTCCTGAGGTCATCAACACGACTCTGGTGGTCATCCTGGCCACGTTTTTCTTCGGGTTTTACCTCTTTTTCATGGATATCATCTTTTCCTGGCTCATCACCCAAGTGAAGGCCATCTTTTAATAGAATGGATTATTCCGATGTCTAAGAATTGGTACGTCGTTCATACCTACTCGGGCTTCGAGAAGTTCGTGGCGGAATCCATCCGTCAACGGGCCGTGGAGATGAGCATCGAAGACCAGGTCGGTCAGATCATCATCCCTACCGAAGACGTCATCGAGATCAAGGGTGGGAAGAAGGTCGTGTCCACCAAGCGCTCCTATCCGGGCTACATCCTGGTGGAGATGGAGATGACCGATGAGAATTGGCTCATCATCCGGGATACGCCCAAGGTCACCGGGTTCGTCGGCTCGGGGAAAAAACCCCTGCCCCTGAGCAAGGACGAGGTCAAACAAATCGTGACTCACATGGAGACGACCTCGGAGAAGCCCAAGCCCAAGCATTCCTTCGAAAAAGGGGAGGCCGTCCGGATCATCGACGGTCCCTTCTTCAATTTTAACGGCATCGTGGAAGAGGTCAACCACGAGCGGAACACCCTGAAGGTCCTGGTGACGATCTTCGGCCGGTCCACGCCCGTGGAGCTCGAATTCCTGCAGGTGGAGAAAATCTAGGAGGATCTGATGTCCAAAGAAGTTGTCGCCCGGGTTAAGCTGCAGATCGTAGCCGGGCAGGCCAGCCCCGCCCCGCCGGTGGGCCCCTCTCTGGCTCCCCACGGTATCAACCTCATGGATTTCGTGCGGCAGTTCAACGAGAAGACCAGCCGCATGGAAGAGGGCATGATCGTGCCCGTGATCGTGACCGTTTTCAAGGATAAGAAATTCACCTTCGCCCTGAAGACCCCGCCCGCCTCGTACCTTCTCAAGAAGGCGGCCGGCATCGCCAAGGGCTCGGGCGCCCCGAACAAAGACAAGGTGGGCAAAGTCACTCACAAACAGATCGAGGACATCGCCCGGCTGAAACTGCCCGACTTGAACGCCAACAACCTGGAAGCGGCCAAGAGGATCATCGAGGGCACCGCCAAGAATATGGGATTGGAGATCGTCAGTGGGTAAACGAGGCAAAAATTATCTCAAGGCCAGGGACAGCGTCAAGTCCGGCCCCCAGGCCAAGGCCGAGTTGTCCGTGGAGGAGGCCGTGGCCCTTCTGAAAAAGGCCCATTACGCCAAGTTCGACGAGAGCGTGGATATGTCCATCCGCCTGGGGGTCAACCCCAAACATTCGGACCAGATGGTCCGGGGGACGGTCGTCCTGCCCTTCGGCACGGGCAAGACCAAGAAGATCTGCGTCATCGCCTCCGGGGAGAAGATCAAGGAGGCCGAGGAAGCCGGGGCCGACCACATCGGCGGAGATGACTTGATCGAAAAGATCGCCGGCGGCTGGATCGATTTCGACGCCGTGATCGCCACTCCGGACGTCATGCGCGGGGTGGGCAAGCTGGGCCGCATCCTGGGGACCAAGGGCCTTATGCCCAACCCCAAGTCGGGCACAGTCACCTTCGACATCAAGAAGGCCGTCGAGGAGCTGAAGGCCGGCCGGGTGGAGTTCCGGGTGGACAAGACGGCCATCATTCATTCCACGGTCGGCAAGGTGTCCTTCACCGAGGAAAAGCTGGTGGAGAACGTCAAAACCTTCATCCAGGCCATCGTTCATGCCAAGCCGGCGGCGGCTAAGGGCAAGTATATCCGGAGCATGTTCTTGTCCTCCACGATGGGCCCGTCCTTCCGAATCTCCGAGTCCATTCTGGAACAGTGAGCGAGGCGAGCATGAAACGGGAAAAGAAAGACGAACGCATCCAGGAGCTCATCGAGATCTTCAAAAAACAGAACACCTTTTTCTTGCTGGATTTCAAGAATATGACCGTGGCCCAGTCCATCGAACTGCGCAAGGCCCTGCGCAAGGACTCGCACGCGCTTAAAGTGGTCAAGAACCGCTTGGCCCTCAAGGCCCTCCAGCCCACCGCCCCCAAGGAATTCCGGAACATGTTCGAGCAGCCCACGGCCTTGGCCTATACCTCTCACAACCCCATCGGCCTGGCCAAAGCGCTCAAGGACTTCGCCGCTCAGAACAAGGTCCTGTCCGTCAAGGGCGGCATGCTGGAGGGGCATCTGTTCGCCTCCGAAAAGTTCGAGGACATCACCAAGCTGACCTCGCGTCAGGCCCTGTTGGGCAAATTCGCTTATCTCCTGTCGTATCCGCTCAACCGCTTCGTCCAGACTCTACAGGCCCCCCTGGCCGGGATGGGCCGGTTGTGGCATCAATATCAAAATAAAAAATGAGTGTTGGAGGCAATCATGGTCAAAGCCCAAGCCAGTGTCGGCACGGAATCTGAAAAAGGAGGAGTCAAATTGACAAAAGAAGAATTCTTCAACCACCTGGATAACCTGACCATCCTGGAGCTCGCGGACTACATCAAGGAATTCGAGACCCGCTACGGAGTCAGCGCCGCCGCCGTGGCCGTCCCCATGGCCGGAGCCGCCGCCGGAGCCGCGCCCGCGGCCGAGGAGCAGAAGTCCGAATTCAACGTCATCCTGAAGTCGGCCGGCGACAAGAAGATCAACGTCATCAAGGTTGTTCGGGAAGTGACCAGCCTGGGCCTCAAGGAGGCCAAGGACCTGGTCGACGGCGCGCCCAAGCCGGTCAAAGAAAAAGTCTCCAAAGAGGAAGCGGACGCCATCAAAGCCAAGTTCGAAGAAGTCGGCGCGACGATCGAGCTGCAGTAAGCCCTTGACTTTTAGGTCGGCATGGATCACGTTCGGCTGCCCCGCCGCCGAGGCGGCGGGGTCTGATTATTTGAGAGATGGACGCTTATGAAAGAACCCCAAAACATTCATCGAGAACGAGTCAATTTTTCGAAAATAAAAACCGTCTTCCCCATGCCCGACCTTCTGGCCATCCAGAAACAGTCCTACGGGGAGTTCCTTCAAATGGGCATGCTCCCCGAGGAGCGGAAGGACACCGGGCTGCAAGCGGCCTTCAAGGACGTTTTCCCCATCTCCGATTTCAAGGAAACGACCCAGCTCGACTTCATCAGCTATTCCATCGGCAATTGGGAATGCAAGTGCGGCCGCCTCAAGGGTGTGGAGAACGCCCGGTTCCGTTGCCAGAGCTGCAAGACGCTTCTCCAGGCGGATATGGATGTGACGGACAAAGAGGTCTGTCCCTACTGCGGCGCCTCGCGCAAGATCGACATCCCCCTCTGCGACCACTGCGGCGACCGGGTGGAGCTCAAGCTGAAGTACTCTCCCACCGAGTGCCTGCAAAAAGGTTACACCTACTCGATCCCCCTGCGGCTCAAGGTCCGGCTCATCTCCTGGGACAAAGACCTCATCACCAAGGCCAAGCGGCTGAAGCACATCAAGGAACAAGAAGTCTATTTCGGCGACATCCCCCTGATGACCGATAAGGGAACGTTCATCTTCAACGGCATCGAGCGGGTGGTGGTCAGCCAGTTGCAGAGGTCGCCCGGCGTCTTTTTCCGGCCGGGCGAGTCCAAAGGTCTGTTCGTGGCCAAGATCATTCCTTACCGCGGCGCCTGGGTGGAATTCGAGTTCGACGCCAAGAACGCGCTCTTCGTCCGGCTGGATCGCAAGAAGAAGTTCCTGGCCTCGGTCTTTCTCCGGGCTCTGGGATTCGGGTCGGACGAGGAAATCCTCAAGCTGTTTCACCAGGTGTACAAGCTGATGCCCGAGGAGGGCGGCTTGTTCTGGGAGCTGAAGCCCGGCCTGGTGGGCAAGACCGTGGCCGCGGACATCATCGACCCCAAGAATAAAAGCGTGCTCGTCCCGGCCAAGAAGAAACTCACCGAGGACGCCTTCCGGCGGCTCAAGGACCTCGGGGTGGAGAAAATCTTGATCGATAAGAAAGAGCTGCGCGGGGCCTATTCCCTGGCGTCCATCAAAGGCAAGGTCCGGCCCCAGGAGGAACTCAACGACGTCCAGATCGACCTGCTCCTCGGCCGCAACGAGCCGTTTGAGATCTTCTTCCCCGAAGAGGACAAGGCCGGCCCGATCATCCTCAACACCCTCAAGAAAGATTTGAAGAAGGACAGCAATCAGGCCCTGGCCGAAATCTACCGCAAGCTGCGGCCCGGCGAGCCCCACACCGTGGAGAGCACCCACAACCTCTTCCACAACCTGTTCTTCAACCCCCAGAAATACAATTTTTCCCGGATCGGCCGTTTGAAAATGAACATCAAGCTGGGGCTCAACACCTCCCTGGACGAGAAAACCCTCTCGCCCCTGGACTACGTCGAAGTCATCAAGTACAACTTTCGCCTGCGTAAGGGCGAAGGCGTGGTGGACGATATCGATCACCTAGGCAATCGCCGCGTCCGGTCCGTGGGCGAATTGGTAGAGAACGCCTTCCGCATCGGCCTGACCCGCATGGAGCGAACGGTCAAGGAAAAGATGACCATCACCGCCGACCTGGCTTCGGCCATGCCCCAGGACCTGATCAACTCCAAGCCGGTGATCGCCGCCCTGAAGGAATTTTTCGGCAGCTCCCAGCTGTCCCAGTTCATGGACCAGATCAACAGCCTGGCCGAAGTCACCCATAAAAGGCGGCTATCCGCCCTGGGTCCCGGGGGGCTGAGCCGGGAGCGGGCGGGGTTCGAAGTGCGCGACATCCAGACCTCGCACTACGGACGGATCTGTCCGGTCGAGACGCCGGAAGGCCCGAACATCGGCCTCATCTCCTCGCTGAGCTGCTATGCCCGGGTCAACCCCTTCGGGTTCGTGGAAACGCCCTACCGCAAGGTCGAGGACGGCCGGATCATCGACTACGTCCAGATCCTCCATCCCGGGGACAGCGATTACAAGATCGGAGACATACTGGAAAAGGACGCTTATCACAAAGAGCTCGACAAGCTCAGGCGCAACAAGGCCCGGCATATGCCCCAGGTCGAGCCCTATTGTTTCTACTTGACCGCTTGGGAGGAGGAGCAGTACAACATCGCCCAGGCCAACGCCGATGTCGATGAGCGCGGCTCTTTCGCCAAGGAAATGGTCACCGCCCGGCAGGCGGGCAATTTCAAAACCCTGCCGCGGAACCAGATCAACTACATTGACGTTTCGCCCAAGCAGCTCGTTTCGCTGTCCGCGGCCCTGATCCCCTTCCTGGAACACGACGACGCCAACCGGGCCCTGATGGGCTCCAACATGCAGCGCCAAGCCGTGCCGCTCATGCGGCCCGAGTCGCCTCGGGTCGGCACCGGGATCGAGTACCTGGTGGCCAAGGGCTCCGGGGACGTCATCGTCTGCCGGAGGTCGGGAGTTGTCGAGTTTGTGGACGCCGAGCGGATTCTGGTCCGGGTGGACGGGGCCCGCAGCACCAAGGACTACGAGGTCGGGACCGACCTATACCTCCTGACCAAGTTCTTGCGGACCAACCAGAACACCTGCCTCACTCAGAGGCCCATCGTCCACAACGGCGACGAAGTGGTCAAAGGCCAAATCCTGGCCGACAGCTCCTGCACCGACGGAGGGGAATTATCCCTAGGCCGGAACGTGCTGTGCGCCTTCATGCCCTGGCGCGGCTACAACTTCGAGGACGCCATTATCGTCAGCGAAAAGCTGATCAAGAACGACATCTTCACTTCGATCCACATCGTCGAGGAGACCATCGAGGCTCGGGACACCAAGCTGGGCCCGGAAGATATCACCCGGGACATCCCCAATGTCCCCGAGAACCTTCTGCGCAACCTGGATGAAAACGGCATCGTCCGGATCGGCGCCCAGGTCAAGTCGGGGGACATCCTGGTGGGCAAGGTCGCGCCCAAGGGGGAGACCCAACTGTCTCCGGAGGAAAAACTGCTCAAGGCCATCTTCGGCGAGAAGGCCCTGGACGTCAAGGACGCGTCGCTGTACTGCTCGCCCGGCGTCGAGGGCACCATCATCGACGTCCGCATCTTCTCCCGCCGCGGGACGGAGAAGGGGATCCGGGCCAAGCAGATCGAGAAGGATGAGATCTCCCGGATGAAGCGGAACCTGGACGACGAGATCACCATCCTGGAAAACGAGAAGTGGCGGAAGATCAAGGTCTACTGGAAGGGCGGCGAGCTGGATAAAGACTACAAGTCGGGAGAGGTCAGCCTGAAAAAGGGCACCAACCTGACCGAGCGCATCCTCGACTCCCTGGAGCCGGACGATCTGGCCAAGCTCAAAGTCAAGGATGACGCGGACCGGGACAAGGAAATCCGCGAAATGGAGAAGAAGGTCAAGCGCCAGGTCGAAGCCTTGCGGGCCATCTTCAAGGATAAAGTGGAAAGCCTGAAAAAGGGCGACGAACTAGCCCCGGGCGTCATCCAGGCCATCAAGGTCTTCATCTCCATGAAGCGCAAACTGTCCGTGGGCGACAAGGTCTCCGGACGGCACGGCAATAAAGGCATCGTGGCCAAGATCGTCCCCGAGGAGGACATGCCGCGGTTGCCCGACGGGATGCCGGTGGAGATCGTCCTCAACCCCCTGGGCGTTCCGTCCCGAATGAACGTCGGCCAGATCCTGGAGACTCACGCCGGCTGGGCGGCCCAGGTCCTCAACCGCTGGTTCGATACCCCGGTGTTCGACGGCGTGTCCGAGAACGAGATCAAGGCCCTGCTCCGCGAGGCCGGACTGCCCGAGTCGGGCAAAATTCCGCTCTACGACGGCATCAGCGGCGACCTGTTCGACCAGGAAGTGACCGTCGGGTTTATTTATATGATGAAACTCTACCACCTGGTGGATGACAAGATTCACGCCCGGTCCACTGGACCGTATTCGCTCATCACCCAGCAGCCGCTGGGCGGCAAGGCCCAGTTCGGAGGCCAGCGCTTCGGCGAGATGGAGGTCTGGGCCCTGGAAGCCTACGGCGCCGCCTACACCCTTCAGGAGCTCCTGACGGTCAAGTCGGACGACGTCGAGGGCCGGGCCAAGATCTACGAGGCCATCGTCAAGGGCGACTTGGAATTCACTCCCGGCCTTCCCGAATCGGTCAACGTCCTGATCCGGGAACTCCAGAGCCTTTGCCTGAACGTGGAGCTGGAGAAGATCGGCAAGGAAGAGGTCTTGCCCTGGGGCATCGAGGTGCCTCAGGCCAAAGGAGAACGATGATGGAAGTCAGGCAGACCATAGGCGGACGGCCGAGGAATGATTTCGACCGCGTCCGGATCAGCATCGCTTCTCCGGAAAAGATCAAGAGCTGGTCCTGGGGCGAAGTCACCAAGCCCGAGACCATCAACTACCGCACCTTCAAGCCGGAGAAGGACGGTTTGTTCTGCGCTAAGATATTCGGCCCCATCAACGACTACGAATGTCTGTGCGGCAAGTACAAGAGGATGAAGTACCGCGGCATCATCTGCGAGCGGTGCGGAGTCGAGGTCACCAAATCCAAAGTCCGCCGGGAGCGGATGGGCCATATTCATCTGGCCTCGCCCGTGGCCCACATCTGGTTCTTCAAGAGCCCACCCAGCCGGATCGGCCTGGTCCTGGACCTGTCGATCAAGGAACTGGAGAAAATTCTCTATTTCGAATCCTACATCGTCCTCAAGGGCGGCGAGACACCGCTCAAGGACAAACAACTGCTGACCGAAGAAGAATACAAGGAAGCCGAGGAGAAGTACGGGGACAAGTTCCAGGCCTCCATCGGCGCCGAGGCCATCAAGGTCCTCCTGGACAAGATCGACATCAACAAAGAGGCCGACCGCCTGCGCCGGGCCATGAAAAAGGAGTCCAGCCAGCAGCGGCGCCTGCGCTACGCCAAGAGGCTGCGCGTCTTCAAGGCCCTCAAAAAATCTGGCAACCGGCCGGAATGGATGGTCCTGGACGTCATCCCGGTCATCCCCCCCGACCTCCGGCCCCTGGTCCGTCTGGACGGCGGCCGTTTCGCCACCTCCGACCTGAACGACCTCTACCGCCGAGTCATCAACCGCAACAACCGCCTGAAGAAGCTCATCGAGCTACGCGCCCCCGAACTGATCATCCGCAACGAGAAGCGCATGCTCCAGGAAGCGGTCGACGCTCTGTTCGACAACGGCAAGCGGGGCCGCGTCCATCTGGGCGCCAACCGCCGGCCTCTCAAATCCTTGAGCGAAGGCCTGCGGGGCAAGCAGGGCCGCTTCCGCCAGAACCTCCTGGGCAAGCGGGTCGATTACTCGGGCCGATCGGTCATCGTCGTCGGCCCGGAGCTGAAGCTGAACCAGTGCGGCCTGCCCAAGAAAATGGCCCTGGAGCTGTTCAAGCCTTTCATTTTCCACAAGCTGGAAAAGGACGGACTCGTGCCCAGCGTCAAGATCGCCCGGGAATGGCACGAGCAGGAGAGGCCCGAGGTCTGGGACTACCTGGAGGAGGTCGTCCGGGAGCATCCCATTCTCCTCAACCGCGCCCCGACTCTTCACCGGTTGGGCATCCAAGCTTTTGAGCCCAAGCTCATCGAGGGCAAGGCCATCCAGATTCACCCCCTGGTCTGCGCCGCCTTCAACGCCGACTTCGACGGGGACCAGATGGCCGTCCACGTTCCGCTGTCGGTCGAGGCCCAGGTGGAGGCCCAAACGCTGATGCTGTCCACCAACAACATCCTCTCCCCGGCCCACGGACGGCCGCTGACTATCCCCAGCCAGGACATGGTTTTGGGCTGCTACTATGTTACCTTGGAGAAAAAGGGGCAGAAGGGCGAAGGCCGGATTTTCAGCTCGTTTGACGAAGTTTTGCTGGCCAAGGAAAACAAGGACATCGACCTGCAGGCCAGGGTCAAAGTCCGCTACTCCGGGCCGTTCATGAACCTGTCGACGTTTTACGACGACCAGGCCGTGACCACCTGCCCCGTGGTCCAAGTGGCCAAGACTCTAATCGAAACCACGCCGGGCCGGATTCTTTTCAACGGCGTCCTGCCCGAGGGCGTGCCCTTCATCAACGGCATCATGAAAAAGAGGGGCATCGAAAACCTCATCCATTTGATCTACCTCAAGCACGGGCCGTCCAAGACCGTTGACACCCTAGACCGGATGAAGGAGATCGGGTTCAACCAGGCCACCCAGGCCGGGTTCTCCCTGGGCATCGACGATTTCGTCATCCCCAAGGAGAAGACCGAGATCGTGGAACGCGCCCAGAAAGAGGTCTTCGACATCGAGAAGCTGTACCGCGACGGGACGATCTCCGCCGGAGAGCGTTTCAACCGCGTGATCGAGATCTGGGGCACGGTCACGGACAAGGTATCCGTGGCCATGATCAACGAGATGAAACGGATCAGCGAGGAGGGCAAGGAGCTCAACGCGCTGTTCGCCATGTCCGACTCCGGCTCCCGCGGCAACAAACAGCAGATCCGTCAGCTGGCCGGTATGAGAGGCCTGATGAGCAAGCCCTCGGGCGAAATTATCGAAACGCCCATCATCAGCAACCTGCGCGAGGGCTTGAACGTGGCCCAGTACTTCATCTCCACCCACGGCGCCCGCAAGGGCTTGGCCGATACGGCTTTGAAGACGGCCAATTCCGGCTACCTGACCCGCAAACTCGTGGATGTCTCCCAGGAAGTGATCGTGGAAGAGCACGATTGCGGCACCCTGAAGGGGGTCAACGTCTCGGCCATCGTCGAGAACGGCGAGATCATCGAGCCTTTCATCGACCGGGTCGTGGGCCGCACCTCGCTCGAGCGGATCGTCCATCCCGATACCAACAAGGCCATCGTCGACCGCAACAAGGAAATCACCGAAGCCGTCGCCCAGGAGCTGCAGAACCAGGGCATCGAGAGGGTTCGCATCCGCTCGGTCCTGACCTGCGAGTCGAAGCGGGGCATCTGTCAGCTGTGCTACGGCCGGAACCTGTCCACGGGATTCATGGTCGAGCTGGGCGAGGCGGTGGGCATCTGCGCCGCCCAATCCATCGGCGAGCCCGGGACGCAGTTGACCATGAGAACCTTCCATATCGGAGGGATCGCCACCCGGGGGGCCGAGCGGTCCCACTTGGAAGCCAAGAACGAAGGCTTGGTGCGCTTCAATAACCTCAAGTTCGTCAGCAATAAGGACGGCGCCCTGGTCGTCGTCAACCGCAACGGCAATATCGCCATCCTGGATCACCGCGGCCGGGAAGTGGAGCACTACCAGGTTCCCTACGGCGCCAAGCTCCTGGTGAAAGACGGAGCGTCGATCAAGGCCCGCCAGCAATTCGCCGAGTGGGATCCGTTCAACACCTTCATCCTCACCGAGGAAGCCGGCGTCGTGCAGTTCCACGACGTGGCCCTGGGCTTGACCATGGAGGAGGTCCAGGATGAATTCACGGGCATGATCACCCCGCTCATCATCGACCCCAAGGACGAGAAGATGCAGCCTCGGATTGAGATCGTGGACCCGTCCAAAAAGGGCAAGGACAGGCACGGCAAGGAAGTGCCGCTCATCCTGCGCAAATACTTCCTGCCTTTGGGGGCCAACCTCGAAGTGAAGGAAGGGGGCAAGGTCTTTGCCGGCGACAGCTTGGCCAAGATCCCGCGGGGCCAGGCGCGGACCAAGGACATCACCGGCGGTCTGCCCCGCGCCGAGGAGCTGTTTGAAGCCCGGCGTCCCAAGAGCCAGGCCGTCATCTCCGAAATCGACGGTCTGGTCGAGTTCGGCGGCCTGGTGCGCGGCTACCGCAAGCTGACGGTCAAGTCCGAGTTTCATACCGAAAAAGACCGGATGGTCAAGGAATACCTGATCCCCAAGGGCGCTCACCTGACCGTGGGCGAGGGCGAGCGGATCAAGGCCGGCACCCCCCTCATGGACGGGCCGGTCAACCCGCACGACATTCTCCGCGTCCTGGGCGAGAAGGAACTGGCCGAGTATCTGCTCCGGGAAGTCCAGGAAGTTTACCGCCTGCAGGGCGTGTCCATCAACGACAAGCATATCGAGACCATCGTCCGTCAGATGCTGCGTTGGGTTAAGGTGGAAGAGGTGGGCGACACCGATTTTCTGGTGGATGAACAGGTCGATAAATTCATTTTTCAGGAAGAAAACGAGAAGGTTATGAAAAAGGGGGGCAAGCCGGCCAAGGCGCGGCCCCTGCTCCTGGGCATCACCAAGAGCGCCCTGAGCACCGACAGCTTCATCTCCGCCGCTTCTTTCCAGGAG
>Ga0315297_10002422_pt1 | contig 11779 bp, 10 predicted proteins | sample YL17G15_0_MG_FD_203628 | JGI IMG/M metagenome (GOLD analysis project Ga0315297, IMG submission 203628) | Sediment microbial communities from Yellowstone Lake, YNP, Wyoming, USA - YL17G15_0 | ecosystem: Environmental > Aquatic > Freshwater > Lake > Sediment | place: USA: Wyoming | collected... | reverse complement strand
CGCTCCCCTACCCGCTCGCTGAGGTCCTTGCCGCGATCGTGACCGACAAGAAGCATGCCGGCGGGCGCCTACGCTGGGTCCTGCCGACCGCGACGGGCGTCACGGTCCGCAGCGACGTGCCGGACGATGTGGTGGAGGCGGCGGCGCGCGGCATCCTCGCGGGCGCGGTGGCGGGAGCGCCGGCGTGAGCGGGGCCGCGCGTGCCGGCTCGGGCGCGAGCGTGGGCCCCGGCCGCCCGGTGCGGGTCCTCGTCGTCAACGGGCCGAACCTCAACCTGCTCGGGACGCGGGAGCCGGCGATCTACGGTCGCGAGACGCTCGACGAGATCAACGCGGCGCTCCGCGCCCGTGCGGCCGAGCTCGGCGTGGACGTCGACTTCTTCCAGTCGAACCACGAGGGAGCACTCATCGACCGCCTCCAGCGGCGCGACTTCGACGCTTCGATCGTGAATGCGGGCGGGCTCACCCACACCTCGGTGAGCCTGCGCGACGCGCTCCTCGGCATCGAGCGTCCGTTCGTGGAGGTCCACCTCTCCGATCCCGCAATGCGCGAGCCGTTCCGGCGAGTCAACTTCCTCGAGGACATCGCGGTTGCGCGCTTCGTCGGCATGAAGGCGGCCGGCTACCACCGGGCGCTCGAGGAGCTGGCCCGGCGCTGGGAGGCGGGCGAGATCGCGGCGCGGGCGATCGCGGCGGCACCGGCCGACGGCGAGGCCAGAGAGACACCCGATGCCTGAGCGTGACGAACCAGGCGTCGTCCTGGCCGACGCGGTCGCGCATGGCGACCGGACAGCGGTGGCTCTCGCGCCCCTCCGCGAGCGGATCGACGCGATCGACCACGAGATCGTGGCCCTCCTCAACGAGCGGGCCCAGATCGCCCTGGAGATCGGGCGCGTCAAGGAGCAGACCGGGCGCCGGACGGTGCGCGACACGACGCGCGAGGCCGAGGTCCTGGAGCGCGTCACGAGCGCGTCCGCCGGCCTGTTCCCGGAGCCCGAGCTGGTGGCGCTGTACCGCAAGCTGATCGCGGCAACACGGCGCGTTCAGCACGCGCAGAAGCGCCAGGCCGCCGCGGGTGCCGGGGCCGAAGCGTCGGCCGCGACGGAAGCGGCCGGTCCGGCCGACGCCGCCGGCATCTCGACGGGACCGCGCGAGGAGTGAGCCCGCTCGCGGTCCCGCTCGGGCCGCGCGATCCCGGCCCCGTTCGGCCCGATCCAGCTCGGCTCCCAACTCGCCCCACGACGCGCTTCGCGCCGGCCCCGACCGGCTTCCTGCACCTGGGCCACCTCGTGAACGCGCTCTACGTCTGGGGCATCGCCCGTGCGACGGGCGGGCGGGTCATCCTGCGAATCGAGGACCACGACCGCCAGCGTTCGCGACGTGCCTTCGAGGCCGCCCTCCTCGATGACCTGGAGCGGCTGGGGCTGACCGCCGATGCGCCGCCGCTCGCCGAGCTGCGCGCCGGGGCCTCGGAGTTCCGCCAGTCCGACGACCCGGCGCCATACGCGGCCGCGGTCGAGACCCTTCGCGCGCAGAGCCGCGTCTACGCCTGCACGTGCGTACGCGCCGCGCTGCTCGCGTGGCGCGGGCCCGGCTGCCCGGGCGGCTGCCGCGAGCGCGCGCTGCCCGAGGACGCGCCGGGATCGGCTCTTCGCGCCGCGCTCGGGACCGGCGACCAGCCGTTCGACGACCTCCTGCTTGGCCCGCAGGCGGGCGACCCGTCGACCGGCGGCGATCTCACCCTGCGCGACCGCCACGGCAACTGGAGCTACCCGCTCTGTGTCGTCGTCGACGACCTCCGCCACGGCGTCGACCTCGTGATCCGCGGCCGCGACCTGCTCGACGCCACCCCGGGCCAGCTCCGCCTCGGTCGCCTGCTGGGCCGCGAGACCCCGCCGGCCTTCCTCCACCACCCGCTGCTGCGAAAGCCGTCGGGCGCCAAGCTCTCCAAGGCCGATCACGACACCGCGATCCGCGACCTCCTCGACGGCGGCGCCGCGCCGGACGAGCTGCTGGGCTTCGTCGCGGCCGCGATCGGCCTGCTTCCCGAAGTCCGCCCGGTCCCGGCGGCCGGCATCGCGGACCTGTTCGCCCCGCCGGCGGCGCAGGCACGGTACGCTCCCGCGGGCCACGGCGAGACCGCCCGGCCCGGCCTTCCCACCCGACGACAAGGACGATGAACGCCCAGCAGCTCCTCGACCCGATCCCGATCGTCGCCGTCTTCGCGCTGTTCACGGTGATCGCGCTGGCCGCCTTCGAGGGCGGCTACCGCATCGGCCGCTGGTGGCAGACGAAGACGCCCGACGAGAAGGAAGGCCCCACGGGCATGCTCGTGGGCTCGCTCCTTGCCCTCATGGCGTTCATGCTCGCCGTGACGATGGGGATGGCGTCCGACCGCTTCGACGCCCGGCGGCTGCTCGTCCTCACGGAGGCGAACTCGATCGGCACGACCTACCTGCGGGCCGGCTACCTGCCCGAGCCGTCCTCCAGCGAGATCCGCGAGCTGCTCCGCGAGTACGTGCCGCTGCGCATCACGGTGGCCGACCGGGACCAGCTCCAGGCCAACTACGCCCGATCGCAGGAGATCCTCGGCGAGCTCTGGACGGTGGCCGAGGACCTGGCCCGGGCCACGCCGAGCTCGGAGACGCTGGCCCTCTACATCGAGACGCTGAACGAGACGATCGACCTCCACGAGACGCGGGTCGCCGCGATCGTCTACGCCCGCGTGCCGGAGACCGTGCTCCTCGTCCTGATCATCGGCTCGGCGCTGACCCTCGGCATGGTCGGCTACAGCGCGGGCCTGACCCGCCGACGCAGCCTACTCGGCGCCGTCGTGCTGGTCTTCGTCCTCGGCGCGGTCATCACCCTCGTGGTCGACCTCGACCGGCCGCGGGAGGGCTTCCTCCAGGTGAGCCAGCAGCCGCTCGTCGATCTCCAGGAGCAGATCGGGCCGCCCTCGCCCTGACCGCCGCGCCGGCTGCCGAGCGCGCGTCGGGCCACCGCTTCGTTCAGGCGCGCCGCAGCTCGCGGACGTTGTCGCGCAGGATGACGTAGCCGATGGCGAGCAGCCCGACGGCGACGAACACCATGAGGCTCGTGTAGAGCAGGATGGCGGCGCCGACGATCGCGAGCAGGATCGTGAGATTCAGGAGCAGGCGCAGGAACCGCCGCCGGACCAGCGCCTCGAGGACGACATAGCCGACCGCGATCACGAGGAGACCCACCCACCAGGGTGCGGCATCCGTAATCAGGAGCGCGCCCAGCAGCAGGATGGCGAGCGCCACGCTGACGGCGGACCAGAGGTCGAGCAGGCGGCTCCGGCGGATCTCGGCCGGGTCCTGCGGGTGGACGACGAGGTGCAGGTGGGCGCGAGGATCGCCGTGGTCGCCCGCGCGCACGCGGGCCAGCTCCGCCTCGCTGTCGCCGATCGCGGCGGCGACGTCGTTGGCCTGGGCGCGGAGGGCCCGGCGCTCGCGCACGACACGGTCGCGCTCGGCGGCCACGGCGAGCACGAACGCCTCGGAGCGGCCCGCCCGCTGGGCCGCTACCACGCGGGCCCCGAGCCGTTGCGCGGTGCGCTCGAGCTCCGCAATGGCGACCTGGTCGGTCTCGAGACGGGCCCCGAGATCCGCGATCTCGCTCGTGAGCGCCTCGACCGCCCGCCCGGGCGGCGGTGTCGCGTCGAGGCCGGCAAACGCGATCGGGTCGATCCACGACTGTCTCGGACGCCCGTCGCGCGTCCACTTCGGTCCCGCGGGGGCGCGCTCGCCGGCGAGCCGGTCCTCCGTGTCGAGACCGAACAGGCCCTCGAACCCGGCCACCCAGGGGGTGTCGTCGTCGACCAGGATCGGCGTCCAGGCGTTCGGCTGCCCGGGCCCGATGGAGACGCCATCCCCGCGCGCATAGTCGACGAACGGGACCGCGGCAATCGGGCTGGCCTGGCCCGGGGCGCCGCCCTGGCCCTGCCCGAGGGTGGTCGTCCAGAACTGCCGAAGTGCGGTCGCCGCCCCGTAGATGCGTCGGGGCAGCCGGAGCGGCACGGCCTGCAGGTACTCGCCGGGCTCGATGTACGCGGCGTGGGATCCCGCGCCGGCGAACACGATCGGGTGAGCGCCTTCACGTTGCAGGAGCGCGTCGTCCCAGCGACGGCGCAGGTCCGCCCCGACCTCGTCGTGGGCCGCCCGGGCGAACCAGACAGGGGTCGATGACCCATCACCGTGCTCCTCGAGGAACACGAAGCATTGCTCCCAATCGGCCTCGTGGTCGTTCGCGCCCGCGAACGACGATCGCCAGTCGTTCATGGCGTAGAAGAAGAGGTAGTGGCAGACCGTCCAGCTGGCATGCCGCACGACGCGGCCGTAGTAGGAGAAGTCGGGGTTCCGCGCCCGGATCGCCGCGTACTTGACCTCGGCCGCTGCCACCGTGCCGCCCGGGACCGTCCCGCGGACAAGGAGCGACAGGTCGAACGCGGCGTCGATGAGCCGGGCCATGATCCCGACCCTCGCCAGGCGGCTCGGGGCGCTGAACCGGGGACGCCGGGCGCGATCGCGGCCCTGCGCCAGGGCCACCCCGCTCAGCGGTTGCTGGACGAACTGCAGAAAGAGCGATCGATCCGGAACGCGCGACCGCCAGATCGCCAGGTCGTCGATCGTGAGCCGGCCGGCTGGGACGAGCAGGGATCGCTCGCCGGCGGAGTCGACGCCCCACAGGTCGCATTCCGCGATGTAGCCGTCGACGGCCATCGGGAAGAAGAACTCCCCGTGGGTATAGCGGATGACAGGCTCGAAGCGGCGGAGCAGGTCGAGGTCGCCCGCGCCACTCATCGTCGGGCCTCGCTGGGCGTGGCGCCGGCGCTGTCGCGCGTGGCACGGGCGCTGTCGCGCGTGGCGCCGGCGTCGCCCAGCGCATCGCCCACCTCGCGGCGGGAGATGCCGAAGACCTCCCTGACCTGGCGCTGGTTCAGGTAGAAGACGGACGCGACCTGGATGAAGAGCAAGATCGGGTTCGTCGTCGCCTCCGTCCACCAGACGGCGATCGACGACACCAGACCGAGGCCAGAGAGCAGCATCGTGATGGTCCAGCCCAGCTGGCGCATGCGGAGAAGGAGGATGCCGGCCGCGAGGGTCGCGACGGCGAACCCGCCCATGAGCACAGCAGCTGTGACCGCCTCCACCTGGCCGAGCAGCCCGCCGCCGATGAGCGCGACAAGCGCGTCGGGACCGGTGGCGAGCAGTGCCGCGAGGATCAACCCGTAGCCGGCGGCGGTGAGCAGCTGCAGGATCGCCAGGATCGTGACGACCGCCGGGCGACGGACGTGCGCGGCGCGCAGCGGGGGCGCGACGACTCCGCCGGCGGATGCCAGCCCGGGAGCGATGCGACCATCGGGTGCAGGAGGGCACATACGCGCGGAGTGTAATCAGCGAACCGCGTCTCGATGTCGAGCGCTCCACCACCGGATAACCGGCGGGCAAGGCGGCTGGTGAGGCGGCGGCCGCTCGGGTCGGTGCGATCGCGTATCTTCCGCCGGACATCATGTGCGAAACGAGCGTGTTCGATCCCACCCGTGGCCGTCGCCCCCGCCCCGGATCGGCGCCGGCGTGAGCCTCCTCCGGCCGGTCCGCGCCACGTGGTCGGCCTCGATCGGCGTGGCGCGGGAACGCCTGCGCGTCGGGGGGAGGCGGCGGATCCTCCTCGACTGGGTCGTCCAGGCCGCGGTGCTGCTGCTCGTGGGCAACCTCGTGCCCGGCATCCTCGTGAGCAGCCTCGCCACGGCACTGTTCGCCGCCCTCGTCCTCGGCCTCCTGAACGCCCTCGTGCGGCCGGTGATCATCCTTCTCACCCTGCCGCTGAACGTGGCGACCGTCGGCCTGCTCTCGCTCGTGGTCAACGCCATGATGCTGACCCTGGCGGCGCCGCTCGTGCCGGGGTTCGAGGTCACCTCGTTCGCCGGCGCCTTCGCCGCCGCGATCATCATCACGGTCCTCACGACGCTGATCTCGATCGTGGTCTCAGCCGACCGCGACGACACGTTCTACGCCGAGCTGGCCCGCCGCCTGTCGTCAAAGGAGTCGCCGCGGGTCGCGGGCGGCAGGGGCCTCCTCGTCGTCCAGATCGACGGCCTGTCGGCGCCCATCCTCCGCAACGCGATCCGCGTCGGCCTCACCCCGCGGATGGCCTCCTGGGTGCGCAGCGGACGCTACCGCCTCGTGGAATGGGACTGCGCGCCGCCGTCGCAGACGCCCTCGAGCCAGGCGGGCATCCTCCACGGCACGAACGACGACATCCCGGCATTCCGCTGGTACGAGAAGGACCGCGGCAGGCTCATGGTCGCGAACCGGCCCGCCGACGCCGCCGAGATCGAGCGCCGCCTGTCGGACGGCCGGGGGCTGTTGGCTGCGGATGGGGTGAGCGTCGGCAACCTCTTCTCGGGCGACGCGGCGCGGAGCCTCTTCACGATGAGCAAGATCGCGACGGGCCGAGCGGTCGACGTGGACGCCTTCTCCCTCTACTTCGTCGACCCGGGCGCGCTCGTCCGGACGATCGTCCTCACGATCAGCGAGGCGATCAAGGAAGTCCTGGAGGCCCGTCGCCAGCACGCACTCGACATCCAGCCGCGCGTCCACCGCGGTGCCGCGTTCGCCGGGATGCGGGCGGTCAGCAACGTGCTCCTGCGCGACCTCAACATGACCTTCCTCATCCACGCGATGGGCCGGGGCACGCCGATCCTGTACGTCGACTTCGTCGACTACGACGAGCTGGCCCACCACGCCGGCCCGGAGCGGCTGGAGTCGCTCCGCTCGCTCACCGGCGTCGACCAGGTCCTGGCCTCGCTCGAGCGCGCCGCGGCCGGCGCCCCGCGCGCGTACGACATCGTGGTCCTCTCCGATCACGGCCAGAGCCAGGGCGCCACGTTCCGCCAGCGGTACGGGAGCACGCTCGACGAGCTTGTCCGGGAGCTGATGGGCGGCGACGCGACAGCGGTGACGCCGGCCGCCGAAGGCGAGGGCTGGGGCCCGGTGAACGTCCTTCTCTCGGAGATTCGCGCCCGGCCCGGGATCACGGGGAGGGTAGCCTCGAAGGCCCTCGGGGGTCGGACGCAGGACGGTGCCGTCGAGGTGAGCCGCCACGCCGAGCCGACCACGGTGACGAAGGAGGCCGCCGACGTCGTCGTGGGGCCCAGCGGGAACCTGGCCAACATCTACTTCCCGGCGATGCCGGGGCGGGCGAGCCTGGAGGAGATCGACGAGCGCTATCCGGGCCTCGTCGCCGGCCTCGCCGCCCACCCCGGGATCGGCTTCGTGCTCGTCAAGACCGCCGCCCTCGGGTCCGTAGCGATCGGGCGGGCCGGAGTCCACCACCTCGCGGACGGCCGCGTGGACGGCGACGACCCGCTGGCCCCCTTCGGCCCGCGGACCGCCGACCACCTCCGCCGCATCGACGCCTTCGCCCACGTCGGCGACCTCCTCATCAACTCCTCCTATGACCCCGAGCTCGACGAGGTCGCCGCGTTCGAGGAGCTCGTCGGGAGCCACGGCGGCTTCGGCGGCCCCCAGACCCGGCCCTTCGTGCTGGCCCCCGCCACCCTGCCCTTCGACGAAGAGCCGCTGATCGGCTCGCCGGCGATCCACCGCCAGCTGGTTCGCTGGGCCGACGCGCTCGGGGTCGGTCCCGAATCCGGGGCGGCAGCTTCGGCGGCAGTGGAGGCGGCGCTGCCACGGCCGCGCGGGATCGGGGCGGTCGCGGCGATGATCGCCCTCGGCGCCATCGTCGAGCTGGTGCTCGGCGTTGCGCTCCTCGGGGTCAGCCTCCTCGCGGCGTTCGAGGGCGTCCTCCCGCAGCTGGCCAGCGGCCTCGTGATCGGCGTGGTCCTCACCGCGCTCGGCGTCGCCAGGCTCGCGGTCGCCCTCGGCCTCTGGCGCCGTCGACGCTGGGCGTGGATGGCCGCCCTGGTCCTCGAGGGCCTGAGCGTCATCCAGATCCTGTTGGTTGTCGCCGGGAGCGGCCTCCAGGGCCTCCTGGGGCTCGGGACCCTGCAGGTGCTGATCACGCCGATCGTGTTCTTCTACCTCACCCGGCCCCACGTGGCGGCGGCGTTCGGACGCCGGAGTCGGCCCGGGCGGACACCCGGCGGGGAGGTGGCCGGGTGACGGCCGGCGGCGGGGGATCGCAGCGCCGCGTCCCGGTCCGGGAAGGTGCCGAGCGCTACCTGTTGCTGACGATCGTGGCGTTCGTGGTCGCCGTCGTCGGGACGCGCTGGTACCTGCAGGCGACGGGCTACCCGCAGGTCGGTGGGGGCGAGCTGCACATCGCCCACATGCTCTGGGGCGGGCTCCTCCTCGTCGTTGCCGCCCTGCTGCCGCTCATCCTCGCCGCCGGCTGGGCCCTGACTGGATCGGCGATCCTGGCCGGCGCGGGGACGGGCCTGTTCATCGACGAGGTGGGCAAGTTCATCACCGCGTCCAACGACTACTTCTACCCTCTCGCGGCGCCCCTCATCTACGGCCTGCTGCTCGCCCTCGTGCTCCTCTTCGTCGTCGTCCGGCGCCGGTCCGACGCGGCGCCCGCCGTCGTTCGACCCGCGGCGGTGTCGCGCTGGGAGGAGGCGCATCTCCCACGGCGGCGGTACCGGCGGCTCCTCGTCGCCGGCCTCCTCCTGGTCGGGGGCAGCTGGGTCGTCACGCTTCTCGTCTTCGTGGCCGTCGACCCGGCCACGATCCGGGACGCGATCGACCGGGTCGTGAACCTCCCCGGCGAGCGGGTGGAGCGGCCCGAGGACCCGCTCTTCTACAGCCTCGAGGCCGCGATCCTCGGCGGGAGCGGAATCCTCCTGCTCGTCGCCGGCGGCGCCCTCGGCCTGGGCCGCGAGCGCGCTGCCATCCGGCTCGCGACGGTGGGGCTCGTGATCGCGCTGACGGCGGGGGCGATCCTGAGCCTGTACGTGGAGCAGATCTCCGCGATCACGTCCACGCTGTTCCACGCGGGACTGCTCCTCGCCGTCGTCCACTACCGGAACCGGTTCCAGGCGGGTTCGGACGAGGCCGGCGACATGCCGCGGGAGACGGCGGCGGTCTAGGTACCGGGCGACGGTACGAGACCCCGGCGGTCCGTCCGGGCGGCCGTCCGGGTGGCCTGCTCGCGGGATCCGAGCGCCCTGCGCCTACTTGAGCAGCTCCACGGCGTCGGCGATGCCCCACTTCTCGACGATGGCCTTCATGGTGCCGTCGGCGTAGATGGCGTCGATGGCCGCGGCGACGGCTTCCTTCATGCCGGCGTCGTCCTTGCGGATGGCGATCCCGATCGGCTGCGGGTCGAGGGCCGGGCCGCCCACTTCCGCCATCCCGGCGTACGGGGGCAAGGGGGCGTGGTAGACGACCGACACGGAGTCGCCCGCCAGCGCGTCGATGCGCCCCGCCACGAGTTCCTCGACCCACTTCTCGTCGGACTGGGTGGCCGTTACGATCTCGATGGCCGGCTTGCCGGCCGCAACCAGCTCGGCGCTGGCGGCTCGGAGGGCGGCCTCGGGAGCGACGCCGGGTTCCACGGCAACCGACTTCCCTGCCAGGTCCTCCGCGGTGTTGATGCCCTTCGGGTTGCCGGCGGCGACCATGAGCGCCGTCCAGGGCTGCAGGTAGTCGACGAAGTCGGCTTGCTTGGCCCGGTCCCCGAAGGTGCTGCTCATCGTAGAGATGACGAGGTCGCAGCCGTTCCCGCGAAGGGTGGGAAGCAGCGCGTCCCAGTACGTCGCCTGGACCTCGCTCGTGACTCCCCAGCGCTTGGCGATCTCGGCCGCGATGTCGATGTCGAACCCCTCGGGCGTGGTGCCGTCCGCGGCGTACGCCTCGCCCGGCGGGTAGCTCACGTCGACGCACCACGCGACCGTGCCGGCCGTCTTGACCCGTTCGGGGGCGGCGAGCGCCGCCGCTGCCGAGCCGGCAGGCACCGTGGATGGCGAGGCGCCAGCGCCGCAGCCCCCCATGGTGACGCCGGCGAGTGCCAGCACGAGACCGACCGATGCTCTGCGCCATCGCACGGCGCACCCCCTTTCGGGACGCTCGCGCGGGTCGGTCTCGCCAGTGGCTCGGCGCGGTCCCGGCGGCCTGAGTGTGGGCCGCGCGTCAGAGCCTCCCGTGACGCGGCCACGATGACCACGCGGGATCCGGTTGGCAAGGGGCAAACGGCCCCGATGCACCGCGACGTCCGGCGTCGGGCTGTTGGTGATCTCCCCGCAGCCGGGCGCCCGCGGTCAGCGCGCCGTGGCGGCCCGCAGCAATCCCACGAGGCGCTCCAGCGCGGCCACGTTCCGGCCGTCCGGCCCCAGCGCGTCCACGAGGGCCGAGGCCACGATGACGCCGTCGGCGCCGGCGCGCACGAGGGCGCGGACGTGGGCCGGGCTGCTGACGCCGAAGCCGACGGCCACGGGGACCGGGCTGACGGCCTTCACGTCGCGGACGTAGCGGCCGACCTCGGGCGGGAGGCTGGCCCGGGCGCCGGTGATGCCGACGAGCGAGACGCAGTAGAGGAAGCCGCCGCTCCGGGCAGCGACGAGCGCTCGCCGACCTGACGACGTGGTCGGGGCCACGAGGTAGACGACGGCGATCCCAGCCTCCGCCGCCGCCGCCTCGAAGGGGGCGCCCTCGTCGGGCGTCAGGTCGGCGACGATCGTGCCGGCGGCGCCCGCCGCGGCGAGTGCCCGGGCCCGCTCCCGGCCGTCCCCGCCACCCACCAGCTGGTTCGCGTAGCCCATCGTGACGAGCGGGACGCTCGGTCGGGCGCGGGCGATCCGCCGGACGAGCTCGAGCGAGCCGTCGAACGTGGCACCGGCGGCGAGGGCGCCGGCCGAGGCGCGCTGCAGGGTCGTCCCGTCGGCCAGGGGATCGGAGTACGGCAGCCCGACCTCGAGGAGGTCGGCGCCGGCATCGATCGCGGCGACGGCGATCGCCAGCGACGTCTCGGCGTCCGGGTAGCCGGCGACGATGTACGGGATCAGGGCGAGGCGACCCTCGGCGAGGGCTCGGGCGAATGCGTCGGCGATCCGGCGGGCGCCGGGCGTGTCGTTCGTGGACGGGGCCGGCAGGACGCCCGTCGGTCGTTCGAGCGCCGTCATCGGACGCCCTCCCACGGCTCCACGTCGGCGAAGCGCTCGAGGGCGGCGAGGTCCTTGTCGCCGCGCCCCGAGAACCCGACGAGGACGAGCGTCTCGTCGGGCCAGGCAGCCGTCGACGCATCGCGGCCGCCGCGACCCGCGGCACCGGCCAGCAGCTTCGGCAGTGCCGCGATCGCGTGGGCCGTCTCGAGCGCGGGCAGGATCCCCTCGGTGAGGGTGGTCGCCTTCATCGCAGCGACCGCCTCGCGGTCGGTCGCGCTCGCCACCGAGATCCGGCCGGCTTCGGCGAGCGCCGCGAGCTGCGGGCCGACGCCCGGATAGTCGAGCCCGGCCGAGGCGCTGACGGCCTCGATGACCTGTCCGTCGCGGTCCTGGAGCATCAGCGAGCGCGAGCCGTGGAGGATCCCCGGCGTCCCGCCCAGGATCGCCGCCGCGTGGCGCCCGGTTTCGATCCCGTCACCGGCGGCCTCGGCCACGGCCAGCCGCACGTCCGGCTCCCCGATGAAGCGGGCCAGGAGCCCGATCGCATTCGAGCCACCGCCGACACACGCAAGCGCGAGATCCGGCAGGCGTCCTTCGACAGCAAGCAGCTGCGCCGCCGCCTCGTCGCCGATCCGGCGCTGGAGGTCGCGGACGATCGTGGGGTACGGGTGGGGGCCCATCGCGCTGCCGAGGA
>Ga0315297_10002419_pt1 | contig 11783 bp, 9 predicted proteins | sample YL17G15_0_MG_FD_203628 | JGI IMG/M metagenome (GOLD analysis project Ga0315297, IMG submission 203628) | Sediment microbial communities from Yellowstone Lake, YNP, Wyoming, USA - YL17G15_0 | ecosystem: Environmental > Aquatic > Freshwater > Lake > Sediment | place: USA: Wyoming | collected... | reverse complement strand
GTGTTCTTGCCGAACGACCCGGTGGACATGCTGGTCTGCCCGGGCGGCGTGTCGTTGCTCACCTGCCCGACCCAGGAATGGGAGTAGGAGGTCCCGGCGGCCTTGAGCGTATCGATGTTGGGCGTCGGGGCAAGGGCCAGGTAGTCCGGCCGACAGGAATCGATGCTGATCAGCACCAGGTATTTTGCAGCCGGCTGCGCCGCTGCATCGGCTTTGACACTATTTGCCGGCAGACCTGTGACGAACGAGGCCGCAAGCAGCAGCGCGATAAGGGAACGCGTGAACCTGTTGCTCAAAATCAATAATCTCATTTTCTCTCCCGATCCTCCTGCTAAGATAATTTAAAAAGCTATTTTAAGATATTCCTGAAATATATCTTATCACTATTGGCAAGAAGGCTGACAAGCATACCATCCTCGCCGATGGTAGTCGGACCCGAATAGAATTTTAATGAATCCCCCAGGAACATACCGTTGAGTACAGGCGGAAGCGGCGGCACTATATGATATAGAACCAGCTGCTTAACGTTTGCAGCGTTGGCTGTACTGGCCGCCTCCTCAGGGGAGGAATGGTAACCTGGTATATCCGCAGTAATCTTTGCGAGCGATGGGGTGGGTGAGTAACCTGCCAGGTCATGGATCATTTTCACCATAGCCGGCTGCAAAGCATCATGTAAAAGGACATCCGCCCCGGCTGCGTATCTAAGCAATGAGGCGCAGGGCGCCGTATCCCCGCTTATAACCAATGACCTGCCCTTGTAATCAAACCTGTAACCTACCGCCGGCGAGACCGGTTCATGATTCACCTTGAAAGCCGTGATCTTTACCCCATCTTTTTCGACTATAACAGCGGACGCTTCAGGTTCAGCCGACAGGGTAAATACCTTGGCCCTGCCCCCTGCCCCGGATGGCGGCACCGTTTCAGGTCCGTGGTGCGCAACCCTGTAATCCGCATCAAGCTCATATGCGCGGTTAAATCCTTCGACCACGTTTTCGACCCCGGTCGGGCCGATTACGTCCACCGGTTCCCTGTTGGAACCCATAGCCCAGCGCTGCAACATGAACTCTCCCAGGTCAGCAATATGGTCTGAGTGGAAATGGGTGAGAAAAATTGCTTCGATTTTTCCCGTCTGCAACCCCATGAGCGCAGCATTCCTGGCTGAGCCAGCCCCGGCATCAACGATATAAAGATGGTCGCCGGCTATTACAGCAACGCAAGATTCCACCCGGTTGATATCGGGTAAAGGACCGCCGCTGCCGCAGAGGCCTGCGTACAGTCCATCCTCGAATTCTGTAGACTGCCTGGTAAAGGCATCCTTTACAGCTTTTGTCGCAACGGCGGTCAGTATAGGCCGCTGAAATATGACTGCAACAGCCGCCAGCGCAGCTACTACGACAACTATAATGGTGATTATCTTATAAGCACGGGCCACGGCTCACCTCCTCTTTTTCTTCTTCGACGCGATCACTGACAGCAGGTAACCTGGGTTGCCGATATATAGTGGTCTGGCTTCCTTGCCGGCCAGGCCGGCCTTTGCGCAGGCCTTTTTATTCCTGCCCTGGTAGACCCAGTTCTGCAGCTCTCCCGCTATTTCGAGCCCGAAGTAGTCCCGCAGCCAGACCGAGCCCGATGCATTGGCGTCCTTCATCATCTGCGAGCGGTCTACCTTGACAGGGTATTGTTCCTTAACCTTGAAATACTCATCCAGTGTTTTCACGCGCACCATTTTTCCTTCTGGTCCGGGCACTACGTAACCGCTCTGGGTCAGCAGGTCGAAGCGTTTCTTTGTTTCCTCGAAGTCCGGCCCACAGACCAATGCACATTGCCCGCAGGTGAGCACGTAGGGGTCCTTCAGTCCGCGGACACCCATTTTCTCCTCCGCTTTGACCAGTATATTGCCCAGCTCTGATTCTTCCTTCGGCAGGTTCTCGTATTCCGGCAGGATATCCTCGATGTCCTCCCTCGGCCAGAGCTTCACACCGATGCGGCGTATGACCTCGAAGCGCGGCGTGCTGTCGCCGCTCATAGCCCCCTGTCTCATGAGCATACCACGGACGTACTCGCCCTTCTGTGGGTCAGGCTGGTTATCCAGCCATTCCTTGACCACATGCCGGCCCCAGTTGGACCATTTTTTATCCTGCGAGATAGCATGCAGACCGAAGCACGACAGGTTGCAGAAATCCACGTTGTTGCGCTTGCCCCGCGCGTGCAACTCACCATTAAGCAGCAGGTATTCCTCCTCGTTGTCCTCGAACATGCGCAGGGTGCAGGACTTGTCGCACAGCTTGCAGGTGCGGCAGCGGGTGTCCATGGCATGGCGCGCCGGCAGTACAGGATCGGATTTAAGCAAAGCCGTGGTCACCACCGAGCCCAGGTAGACCGCTGCGCCGTACTCTCTGGTGACCACGTTGCCCGAGAGCCCGAAGGTGCCCAAGCCGGATACCACGGCGGCGAAACGGTGGGAGAAGCTGGGACGCGTGCAGAAAGGATCCAGCGCCCGGCGGTAGGTATTGTTAGCAGGCACCGCTTTTGCCTTATAACCCAGACTTACGATGTAATCGGCAATCTCCCTGGCTATGCGGTGCACCCGCTGGTTCATACGCGCCTGGTCGATATTATGCGGTCCGGATGACCTTTTGCCCAAAAAGTCATAGATGGCGGGCACATTCATTGGTAAAACAAGGGATATAACCGATTTTGCCCCCCGCAGGGTATAACCAGGGTCAAGGGAGGGCGGCCCATCAAGCCTCTCCGGGCCAGCTATACCAACCAGGCTGGCGCCGGCCCTTAGAGCGAACTCCCTGATGTTTTCTTCCAAATTTCTCATCGCTATAACTCCTTGGTAAAACTCTGTCAGCCTCGAACAGGCTGTTATTACCTATCACGTTGCATTTCACAATCAGCGTCAGGAGTGGAAGCGTCCCATAAAGGCGATTAACGCGGGCAGGTTCCCCTCCACCCTGATCTTGCCCTGTGTAAAGGCAGACGGCATGTCCAGCATCTTGAGTGCGATCAGCTTGTAAGTAAGGGAGTCGGCAGTCACCGTAGCCAGCGGAGCGGGTGTGCCGGGCAGCGGCCGGCCCTCGATTACCTCCGCCACGCCGTTCCTGACAGTGACCGTAAACTGCCTGCCTATATCGGGGAACACGTAGAGCACCGATTCATGGATACCCCCGGCCTTCCCTGTATCAAGCCTGGGCGGCATGTTTGAGAAAACGAAGTCAACCGGCATGGATGCGACAGCTTCAAGGGGAAGCCGGGAATTCAGCGGCGCCGACGGGCCCTGCGCAAGCTCAAGGGCCGATTCAAGCAGGTAGGCCCGGCCGTTGGTGTTGGCCGTGCCGGCAGCAACCTGCCTGTAGCCCTCGGCCAGCATCTCCTTCAACTGCTCTTGCATGGGGCCGGCGGCCAGTCCGCTGTCGTTCAGCTTAGAGAGGAGGTGAACGGCCCACTTCGCGTCTCCCCCCTTGAGAGCGCTGCGCGCCTGCCCGGCAACTGTATCTGCCCCACCCATCATCTCGATCTCCCTCCTGGCCGCCTCGGCATGGTCCATGGGGTACAGCTTGTCGGCCCGGCCGTCAAACCATCCGAGGTTGTTGGTGTAGATGGCCCGGGCGGACCAGTCAACCTGTCCATAGCCCTCCCAGAGGTAGGGAAGTTGGGCAAGATGTGCCGGCAGCTTAACGCTTTCAGCAATGGTGTCGATATCCTCACCACGGTTGGCGCGGCGAATAACATCGTCCCGGACGTACTGGATGGCGTCCCTGTAGTTGGTCAGTATCTCTACAATTTTGTCCTTGCCGTGCAATATGGAAGTATGGCTGGGAACGAGATGTTCCGGCTCAAGCCGGCGCATATCATCGATGCTCTTTATCCATTCATCGGTGGGCCTGGGACTGGTTCCGCGGATGGTGTACAGGTTGGGGAAGGCCCAGTAGTAATCATCGGCTGCCAGCAGCGTTTTATCGTCAGGGACCCAGACGATAAGCTGGTCATGCGTCTCCCCGGGGGCTGAATGCAGCTCTATTTTCAGCCCGCCTACCTCTAACACCTTCACACCTGAAAAAGTGTCGGTCGGCATGAGCGGACCGACCTCGGACATATCCTCGAGAGTAAAGGTGCGTAAAATCGGCCCGACTGCCGAACAGGGGACCTCTTCTCGCGGCACGTGGTAAGCCATCTGGCGCATGCCGCGGGCCGCCTCGGACCTGCCGAAGATGCCGAACTGCTTGAACCAGTGGGAGGCAAATGAATCGGTTGCCCATATGCGGGTCCCATTTTCCGCCCACACTGTCGTCCCCATGGTGTGGTCAACGTGGCTGTGGGTGTAGATAATTGCCTTCACAGGGCCGGGCGGGGCGGCCGCCGTAAGCGCCTCCTTCACAGCCCTGGCAGCTACCGGGTTGAGGGAAGTGTCTACTATCACGTTGCCATCATCTGTATGTATGAGCACCGTGCTGGCGAGATCGAATCCCTGGGATGCCCAGACATGTTCAGATACCCTCTCGATCCTGGGGGCCCCCACCTGCTGCTCACAGTGCCTGCTGATCGTCTCCAGCGCAGGCGTAGCAGGAAGCGGCTGCGGCCCGCCCTGCTTGCCGGCACAGGACGTGCCGGCAGCCACCAGTATCAGCGCCGCCATGGTCAGCAGCAAACGTTGTCGTCCCCTCATTTCTCTTCTCATAGCTGCCACTCCTGTCGATCCATATCGAATTAAGTACCGCAAGAACTACCGTCACGTGAACCAGGCTGCATCGGGATTCACCTGGCCTTTTTACCCTTCTGTGCATCGAACTTTTCTCTCATGTATTTGAAACCGGGTGTTATGCTTTCAGTCAGGCTCTGCGGAAGCAGGGCCTTGGCTGGCTGGCCCATGTTAAGCGGGCCACCCGTCTTAAACAGGTCGCGCTCAACATTGAAAATAAGTTCAGCCGGGATGCCTATGGCTATCTCGTAGTCGTAAGTCCCCGAGAAAGAGCGGTCTCCCATGCCGGGTATGACTACCTGTGGGACTCCTGTAATGAAAGGTATCAGGCCGCCCTTCAAGCACGGCTCGGCAAAACCTTCAAAGGACGAGGTGGGGAAATTCTCGCCTTCATAGGTAAGCGCGTGTATTATATGCATTATATTCTCACCGTTTCCATATATAAGCACGCTGTCGGGCCCGGTCGGCGCGGTATGCATTGGAAAACAAACGAACCCCTTATATTGCGACAGCCTCGGCAGGTTGGCCTTGCCTATCATTTTTTGGCCATGCTCTATCCTCTTTTTCTCGGCCTCTGCGTTCTTATGCCACCCCTGGATAACCTGACTCTCTACCAGCACGTCGACGGGGATATCAATCCACCTGTGCATGGCGGTGGCGGGGGTGCAGAAATTATCATCTGCAGTCATAGCCATGGTAAAGCCGAAGCGCCTGGCATAGGTGAAAGCCTGGCACAGACTACTTTTCTGTCCCAAATCCGAAGGCCTCATGCTTCCCTGCGGTATCTCACTTTCACTTTTTATATACTTGATGCCCACCGGGTAAGATGCCAGGTGAAGCCGGTCATAAATACGCCTGCCGGCCCTGCGGTAACTTTCCAACTTACTCATAATCTCCGTCCTTCTCAGCAAATTTTTGCCAGTCCAAGTGGATAATGCCGCATCATTTCAAAGTAAATGTATTGAGAATTTCCATGTACTTGTCCTCGTTGTACATGGCGAAGATGGACGTCAGCGTGACCGTGATCTGGTAGTCGCCCCTGACCACACCCAGCGACAGCCCGCGCATGTCGAATTTGGCATCGTTATGGTACCAGGATGTCGTGCTTATCTTGCCGATTGTCTTGCCATCCCGCAGGGTTATCTCCTTCAGCGGCGTGATCTTGATGTCCGAGCCACTGCCGGCCTTGATCAACTCGATGGCCTGCTCCTGCGCCCTGCCACTGTCGAAGATATTGACGGTCAGCACCGGTATCCTGCCCCCTACCAGCGGCCCGACGGCATTGAAAACCATGGTGCCCTTCTCCCTGGATTTGTCCTCCTTGAAGTTGTCCGGGTACTGCAGAGAGAAACCGTACTGGTCGTTTGTATAGGTTAACGGGGTAAATGAAAGCTCTTTGCTTCCACCGGCAGGCGCCTGCGCGCAGGCAGCCGCCAGGGCTGCGCATATAACAGCGGTAATTAATACTGCATACAGTACTAGCTGTTTCAACATTCCTCACTCTCCGTAAATAATCTTCCTCTGCATTGAAACCTACTGCTCTTTTTTGCCGAACTGCCTCTCGTTGTCGGCCAGGTCAGCCTGGGAGGAAGCCTTGAGGGCAGCCCTCAGCGGCTCCAGGAACCGTGTCACCTCCCCCTGTGCCTCAACCTGCTGCGGTGTAGCCTGCTCCATGCTGTCTGCCAGCGCCACCCCGTCCATTTTTTGTGGTGTTATGCCCAGCAGGGAAACCACTGAGGGAGCGATATCGGCCAGCCGGGCAGGTGTATTCAGCTTCACCCCTTTCTTCACGCCGGGCCCGGCAATAATGAGAGGTATATGCTGGTCGTTCCAGGTGATGGTCTCGTGGCTGCTGAGCATCGGTTTGGCCCCCAGTATCGACCAGTCCTGCCTCCAGTTCTCCTTCTCTATCAAGGTAAAGTCGGCGCTGGACGGGCCGGTATCAGTGGATTTCAGGTAACGGAAGCACCTGTCCAGGTCCCCCGTAATCAGGCTGGCCGAGGATGGTGAGGGCTCAGTGGTCCAGCTCCCGTCAGGCTTCTGCACGTGGATGTAGGCGCCTTTAATGCCGGGTATACCGGCCTTGACCACGTTCTCAACCGCTTCGGCAGTCTTAGAAGGATCGAAGAGCAGGGTCTCAGGGTTCTGTACCTGTACCTTGGTGCCGGTTTTGGCTATTTCTGTGTCGACGGCTTTCTGCGATATGGTATGCAGTGTGGGCGTCATGCCGTGGTCAGCAACGACCACCCAGATCGTCCGGTCGAAAATGCCGGCCTTGCTGTAGGCCTCCATCAGGCGGCCGATCTGCCCGTCGGCATTGCTGACACAGCTGCCCATGGTGTTGGGATCGTTGATCGAGAGGCTCCAGTGGCCGGCTTCATCGGTCTCGGAGAGGCTGAGGTAGAGCACCTGCGGCCTCTCTTTCTCAAATAGCTTCAGCGCTACGTCTGTCGCCCAGTTATCGGCGTCCCAGCCGCTGCCCTTGGGCCGGTTCAGCGCCGGGTCCTTCATGAACTCCGGCGGGGCCAAATGGCCTTTTACCCCGCTTACTTCGAACCTGTCGGGCGATTCCGCCTCCGGGTTGACCACTCCGGCGGCATTCAGGAAGAGGATATAGTCGCTGTCATCGGCCGCCATGGACGCCACCGCGTAAAACTTGCCCGATCCCACCGCGGCGACCCTGGCGCCCGGGTACTTCTGCTTGTACAACGACCCGATGCTGGCGACATCGTTGCTCTTTATCATCCTGTTGTAATCCCCCGTGTACACATCGTCCCAGTAGGTATACCAGTAGGCCAGCCCGGTCTTGGTATTTCTCCACAGGAAGTTGAGAACTCCGTGCCGCCTGGGAAAAGCACCTGTTGTGATGGTTGCGTGGCTGGGGGGTGTGACATTCGGGTTCTGCCCTACCCAGGCATCCGTGTAAGAAACGCCCCCGTCTGCAAGCTTTCGGATATTGGGTATATCGGCAATTGCGAAATAGTCGGGGCGGCAGGCGTCTATAACGATGACCACCACATATTTCTGGTCAGGCCGTTCCGACATTCCCTGGCCAGGCGTACAGGCCGGCAGTAGCACACACAGCAACAACGCCAGTACTACGATCAATCCAGCTTTGTTTTTCACATATTCCTCCTCGTGTTCAGGTTTTTTTATTTGTGGTCTTCCCGGTAGGTCTTGAAAAGCGCGATCTGCAGCATTCTCACAGCGGTATCTTCATATTTGGCGAGGTCATCACCCTGCCAGACCAGGCACAGCTTGGTTATCCATTGCAGCAGGCCGCCCACGAGGACAGCGGCGATATCCGGGTCATAGTTGCGCAGCTCACCCCTATCACGGCACCTCTTCAAGAAGCGCCGGATCTCCTTCAGCGCCAGCGGGTTCCCGATTGTCGCCACTTTCCTGTTTTTAGCATAGCCCAAGCGCAGGTCCAGCAGTACGACCAGGTCGCGCTCCCGGTCAGCCAGCTCAAAGCCGGCATGCACTGCCTTTTTAAGCGCAAGCCCGCTGTCAGGGTTAGCCAGGTGGGGGACAACTGCTTCCAGCATCATCACATAATATGAGTCTACCAGCGCCTCCAGTATGGCCAGCTTGGACCTGAAATACAGGTAAACCGTGCCCTTGGCCACGCCCGCCAGCCTGGCCACATCCTCCATGCGCGCCTTCTCGTAACCCCGCTCACGGAAAACCTGGCGGGCCGCCCTGAGTATGTCCTCCCTGTGCTTTGGATCAGACTGTTTCGACATATCCTAAATAAATGACTGACGGTCAGTCATAAGCCTCATTCTAACATTTTTCAGCAGCTGTCAATAACGCCTATACATGTTGACCTGGCAGGTTTTACGTCGTCACTACTTCTTGACCGGCACGGCTGATTCACAGGGCACGCCTACCGAGCAAAGCCCGCAGCCGTAGATGAAGATGTGGTAATTTTTATTGCAGTATGCCAGCGTTTTGGACACCCGGTGGTAGCAGGCCTCCTTATCATGCCCCTTCTCACCTATGGCCCCGACCGGGCACTTGGTGGCGCATTTAAGGCACTTGGTGCCGTTATGCTGGAGGCATCCCTCGTGGATATTGCCGGGCCTTGACCTGTTGGGCTGCAGCTTCAGGTTAACGATAAAACTGCCGCAGCGGTGTGCAGCTCCTTTCTCCGTGATGAGGAAATCGTGCATCCCGAATGTTCCCAACCCCGCCGCATAGGCAATGTGTCGATGTGACCATGGCGAGGCCCAGCCTACCGTGGGATAGCGCTGCTTCCTGAAAAGGGGCGTCGCATCGGGGGCGATGGCCAGTATACCCCTCCCCATAAGGTAGGACACGATCTCCCTCACCATGGTCTGGCTGAAAATCTCGCCCAGCAGCCTGGTCTGCGCCCAGCGCTCGGACGGCCACTCACTCATGGCGGCATTCTCCTCCCTGGTCACGCCGGTTATGGGCAGGATAAACGAAACAACGCTGAGATCGGCAGCAGCAGGGGCAGGCAGGCCGTTCCTGGTTGCCTGCCAGGCCATGATGGCGGCAGGTGTGAAGTGGTGCGGCCCGATGATCCGCCTGTAATCAACAAGCAGCGGGTCGTCACCACGCACAAAATCCACCAGCGGTGAATCAAAGATCCTCTCGCCACCGAAAGGATACTCCATACTGTTCATGGGGTGGCTCTCCACCTTCTGCACGATGGTGTCAGTGAACCACTGCTCATCGATGACCGGGTCGCCTCCTGCAGGCAGGTAGTTCTTGTTAAGCGCCGGTTGCTGCGGATGCCCCAGTCCCCGCATCTCACCTATGGCGCTTTTAATGCCCCTTGTGTCGGTGACGAAAGATAGCCGCCTGTAGCCTTTACCTGTTCCCATATCCTGCCTCATGATATTCACCGCAATCTACGTATATAATGCCCAAAGACAATGCTTCACCGTCCGCAGCACACTCAAAACTAACCAAGATTATAACTGACTGACAGTCACTTATTCTAACAGAAGGGCATATATAGTCAAGTGTCTGCCAAAAGGAGAACTGCAATGGGCAGTGATGCTGCCCGTTTAAATAACCTGCTTTACATTTAAGCTGGCGATGATTTACTATTTACGGCAGGCTCAGCCGGCCCGGTTGAAATCCTCGAGGGGCGGCATCTTTATTAAGCATCAGGCCACATTAACAGGTTAAGCTAAACCAGACAGGAGGGTGAAATGCATCTGCCCGGTATGCTGGAGGCCAGGGCCTCCTCAATTGGCAATAATCCAGCCATCATCTTCAGGGACCAGCCGGTAACGTACGACCAGTTCCTGGCCAGGGCGCAGAGGTTTGCGCATGCCCTGCACGGGCTCGGCATCAAGCCGGATGACAAGGTCGCCATCATGCTCAACAACTGCCCTGAGTTCATCGTGACCTATTTCGCCTGTGCCTACCTGGGGGCGGTGGCTGTACCGGTCAACATCTTTTACAAGGAGCGTGAGCTGGAATACCTGCTGCGGGACAGCGACTCGGTGGCCCTGGTGGCAAACCCGGCCTTTGCCGAGCACTACAGCAAAATCGAAAATAAGCCTCCTTTCTTCAAGCACCTGATCGTAAACGGCGCCTACCGCGAGGGGCTGGAGTTCTCCAGGCTCGAGGCAGAGGCCCCGTCATCCTCTTTCAAAGCCCTTTGCCGGGAAGACAGCGTGGCCGAGATCCTCTACACGTCGGGCACCACCGGCGAGCCCAAGGGTACCATGCTGACGCATGCCAACCTCTTCTTCCATGCCGACGCCATCATCAACCTGCTCAAACTGGGGGACAATGACCGCGCCCTCATGGTAGTGCCGGCCTTCCATGGCTACGGAATCACCGTGATACTCTGCTCACTGGTGACCGGTTCATCGTTCGTCCTGCTCGACCCCTTTAATCCTGTCGAGATCTTCGAGCAGATCGAGAGGCACAGGATAACCTTCCTGCCCATGGTGGTGGCCATGTATTTCATGTTGATCAACCACCCGGACCGCGGCAAGTATGACCTCTCGTCACTGCGCATCGGCATCTCAGGTGCTTCGGCCATGCCGGCCCAGCTTATGAAGGACGCTTCCAGCGCACTTAACATCAAGATCCTCGAGGCCTGGGGCCTGACCGAGTGCTCCGCCTCGGCCACCATGCAGCGCTCAGATCTTACCTACAAGGAGGGCAGCGTTGGATTGGCCTACCCGGGCGTGAAGGTGGGCGTTATGGACGAGTCGGGCAAGCTGCTGGGAGCAGGTGAGGTGGGTGAACTGGTCATCCAGGGGCCGCTTGTGATGAAAGGCTACTACAAGAAGCCGCAGGAGACCGCCGAGGCGCTGCGCGGCGGGTGGCTGCACACGGGAGATATGGGATATTACGATAAGGACGGCTACTTCTTCATGGTCGACCGCAAGAAGGAGCTTATCAATGTGGGAGGCGAGAAGGTCTTCCCCCGCGAGGTGGAGGAGATTATGTACAAGCACCCTTCAGTGGCCGACGCCGTGCTGGTCCCACAGAAGGATGACAAGCTGGGTGAGATACCGGTTGCCATCGTAGTGCCGAGGGCCGGTGCAACACTGTCCGAAAAGGATATCAAGGACTTTTTAAGCGATAAAATGGCGCGCTTCAAGGTGCCGCGCAGGGTTTATATCGTCCAGCAGGTGCCGCGCAGCCCAGTGGGCAAGATTCTGAAAAAAGAGCTGGTCAGGATGCTGGACTCCGGCCAGATCGGACCGTAAAAGCCAAAGAGCTTTTCATCATAAGCGGCACGGAACTGTATCCAACTGACGAAAAACCTCGTCCGCAAATAAATATTACGGGAACGTGTTCCGGTAAGGCTGGTGAACCCGTTCAGGGACGCCGTCCGGTGAGCCTTACCGGAGGATGCGGTTTCAAGGTAGGGTGTACAGGCTTTTCCAGGCTTTCAGCCCTCTGTGTACCCAGTGCAATAGCCAGCGCCGCCTCCTGGCACTTCTGGATATACTCCTCCAGCGTGTACTCCTTCTTCAGGTGCCAGCGCTTCAGCGCCCACATGTGCTCCAGCATCAATATCTGGTAGGCCGCCAGCCCTGCGTCTGCAACTTTGAACTCCCCTGTCTTGCGCCCCTCC
>Ga0315297_10002415_pt1 | contig 11790 bp, 6 predicted proteins | sample YL17G15_0_MG_FD_203628 | JGI IMG/M metagenome (GOLD analysis project Ga0315297, IMG submission 203628) | Sediment microbial communities from Yellowstone Lake, YNP, Wyoming, USA - YL17G15_0 | ecosystem: Environmental > Aquatic > Freshwater > Lake > Sediment | place: USA: Wyoming | collected... | reverse complement strand
CAGCCGGCGGCGGGATCCTGAATACGAATTCCGCCAGACTTACGCTCATCAACTCGACCATCAGCGGGAACAATGGCGGCAACGAAGGGGGCGGGATCGTCAGCAACCAGGATTCCACCTTGAACCTGACGAATGATACGATCGTGGATAATCAGGCAACTCATACCGGCGGGCTGATCTACGAGTCCGGTTCGATCTATTTGTTGAATGTGCTTCTGGACGGGAATTCCGGCGGGAACTGCGGTTCGATGGTGATAGGCGGAAGCTACAATATCTCCTCTGACGCGTCCTGCTCCTTCTGCGGGGAATTCAACAACAACGGCGTTACCACCAAGCTGGGGCCCCTCCAGGACAATGGCGGTCCCACCGAGACGCACGCGCTCCTGAGCGGTTCGCCTGCCATCGACGCCGGCTCCGCCCTGCTGGCTCCGAATGTCGACCAGCGCGGTCTCCCGCGCCCCCATGATGGGAACAATGATGGCGTTTCCGATATCGATATCGGAGCATTCGAGTACGGCTTCATAACGGCGGAAGGGTTCAAGCCCTATGCCCTGGTCACCGCCACGCCGGGTCTGGGTGATTTCACCTTCGAGGAGGCTTGGACCTGCCTTTCCGGCCCCGGCCCTGAATATGCCGTTCTAGCTCAGGGTACTGCTGGTGAAACCGCCCCCGTGGACGGGCGCACGCCCGACGGTACCTTTTACCGTGTAAAACTCCAGCGGGATATTCTCTGCTGGGTGAGCGGGAACCTCGGCACCTTCGACGGCAACCCGTTCGGCCTGCCGCCGCTCCCGTACCCGCCCACTCCCACAGCCACTCCCACCCGGCGTTGGATCCCGTCCCCCACCTGGACCCAGCCACCAGCCGTCGTCTGCTCCCGCTTCACAAACAAAACGGATTGCGAATCCCATCCGGAATGCATGTGGACCCCCCCCGGCATGGTTCCCAGTGTTTGCCGGAATAAGTGATCCCCATTAACAAGGGCTGTCACATATTGGGATAGCCCTTCTCTATTGTTTGTCAATAATGCACTGCCTGCTTGAATTTTGTGGGAGCAAGTGACCCCCGCATTTTTGCATTCTGTGGACAAGCGCGCTCGGATATCGTCCTCTTTGGGGACCGCTGTTTGAACCTTTAGAGGGCCTCCTCCAGGCGGATTGTCTGCAGCGTTTCAAAATATTTCGGGCTGTGTCTACATGCTGGTCCAGCACCAGACCACAACAAGAATACTCATGCGCTCGCACACTCATGTCTTTCCCATCACTTCGCCGAGCTCGCTGCATCGCTGCGATATGTTGGCAGGGTTTCCGGTAATGACTTCAGCAAAAGCATCTTTATAAACATTTCCAGGCTAACACCGATTGACAGCTTGAATTCCGCATCCTTCAGTTCTTTGGTTGTTTTGTATTGCAATTACCCATTGTGGCACAATTAGCACTTATGCAAGTGGTCTATTGTATGATCGCCAGGTTTCCTGAACATTCCATACTGTTCATCACTCTTTTTGTGGGTTCAAGATCACATCCCGGTTCACGGATTCTGTGAACCTGGTGGCAGATGTCCATCTTTTACGCTTTGCTCCTGGAGCCCTGGTCGCGCTTATACTGATCAGGGTCCAGATTCCTGCCCGCTCACCCATGAATTACGGTATGTGGCCTTAAATTGGTCAAATTACATATTTAGAATCTCGTCTGCTGGATTGGTGTACAATACCCGTATTGGCATTCATTGTTTCTCATTGAGAGGTGGATATGACCACTCTGACAGGTCAATCAATCGGGAAGTACAAACTGCTGGAGCGTCTGGGCCGCGGGGGAATGGCGGAAGTCTATAAAGCGCATCACCCCAAGTTGGATCGCATCGTAGCAGTAAAGATCTTGCATGGATACCTTGCTGAAGGTGATGATTTCCTGGGGCGTTTCGAGCGCGAGGCACAAGCAGTAGCCATCCTTCGTCATCCTCATATTGTTCAGATCCACGATTTCGATGTTGACAATGGAACCTACTACATGGTCATGGAGTATATCGACAATGGGACCTTGCAAGACCAGATGGATGAATTCAAACGGGCTGGGAAGTATTTGCCACTTGGCGAGGTATTGCAGATCCTGAAGCAGGTCGCTGAGGCACTCGATTACGCCCACAAGAAAGGGATCATCCATCGTGATATCAAACCCTCGAACATCCTGCTTGGTTCCTCGGGGGATGCTTTCCTGGCGGATTTCGGTATCGCTCGCATAGTCAGTTCGACCCAATTCACCTCCACCGGCGCCTTGATCGGCACGCCGACCTATATGTCTCCCGAACAAAGCAAGGGCTTGGAACTGACCTCCGTCAGCGATGTCTATTCCCTCGGGATCATCGTGTATGAGTTGTTGACCGGTCAGGCGCCGTTCGCTGCTGATACGCCCCTTGCCCTCATCCAGAAGCACGTTAGCGACCCCCTTCCCTCGCTCTGCAGTATCCGCCCCGCCCTGCCCTCTGCAGTGGAAGCGGTGATCTCCAAAGCCCTGGAAAAGGAACCCGGCATGCGTTATCAAAGTGCCGGGAAACTGGCCCATGCGCTTGCAGAAGTTTTGACCCCTGATCTCATTGCCGAACTTGACCAGGGTGTTACAAAAAAGACAAAGAAAGAATTGGCTCCCCAACCGACTGAGAAGATGAGTGAGGCCAGCCTCCCCGGTCGGCAGCGCTTGCCCACCGTGACGATGAGTGATGAAGAGCGCGCCGGAATCGGCATAAAACCGCCAGCCGCTCCGTCAGCCGAATCCGTGCCCGAAGAACCACCCATTCCGGTCGCGGAAAAAAAACCCGGCACAGCGAAAGGAGGATCCAAGCGGGTGGCAAAGAGCGGGAGAACTCCCGGTTCATCCTGGAAGGAGAGGCTGAGGTCCAAACCCCTCCTGTTCGGGATCATCGGACTGGTGATCGTCGTGGTGCTGATCATCGTCTTTACCAGCCTGCCCAAGAACACGGAATGTCAGAGCGTGCAGGCTTGTATCTCCTTGGCGGAGGAGTTGAACCGCCAGGGAAATCCAGAGGGTGCCATCGCTGCTTATGGGAGGGCGGGAGAAATGGTACCTTTACAGGAACACCAACAGAACGCCGGGATATGGTGTATGCGCGCCGACCTGCTCGAGCTAATCGGTAGACATGATGAAGCCATGATGAACCGGGAAATGTGTACCGTCTGGCAGCGAGGGGAGTAGAAAACCAATTAGAAACGAACAGACGGGCATGAGCCCGTCTGTTTTTTTACCATCCATTTTCCGTGGAAACAAGCATTTTTTACTCAGACAGAACCTCCACTCTTCGTCTTCCCCGAGGGCGGAAGGTAATCGGTCATTGTTGTTTTGGTCGAATCACCTGGGTAGTAGGCAAGGATATGCTCCACGCCTTTGCCATCCACGTACTTGTAGGTCAGCGGTTGGCTGTTGAGTGGTTTGCCATCCGCACCCACAACTGTGACCTTGCCATCCTGTCCAACATGAGCGTAGCAGTTTTGCAGGGATGTCGTGTAAGAGGACAATGTGACCTTTCCGCTCTCCCCGGCGCCCGGATAATAGGCGGCGATATGCTCCACGCCCTTGTTATCCACGAACTTGTAGGTTGCAGGTTGGCTGGGGAGCGGGTTACCTTCCGCATCCACGATGGTGACCTTGCCGTCCTGTCCGATGATTGAGTAGCACCCCTGCAGGGGAGCCGTATAGGACGACAAAGTGACCATTTCGCTCTCCCCGGCACCCGGATAATAGGCGGTGACATGCTCCACGCCCTTGTTATCAACGAACTTATAGGTTGCAGGCTGACATTTGAGCGGATTGCCGTCCGCATCCACGATGGTGACCTTGCCGTCCTGTCCGGTAGTTGAGTGGCAGCCCTCCAGGGAAGCCGTATAGGACGACAATGTGACCTTTCCGCTCTCCCCGGCACCCGGATAATAAGCTGCGACATGCTCCACGCCCTTGTCATCCACGAACTTGTAGGTCGCCGGTTGGCTGTTAAGCGGGTTGCCATCCGCATCCACGATGGTGACCTTGCCATCCTGCCCGATATGAGCGTAGCAATCTTGCAAGGAACCTGAATAAGCTTCCAGTACAACCCCGCTTCCTTGCCCGGCTCCGGGATAATAAGCTGAATACTTCTCCACGCCTTTGTCATCCACGAACTTCGTGAACACAGGCGGGCTGTCGACAGTCTCACCCTTTCCATTGACCACGGTTAATTTTCCGTCCTTGTCGTAACCGACATATAGATCTGACAGTGAAGAGATGTAGGAGGTGACCTCAAAAGAGTAAGTCTTCCCACCCGCCTCGTAAGACGCCATGTACTTTTCTTTCCCATCCTCTCCTACAACCTTCGTGACGGTCGGGGGACTGTCGATCGGTTTACCGTTTTCATCCACAATGGTAACCGTACCGCTCGAATCGACATGTGCATACATCGACGGCGGGGTCCAGCCTTCTTCTCCTTCTCCAAGAGCCTCTTGATCTGCCTCGGTCTCCGTACCGATCGCTGTTCCGCCCTCTTTCACCTGAGACGCGGAGGTGTCCAGGTCAGCCTCGCTGCCCGGACCCACCTCTCCCCCCTCAAGCGCCTGGTCGGGTTGTTCCAGGGATCCTGATTCCGCTGCAAGAATGTCTGCAGTAACAGCATTTTCCGCTCCGGCGAGCGGGATGGCTGACATCACTCTCGCCCCCCCACCTTCAGGACCTGCGCCTGTCTCCGCCCCCCTGCGTTCCATGTCAGGCGGTGGCGGGGGGGGTTCATCCGTATACTCCACCGTAGCCTGCTGCAGCTCTGAAGATGTCTCCATTCCTCTCCCCTCTGTGGCAGCCTGCTCGCTGGCGGTGCCTCTCGCACCCGGCAGCGTGATGGGTGTGGCTTCCTGCCCTCTCGCACCCGGCAGCGTGATCGGCGTGGCTTCATCTCCCTTCACCGTCTCAGAACCGCCAACCGTCACCTGGTTCAGGTCGCCGCGGATTTTGGGCATGCCTCCGAGCACGCTTTCCGATTCCGGTGTGGTGAGACCCTCTTCTGGGAAGGGGCTGTGATCGAGTTCGGAGGCTTCGGGTGGGCGCTCCTCCTCTTCCGGTCGAATCGTCGGATTCGGCAGCGTAATGGGCGTGGCTTCCTGCCCTCTCGCACCCGGCAGCGTAATTGGCGTGGCTTCATCTCCCTTCACCGTCTCAGAACCACCAACCGTCACCTGGTCCAGGTCGCCGCGCATCCCGGGCAGACTGCCGGTTACACTCCCATCTTCCGTCTGCAGCACCACTGCGGCGGTGGCTTCCAGTTCACTTACTGCAATCTGCGGCTCACTCCCGCTCAAGTCCCCGGCATTCTCCACCAGGGCGGTAAAGGCTTCCTGGGTGGTTTCCGCCTGGCGAATATCACCGCTCTGCTCGATGAGCGCACCCGGATCGAGGGTGGCATCATCCAACCTCTGCTGTTCGCTGCTTTCCCTTCCTTCGCTGGTCTCGCCTCTTTCGCGGCTCTCTTCCGGCTGGCTTTCGGTTTCACCTGTCATTTTCATTTCTCCTGGTCTAAGCTCTTCACCGGATATTATTGATGCTGTTCTTGGCGGTGTCATGGTCTGTTTTCAAGATGTTTGACGGCATCGAAAATTGGCGGTTCTCATGCGCAATCTTGTTCTGCAGCATCAGGTATTGCAGGTTGAAAGACTCGGACATTTCACCAAGAGCCGCCTCGGTCCTGACGATCACCTGTTCAATTGCAGCCTCCTCCGTGAGACCCCCCTCACCGGTGATTCCAGGCAGGGGGATTTCAACTGCCTCGGCAGGTCCTTTGCCCTCACCTGTTTTCCAGCCGATCTCGTTTTTAACCATACTTTCCGCACCCGTCCCCGTTAGTGGGATCTCAACTGCTCCTGGTTCTTTGGAGGAAAGCTTAATGCCGCCACCGTCCACGGCTATGTTGCCGGGATTTGGCAGGGGGAGGTTGATGGGCGTGACATAACTGCCTTCGCCTGTGTTTTCTGCTTGGGCGGGCGCGTATGGTCCCTCACGAGGCATTTCCTGCTGGCGACCAGATGCACTTTCCGGTTCCCCACTACCAGCCACATTGGAGCGGAGAGAAATCGGGATATCCCCGGATCCTTTCCACCCGACACCGCCCGCCGGATCACCACCTCCTGAACCTCTGACAGTCCCTTCAGCCACTCCATCTCCACCAGGTCCTTTAACTGCCCCGGAGGCTACCCCGTCTCCGCCCGGACCTTTTAATCCGCCAGTTGCCACTTCACTTCCACCCTGTTCACCAACAGCCTCGTTGGAAACCACGTTGGCTTCGCGCGGCAGGTTGATCGGGGTGATGCCCACCTGCTCGGCGCCGCTGCCTGCAACGCCCCCGGAACTGGAGGCAAGATCGGCTTCGCGCGGCAGGTTGATCGGCGTGATGCCGACTTGTTCTGCGCCTGAGCCTGCCACTCCACCCGCACTGGAAGCCAGGTCAGCCTCGCGCGGCAGGTTGATCGGCGTGATGCCGACTTGTTCTGCGCCTGAGCCTGCCACTCCACCCGCACTGGAAGCCAGGTCAGCTTCGCGCGGCAGGTTGATCGGCGTGATGCCGACTTGTTCTGCGCCTGAGCCTGCCACCCCGCCAGCGCTGGAAGCCAGGTCAGCTTCGCCCGGCACCTCCCCCTCCCCAACCTTGTACCCGGTTTCCCCGCCTGTACCCGGCAGGGGAGTTTCAACTGATCCCGGTTCTTTGCGGTAACCCTTCCAACCGATCTCCTCCGCCGGGTGAGGGAGGGGTACTGGTAGAGTCCCAACCTGCTCCTTATACCCGGTTTCCCCGGCTGGTTGTGTTCTCTCGTCTATCTTCCAGCCGATCTCCTCCGCCGGGTGAGGTATGGGGATGGGACAATCTCCAACCTCTCCCTTGGCCCCCACCACCACACTTTCCTCGCTCGTCTGGGTCACTAGGTTGTCCACAATGGCAGTTAATCTGGTCTGGATCGCTTCTGCCTGTTGATAATCGCCCATGCCCTCCAAGCAGGCTGCCGGCTCGAATGTGGCCTCCTCCAGCGCCCGGACCCCCATACTTTCCGTTGCTTCCCCCCCCTCTGAACCTTCCTGGGATCGAAATTCGCTTGCGTCCATGTCATCTCTCCTTTTCTGATGATTCCTGTTTCATATTGGTTCTAAGGTCAATCGGCACCTGCAGCGGCACTGGCACACCGCGCACGTCCGGCTTGAAAGTGCTGTCCGCCGGGATGAAGTGAGCAAACTTCCCGTCAGCGGCAGCGGAATTGATGGGATAATCGCGAATATAGTTCTTGCCGTAATACAGGTACACTTCCTCGTCCTGCTCGACAGGCTGAAGCAGCCACACCTCGTAACGCTGACGCGGCTGGTTATACACAAAAGTGGCTTTGGATGGGCATCCCGGTGGAGGCTCATTGATGTAGCACACCAGGTAGGGGGTGAATTCCGCCAGCAGTTTTCCCTCTTCGTCCGTCGGGTCCAGTACATAACCCGGGTCATGATCCCTCAATGAAAGGGTATAGGCAACCGTCTGCCGTACGGCGGTCAGGCGATCCACGCCGTGTCCCGACTCATACCGTGCAACTTTGCGAGTATTTTCCTCCTTGCTCACCCGGTGCCCCGGGTACGAACCCATGAACAGGGAGCACTCGGGAGTGGGGATCGACCGCCTCGCAAAAACCCCGCGCATCCTCCGGTCATTGTGCGCCACCCAGCGTACCTCGAAATCGTGGCTGTTCGACACGACCTCGGACGGAAATGTGCGGTAATTGTTTGCCTTTTGTTCCATGACACCTCGCGAAACAGTCAGTCCCTTTTCCGTCGGGAGGAGGGATCAGAGTCCCTTTCATATTTCATTTCCTGTTCTTCTTTTGCCCCCGGTTCATCGATGGGTTCAGGTCTATCAACCCCCGTTCCTGCTGCCTTCTCGTACGGCGCATCGTCAGCTCCCGATCCCGTGGCTCTCTCGGGCGGCATGTCGTTAGCTCCCGATCCCATGGCTCTCTCGGGCGGAATGTCGTCAGCTCCTGTTCCCGTTGGACCCGTTGCATTAGGATCTTCTTTGGGGCTTTTCAATCCCTCTGAACCTGGAGGTTGGGGCGGTGACTCCATGGGACTTTGTTTTCCCTCTGAACCCGGCAACTGAGGTGGTGACTCCATGGGGCTTTGCTTTCCAATTAAAGCCTCGGGAGAAGGATGTGGATTGCCTCCCTTTTCTCCCTCGCCGGGAGGAGGCTCCTCGCTCATCAGGATTGCTTCCACCTCAGCCGGGATCGGGATATTGGAGGAAGCCTCCACGAGGACAGTAAAGTCACCCTGGATCGCCTCGGCTTGTTGGTATCCACCCGTTTGCTCAATATAGGACAGGGGCTCAAAGGTGGCATCGTTCAACTCCTGTCCTTCCTCATCCTCTGATCCTTCACCGGATTCTCGTATCTCCTGAGGTTCGAATTCACCAATATCCATTAGTTCTTTCTCCTCGACAGCAAAGGTGCCCTGCATCGTGAAAAACAAAAAACTCCTTGTTCATGTTCCGACCGGACGTGCTGGCCCACCAGGGGCTGGACGTTCGATCCTGAGCAGAATAAGGAGCTATTGGGATAGACTCAGGTCTTGCTGACTATATTTTACATCATTTTAGCCATAATGCCATAGTTCTGTATTCCAATTTCAAGCCTCAATTCTCCCTTCCTTGGAGGAAGAAGGTAAGGGGGATGGGGAATGGGATCCACCCCATCACCCTCTCAGCCTGCGGACAAATTCCTGATTGGCTCCCTGCAAGATCAGCAGCTGTTTCTCCGGCAGCGCCATGCGGGATTTTGCCATTCCCAGCAGCAGCAGGCAGAAAGCCAGATTGAAAACGTGGGGGAAGGCAATAATATCCACCCTGGCACCCGTCACCCTGGCGAGGTGGTTCATGGCGAACGCATACACCGGGCGCAGCGGGGTCTGTTGCCCTGCCGGGCGTTCTCTCTCGTTCGCGAACAGGTCTTGCAGCTCCTTGACTTGTGGGTCCGAGGTAAGCGTAAAATAACCATACAGGCACGGCGCCGTGCAGTAACGGCAGCCCTTGTTGCGGTGCAGGCGGTTCTCGGGTTTTGCCCGCCCGGGCAGCGTGGCGATACGCTTCATCTCATCCTGGAAAACAGTCAGGGTCTTGGCATTTTTATCAGCCGTGCGGGCTGATATCGCCAGCGCCTCCACCAGAGTAGAATCTGGCTCACGCGTCGCCTGGTGGAAAGCCGCGATGCGCAGGCAGACCTCCGGCAGGGCTTCTGCCAGGTAGGCTTTTTCCTTCACCCCGGCTCGCTCTGCCATTTCCTTCAGCATTGGCGCGGTGTTGCGCTTGAAATCTGCCAGCCTGTCCGGGGGACAAAAAGAGAGCAGGTAGAAATAAGCAATCGCCTTCTTCATGCTCTCTGCGGGAATGGTTTTACTCATTTGGTTTCTCCCTTGGCCTTTTTTGGTTTTTGCACTTTGAACTTGGGGATCGGGGTGGCGAGTACCTTCACCCACGAGGCGGTGTCGTCCTGGATGCCGCAGATGATGGCCTGTCCGATCTTCAGACGGGCGATGACCCTCGCCTGTTCTTCGGTGAGTGCCATCGCGCCAGCCATTGCCTGGCAGTCATCTGCAGCCACCAATCGGTGGACGATCTTCAGGTTGGTGTTTTTGAGCGCATCCGGCAACAGCTTCGAAGGCACCTGGTCGATGATTGCCATCCCCTGCCCGTAGGCGCGCATCTCCGCCAGGATATCTGCGAACATCTCCCCCATCTTGACCTGCGGGTTGGCGCTGTCGGCAACGAAGTGCGCTGCCCTCAGGATGCGGTGCGCCTCTTCAACGATCGCCAGGTGCCGCAGCTCGCTCGATTCCGGTGACCCGGCACTCTCGTGCTGTGCCTGGCGGTACTCGTACATGAAATTCATTAAAAGTGCCATTGTGAAGCACTTGTCGGCATCGTCGCCCATCTGCTGCAGGTTGATCACCACCGGGCGGTCGAAAAGATCCGCCCAGGGGGTCGAGGCAGGCTGATCGAAGAGACGTCCCTTCCAACCGCGCATCAGGCTGCCTATGCGCGTCCGCATCGCTGCCGTGATGTTGTCGGTGATGCGCTGCTCGTATCCCTTTGCACGCACCAGTGCGGTGATGCGGTTTTGCAGCTGCCCCAGCGTGGGACACTGAATATTCTGCCCCGGTAGTTCGTCCTCCAACCAGCCCTGGCTGTCGTACAGGTCCACCAGCCCCTCTTCCAGGATGACCGGCAGGATCTCGTACATCGGGAAACTGGCATTAAAGATGGATTTCAGACGGTCGAGGTGCGGCATCACCTGCACGGTCGCCCCCGCGAGGCGGATGACATCAAACGGGTTGAGCTTCAGCGCATCCAGAGCTTGCCCGCCCCACTCGGTCCGCCCTGGGATGTAGACCTCGATCTTCCGGTCGAATGTCCCCGCCTGGTTGTATGCCAGCGCAAGCTGGACATACTCATCTTTCGCCGGTTCGATCACCAGGAAATTCCTGCCCGCTTCCATCAAGCTTGCCAGCAGCCGCCGGCAGGTGTTCGACTTGCCGCTTCCGGTGATGCCCGTGATGAAAACGTGGCGGGTCAGGGTGTCGATATCCACATCGTAGTTGAGCCCGTTGATTTCCTCGCCCCCATCCAGCAGGGTTCCCAACTGCAGTCGCGTCTCCGCGCCCCTCGCCGCTGGCGGGTTCAGGCTGAAGTCAGCCGAGGGCTGCATTGGCATTCCCGGCATCTCGCGAAGCGGTAAGTTCGCCAGGAGAGAAAGCTCCTCCGTATTGAGCGGTGTTGTCAGGTTATCGAATGCCTCCCCGAGCGGATGGTTGAGCTGCTCCTTCCCCTCCGGCGCGAACAGGTGAAGTGGCGGGTGGCGGAAGGCGTCCAGCGAGGTCTGAATCTGCCCGTCCCAAAGTGGCGCCAGGTCATGTGCCCGCACGGGTTCCGAAGTGCTCTTCTCACCGCTCACCAGCGCCTTAAACTGCGCCTGACCCTGCGCGGCGGCTTCACCCTGGTTGCTGATCATGTAGACACCCACGTTCCAGCACCCCATCGCCTTGGCAGCTTCGAAGCGCTCCGAGGTCTTTTCCAGCAGTTTAACGCACGCCTCGGCGTGTTTATTGAGGTATTCCTGTCCGAAGGAGAGCGATTCCCCCGTGCTCGTCCCCTCGGTGGTCGATAAACTGGTCGAGGTGGTCTTCGACTCTGAATCGGATTTGCTCGTCCCGATGCTGTCCGATACCCCGGAGGAGGGCAGCAGCTGCCCGAACATGCCCAGCACGCCCGAGAGCAGGAAGGGACCCCCTGCGGCAAACAAAAGCCCCGAAACTCCTGCCAACCCGGCTACCTTCAACCCCTTGCCCACCCCACTCCCCTTCTCCATCGCTGTTCCCAGCGCACCCTTGCTCGACGTAGTACCTTTGGTATCGGAGGTGCTGGTGGAGGTGCTGGTGGAGGTGGAATCGCTTTCTGAGCGCGAGGTCGATTCCGAAGTCCCCGTGCTGGTGCTGCGCTGGATTGTGGACTTGGTAAAGGCATGCACTTGCCCGGCCAGGGTGTGACAGGCAGAAACGATCCCGCTCACTTCCTGTTCCGCCATCGGGTTGGCGATCACCATGTAGAGGTAGGGCTTGCCGCGCAGGCCGCGCATCAGGCGGTCCAGACTCTGTGGGTACTCTCCGGGTTTCTCGCTGGGCTTGGCGGAGGGTATACCTGTGAAAGCCCTGGCGTAGCGATAACTGCTGAGTGGCACATGAATAT
>Ga0315297_10002413_pt1 | contig 11791 bp, 5 predicted proteins | sample YL17G15_0_MG_FD_203628 | JGI IMG/M metagenome (GOLD analysis project Ga0315297, IMG submission 203628) | Sediment microbial communities from Yellowstone Lake, YNP, Wyoming, USA - YL17G15_0 | ecosystem: Environmental > Aquatic > Freshwater > Lake > Sediment | place: USA: Wyoming | collected... | reverse complement strand
TATAACAACCTTTGAGTACGACAGAAATAACAGGCTTACGAAGGAGACACGACCACTCGGTCAGGCAACAACGTATCAGTATGGCCCCATTGGCAATCTGATTCGAAAGACGGATGCAAAGAACCAGAAGATTGAATATGAGTATGATGATGCGGGGAGGCTGACAAAGACGAAGTATTTCTCGATATCATCGGATACGACGCCTGCGAAGGCCATCGATTTTACTCATGACAAGGCAGGAAACCTGACGGGCTATGACAACGGTACGACCTCAGCAACATATACTTACGATGACGCCTACAGGAAACTGACTGAGACGGTTGATTACAGCTCTCTCTCCCTCGGTTATGCCTATACCTACTACAAGAACGGCCAAAAGAAGAGCCTTACCATGCCTGACGGCACAACCTATGATTATACTTACGACAATAACAACCAGATCTCAGTGATCTCCATCCCCGGCCAGGGCTACATGACCTACAACACGTACACATGGAACATGCCCTCTGCCATCACATTACCGGGTGGCAGCAAAAAGGAAAATACATATACGCCGTTGTTGCAACCAAAATCCATCAGTGTCAAGGATCCCACCCAGACCCCGCTCATGAGCTACAATTATGACTACTTACCGACAGGCAATATTAGCGCAAAGAATACGGAACATGGCAATTACACCTATCAGTACGATGAACTTTATCGTCTGACCGGGGCAACAAGTCCGTCAGATACCGAGTCATTTACCTATGATCCCGTCGGGAACAGGTTAACCTCCGCCGGTGTGGAAGGGAGTTGGGCCTACAATGAAAACAGCGAGTTACTCAGTTATGATGCCGTTTCCTACGAATACGACGCTAATGGCACCATAACGAGCAAAACAGACCAGACTGGCACAACCACTTTCACCTACGATGTTGACAACCGTCTTATTCAAATCCGCAATCCGCAATCCGAAATCTACAATTACTATTACGATCCTTTCGGCAGACGACTCTGGAAAGAAGTCAGTGGGATCCGAACTTACTTTTTCTACTCCGATGAGGGCCTTATTGGCGAATACGATTCCGCAGGCAGTGAAATCAAAACGTACGGTTATGCTCCCGACTCGACGTGGACGACTAATCCATTATTTCAGAAAATTGGAACGAATTACTATTGGTACCAGAATGACCACCTTGGAACCCCGCAGAAGATTGTTGACACAAATGGCAGAGTAGTTTGGTCTGCGACCTATGACTCGTTCGGCAAAGCTCAAATCCTGGTATATGAAATAGAAAATAACCTCAGATTCCCGGGCCAATATTATGATCAAGAAACAGGACTACATTATGACTGGAATAGGTATTATGATCCAAAGACCGGGAGATATTTAACTCCGGACCCGATTGGCTTACAGAGTGGAATCAATGTCTTCGTTTACGCGGGAAATATGAGAACAGAGCCAGAGCCAATTTACCCTGGCGATCCTCTCCCGCCAGCGTCACCAATTATTGGGCCGAGACTTGACCCTAATCCTCACGATAGAGCACCGGGTGCAGCACAACCGAACCGACACAGATGTCAATGGAAAACGGTGCTTTTGGAAGTATGTCTAAAGAGGTGTTGCGAAATTAAATGCGAAGGTGAGGGGCCGTGGTGGGTGGCGCCAGGTACTGTGTGTCCGTGCAACAATGCACCAGCAATTACAAAACTGGGTGCCCCCTTATGTCCGTGCATAGAGAGTGAATGGCAAACGAAATTATTGAAAGTATGCGATAGACCTGGTTACGGTCTTTATGGGGAACCACCGGTAATTCAACGCCTTGATTCTCCCCCTCTTATGATAGAGGACGAAACGGGAATTCATCCATATTGTAAGTGAAGGGAGAGTACATGTCTCAGAAGTATGTGGTTAATATGACCGGACGAAAACCTAAGGAGGAGTCAATAAAATGCAAACGAGAGATGGAGTTTCTGTAGCACTGTTTAGAGCACTAAGTATCTATACGTTCGTAAGGGGTTTGGAGTTATTTAGCCAAAACCTAACGCACTTCTTGGGACCGAATAATCACATTACATTGAGGGCCGTAATAGACACTATAACCCCGGTTGTATTGCTTGTGATTGGCGGTTTACTAATATGGCATTTAGCCCCAAGAATTGCAGCGTCGATATCTAAATCAGCAGGCGGGACCCCTAAATGGGAATTATCATTAGATGAGGTTTATACCATAGTGTTCTGTGTGACCGGTATTTTTCTTCTAGTTGACGGCTTGCCACTGCTTGTCAGGACGGTTGTGTTTATTTATCAAATTGAGCCTTATTCAAGAGTTGATAATTTAATGAGAGCAGAGAGAAATAGCTGGATTGCTATTTCTCTACTAAAATTGGGTTTAGGATTTTGGCTTCTTTTGGGTAGCCGAGGCATAACAGAATTTGTGCAAAGAAAGAAAAGCAAAGATGAGAAAAAGGAGAGATAGGGGGAGGCAATGGGGGTCAGGCCTCAACGGGCTGTTGCCCAAAGAGGTGGGAAATGTCAGGTCTACACTTTTGACAAGGTTTAGTGTTTCTATTTGGAGTGATCTCTGATGAGTCGACCTCTTAAGGAGAAAGACTAGGGGTCAAGAGAAAGACTAGGGGTCAGGTCTCAACATTCAACAAGGTTCGAGAATGCACTGAGAGGTCAGAATAGAGAGGGATTGGGAGAAAATAGTAGTGTCGAGGCCGTTAAGGATAAGAAGCCTCAGGGGTCAGGTCTCAACATTCAACAAGGTTCGAGAATGCACTGAGAGGTCAGGATAGAGAAGGATTGGGAGAAAATAGTAGTGTCGCGGCCGTTAAGAATTGAGTATCCGGGAGCTTTTTATCATGTGACCTCACGGGGAAACGAAAGGAAGATGGTATTTCAAAGCACCCGAGACAGGGAAAAATATTTAGCCTACCTTGAATCCGCTCATGATCGTTATGGAGCTATCATCCATGGATATTGCCTCATGGGGAATCACTATCATCTTCTGTTGGAAACACCGAGAGGAAACCTCTCGAAGGTTCTTCATCATATTAACGGAGCCTACACGACCTACTTCAATATCAAAAGGGGTCGATCGGGACATCTTTTCCAAGGGCGGTTCAAGGGGATTCTTGTTGAGAAAGAGGCTTATTGTAAGGAGTTATCTCGATATATTCATCTCAACCCGGTAAGAGCAGGTATGGTGAAAAGTCCTTCGGAATATCCCTGGTCGAGTTACCGGTGCTTTATAGGAAAAGACAAAAAGCCGGATTGGTTAACAACGGAACTGGTTCTTGGGGATTTTGGGGGTGAGGGAAGGAAGGGATACAGGGGGTACAGGGAATATGTGGAAAGAGCAGAAACTGAGGAGCTGGAGAGTCCTTTTAAAAGGGTGATCGCATCTACATTTTTGGGGAGCGAAGAGTTTGTCAACTGGATAAGAACGGAATATCTGGAGAAAAAGGAAATAGACAGACGAAACATTCCATCGATAAAGAAAGTTTTAAAGGGGCCTTCTCTTGAGGAGATAGAGAGGGCAGTAGTTAAGGTAATGGGGAAGAATCACACTCTTTATAAGAAGATGTGTATTTATTTGAGTCATCAGTATAGTGGGATGAGGCTTGATGAGATTGGGACGTATTTTGGACTGAAGGGCAGCGCGGTCAGTCAATTAAGCAGAAGGTTTAAGGAAACGACAAGGGGGGATAAAGAGGCAGGGGGAATCCTTAGTAAGATAGAAAAGGAGGTCTTGTTGAATGTTGAGACCTGACCCCTCTTGCTTCTCATGAAACCAGAAAGAAATCAAACTTTACAAAGACAACCGGTGGACAGGATTGAGAAGAGTTTATTTTATACCACCCCGGGCGGTGGGGTTAAAGAAAAACTTGGCGTACCGACTGGCGGGAGGTGTTCTTGTGAGCCATTTGATTAAATCGAAGTGGACTAAATATATTATAGTTCTAATAGCCCTAACATTTGTTTTGTCTTTCGTAATGTACACGTACAGAGACAAAAAATTGAAAGAAAAGGTCCCCATTCTTTCGGAGCTTTTCTATAGATATGACGAATATGTGCTAAAGAGAGAAATTCGGAAGTGGCCTAATAAGATCTCTCTGTATTTTAGACTGGCCGAATTGTATTCTCGAAAAGAGGGTACTAATAAATTCATGGAAGAAGTAAGAAGGGCTATGAGAATAAACCCAGACGCGATAGCTGAATTGTACTCGTTTGCTCTTACTATTGAGGCGAGAAGAGAATTTGAGAAAGCCCTTGAGGTATATAGACTTGGTGTTCAATTGGATAAGGGGTACAAGCTACCTTTCCATGACGGTTTGGGTACGATGTATTATAACTTGGCTCAACTGGATCGACTTCCTAATCGTTTAAGTGGTTACGAAGAGGCCTTAAGATCTTATAGAGAGGCTTTAAAACATATTGACGGAGGGGATTACAGTTTGATAGTCAAAGGGAGGGATAATTTGAAGCGAAGGATAGAGAAACAGATTGATCAGATTCAGAGGAGGGATAATTAGGGTGTCAGAAAGAGAAATGAGGTGTCAGGTCTACACTTTTGACAAGGTTTAGTGTTTCTATTTGGAGTGATTTCTGATGAGTCGACCTCTTAGGATTTCGTATCCTGGTGCTTTTTATCACGTTACCTCACGGGGGAATGAACGAAGGCCTATTTTTCAAACCCGGAGAGATTTTGAAAGGTTTATTGGATATTTCGAGTCAGCCACTGAAAGATATGGAGCAAGGGTGCATTGCTTCTGTCTGATGACAAATCATTACCATCTGTTGTTGGAGACTCCGAGGGCGAATCTGGAAGCGATTCTTCATCATCTGAACACCAGTTATACCAACTATTTTAACAAAAAGAGGGGGAGGAGCGGTCACCTCTTTCAAGGGCGCTATAAGGCCATCTTGGTGGAGAAAGACAGTTATGCTTTAGAACTATCCCGCTATATCCATCTTAATCCTATGAGAGCTCAGATGGTAGGAGATCCTTCAGAATACCCTTGGAGCAGTTACTTGGCCTATATCGGAAGAGAAAGGAGATGGCGTTGGCTTTGTAAGGATTTCATATTGGAGCAGATGGACAGAAGCCACAGGGGTCAGGTCTCAACATTCAACAGAATTGAGTTAGGAGATAACGAGGGTGTCGAGGCCTTTAAGGATTGAGTATCCCGGAGCTTTTTATCATGTGACCTCCCGAGGAAACGAAAGAAAGATGGTATTTCAAAGCACGCGAGACAGGGAAAAGTATCTAACCTACCTTGAATCAGCTCATGATCGTGACAAGAAAGAGGTCGGAGGCGCTGGATAAGAAAGGAATGAAGAGTTGACCGTTTTCGACGGAAGATGATCAAGGAGAATATTATGAGAAAACAAATCTTATCAAGTTTTTCTTGTTTATTACCTTTCCTTCTACTTTTTTTATCTCTTTTGCCATCTTCCTCTCTTGCTGCTGACAACTCTGTTTGCGCTCGTGTCAAGATCGAGATCCGTCAGGAGATGACCCTTGAGCGGCAGGCCTTTGATGCGCACATGGCTATTAGTAACGGCCTGACCCATATCACCCTTGAAAACGTCGATATCGATGTGACCTTTTCGGATAAAGACGGAAACCCGGTCCTTGCCTCCACTGACCCGAACAACACCAGTGCCCTCTTCTTTATCCGCACCGACTCCATGCAAAACATCACCAACATAGATGGGAGCGGAACGGTTCAACCCTCTTCCACTGCCGACATCCACTGGCTGATCATCCCTGCCCCGGGCGCATCAAACGGGCTCGCTCAGGGAGCCCTCTATTACGTCGGAGCAACGCTTAGATATAGCATCGGAGGCCAGCCAAACGTTACAGAGGTTTCACCTGACTATATCTTTGTCAAGCCCATGCCTGAGCTGACCCTCGATTATTTCCTCCCCTCTGACGTATACGGCGATGATGCCTTTACCCCGGAGATCGAGCCTCCCATTCCTTTTCCACTGGGTGTTCGTGTAAAAAACACGGGCACCGGTATTGCGAGGAGCCTAAAGATCGATTCTGCTCAGCCAAAAATCGTCGATAATGCGCAGGGCCTTCTGATCGGGTTTAACATCGAAAGCACGGAGGTCAACGGGAAATCAATCCCCAACAGCCTCCTGGCCGATTTCGGAGACATCCAGCCTAACGGCTCCGGTCTCGGCCGCTGGATGATGACTTGCACCCTGTCCGGTCGGTTTGTTGAATTCAAGGCGGAATTCACTCATTCAGACGAGCTGGGAGGCAAACTGACGTCCCTTCTGGAGGCCGTCAACACCCATTTTCTTGTCCATGATGTCCTTGTAGACCTTCCCGGACGTGACACGATCAAAGACTTTCTTGCAAAAGACGGCGACGTTTACAGGACCTACGAATCTGAAGGCATTGACACAGACGTAACGGACCAGTCTTCGTATTCGAGCCTGGTATTCAAGTCACAAACAGGTACGGAGAGCACTTATACGCTTTCAACTCCCGCAACCACAGGGTTTATGTATGTCCGGTTGACCGATCCCTTCGGCGGCCAGAAGATCGTCAAGGAAGTCGTGCGGTCAGACGGAAAGCGCATCAAGCCGGAAAACGGTTGGCTTTCCAAGACCCGTGTTGGAAGCAATCCGTGGCAGTATTTCTTCAATCTCTTTGACGCCAATACTGCAAATTCTTACACCGTCGTGTTTACCGATTCCGCTGCCGGTCCTCATGCACCCGTTCTCCAGTTCATTCCTGATCGAACAGGAGTGGAGGGTCAGCAATTGTCGTTCATCGTGGAGGCGACTGACCCTGACGGTACCATACCCCTATTGAGCGCCTCTCCTCTTCCTGCTCTTGCAAGATTTACAGACCGGGGCAATGGCACAGGGATATTTGACTGGACACCAGCAACCGGACAGGCAGGACGATACGAGATTACGTTTACCGCATCCGACGGGGTTCTAAAGACTTCACAGCGTGTGGCGATTACGATTATCAGTACAGGGAATAATCCTCCGTTTGTGGCAAACTCACCCTCTCCGCAAGACGGAGCGACCAATATCTCTGTCAAGGCCCGCTTGACTTGGGCCGGCGGCGATCCTGATCCGAGCGACACAGTGGCCTATGACGTCTATTTAGGAACGAGTAATCCTCCTATGGTCAAAGTCTCAGGAAATCAATCCGGTACATCTTATTCAACCTCCCTCCTTGCTTTCGGTACGACCCATTACTGGAGGATTGTGGCGAGAGACAATCGGGGTGCTGAGACAGGGGGGCCTGTATGGCGGTTTACCACGTTCTCTGCCGACGGCGATGCGGATAATGACGGGCTTACGAATGCAAAAGAGATTGAATTGGGCAAAGATCCCTTCACTCCGGATAATAGTCCTCCAGTAGCTAATGCGGGTCCCGACCAGAATGTCATGGCCGGTCAGGCTGTCACGCTAAATGGCAGTGGAAGCTACGATCCTGAGGGGCTTACGATCACCTACCTCTGGACATTTGTGCAGGTCCCGGCGGGAAGCACTGTTACGAATGGTTCCCTTTCCAACAGAACCAGCGCTCAACCGGAATTCACGCCTGATGTGAAGGGTACGTATAAGTTGCGGCTTATTGTCAACGATGGGGCTCTCAACAGTGCTCCGGATGAGGTAGTGATCACTGCCACCGGTCCCAATGAGGCGCCTGTTGCCGATGCGGGTAAAGATCGAAACGCCATGACGGGCCAGGTTTTCACGCTAAATGGAAGCAAGAGCTACGATCCTGAAGGGGATAGGATAACCTTCCTCTGGAGATTCGTGGAGGTCCCTGCGGGAAGTAGCGTCGCGGATTCGTCCCTTTCCGATCCGACCAGCCCCAAGCCCCGATTTACACCCGATGTGAATGGGACCTATAGGGTGCGGCTTATTGTCAACGATGGGGCTCTGGACAGCGCTCCGGATGAGGTGGTGATCACTGCCAGCGTTTCGAATGTGGCGCCCAATGCCGATGCAGGGAGCGATCAAAATATCTTAACGGGAAGTACTGTCCAACTCGACGGCAGCAAGAGCAGCGATCCTGACAGCGGGCCGCAGCCTCTCAGCTACCTCTGGGGCTTTGTGTCGAAACCGGCTGAAAGCGCTCTCACCGATATCGACATCACGGACGGGAATCTGCCTCATGCCAGCTTTACTCCGGATGCGGATGGCACCTATGTGCTCAAGCTGACTGTGAACGATGGCGAATCTCCCTCGGAGGATACGGTTGAGATTATAGCCAGTGCTGCCAATGTCCCGCCCAATGCAAATGCAGGCGCGGATATTGTCATCTATATGGGTCAAAGCGCCGTGCTTGATGGTTCGGCAAGCATTGATTCAGATCATGGTCCTCAGCCTCTTACCTACCTCTGGAGCTTCGTGGCCGCGCCTGCGGGGAGCCAGCTTACGAATGCGAGCATCTCAGGGGCAAACACGGTATCTCCTTCCTTCATACCCGATAGGGCAGGAACCTATGTATTGAGCCTCATGGCATTTGATGGAGAAGATGAAGACTATGATAATGTGGCTGTGACGGTCATCCAAATCGCCATTACCGCCACGGCTGGACCTGGCGGCACCCTCTCTCCTTCAGGCTCAGTCGCGGTCACCTATGGGGGAAGCCAGACCTTCACCATCACACCGGATGCGGGCTATCATGTCCTGGATGTAAAGGTGGATGGACAGTCGGTGGGTGGTGTGGCAAGCTACACCTTCGAGAACCTGACGGCCGATCATACCATCGAAGCAAGCTTTTCGGTCAACCAATACACCATCACAGCCACAGGAGGTCAAAACGGCACCCTCTCTCCATCAGGCTCAGTGACAGTGAATCATGGAGGGAGCCAGACCTTCACCATCACACCGGATACAGGCTGTCATACAGTGGATGTAAAGGTTGACGGGACATCCGTAGGCGCAGTGGCCGTCTATACGATCAGCAATGTGACAGCCAATCATACCATAGAGGCCATCTTCGCGATCAACCAATACACGATAACTGCCACAGCAGGGCCAAAGGGTACGATCTCCCCATCGGGCCCGGTCACAATAAATTATGGAGGGAGCCAGACCTTCACCATCACCCCGGACATAGGCCATCATATCCTGGATGTGAAGGTGGATGGAGGGTCGGTGGGTGCAGTTGCCTCCTATACCTTTAGCAATGTGGTCTTTGATCATACAATCGAGGCGAGCTTTGCGATCAACCAATACACGATAACCGCCACAGCAGGACCAAAGGGTACGATCTCCCCATCGGGCCCGGTCACGGTGAACTATGGACAAAGCCAGACCTTCAGCATTACGCCGGATACAGGCTATCATATTTTGGATGTGAAGGTGGATGGAATATCCATAGGGGCTGTGGCGACCTATGCATTCGCAGATGTGGCCTCGGATCGTGCGATCGAGGCGAGCTTTGCGATCAACCAATACACGATAACCGCCACAGCAGGACCAAATGGCGCGATCTCTCCATCAGGCTCCGTCACAGTCAATTATGGTGGAGGCCAGACCTTCAGCATCACACCGGATATAGGCCATCATATCCTGGATGTGAAGGTGGATGGAGGATCGGTGGGTGCAGTTACGTCTTATACCTTTAGCAATGTTGTCTCTGGTCATATAATCGAGGCGAGCTTTGCGATCAACCAGTACACCCTCACTGCCACAGCAGGGCCAAATGGCGCCATCTCTCCATCAGGTTCCGTCACAGTCAATTATGGCGGAAGCCAGACCTTCACCATTACACCGGCCGAAGGCTATCACGTGGTGGACGTGCTGGTGGATGGGGTTTCCGTAGAGGCAGCGAGCCACTACACATTCACAGAGATCACTGCGGATCATACGATAGAGGCGACCTTTGCGCAGGGGATATACGCCCTTGACCTTCCGAGGACCGGTCAGATAACAAAATATGCCCAAGGAGACGACGGGTATGTCAGGACAGGGATCATATGGCCGATCCCAAGGTTTGTCGTAAATGAAGACACAACGCTGACAGACAGCCTTACAGGCCTGGTGTGGGGTCCTGATGCAGGGACTCCGACGATCGGGCCGTGCCAGGGCAGCCCGAAGACCTGGGGCGGAGCCCTGGACTACATCGCCTGCCTCAATGCGAACAACTACCTCGGTCACAACGATTGGCGATTGCCCAACCTGAATGAGATGGAGAGCCTTATCCATGCGGGACAGGCAGACAGCTCTGCATGGCTGATTTCCCAGAGCATCAGCAATGTGGCAATGGATTACTACTGGTCGTCCACTGGTCACGGAGGCTCTCCCAACCAGGCCTGGGCCATCACCCTCCAGCAGGGCGAGGTGAGCTATGAAGCGAAGGACGACGCCAATTATGTCTGGCCGGTACGTGGAACGACATCGGCTCCGGCTCCGGCACTCCTGTGGAGGACAGGCCAGACGACGAGCTATGCCACAGGCGATGACGGAGCCCTGAGAGAAGGGGTCGCCTGGCCGATACCGAGGTTTACGAGGAATGAGGATACGACGCTGACAGACGAGCTCACAGGCCTGGTATGGGCGCCCGATGCCGGGGTGCCGGCTGTTGGAGCATGCACGGCGGGCCCAAAGACCTGGCAGGATGCCTTAGACTATATCGTTTGTCTCAATACGAACAACTACCTCGGCCACGACGATTGGCGCCTGCCCAATAGAAAGGAATTGAGGACCCTGGCCCATTATGGACGTGGAGACGTGGCCACCTGGCTCAACGGGGAAGGTTTTTCGAATATGGCTCCTCATGACTACTGGTCTTCCACGACCTACGCAGCTTCTCAGGATACCGCCTGGTCTGTGGATATGGTCTCCGGAGAAATGATCGGAAGCAGGAAGGATGCCTCCTCTTATGTCTTGCCCGTACGGGCCGGGACGGTTATTCCGAATTTTGCCCCCCATCCAGCGCCAACAGGGGCCGGGATCTATGAATTCAATACGCCTGTTATCCTGGGAGGACAGGTGTCTGATTTTGACGGAGATATGCTGACCTACGAATGGTTGACAGGAGGCCAGGTCCTGTTTAGCGGCCAAATAGGAACGATCTATGGGGGAAGCCCTGTTAATCTTCCGGAACAGACTGTCCAGTTGGGTCTGGGGACCCATGTCATCAGCCTGCGCGTCAGCGATGGGGTCAATCCGCCAGTAACCGGTGATCTCGATATTCAGATCATTGACACGACGGCACCCATCACCACTGCCGTACCCGCAGGAGGGACCTACAATTCAGCCCGGTCTGTTACCCTAACCTGCAATGATGGCACAGGCTCAGGTTGTGATAAAATCTATTACACTACGGATGGGATGACGCCCACGACCTCATCGGCCGTATATTCATCTCCTATCAACATTTCTGTAACGACCACTCTCAAGTTCTTCGCAAGGGACGTGGCCGGCAACATCGAGTCGGTCAGGAGTGAGACCTACACGATCACAACCGGCAACCCAACAGTGACTGTCCAGCTTAAGGACAGCAATGGCAATCCACTCAGTGGTGGCGTCGTCCAGTATTACGCAGGTGGCTGGCAAGCCTTTGGGACGACGGACGCCAGCGGCCAGGTGAGCAAAGAGCTTCTGCCCGGTAGCTACAGCTTCAGCATGACCTATGCCTTCGCCCGTCAGGAGAAGTCTCAAAACGTTTCTACGAATCCCACGGTGGTCTTCCAAACCATCAGAGTCACGGTTGAATTACGAGACAGCGCTAATACTACTACGTTAAGTTTATCTTGACATTTGATAATACTTTGGTATATCCTCTGGGGTATGAAACCCCGAGAG
>Ga0315297_10002411_pt1 | contig 11794 bp, 8 predicted proteins | sample YL17G15_0_MG_FD_203628 | JGI IMG/M metagenome (GOLD analysis project Ga0315297, IMG submission 203628) | Sediment microbial communities from Yellowstone Lake, YNP, Wyoming, USA - YL17G15_0 | ecosystem: Environmental > Aquatic > Freshwater > Lake > Sediment | place: USA: Wyoming | collected... | reverse complement strand
TTCGAGTCCACCTATGTCGAAAGCCATTATCGTATGATGGATACCCGGGGCCGTTTTAAAACCGGGATCCGGGTCCTGCCCAAACGAGAACCCTTCCAGTATCCCGGCGAGGCCCGCTATAATCCCACCGAGAAAAGGTTTTTCTGGATCTGCTCCGAATACAAGATCCTCTACAAGGCCAGCCCCGAGCGGAGATTTTACGGGGGAAAGCTCTGGGGATTCTACCTGGATGACGAGGGGAATCTCGAGGACAAGATGGGGAACGACAAGTTGGACCCGATCCCCTTGACTAACACGTTTCTGGACCCTAGCGCAGGTATGATTTTCGACACCATAGTCCATAACAGCAAGGACAATTCCTATCTGGCCGTCTACGAAATCGAGCGGACGGCGACCTCCGCCAACGAGTGTTGGGGCCTGATCCACAAGTAGCCGCTCGTTTAGGGCGGCCGCGGTCGAACGATCTCCGGCGCGGGTATTCGCGGGCCGCGGGTTTCAGCGAACTCCGAAATATGGTATAAGAAGAAGTCGCGATATCCGCATGACGATCAAAAAGCCCGGCAAGACCGAGAATACGAAAAAAGGCCGGAAGGTCATCGTGGTCATGCCGGCCTATAACGCGGAGAAAACCCTCGAGCGGACCCTCAACGATATCCCGCGCGACTGGGTCGACGAGATCATCTTGGTCGACGACGCTTCGCGGGACGACACCGTGGAGCTCGCCGGTAGGCTCGGGCTGCGCGTCTTCGTCCACGACCGGAATCGCGGCTACGGCGGCAACCAGAAGACCTGCTACAGGGAGGCCCTCAAGCGCGGCGGCCAGATCATGGTCATGATCCACCCCGACCACCAATACGACCCGACCGTCATCCCCCAGCTCGTCCAGCCCTTGCTCGAGGGCCGCTGCGACGCCATGTTCGGATCGCGCATGCTGGGCGGCAAGCCCCTCGAGGGCGGGATGCCTAAATGGAAATACTTCGCCAACATTTTCCTGACGGCGGTCGAGAACGCCGTCTTCTATATGTACCTGACCGAATACCATTCCGGCCTGCGGGCCTATTCGCGCCGCTACCTCGAAGCCGTGAATTTCATGGCGAACTCCGACGACTTCGTCTTCGACTCGGAGATCATCGCCCAGGGCGTCATTCACAGGATGAGGATCCAGGAGATCCCGATCGAGACCCGCTACTTCGCGGAGGCCTCCAGGATCGGGTTCGGCCGGAGCGTCGTCTACGGACTATCGATTTTGCTGACTCTCCTCAAGTTCAAGCTCCACAAAAAGGGAATCCTCAAATTCCGGATATTCAGCTGATAATCGGGGGAGCCGGAGGAACGGCCGCTGCTTTATCGCTTTCTTTAGAAGGACGTTAGGAAGCGCTCCGGCCTAGTCTTTCTCGTATTCCTCTTTGCCGACCAGCCGGGTCAGGAGGTGGCGGACCGTGTAGTTGGGGATCTTCGCCCCCTGCCCCGTCAATCCGCCCGGACCGGGCATCCGCGTCTCGGTGACGACGAACTCGTCGAGCGTGATCTTTCGGACCCAGCGGGTTTCGAGATCGATGTAAATATCGCCGATGTACTCCGAGCCGCCCTCCGTCACCATGTCCCTGTCGGCGCCCAAGGGCATGATCATGCGCAGCGTGCTCTCCCCCGAGTCGTGGCCGATGACGGCGCAGGCCGCCCCGTCGACGAGCCCCAGTCCCTTGAAGACAAGCTTGACTTCACCGTTTCTGAAAAAGGACCCGGCCATGATCCCGCTCCCCAGGTTGACGGGCGGCTCGGTGAAGGCCGAGGCGTGGACGATGGTCTGTCCGATCGCTTTAAGGTCCTGGATCCCGGCGCCCCCCACGATCGGCCGGGCGAAGATATCGCTGAATGCGTGGAAGTCGATGAAGCTGTTGTAGACCATGTACCTGAGCACGGCCGGGAGTTTGGCCCCTCGGCTGTCGACCAGGTTTTCGAACGTGTCGTGAGGGATCCCCAGAACCTGCCCCTTTTCGTCCATGCCCGAAGGCGTCGTCTTGAAAAGATGCGACCAGCCGGCCAGGCCCGGGATGGTCACGGCTTCACCGTCGTTGACCCTGATCTTGAACTCGCGGCAGGTATATTCGTCGCCGTCTTTCCCCGAGAGCGGGGCCGGGACGCAGCGGAGCTTGACCGTGAAGGTCTCCATCCCCGTTCGTTTTCCGTCGAAACCTAAGTGGATGACCTGGGTTTCCTGAATGAAATGTTGGACCTCGGCCGTCCGCGGGCCGGCCAGGTCGAACGGGCCATTGAGGCCGGAGAGACCCTTGGGAATCTTGTCGCTCGCGCTCGCGCCGCCCGTCCCGGAGCCGAGTAATACAAATCCGGCCGCGGCCGCCGCCAAGCGGACGGTCAACCTGCTTTGTCCCGATCGCCCCAGGTTTTCATCCATTGCTCTTCTCCTTTTCCCAACGTTCAGCTGACCGGGCGGAGGGCGAAAAGATAGGGATTTCGGCCGGTCGAGACCTCCGAGCGGCGCTCGATCTCGATCGTGACCATGTAGAGACGGAGCTTCCCGAGCTTGTAGGAGAAAGGCGCCGGGATCGAGACGGTCTTGAACTCCCGCCGCGTTTCCTGGTCGAAAACGGGCTTATCGAAAAGGATAAGCCTGGCCCGGTAAGCGCCCTCCTCCGAGCCGACTTCGAGGCCCAATTCACGAAGAGGCCTCGGGGTCGTGAAGGTGAAGGTGAAAGAACGGTTGTCCTCGAGGAGGGCGAACCGTCCCTGTTCTTTCATCTTAGCCGCTCGGGACAGCGAATAGAAGGTCGCTCTCTCTCGGGAGGCGAAGGCCACCTTGACGGGCGTATACAGGACGAGCCGGGGATAGAAAGCGATCCAGAAGAAAACGAGGACGAGCCCGGCGGACGTTAATCCTATCAGGCGCGGCATCGGAAGCGCGGGTTTCTCTGGCGCTGACCGGGTCCGGATGAGAAGATAGGCGGCGATGAAGGCGGCCAGGACCGCGATCCACACGGTGTTCGGGAGCCAGCCGGCCTCCTCGACCTTGAGATAGGAGGGAAGGAAGTTCGGCAGGCGGAAATGGAGGTTGCTGAGAAGATAGAAGATCCCGCCGCCCCGTTCGGTCGCCCCCTGGGTCGTTTCCTGATAAAGAAAGAGCGGATTGTGGAGGAGGAGCCAGACGAAGAAGAGCCCGAGCCCGGCTGCGAATTTAAACAGACGCGAGAACAGCTTCCCGGTCTTTGACGCCAGGAAATAGCCGAGCGGGACAACCAGCGCCCAAATAACCGAAACCAACGGCCGCGCCTGGGGAGTGTAACCGGCCCGCTGGGTCAGGAAGGCCGAAACGAAGACGTAGGGCCCGGCCAGAAAAGCCAGGACGAGAAGCCCCTTGAGACGGCGCCGGGCCATTTCGACCGCCCCCAAAAACGCGAAGAAAAAAATGGGCGCATAGAGGAGAAGTCCGTCTCTTTGGTCCAGAAAGTAATTAACCAGCGTTTCCCAGCGGGCGCGGAAAGGAATGCCGGTCAGGAGCCACTTGAGATACGATAGGCTCTCTCCCGTCCCCAAGCTTCCTCGCCAGGAGACCGTTGAAAGGGAGAAGGAGCCGTAGAGGACCTTTTGGATCGCGAAGTAGAGGCCGGTGATCGTCAGAGGAAAGAGCAGGAAACTCGCCAGGCTCTTCGCGTTCCGCCGCTCCTGGACCAGGACCCAGACGCAATACAGGCCGAAGGGCGCCAGGAGGAAAAGATATTTCAAAGCATGGAACCAGAGGAAGAACGAGAGAAGCAGGCCGCAGGCAAGGAGTTTAGCGGTCGAAAGCGGCCGCTGATGGCGGAAGAGCCTGTAGATGGTCAGAGCGAACAGTCCGACGAAGAGCTCCGGGTAGACGTGGATGGAATAGAAATAGACGGGCGTCGAAAAGGAGATCAGGAACCAGATCCAGAAGGCCAGGCTTTCACGGCCCCATTCCTTCCGGGCGAACAGGAAGAGCTGAAGGCCGAACAGGGCGCCGATGAGGCTCATTCCGAACCGGATGACGAGGGCGAGGCCGCCGGGACCGAAAAGACCGCCCAAGGCGTAGAAAGGCAGGAGGTAGAAGGCCGTTCCGGGGGAATGGAAGGAATACAGGCTTCCCGGCTTGGCGCCGGGCACGATGTGGGGATCGAGGGTGACGCCCGCCGGCATATAGGCCTGGTAGTCCTTCTCGGCGTAGTTGTTCGTGAGGTCGAGATCGCCGTCCTTGAGCAGGCTGTGCGCGATGAGCAGGTAGTGGGGCTCATCTCCGGTGAATGAGTTCCTTTCCCGGAGGAGCTTAAGCGAGCCGAGGTTGGTGAGGATAAGGCCGGCGACGAACAAGAGGACGAGTTTCTTTTTGAGGGGGAAGTCCTTAAGCCGCCGTCCCCAGCTTGGAACCGGCGAGCCTGGGGCCGTCGCAAAGCGGGCGAGCTGGACGGCTTTAAGATAGAGAACCGCCGCCGCCGCCGCCAGCCCGAAGAGCTTGGCCCTTTCCATCAGGTCTGAGCTTCCGATATAATGAATGCCGGCCAGCGGAAGGAGCCCCAAAACCAGAAGGGGAAGGTAAGTCGGAGCGTCCCGGACCAGGACCTCTTCCCTGTCGAGATGGAGGAGCGCCGCCAGGCTTCGGGAATAACCTTGCCAGAGAATGACGAGGAAGACGAGAAGAATCAGGGCATGCAGGAGAAGAGACGAAAAGGAGAGGCGGAAGGAATGGGTATCGATCGAGAACCGGGGCGCTTGTCTCAAGAACAGCCAGTAAAGGCCCATAACTAGGGACAGGATCACGGCTCCCGGACCGACGCGGCTGATCGCCTTTCTCATCTGTCTGACTTTTATCGGACTCCGGCCCTGTTGTCAATCCCCTCCGCTGGTAAATCCAGCTGTTTTGTCATGAATGGGCCGGGAAGAACCAGCTACGGGGACGTATGTTCGCGGAGCTTCGTTACGGGCGGCCGGCGGCTGATCGTCGGACAGTTTTTATAAATATTGTCGATGCTTCAATTCTCCGTTTTGCGGCGAGGATGCCGCCCTCAAGCCCCCGTAGCGGAGGGGGGCCCCGGCGGTTTATCCGACGGGGGGAACCGACGGGACTGGTTCCCCGGGGTTCGGGGGTGGAGGGCGGTCTCCTCGCCGCCCGAAAACGGAAGTTTTGTCGAAACTCGATAACTGCTCGACGGTCAGGGGTGAGGGGCCGGCTGGGCGCCCCGGTCCGTGAACCCTGGGGCCGCAAATGCGTATATTACTTAAGATGAGCCCGAAAAGACCTCTATTCGTCTTTAGAGATAGGCCCTCCGGGGCCACCGTTGCAAGGAGGACTGACGTGAAACGGATTATCGCCCTATTCTCGATCGTTTTCTTGGCGGCCCTGGGAACGGGCTTCGGCCAGGAGCAGGAAGGCCTGACTCTTTCGCTTGAAGACGCCATTGTCAAGGCCCTCAGGAACAACCTCAACGTGGCCGTCTCGGTCTACGGCCCCGAGATCGCCGACGCCGGACTGACCATGGCCAAGGAGACCTTCCTGCCCCAGCTCGACCTCAGTTTTAATACCCAGAAAAACGAGAATCCTCCCTACTGGTGGCTCCAGGGCGCGGGGACGATTAGAACCGATCAAAAAGATTACGGGGCCACGCTTGTTCAGCGGGTTCCGACCGGGGCGAACATATCCCTGTCCCTTTCGAGCTACCGGTCCGAGACGAACGAGTCCTTCCAGCTCATCAACCCCCGCTACGGCAGCACGCTCCGCTTCGACATCACCCAGCCGCTCCTCCGCAACTTCGGGTTCAAGGTCAACCGGAGGCAGATCCTGGTTGCCCAGAACAACCTCGACATCTCACGGAGCCAGCTCCGATCGACTCTCCAGGACACAATCTACCAGGTCCAGGAGGCCTACTGGAACCTCGTCTACGCCATCGAGAGCTTCAAGGTCAATCAGCAATCCCTCCAGCTTGCACGGGACCTCCTGGCCAAGAGCCGCAAGGAAGTCGAGGTCGGCGTCCTGGCTCCGCTCGAGGTCCTGAACGCCGAGGCGGTCGTCGCCCAGCGGGAGGCCGACATCCTCCAGGCCGAAATCCTGATCAAGCGGAGCGAGGACGTCGTCAAGAGCCTCATCAACCTATCCGGGGACGAGGCGGTCTGGACCCGGCGGATAATCCCCGCCGACAAGCCCTCCTTCGAGAAGAAGACGGTTTCGCTCGAATCGGCGTTGAGCGAAGCCATGGCTCGGCGGCCCGACCTGGAGTCGTCGCGGAAGACGATCGAGTCGAGCGAGATCAACTTCAGCTTCGCCCGCAACCAGATGCTTCCGGGGCTGGATCTCCAGATTTCCTACTGGAGCCCCGGAATCTCGGGCGACCGGATTAAATATCTCGACAACAACCCCTTCCTTGGAATTATCATCGGAAAAGAAAAGGGGAGCGGCTCCGATTCCCTGCGCGACGCCATGAAGCTCCTCTATAAAAACTGGACGGTGGGGCTGACCCTAAGCCTCCCCCTTTCGAATTTCCTGACCCGGTCCCAGTACGCCCAGGCCAATCTCGAGCTCGGCCAGAATCTCGCACGGCTCAAGTCCCAGGAGCAGCAGGTGATGCTCGAGGTCAACGATGCCGTCCGGAGCATCGAGACCGACGCCAAGCGGGTCAACGCCTACCGGCTCGCCCGGGAGCTGGCCGAGAAGCGCCTCGAGGCCGAGGAAAAAAAGCTCCGGGTCGGACTGACGACGAATTATTTCGTCCTCCAGTTCCAGGAGGAGCTGGCCAACGCCCGGTCGATGGAGATCAAATCCCTGATCGACTACAACCTGTCCCTGGCCCGGCACGAGAGGGCCGTCGGTTCGAGCCTCGACAACCACGGGATCAAGGTCTCGGACATTAACGGGAAGTAATGTCGCCGGCCGCGGGCGGACGGCTGCCGTCGGGCCGCCGGCGGTCGTTTGCGACCTCCTGTCGGATCGGTTCCCAACCCTTCATACGTCTTTTTTCATCCGGTTTAACCATTAAAGCCGGCTGGCTTTGAGCCGAGTCGCCGCTGCGGCACTGGAGCGGCCGCGCTTGACAAACTCGGATACAAAGACTATCTTCAAATTAAGAATCTTTCAAATTGGGGAGGGTACCTTTGAGACGGACAATTCTCGTCAGTTTCTTGTTCTTGGTTGTCATCCTGGCGGGACTCTGGGTATCAGCGTCCGCCAGTTGGGAGCCCTCCGGCGCCGTGCCTGGGTATTCCCTTAGAAAGCTCGTTCCCAAGGGATTCAGCGTCTACCAGGGGATCCTGGATTGGGTGCCGGTGTCTTCTACCCTTGGGATCGCTTTCGCGCGGAACTACGACAAAATCGCCGACGTCTACTCCCTTGCCAGCTATTCATTCTCAAAGACAGGCGTCTGTTCCTCTTCCCGGACGATCGCAACCGGAAAGGGAAGTCCCCGGGGTGCCGCCTGCTTTTGGATTACCGACGGCGTTTCGGGCGAGCGGGCCGCGTCCGCCTACGGGCTTGTTTTCGTCCTTTTCAATGAGGCTTATTCGAATTATGAAGCGGCCGCCGTCTACGTCGCGAAATTCGATTCTTCGGGAGGAGTCAGCGGCCGCTGGAAACAAATCTTCAGAGAGGTGACTCCCAAGGGATGGTACATCTACGCAAAATCGTTATTTGCTTTTCGGGGAGGACAATCGATTGGGATTGTTCCAAGCTTGACCTTTCGAAAAATTCAACAAACCGGCCAACGATCGCTGGCCTATTTTCTTGAGGCCGATATCAAGGACGGAAGCTTGATCGGCAGCACCAAGCAGCTTCCTCTGCCGATTCAAGGTCACTCCTACTCCGTCCGCGGGTTCGCTCCGGGGTGGAACGGGACTTCCTGGCTCGTTCCGGTGGCGGCCACTATGTCCAAGTCCGGGGCGGCAACGGAGGACGATATCCTGGGGAACAAGGCGCTGGTCTGTGTCGTCTCGGGCAAGGCGACCCACGCGGCCGTCCTGAGCGAGATCGCGGAAGACGCCCTCATGTCGAGGGACACGTACGAACTGGCCCTGACCTCTTATCCCGGGTCCTCCACCGATATGTCGATGTTCGTCAGACATCGGACTCCGCTTCAGGAAAGCCAACGGAAACTGGACATGTTCAAGTACGATTTCTCGCTGAAAAGGCTCGATGTTCGGGGCCGTCTCGTCACGACCAGGAGCGTTTCGATAGCGGCGCCCGTTCACAAACTCGCCTATGACGTCGCCTACGAGCCGTGGTTGGAGGATGATTCTTGGTCGGAATGCCTGGTCCGGAGCGGGACGATCTATCTTGCACGGGCCCATTCGGTTGTGATGATAAAAAAGCACGCCTGGGCTATGAAGTACGAGCAAGAATTCGATTTCTATGCGATAAACTCCTTAACGGGCGACGTTTCGCACAAGGCCCGGACCGTCGCTACCTGGGATTTGATCCTGCTCCTCAAGCCCTGGATCGATAGCTTTCCGGGCGGGCCGATCGCCGTCGTCAATTATGCATATTTTATGACAGCGCCCTACGCCCGGGACAATTTTCTCACGCTGTTCAATTTTTGACCCGTTCGCCGACGCTAAGCCCCGCCTTTAAAGGCGGGGACGAGAAGCGAGGCTCAGGGTTAACCCCGAACAAGCCCCGGCATTCATGCCGGGGAGTCGAGGGGTTGACCGTTCCGGACTTGGGCCGCCGCGGCTCGGGAGCGGCCGCGCCGATTGATTTGGCTTTTTAGCCTGTGATAAGATTCCGCCGTGGAGATTTCAGCGGTCATCATCACCTACAACGAGGAGAAGAACCTCGAAGCCGCGCTGACCAGCCTGCGCGGGATCGCCTCCGAGATCGTCGTCGTCGACAGCTTCTCGACCGACGCGACTTTCCGGATCGCCAAGAAACACACGCCGCGCGTCGTCCAGCGGAAGTGGACGAACTACGCCGACCAGAAAAACTACGCGAACGGCCTGGCCGCCGGCCCCTGGATCCTGTCCCTGGACGCCGATGAGCGGCTCTCGGCCGGGCTCCGGGAGGAGCTCCTGGCCCTGAAGGCGTCGTTCAAGGAACCCGATTGCGCCGGGTTCTCGATGCCGCGCCGGGTTTTCTACCTCGGCCGTTGGATCAAACATTCCGGCTGGTATCCCGACCGGCGGGTCCGGCTCTTCCGCAAGGACGCCGCCCGCTGGGAGGGGGATTACGTCCATGAAAGCCTGATCGTGGCCGGCCGGATCGAGAGGCTCAAGAGCGACGTCCATCACTTCAGCTACCGCGACATCGCCGACCACCTGGACCGGATCAACAAATTTTCGAGCCTGGGCGCCCAGAAGCTCTATGCTCGGAAGAATAAGTGCCGCGCCGTCCACCTCCTGTGCCTGCCGCCGGCCCGGTTCATCAAGTCCTACATCCTCAAGCGCGGATTCCTGGACGGATTTCCCGGCCTTGTGATCTCCGTCCTCAACGGCTACGCCGTGTTCGCCCGCTACGCTAAGCTCCGCGAAATCTGGAAAAAAGGAGAGCGGATTGAGCCTTTTCCAGATTGACGCGGGAAAGGAATGGCGGGGCGGCCAGCGCCAGGTCCTTTTCCTGGCCCGGGCCCTCAAGGCCCAAAACCGCCCGTTCCGGCTCGTCTGCCAGCCGGGAAGCCCCCTCCATGAGAAAGCGGCCGCCGAGGGACTGCCCGTGCTGCCCATCAAGATGAGGAGCGAGCTCGATCTCGCGGCCATCCTCAAACTCGGTCGGGCCATGCGAAAGCACCGCTGTCGGCTCGCCCATTTCCATGATGCCCACGCCGTTTCGGTCGGGAAGGCGGCAGCCGCCCTGGCCAAGGTCCCGATTCGGATCGTCTCCCGCCGCGTCGACTTTCCGATCAAGTCCCGGCGGAAGTACGTCAGGAATATCGACGCCGTCATCGCCATCTCGGACGAGGTCAAGCGGGTTCTGGTCAAGGGCGGCGTCCCCTCCAAACTCATCGAAGTCGTTCCATCGGGCGTCGATTTCGCCCCGTTCCGGGAGGCCGCCGACGACGGCTTCCTGCGCCGGGAGCTCCGCTTCCGCCCCGACGATTTCCTGGTCGGGATCGTCGCCCAGCTCGAGGACCACAAAGGCCACCGCTTCCTGATCGATGCGACCCGGATCATCAAGGAGGAAACGCCGCGGATCAAGCTCATCGTCGTCGGCTCGGGTTCGCTCGATATGGAGCTGACCCGGCAGGCCCATGACATCGGCGTCGAGGACCTCGTTTTTTTTCTGGGATTCCGCGACGACATCCCGCGCATCCTGGCCTCGCTGGACCTGTTCGTCCTGTCCTCCCAGCTGGAAGGGCTGGGAAGCTCGATCATGGACGCCATGGCCGCGAAGCTCCCCGTGGTGGCGACCCGGGCGGGAGGCATTCCCGAGGTCGTCGTCCACAGGGAGACCGGCCTCCTCGTCCCGCCCCGGAGTCCGGCCGCCCTGGCCGAGGCCGTCCTCAAGCTTTATCACGACCGGAAGCTCGCCGCCTCGCTGGGCGAACAGGGCTATAAGGTCGTTCACGAAAAATATTCGGCCGAAGCCATGGCCGAGCGGATCGTCGGCGTCTACGAACGGATCGCCGGCCGGAAAAAGGTCAAGCTGGATGGCTGATGTCCGCATCCGAAAACTCGACGGCTTGGCCGATCTCGAGGGGCTCCTCGGCATCCAGCGTACGGTTTGGGGGCACGGGGACCTCGACCTGACCCCCGTTCACCAGTTCCGCATCCACTCCCGGATGGGCGCCATCCTTCTCGGGGCCTTCGTCGACGACGCCCTGGTCGGATATGTTTATTCCTTTCCGGCATTCCATCGCGGTCGGTTCTGCCAGCATTCCCACCACCTGGCGGTCCTCCCGGCCTTCCAGGGAGGTGGGCTGGGGAAAAAGCTCAAATGGGCCCAACGGCGCGAGGCCCTCAAGCAGGGGGTGGACCTCATCAGCTGGACCTACGACCCGATACAGGCCCGGAACGCGAACCTGAATCTGCACACCCTGGGCGTCCGGAGCCGGACCTGCCTCGAAAATTTTTATGGGTTCACGCCGACGCTCTGCCTGGCCCCCGGGATTCCGACCGACCGGTTGCTCGTCGAGTGGCCGATCAAGACCGGACGGGTCCGGGACAGGCTGGACAGGAAGCGCGAACGAAACGAAGCGGGGGCTCTGCCCAAAGCGCTGGAGCGGGCCGTCGAGAGCGGCGATCCCTTTCCGCCGCCCGGTCTGCCGAAGCTGAGGTTGAGGGACCGCGTATTGCTGGCTGAGATTCCCGGCGACATCAACGCGCTCAAGCCGCGGCCGGACCTCATCACCGCCTGGCAGGCGGCCCTCCGCAAAGTCCTGACGAGCTATTTCAAGCGAGGCTGGGTTGCGGACGATTTTATCTTCGGCGACCGCGCCTATTATGTTCTCCGCAGAGACCGGAAAGGATGAGTCCATGACCGTCGAACGTATCGAGCTGACCCTCTGCAAACTGCCCTACGTCCATTTCTTCGAGACGAGCTTCGGCCGGGAGTACGAGCGGACCTTCATCCTGACCCGGGTCTACGCGGACGGGCTGTGCGGCTGGGGCGAGGTCGTCGCCGAGCATGCCCCCCTTTACAGCGGAGAAACGACCGAGGGCGCCTGGCATGTTCTGAAAGATTTTCTTGTCCCGCTCGTTTTCGCCGAGAAGATCGAAGAGCCCGAGGGCTTCGCTCGCGAGGCGCGCCGTTTCCGGGGCAACCTCATGGCCAAGGCCGGGCTCGAGCTGGCTTTCTGGGACCTCAAGGCGCGCCGGATGAACGTCTCCCTGTCGAAAATCTACGGCGGCGTCC
>Ga0315297_10002410_pt1 | contig 11797 bp, 11 predicted proteins | sample YL17G15_0_MG_FD_203628 | JGI IMG/M metagenome (GOLD analysis project Ga0315297, IMG submission 203628) | Sediment microbial communities from Yellowstone Lake, YNP, Wyoming, USA - YL17G15_0 | ecosystem: Environmental > Aquatic > Freshwater > Lake > Sediment | place: USA: Wyoming | collected... | reverse complement strand
AGGCCGGGCCGATTCTCAGGAAGCCGCTTTCCGGCCCAGCTCAAAAGCCTTAAGGTTCGTTTGGACGATCGTCTCCCCGCGGGCTTTGAACAGGACCTCGACGTACTTCCGCAGGCTCTCTTCCTTGATGATCAGGAAGGGCGAGGCCGCGCCAAGCATGACGATGTTCTGGGCCCGGCTTGACCCGGCCTCCTTGGCCAGTTTCTCGGAATCGATGACGACGCTCGATGGAAACTCGCGGAGCTTGGCCAGGACCGATCCGACCTCCGGGTAGTCGGGGATGTTCTTGTAGGGCGCGGAGCTCGAGATGACCTTTCCTTGCGGCGTCAGATAGTCCAGGTAGCGGAGGGTTTCCAGGGGTTCGACGCTCAGGATGAGGTCGGCCTTGCCTTTGGGAACAAGGTCGCTCCAGATCGGCTCGCGGGACAGCCGCAGATGGGAGGTCACGGCGCCGCCCCGCTGGGCCATACCGTGGACCTCGGCCTGCTTGAGCCGGAGACCGTCCTCCAGGGCGGCCGAATCGATGACAAAGGCTATGGACAGAATGCCCTGGCCTCCGACGCCGGCCAGGATGATGTCCTGCTTGACCGCGGCTGTATTCGCTTGGACCATGACTAGCTCCTCTTCTTCTTTTTCGACTCTTCCAAGCATTCGCGGACAGGGACAACGACCGATAGTCCTTTATAACCCATCTCCTCCTTAAAGACCTGAACGTTCTTCTCCAGGTTCTTGGGCAGAGGCTCGATGACCCGGATATGCGCCTTGGGGACGCCCAGTCCTTCGACCATCCGCAGCAGCCGATCTCCTGTTCCGAAGCTCGGCTGACCGCCGGTCATGGCCGTGGTCCCGTTGTCCAGGATGACGACGGTCATGTCGGTGTTGGCCGCCGCGGCGCTCAAGAGCGGGGTCAGACCGGAATGGGCAAAGGTCGAATCGCCGATGACCGCCACCGCCGGATATACGCCGGCTTCGGAGCCGCCCTTGGCCATGCCGATGCTGGCGCCCATGCAGACGCAGCTTTGGACGGCCTCGTAGGGCGGCAGGGCGCCGAGCGTGTAGCAGCCGATGTCGCTGAAGACGTTTTCCGTGCCGCGGCCGAATTCGTCCAAAGCCCGCTTCAAGGCGATGAAGGTGTCGACGTGGGGACAACCGGCGCAGAGCTGCGGGGGACGATTGGCCAGCGGGATAGGCCCGGCCGTGAAAGACGGCAGGGCGGCCAGGCCCAGCGCCGGACGTAGGACATCGGGCGACAGTTCGCCGGACGCGGGCAGGGCGCCGGTCAGCCGGCCCACGACCTTCTTGGCCGGGATGCCGAACATGCCCTTCAGCCTGGATTCGATCAACGGATAGCCGTCCTCGGCCACCAGGATCGTATCCACTTCGGACACCAGCTGACGGATGAGCGATTCCGGAAGCGGATAGGTTGAGACCTTGAGCACCGAGGGCCCCTGGGCGGGGTCGGGAAAACTTTCCCGTACGTAGTTATAGGCGATCCCTGAAGCGATCACGCCCAGAGAGCGTTGGCCGGGATTTAGCTTCAGGGAATTGAAAGCGGAAGATTCTGACTCTTTGAGGAGCTCGGGTTGGATGTCGAGGAGCCTCTTGAACCGGCGCCGGGCATTGGCCGGCAGCAGAGTCCAATCCCGGCCCGGGCCGAGTTTCAAGGGATTCTGGGGACGCAATCCAGAGGGTTGGACGACGGACCGGCTGTGCGACAACCGGGTGACGAGACGGATCATGACCGGGATTTCGTACTGTTCGGACAGGTCGAAAGCCAGCCGGGTCATGTCGTAGGCCTCCCGGTGATCGGAAGGCTCGAAGCAGAAAATGCGGGCAAACTCGGCGTAGAAACGGGAATCCTGTTCGTTTTGGGAGCTGTGCATGCTCGGGTCGTCGGCCGAGACCAGGACCAGCCCGCCGCCTATTTTGGTCAAGGCTGAATTCATGAACGGGTCGGCGGCCACGTTGAGCCCGACATGCTTCATGGAAACCATCGCCCGTTTCCCGGCAAAGGAAGTGCCCAGGGCTTCCTCGTAGGCCGTCTTTTCGTTGACCGACCATGACGCCAAGTACGACTTTCCGGCCTCCGGCTGGGCCTGGAGGTACTCCATGACCTCCGAGGCCGGAGTGCCGGGGTAGGAATAAGCCGCGGTCAGACCGGCGTGGATGGCGGCCAAGGCGACGGCTTCATCGCCTAAAACTATGACTGGCTTCATCACAGCGTCCTTGAGATGGATTTTGGCTTAAAGAAAACATGCGCGCCGAACAGAAAGTTCAGGATACATTCTCTCCCCGGTCGTGTCAAGCCGACAGCCCCAGCCGGACATGAATATCGATAATTTCTATAAAGTATATACTTTTATAGATATTATATATATAATAATTAAGAATCATCCCCCGGAAAGATTCTGCCCTCGGTCCCCGGAAGGAGGAGACGATGATCAAACTTTCAACAAAAGGCCGATACGGCACGCGTCTGATGCTCAACTTGGCCCGGCGCTATCGCGGCGGGTCTGAAGCCATCATCCTCAAGAGCGTCTCCGAGGAAGAGGATATTTCCATTCGGTATCTCGAACAGATCATCATCCCCTTGAAGATCGCCAAGCTGGTTAAAAGCATTCGAGGCGCCGGCGGCGGCTACACCCTGGCCCGCAACCCCAAGTCGATCAACCTGTGCGACATCCTTCAGGTCCTGGAAGGCTCCTGCAGCCTGGTCGAGTGTGTCGAGGACATGGAATACTGCCGGAGGATGCCTTGGTGCGCGTCGCACGAAGTCTGGCAGGGCGCGACTAAAATTCTCAAAGACTATTTCGAGAGCATCACCCTCCAGGACTTGTTGGCCATCCAGGCCAAGAAAGAAAAGACCGCCAAACAAAACCCCGCGGCCAAAGCCGGCCGGTCGGCCGACGGCAAATCCTGCGGTCAGGCCACTCGCCGGCCGCGGGTTCACTGAGCCCTCGATTTCCATTTCACGGGTCAAGGGTCGCGGGCGGCAAGGCCGGTCGATTCGGAACCATGAGCGCCGGAGATCAACGGTGAACCCCTTTACCAAATTCTTCACCTCCGTCAAGCTGGCCCTCGTGCTCATCATCGTCCTCATCCTGGCCTCGGTGCTGGGGACGCTCATCCCCCAGGACGGAAGCGCGCAGGACTATGCCGCCCGCTACGGACGGATGGCCGGGGTCTTGATGCGCCTCCAGCTCACTCATCTGTATCACTCCGTCTGGTATCTGGCCCTGCTCCTGCTCCTGGGGCTCAACATCGCCGTGTGCACGCTCAGCCGCTTGTCCTTGAAATGGGCCAAGGCCGTGCGGCCCGGTTTTCAGTTCGAGGCCGCGGGCCTCCTGGCCTTGAAGACATCGGGCTCCCTGAAGAGGCCTGGAAAAATCGAAGACGGACTCCAGGCCGTTCGCCGCGAGCTCGGCCTCCGGCATTACCGCCTCCGTGAAGCCGCCCATCATAACCGGCGTCAGGTCCTGGCCCGGAAAAGAATCCTGGGATGGTTCGGGTCCGACCTCGTCCACCTGGGATTGCTCATCATCTTAGCCGGCGGCATCCTCAGCGGCTGGACCGGCTCCAGGGAATTCCTGCAGCTCGAGGAAGGCCAATCCGCGGCCGTCCCGCGATCGGACTTCAGGGTCAGGCTGGACAAATTCCAAACCGAGCTCTATCCCCAGGGAAGCGTCAAATCCTGGAAAAGCACGGTGACGGTCATCGAGGGAGGGCGGGACGTCTTCTCCAGGGTCGTCCGAGTCAACCATCCCCTGTCTCACCGGGGGGTCCGTCTCTATCAAAGCGGCTACGGCTGGGACTGGACAAATCCCAGCTTGGAACTCTGGGTTAAAAAGAAAAGCGACCCGGCTTTTCTGGAGAAACGCCGGATGCGCCCGGGCGAACACGTCGCCCTGCCCGGAGGCCTGGAGCTGAAGGCCGGACGCTTCGTCCCGGATTTCATCATTGGCCGGGAGCGCCGCGTGGAATCGCGCTCGGACGAACCCCGCAACCCGGCCGCCCTGGTGGAAATCGTGAAGGGATCGGAGACGATGCTCTCCGGATGGGTCTTTGCCAACTATCCGGACTTCCGGGGAATGCACTCCGGGCGCGGGGCCGATTTTTCCGTCGAACTCAAAGACGCCCAGGCTCCCCAGTATTCGGTCCTCGAGGCCGCCCGAGACCCTGGGGCGGCCGTCATTTGGCTGGCCTGCATTTTAATCATGGCCGGCCTGTTCCTGGCCTTTTATTGGCCGCCCCGCGAGATCAGAATAATCCTCGAAGAGAATCGGGGAAAAACCGAAATCGCCGCCGGCGGATTGGCCTCCAAGAACCGGGAATCATTCGAATCCGAGTTCCAGGATATTTTATCCTCCATCAGGAGAGGCGCATGAACGAATCGACGGTTTTCCTGGTCGCGCTTGTGTTGTACATCCTGGCCGCGGGCTTGTATCTGGCCTTCCACTTCAGCCGGAAGGCCGGCCGAGCCCGGGCGGGGTTCGGGCTGGCCTTGGCCGGATTGCTGGCCCACACCGCAGCCCTGATCATCCGCACGGCGAAAAGCGGACACGCCCCCTTCACCAACATGTACGAATCCCTGTCGTTCCTGGCCTGGGCATCCGTTGTGGCCTACATCCTCATGGAGAGGAAATTCAAGATTCGGGCGGCCGGAGGCTATGTCCTCCTGATCGTCATCGCCCTGATGGCCCTGGCCTCCTCGCCGCTCATGCCCAAGGAGATTGCGCCGCTCGTCCCTGCCCTGCAAAGCTATTGGCTATGGCTGCATGTGTCCATCACCCTGCTGGGCGAGGCTTTTTTCGCCGTGGCTTTCATCACCAGCTTGATGTATCTTCGCGCCGCGTCCCGGGAAAGCCGAGGCCAAAAGCCCACGCCTTCTTCGGACAAGCTCGACAGCATCAGCTACCGGTCGGTGGCCGTCGGTTTTCCGCTGTTCACCCTGGGCGGGCTCGTCCTGGGCATGGTCTGGGCTTACAAGGCCTGGGGAACCTATTGGAGCTGGGACCCCAAGGAAGTCTGGAGTCTCATCACCTGGTTCGTCTTTGCTCTCTATCTTCACACCCGGATCGTCATGGGCTGGAAAGGCCGCCGTTCCGCGATCATCGCCTTGATCGGCTTCCTGGCCGCGCTGTTCACCTATTTCGGGGTGAATTATTTGCTGTCCGGACTTCACAGCTACGCCTAATATTGACTCCGGAAGCATTGCTTCCTAAAATAAAAAAACGCCGCCAACGGAGGATTCGATGAAAAAGGTCTTGCTGATAATATTCAGCCTGATTATTGCGGCCGTCATCCTGAGCCCGTCCGACCAGCCGCTGACCTATGTCGGCGCGGCCAAGTGCCAAATCTGCCATAAGACGGACAGCCAAGGTCGCCAGTATCCCATCTGGCAAGCCGGCAAGCACGCTTCATCGTTTGTCAACCTGAGCTCGGCCAAGGCTGCGTCCATGGCCCAGAGCCTGGGGGTCAAGGACCCGACCGGCGACCCGAAGTGCCTCAAATGCCACGCCCCGCTCTTCGCCCAGTCTCCCGAAGTCAAGGCCGAGGGCGTGACCTGCGAGGCCTGCCATGGCCCGGGAAGCGAGTATAAAAAATTGTCCCTGATGAAGGATCCGACGGAGGCCCGGAAAAACGGGCTCGTCCTGTTCGCCGACGCCGCGGCCGTCAAGGACCGGTGCCTGGCCTGCCACGCCAACGCCCACAACCTGCCTTTCGATTTCGCTTCGGCCTGGGACAAAATCAAGCACAATATTCCCCGCAAGGAATAAAGTCTCCTGATCAACCGCGCGCTTTGTCGCTCGGAACGCTAGTCGCAGCAGACGACTTCGGTTTTTTTCAGGCGGCTGAGGAGGATGGCCCAGGCGCATCCGACGCCGGCCCGGACGGCGATCGCCCCCTCGGCGCAATTCCTGGCGCAGGCTCCGCATTCCATACAGAAATCCCTGTCGGTCAGGACGGCCTTTGGGCCGTTCATGATAAAGACGCCGTGAGGGCAGACTTCAGGACACCGGCCGCAGCCCGTGCATTTTCCCGGGTCATATTCCAGGGTGACGACATTTTTCAGATAGCTTAAAGCCATGGTTCGCCTCTTATTAAAACCTGACGAAGAACGTCGCGATGTGCAGCACGATAGACAACGACGCCGAGGCGATGATCAGGGGCACGGCCCGGCGCATCTCCTTGACGACACCGGACAGCGAAGTGAAGGTGCTGGAACCCGTGAAGTTCATGGCCACATAGGCGGAAATCGCCGGAAGCAGGAGCAGGCTCGAAGCCAGGGATTCCCATCTCATAGCATGGCCTTGCCCCAGGACGGAATAAGCCTGAAGCGCCGCGACCCACAGCATCCCCATCAGCCAGCCCTTGAAGGCAAAGGCCCTCCCCGGAATCCAGGGCAGGAGCGCGGGCACCAGGGCGCATCCGGCCAGTATGGCGCCGGCCAAAGCCATGATATCCATCAGGGATAAGCGGCCGGTCGAGATCAGGCTGAACAAAACCTGCGCCGCGACGGCTATAGCTAGAATCGGGATCGCCTGGACGACCTCCACGGGGACAAGCCTCAAACGCTCACGGAATCCGAATTTGACCCGGCGCATCTCCGGAGTCGCCGTCATCCCTCGGTCAAGGAATTCATTCAAATCCGCGGCTCGGACCGGCCCGTACACGACGCGAAATCCAGTCTGTTTCTGCACCTCGTGCGCCGCGACACCCGGCGCGCCGAGCTGAGGCAGGATGAGCTTCCGGTGCGACACGACCCGGCCGAGACCTGTTTCGGCCACGCGGCCGATGATTTCCGCGGTGCCGAAAGTGCCCTTGCCCGCGGCGCACCAGACATTAATCCCCTTTGTATCCAGCACCAGGATCCAGGCCTTCCGACCGGCCAGTTCACGGCGCAGCGCGTCAAAAGAGAGTTTGTAATTGGCCGTTACGAGAACGGGCGAACCGAAGTCCGGATTCCCCGCAGCATAGAGCCCGGGGGGGACGCGGTACTCGTTGCGCCTGATCCCCAACCGCGCCCGCCAAGCGCCCCTCCTATCCTGGGCGCTGAGCCACGTCGAGACCCGCGGAATTTCGCCCTCGGCCGTGGCCACCGAACCTTGGAGACAAGCAAGAATCCTAGCCTTATCTTTGGAGGCTGTATCGCTTGACGGTCCGCCGCCTGGAGCACTGCAGCAACAGGATTTGGCCTCGGCCGGTCGACTAGGCTTTTTAAGCATTGTTCATATCTTATATATAAGGATACCACTGGTTCCGTCAAGAGCTTTAATGGAAACGGCGGAACAAACCTATTGGACAGAACGTCTTAGATAATTTGAAATCAGCCCCTCCCCAGGCTATAATCAACGGCAACACGGCTGATATTCGCTCTTACCGGAGGAACGTACACATGGCTGAAGGAAAACTGCCGGAACTCGGAAAAATTCCGCCGTCCTTTTTTGACAGAGTCATTTATCCCCGGCTGGGCGTCAAGGACCCTAACATCCTGATCGGCCCCAAGCACGGCGTGGATTACGGCGTGGTGAAGGTCGGGGGAAAATGCCTGGCCATGTCCACCGACCCTTTTTTCATCGTGCCCTCCTTCGGATTTGCCCGGGCGGCCTGGTTCGCGTTTCACATCATCTTCAGCGACGTGGCCGTCTCCGGCCTCAAGCCGAAATACTTGACCATAGACCTGAACCTCCCGCCGGCCATCACTGAAGCCGAGCTCGAGGACATGTGGTCCACGGTCCACTCCGAAGCCCGCCGATACGGCATCAGCGTCCTGACCGGCCACACGGCGCGATATACCGGCTGCGACTACCCCATGGTGGGGGGGGCCACGGCCATCGCCGTCGGCGCGCGCAAGGACTTGCGCGGCCCGTTCCGCGTCAAAAGGGGTGACCGGGTCGTCATCACCAAGGGACCGGCCATCGAGACGACCGGCCTGTTGGCCGTCCTGTTCCCGGCCAAATTCATCGAGGCCGGCGGCGAAGATTTCCAACGCCAAGCGGCCGCAGTGTTCAGCCAGATGAGTGTTCTGGACGATTGCGCCGTGGCCCGCCGGTTCTCCGGCGTTCACGTGATGCACGATGCCACGGAATGCGGCATCTGGGGCGGGCTGTTCGAAATGGCCCGGGCCGGCCGCTACGGCCTCAGGGTTGAGGAGTCGCTGATCCCCGTGCCGCCGGTCATCCGCACAACGGCCGAGCTCTTTCGTTTTGACCCCTTCTCCGCCATCAGCGAAGGGACCCTGATTGCGATCGTCGACCCCAGGGATGCCGAGGGGCTGGTCGCGGCCTTCAAGCGAAATGGGATTTTGAGCGCGGTCTGCGGCGAGGTCGTCTCGCACGCCCGGGGATGCACGATCGTCAAGGACGGGAAGGAGAGAGCCCTCCTTCACCCGGAAACAGACCCCTATTGGGCCCTGGCCGCTGAGTTTTCCGGCTAAAAAAAAGGGGCTTCCCGAATTCCGAGAAACCCCTGGATATGGACTTATTTCTTGTCAGGCTCTTTTTTGGGCTCTTCCTTAATGATCACTACTTTTTTGATGGCCTGATCCTGGCAGCGCTGCTTCATTTTGGCCGCATAACCCTGAATGATCTTGACCGTGTCAAGGTTTTTCGAGGTCGCGGTGATAACGACGCCGTCCTTGGTGTACTCCACTTTGAAGTCAATATCCTTGCTCATCATCGGACAGCCCGGGCCTTGACGGCCCATCATGCCCTGGCCCATCATCATCCCGCACCCGCCGGACTGGTGTTTCATCATCATGCCGCCCATTCCATGCTCGTGCCCCATCATCATGCCGCCCGATCCCTCGGGGAGCTTATGAATGAGCACATCTTTTTTGAGCTCCATTTTGACCAGGTCCATGCCGCACTTGGGGCACTTGCCCGGCTTATCGGACTTGATGTCGGGACACATGGGGCAGCCATAGACATTCTTGCAGGCCGGCTGAGCTTCGGCCTTCTTCTGCAGGTACTGGTCCGGGTCCTTCATGAACTTGGCTTTGGAGCCTTCGCAGCAGAAGTAGTAGGTCGTGCCTTTGTATTCCCAGGAAACCTTGGCCTCGGCCTTTTTCATCATTTCGCCGCTCACCGGGCAGGTGACGGTTTCTTCGGTTTTCTGCTGGGCCTGGCCCATCAGAACGAAAACGAAAGTCAGAGCCACAATCAGGCTCAGCACACGCGATTTGTTAAGCATTTAAGCCTCCTTTAGGCTCATTAATTTTATCATAACTATCTTTTAAGTCAAGTCGGGGCCCGCGCGGCTTTCGCCCGGACGACCCGCGGCGCCGCCGGCTCCGGGCGCCGAAGAAATACACGTTGATACAGACGATCAGGGTCAGGCCCAAAAGAGTCACCAGGATCTTGTCCAGCATGCCTCACCTCCACAAGCGCTCAAGTCGAACCCCCCTCAAACGGAGCGAATTCGATACGACCGAGACCGAGCTGAAGGCCATGGCCGCCGAGGCGATCATGGGATTGAGAAGAATCCCGAAGAAGGGATAGAGGACGCCCGCGGCAATGGGTAGACCCAGGGTGTTATAGGCGAAGGCCCAAAAGAGGTTTTGCTTGATGGTCCGAATCGTTCGCCGGCTCAACTCCACGGCCTCAACCACGCCGCGAAGGTCTCCCCGGATGAGAGTGATGTCCGAGGCCTCCAGGGCGATGTCCGTGCCCGTGCCGATGGCGATACCCACGTCCGCCTGGGCCAGGCTGGGCGCGTCATTGATCCCGTCGCCGACCATGGCCACGCGGCGGCCGGCGGCTTGGAGCTCTTTGATCTCCCGGACCTTGTCCCCGGGCAGCAGCTCGGGAACGACCCGCTCGATGCCCGCCCTTCGGGCGATGGCTTCGGCCGTCCGGCGGTTGTCGCCGGTCAGCATGATCACCTCGAGACCCATCGACTTGAGCGCGGCCACAGCCTCGGTCGAATGCTCTTTCAGGTCGTCGGCCACGGCGAACAGACCGGCGGCCCGGCCGTCCAGCCCGAAATAAATCGGAGTCTTGGCCTCCAGGCTGAGCTCGGCGGCTTTGGCCTCCAGGGCTTCGACGCCGATCCCGTTCCGTTCCATCAGGCCGCGGTTGCCCACCGCGACTTTTTTAGAGTTAATCACCGCCTCGACGCCCTGCCCCTCCACGACCGTGAAACCGTCCGCGGTCAGAAAAGATGTTTGGCTTTCTTGGAATTTACGCACCAGGGCATCGGCCAACGGATGCTCCGAGGCCCGCTCGGCCGAAGCGGCATAGGCCAGCGCTTCATCCTGGTCGAAACCGGGCAGAACGAAGATATCGGTCACTTGCGGCCGTCCCTTGGTCAACGTGCCGGTTTTGTCGAAGACAATCGTATCGAGCCTGTGGGCGGTCTCCAGGCTTTCCCCTCCCTTGATCAAGATGCCGCGGCCGGCGCCTTTCTCCGTACCGACCATGACCGCCGTGGGGGTGGCCAGGCCCAGGGCGCAGGGACAGGCGATGATCATCACCGCCACAAAATTCAACAGGCCGAAGGTCAGCCGGGGCGAGGGGCCGAAATCGAACCAGAGGATGAACGCCGCCAAGGCGATGGACATGACCACCGGGACGAAAATGCCGGCGATGACGTCGGCCAGCCTCTGGATGGGCGCTTTGGATCCCTGAGCATCCTGAACGAGCCTGATGATCTGGGCCAGGGCCGTATCCCCGCCCACCCGGGTCACGCGGAATTCGAAACTCCCGGCCTTGTTCATGGTCGAACCGATGACCTCGTCACCCTCTGTCTTGGATACGGGCATGCTCTCGCCCGTGATCATCGATTCATCCACCGCGCTCCGGCCCTTGACCACCGTTCCGTCCAAGGGGATTCTCTGGCCGGGCTTGACCAGGACGACATCTCCCACAGCCACTCGATCGACCGGCGTTTCAACGGGCTGGCCTTGGCGCACGACCCAAGCCGTCATGGGCTGAAGCCCGGCCAGCATCCTGATGGCCGCCGACATCCGGCCCTTGGCCCTGGCTTCCAGGGAGCGGCCGAACAGGATGAGAGTGATGATGACCGCCGAGGTATCGAAATAGACATCCGGCCGCAGCCCGCTCGAAGTGAACAGCGAGGGACGGAGCGTGGCCACGACGCTGTAGAAGTAGGCGGCCGAGGTCCCCACGGCCACCAGGGTGTTCATGTCGGCCGCCCGGTGCTTGAAGGAGTTCCAGGCGCCCCGGTAGAAGCGGCTGCCCATCCAAAATTGGACCGGCGTGGCCAGCGCCCACAGCAGAAAAGGATTGGACAGAGCAGGCGGCACCCAGGGGAAAACCATGGCCATGCTCCCCACGAAGACGGGCAGGCTCAAGGCCGCGGCGATAAGAAAACTTCGCCACAGGACGCGAAACTCCTTGTCGCGGAATGATTGTTCCTGGTCCCGGTCGATGGTTTCGCCCGTATCCAAAACCGTGTAGCCTGTCTCGGCAATGATCGATTTAATCTCGGCCAGGGGGATGATCGAGGGCAAGTATTCCGTCTTGACCCGGCCGGTAGCCAGGTTGACCGCGGCTTTGACCACGCCGCGGCGGGCCAGAAGGGCCTTCTCGATCCTCAGGACGCACGAGGCGCAGACGATGCCCTCCACGGCCAGTTCGGCGGTTGCCGTGCCGACATTATAGCCGGCGTCTCGGACGGCTCGGACGATTTCAGCTGTATGGATGAGGCGAGGCTCGAACAGAACCGTGGCCTTGGATGCGGCAAAGTTGACCTGGGCCCGGTTCACGCCTTCGAGGCCGCCCAGGATTCGCTCGATGGTCGCGGCGCAGCCGGCGCAACTCATGCCCAGCAGAAG
>Ga0315297_10002409_pt1 | contig 11798 bp, 9 predicted proteins | sample YL17G15_0_MG_FD_203628 | JGI IMG/M metagenome (GOLD analysis project Ga0315297, IMG submission 203628) | Sediment microbial communities from Yellowstone Lake, YNP, Wyoming, USA - YL17G15_0 | ecosystem: Environmental > Aquatic > Freshwater > Lake > Sediment | place: USA: Wyoming | collected... | reverse complement strand
GCGATTGGACGACACCACGACATCGGCGCCCATCATCGTCCGGGTTTCGCGCGTCATCGTGTCGCGGACCGCCTGGATCACGGAGCGGAGCGCCACGATTGACCCGACGCCAACCGCCAGGCACAGGAAGAAGAACAGCAGGCGTTTCCATTCCGCCCGCAGCTCGCGCCACGCCATTCGGAGGGTGAACATGGTGGGGACTAGGGACTAGGGACTGGGGACTGGGGGCTGGGGACTGGAGACTGGAGACTGGGGGCTAGGGAGTCGAACGGCTCGACGCGGCCGCCGCGCAGCCGCAGCACGGCGTCGGCTCGAGCCGCAAGGACCGGATCGTGTGTGGCCAGCACCAGCGTCGCACCGCGGGAGCGGCGCACCTCCAGCAGCAACTCCATGACGAGCTGCCCGTTTGCCGCGTCCAGGTTACCAGTCGGCTCGTCAGCCAGCAGGATCGGCGGGTCGTTGGACAGGGCGCGCGCCAGCGCAACCCGCTGCTGCTCGCCGCCCGACAGCTGCGACGGGTAGTGGTGCCCGCGGTCCTGGAGCCCGACCTCGTCGAGCAGGCGCCTCGCCCTGCCGGCCGGGTCTGCTCGTCGCGCAATCTCCATCGGCACCATGACGTTTTCGAGCGCGGTCAGCGACCCGATCAGATGAAAGAACTGGAACACGAATCCGATCATCGCGCCCCGAAGCCTGGCCAGGTCGTCCTCGCCCAGTCCCGTGATATTCCGGCCACCGATGGTGATGCGGCCCGATGAGGGCGCGTCGAGTCCGGCCACCAGCCCGAGCAGCGTCGACTTGCCGCTGCCCGAAGGCCCGGTGACGGCCAGGAACTGCGACTTCGGGATCACCAGATCAAGCGGGTGGAGAATCGTGAGGGGTTGTCCGCCGCTCTGGACCGTCTTGGAGATGTTTTGCAGTTCGATCATGGTATGAGCGCCCGGCGGACGGCGGCTTCGACCAATGGCCACAGATTGTCTGCGACCTTGCGCGCGCCCGCTGCGTTTGGGTGAATGCCATCAGCCTGATTGAGACTGCCGACGCCAGCGACCCCGTCAAGAAGAAACGGCAGCAACGCCACGTGGTACTGGTCGGCGAGGTCCCGATACACCTGGCGGAACGCCGTCGAGTACGGTCTGCTCAGATTCGGCGGCGCTTCCATGCCCGCCAGGATCACCGTCACCCGTCGCGCCTGCGTCCGCTCGATGATCGTGCCGAGATTGATCCGCAGCGCGTCAGATGGGAGGCCGCGAAGGCCGTCATTGCCGCCAAGCGCCACGATCAGCACGCGAGTGGACGGATCGAGCGACCAGTCCAGCCGCCTGAGGCCACCCGCTGACGTGTCGCCAGACACACCGGCATTGATCACGTCGACGGACCATCCGCGGTCGCGCAGCCTGGCCTGCAACAGACTCGGGTACGCTTCCTCAGGCGGCAGTCCCAGCCCGGCGGTCAGGCTGTCGCCCAGGACAACCACCCGGATCGCGGGCCTGGCGGAAGCAACTGGGCTTGCAGCAGGCGCGTCCGAAGTGGTCCGGGGAGAGTTCTCAGGGGGCTTGCTACATCCCAACGCAAAAGCGACGTATAGCAGAATCAGACCGAGCGCCCGGCGCGGGCCGACGTGTGGATGCCGTAGTTCGTCGATGCGGGTCGGCATCTGCCTGACTTGACCTCTTCTTGCTTTCCCCGCGCCACGGGTCGCCGGCCGGATGGCGGTTCCTTCGCGTCCCCGCTCACTCAAGCCGGCAAGACGCGCCTTACCGGGACGGGTCGCCGACCTGACGGTCGCGCTAATCGCGCAGACGGTCCTGGCCCTCTCGGCCCGTTTTGCAGACTGGCGCTGTCGCCTTGGTTCGAGGGGCCTCTTCGGAATCCGCCGACCGGCCGCTGTTCAGTTCACTCGACATCCTGCGCGGGCATCCCGAATCCCCAATCCCGACCTACTACCGCCCACTGACTGCTGTCTACCGTCTACTTCCCCATTATCGTTCACGCGCGCGGGGCTTCACAAAGGTGCGTTACCGTAGTACGCTTTACCGGATATCGGTGAGCGGTTTGGCACCGGCGTGGGCGTCTGTTCAGTTTCCCCCGCTTGACCCTCGCGGCGCAATCCAACGTGTGGCCTCAGCGGTCGTTCTCACCCGACGCCGGGACAAGGCACATCGTGTTGCCGTGACGTCGGCACCGATAGCCTGCGCTTGAACTCATTCCGGAGATACGAAACATATGACACGGTCGCACATCACCATCGACGGCAACGAGGCGGTCGCCTCCGTTGCGCACCGCACGAACGAGGTCATCGCGATCTACCCGATCACCCCATCGTCGAACATGGGCGAATGGTCTGACGAATGGTCCGCCAAGGGGATGAAGAACATCTGGGGCACCATTCCCCTCGTGATCGAGATGCAGTCGGAGGGCGGCGCGGCCGGCGCGGTCCACGGCGCGCTGCAATCGGGCGCGCTGACGACGACGTTTACCGCGTCGCAGGGCCTGCTCCTGATGATCCCCAACATGTACAAGATCGCGGGCGAGCTGACCTCGTTCTGCATGCACGTGTCGGCGCGCACCGTGGCGACGCACGCGCTGTCGATCTTCGGCGATCACTCCGACGTCATGGCCTGCCGCCAGACCGGCTTCGGGCTGCTGTCGTCGGGCTCGGTCCAGGAGGCGCACGACTTTGCCGCCATCGGCCAGCTCGCGACGCTCCACGCGCGCGTGCCCTTCCTGCACTTCTTCGACGGATTCCGCACATCGCACGAGGTCTCGAAGATCGAGGAGTTGACCAACGAGGATCTGCTGGCCCTCCTGCCAGGTGCGCTCATCGGGGCGCACCGCGCGCGCGCGTTGACGCCAGACAGCCCGGTATTGCGCGGCACGGCCCAGAATCCGGATGCGTTCTTCCAGGCGCGCGAAGCCTGCAACCGCTACTACATCGCCTGCCCCGGGCACGTCGAAACGGCGATGAACGCCTTCGCAGCGCTCGTCGGGCGACAGTATCAGTTGTTCGATTACGTCGGTCACCCGCAGGCCGAACGCGTCATCGTCATGATGGGATCGGGTGCGGAAGTCGCGCACGAGGCTGTCGAATGGCTGAGCGCAAGAGGCGAGAAGGTCGGCCTCATCAAGGTCCGGCTGTACCGGCCGTTCTCGATCGAGCACTTCGTCAAGATGCTGCCTGCCACCGTCAAGGCGATTTCCGTGCTCGACCGCACGAAGGAACCCGGTGCCATCGGTGAGCCGCTCTACCTCGACGTCGTGGCCGCGCTGCGCGAGGCGCGCGATGCCGGCACGACGATGTTCGCGACCGAACCGAAGGTCGTCGGCGGACGGTACGGGCTCTCGTCGAAGGAATTCACGCCCACGATGGTGAAGGCGGTCTACGACAACCTGTCGAAGCCAAAGCCGCGGAATCACTTCACCATCGGCATCATGGACGATGTGACGCACCTCTCGCTGCCGTACGACATGGACCTCGACATCGAGCCCGAGTCGGTGCGCCGCAGCGTGTTCTTCGGGCTCGGCGCGGATGGCACGGTCGGCGCCAACAAGAACTCCATCAAGATCATCGGCGAGGAAACCGACAACCACGCGCAGGGCTACTTCGTCTACGACTCCAAGAAGGCCGGCGCCATCACGATCTCCCACCTGCGGTTCGGTCCGAAGCAGATCCGATCGTCGTACCTGGTCAAGCAGGCCGGCTTCGTCGCCTGCCATCAGTACGAGTTCATGGACCGGTACGACGTGCTCGGCTACGCGGCGCCGGGCGGCACCTTCCTCCTGAACAGCCCATTTGGCCCGAACGAGGCCTGGGGGAACCTGGCGAAGGAAGTCCAGGAGGTCATCATCGAGAAGAAGCTGGCCTTCTACGTGATTGACGCCTACCAGGTGGCGCGCGACACGGGCATGGGCTCGCGCATCAACACCGTGATGCAGACCTGCTTCTTCGCCATCTCCGGCGTCCTGCCTCGCGACGAGGCGATCGAGCAGATCAAGAAGGCGATCGAGAAGACCTACGGGAAGCGCGGGCCGGAGGTGGTGCGAAAGAACTATTTGGCCGTCGATCAGACGCTGGCGAACCTCCACAAGGTCGAGGTCCCGGCCACGGTCACGGCAACGCGCGCGCTGCCGCCGATTGTCTCCGACAAGGCGCCCGACTTCGTCAAGCGGGTCACGGCCGTGATGCTCGCCAACAAGGGCGACCTGCTCCCGGTCAGCGCCTTCCCGGTGGACGGCACCTGGCCGACGGCGACGGCGCAGTGGGAGAAGCGGAACATCGCCCAGGACATCCCGGTGTGGGACGCGCCGATCTGCATCCAGTGCAACAAGTGCATTCTGGTCTGCCCGCACGCCGCGATTCGCGTCAAGGTCTACGAGTCGGACTGCCTCAAGAATGCGCCGGCCACCTATAAGTCGATGGACTTCAAGGGCAGCGAGTTCAAGGGCATGAAGTACACGATCCAGATTGCCCCCGAAGACTGCACCGGCTGCACGCTGTGCGCGGTCGTCTGCCCGGCCAAGGACAAGTCGAACCCGAAGCACAAGTCGCTCGACATGCACCCGCAGCGGCCGCTTCGGGACAGCGAGCGGGAGAACTACGCGTTCTTCCTCGATCTGCCCGAGGTGGACCGCAGCAAGGTGAAGCCCGACATCAAGGGCTCGATGTTCCTTCAGCCGCTCTTCGAGTACTCCGGCGCGTGCGTGGGCTGCGGAGAGACGCCGTACGTCAAGCTGCTCACGCAACTGTTCGGCGATCGCGCACTGGTGGCCAACGCGACGGGCTGCTCGTCGATCTACGGCGGCAACCTGCCGACCACGCCCTTCACGGTCGATCGGAACGGACGCGGCCCGGCCTGGTCGAATTCGCTGTTCGAGGATAACGCCGAGTTCGGCTTCGGCTACCGGCTGGCGCTGGACAAGCACGCCGAGCAGGGCCACGAACTGCTGAAGCGGATGGCGCCGCAGATCGGCGAGTCGCTCGTCGACGAACTGCTCGGGGCCGACCAGTACTCCGAGGCCGGCATCGGCGACCAGCGAAAGCGCGTCGAACTGCTGAAGAAGATCCTGGCGGGTATCAACTCCAGCGAGGCGCGCTGGCTCGAACAGATTACCGACTACCTGGTGCGCAAGAGCGTCTGGATTGTCGGCGGCGACGGCTGGGCCTACGACATCGGCTACGGCGGCCTCGACCACGTCCTGGCGATGGGCAAGGATGTCAACATCCTCGTGCTCGACACCGAGGTCTACTCGAACACGGGCGGCCAGCAGTCGAAGGCCACGCCCATCGGCGCCTCGGCCAAGTTCGCGACCGCAGGCAAGTCCACCGGCAAGAAGGACCTCGGCATGATGGCCATGGCGTACGGCAACACGTACGTGGCCCACGTGGCCTTCGGATCGAAGGACGTCCAGACGGTGCGGGCGTTCCAGGAGGCCGACGCGTACCCGGGGCCGTCCATCATCATCGCCTACAGCCCCTGCATCGCCCACGGCTACGACCTGGCCCTCGGACTCGAGCAGCAGAAGCTAGCCGTGGACTCGGGCTACTGGCCGCTCTACCGATTCGACCCGCGGCGCGTCGCGAATGGCGAGAGCCCGCTGGTGCTGGACTCTCCGGCCCCGAAGATCGACCTGGTCAAGTACACCGGCAACGAAACCCGGTACCGGGTAGTCGAGCAGATGGACCCGGCCCGTTACAAGATGCTCCTGGCAATGGCCCAGCACGAGGTCACGACGCGCTTCAGCGTCTACGAGCAGCTGGCGAAGCTGGCATTCCCGCTGGCCAGGCAGTAACCGAATTGAATATCCGCCCGGCCTCCCCTGCTGGGGCCGGGCGTTGGAGAGCCCACATGGACCTGTCGACGACGTATCTTGGACTGAACCTGCCGCACCCCATCATGACCGGCGCCTCACCGATGGTGGACCACCTCGACCTCGTCAAGCGGCTCGAGGACGCGGGCGCGGCCGCCATCACCATGCACTCGCTGTTCGAGGAACAGATCACGCGCGAACAGCAGGGCATGGTCTACCACATGGAGCTGATCAACAACAGCAATGCGGAGGCACTGGCCTACTTCCCGCAGGCCGAGGACTTCCGGCTCGGGCCCCATCAGTACCTCGAGCAGATCCGCGTCATCAAGCAGGCGGTGAGGATCCCGGTCATCGCCTCGCTGAACGGCACGACGGCCGAGGGCTGGCTCGAATATGCGACGCTCATCGAGCAGGCCGGCGCAAACGCCCTCGAACTCAACGTGTACCACGTCGCGGCCGATTCGACCGAACCCGGCGCCGCCGTCGAGCGACGGGTGCTGGACGTCGTCCGGGCCATCAAGGCCGCCGTCAAGCTGCCCGTTGCGGTCAAGCTCTCGCCGTTCTATTCATCGGTGTCATATCTCGCCTCCCAGCTCGACGCGCTGGGCGTGGACGCGCTCGTGCTGTTCAACCGCTTCTACCAGCCCGACTTCGACATGAACGCGCTCGACGTCGTGTCGAGCCTCCACCTGTCGACCTCCCAGGACCTGCTCCTGCGGCTCCGCTGGCTCGCGATCCTGTTCGGCCGCACGAAGGCGGGGCTCGCGATTACCGGCGGTGTCCACACGTCAGAGGATGCCCTCAAGGCCGTCATGGCGGGGGCCTGCGGCGTGCAGGTGGTGTCAAGCGTGCTGCAGCAGGGCCCGGAGCACATCAAGACGCTGGTGGACGGGATGCGAACCTGGCTCGAAGAACACGAATACCACTCGCTCAAGCAGGCCGTGGGCAGCTTGAGCCTCGAACGGAGCGCGAGTCCCGCGGCGTTCGAACGCGCCAACTACATGAAGGTACTGGCGGCCTACCGGATGTCGTAGGGGCGGCCCCCTGTGGCCGCCCATGGGGCAACCACGGGGGGTTGCCCTTGCGGGGTCATCCGCTGCGGCGTGGCCCCCGTTCTGCCCAGCGCGACGGCCGTTTCGCAGGCCTGGTTCGCCCAACCGCGGCTGATTCCGACAACAGCAACGCTGACACCCTGGCCTTCGCCCTGGCCCTGACAGCGGGGGGCAAGCGGGCGCTGCCCGCCTCCCGGCACACGGACACCGTGTGCTTCAGGCTCTCCGCCATGCTGTCGCAGCACGGACACCGGCGAAGGTGCGCCGTCAACGCCCGTCGCTCGGCGCCACCCAGGTCGCCATCGACGTATCGGGACAGGCGCTCCAGCAGTTCACGACAGCGATCAGATCGGACGGGCGTCATGGCGCCTCCAACTGTCGGCGCAGGAACAGCCGCGCGCGGTGCAGCCTGGTCTTCACGTTGGCTTCCGAAATGCCGACCACCTCCGCGACCTCGCGCGTCGAAAGTCCCTCGATTTCGCGCAGAAACACGATGACGCGAAACTCGGGCGGCAATTGCTGCAGCGCGCGTCGCAGCGCGCGCCGCAGGCGCGAATTCGCGACGACCTCGTCAGGCCTCGGCCCGCCGCCTTCCACGTCCATCGCCTGAGCCGACCCGTCCGGCGTCACCATCAACTCGTCGAGCGACACCATATGCGCTGGTTCGTGGACGCGCTTGCGCCGACCGATCAGGCACGCGTTTTTCACGGTCCGGTACAGCCATGTGCGGAAGGCCGCCGGCTCCTTGATCTGGCTTGCGAACCGGTACGTCTTCAGCAACGCCTCCTGCATGGCATCATCGGCATCGTCGGCATGGCCGCACACCAGCAGGCTGAAGCGGTAGGCCACTTCCTGGGTTCGCATCAGAAGACGTTCCATGGCCTGCTGGTTACCGGTCTGGGCCGCCACGAGCAACGCGCCGTAGTCGGTCTCGCGACCATGATCGACGGCCCCGCTGGAGTGATTCGCGCTTCCCGATTTCGTCACAATGGCACCAATTGTACCGCGTTCCGGCCGGAGCCGGCGCGTCGCCGCGCACGCCGATGTCACGTTTTCGAAAACGGTGAATCTCTGAGTACACGCAATCGCCGCCTGTCGAACGGCGGGCCAGCTCCCGTCCGCAAGGGCGATCGTCCCCGCCTGACACGGTCGCCCGGGTCCGACGAGGTATGATGGCTGGTGCCGCAGGAGTCATTCATGAAGGAAACGCGATACGGAATGGGCGTCGAGGTGGCACTTGCCTACGAGCTGGCGCTTGAGCGCACGATTGAAGTGCTCAAGGAGGAGGGCTTCGGGGTCCTGACCACCATTGACGTCAAGCAGACGCTGAAGCAGAAACTCGACAAGGACTTCCGAAAGTACACGATCCTCGGCGCGTGCAATCCGCCGCTGGCCCACCGCGCCATTCAGGCCGAGCTCGAGGTCGGGCTCCTCCTGCCATGCAACGTGATTGTGTACGAAAGCGAAACCCCTTGCCGCAGCGTGGTGTCGGCCCTCGCGCCGATGGCGGCGCTCGGCATCGTCGGTGGCAATCCGGAACTCAAGGACGTGGCGCGTGAGGCCGACGAGCGCCTGCGCCGCGCGCTCAAGGCCCTGGAAGGCCGGTCACAAGGAAAGGACGGCGTAGCCTGATGGACTATCTCGGTCCGATCGCGTTTCTCGTGATCTGGGTGGTGCTGCAGATGTGGGTACTCCCGCGGTTCGGCGTTCAGACGTGAATGAGCGGCGCCTGCGACGTCGAGTCTCGACGTCCCGCTCCGGCTGACCGCCCCGCCGACGAGAAGTAAAGGGGTCGGACCTATTTTCCTGCCGCAAGGACGGCGGCGAAAACAGGTCCGACCCCTTCACTTTCCGATCCCTGTTCTTCCCCTATTCCCAGGCGGCGACAATCCCCGGATACTCATCGAGCATGCGCAGGAACCGCTCCTTCTCTGCGCCCGCGGCAGGCCCGCGTACAGGCGTGCTGAACTCGGTCACGACGTCCTGTTGCTCGGCTTGGGTCAGCAACTGATCGGCCAGCTTGTAGAAGTACTCGTCTTCGATCCGGATGTGTTCCCGAATCAACTCGCAGTACCCGAGCGCGTGCGACACGAAATCGCCCGAGGCGGCTGCATCGCCTGCGAGGAGCCGCGACTGATCGCCTCGTAACTTGCGGCAGTAGGCACGCCCGGCGTCGTGCTGTGCGAGCAACGCATGGACAACCGTCTGGTCCTGCCCCACGCCGTGCCGTTCCAGCACGGGAAACAGCGCGCGTTCCTCCCGCGCGTGATGCCGGTCGGAAAACGTCTCGAAGAAATCCAGAACGTCGGCGATCATTCGCGGGGGCACCTCGCCCCCGCGGCCCAGCCGCGCGGCCATCGCCTCGAGCACCGAGAGCATCAGTTTGAACCCCCGGTGCTCCTCGATCAGCACATCAACAAAAGACGTCGCCATCAGTCACCCTCTCACAGCTCGAGGCCGATGACAGAGCACCGCCTCATGGGACCCTCCCTGCGGAAATCCGGCAAACCACGGGGCCCCCTCGTCCATCTGGCAATAGCCGTGCCGAAGATCTTCGATTCATGAGTTCGCCGACGAACGCATTCCCTCATCACTGCGTGTTGAGCCAGCGTTTTGACCAAGTCGTCTCGCGAGAATACACAACCACGATTGCGAGTCGAAGCACTACGCGCCCGACCGCACGCACCGGAGATGGCGCGGCACGACGGCAGCTGTCCCCGGGACGGGGCTGTCGTCGGCACGACGGACGCCAAGTTGTTGTGGAAAAGACGACCAGAACTATCTGGTGAGTTCGATCAGGATGGCAGTGGCCACAGCCGGTTCGATGGCGACCTCGGTCTGGTCGCACATGAACACGACGCCTGGAAACGTCTGCAGCACCCGAACCGGCGCCCCGGGCGTCACGCCGAGGGCACCGAGCCGATCGGCCCGCGCCGGGTTGTCCCGCAGCACCCGCGCCACGCGGCCCCGGTCGCCCGCCGACAGCGAGGACAGACGCCGCGTGGACTCAAAACGTGACATGCAGCACCCTGAGGGCCACATTGAGCCCGGCTCCGGTTCCAATGGCAATGACGGTGACGACCGCAAGAATGGCAAACGCCGCCCGCGAACCCTGCTCTTTGATCATCACGAGGAAGTTGGCGACACAGGGCACGAAGAGCGTCATGACAGTCAGCGCGACCACAGCCTGCGCGCCCGAGAGCTGTCCGGAGCGGGCCATTGCAAACAGGCCCGCGGCGCCGTAATCCCGGCGCAGGAAGCCCATGATCAGTACCTGCGCGGTCTTGGCGGGGAGACCCAGCGCGCCGACGACGAGCGGCTCCACGCTCCGGGTCATCGCCGTCAGCCAACCGAGCTGACTCAGGCTGAACAAGAGCAGGGTGCCGATCAGGAACAGGGGGACCGCCTCGCCGAGGTACCAGCGAACCCGGAGCGCCGTCTTGTAGACGACATTGCGCATGTGCGGCCACCGAATAGGAGGCAGTTCAAGGATGAACTCCGATCGCTCCCCTGGCAGCGCGCGCGCCGCGAGGAATCCCACGATAAACATCTGCCCCAACACCACGGCAAACAGGGTCACCACCGCCGCGAACGAAATCCCCCCGAGAATGCCGAGGATTGTCGCCAACTGGGCCGAACACGGAATGCCGAGCGCGAGCAGCAGCACTGCGATCAGCCGCTCCTTCTTCGTTCCCAGAATCCGCGTTGTCATCGTCGCCATCGTGTCGCAGCCGAGGCCGAGCACCATGGGCAGGACGGCTTTTCCGTTCAAGCCCATCGCCCGGAAGATGCGGTCGCTGAAGATCGCCAGACGCGGGATGTATCCCGAATCCTCGAGGAATCCAAACACGAAGAAGAACGTCGCGACCACTGGCAACACGATGGCCACCGCGTAGGTGAGGCCCATTGTGATCAGGCCGTACTCCCCGACAAACAGGTCGCGCACCAGCGCCCATGGCACGAACCGATCAAACAGCGCGATGGCTGCGGGATTGATGACGCCTTGAAACACTCCCTTCTCGACCAGGCCGACCAGCGTCTGCGCTCCGAACACGCCAACCACGAGGTACATGGCGTACAGCACGACCGCGAGGATGGGCAGAGCTGTCAGGGGCTCGCGTACCAGTCGACTCAGGCGTTCCTCTGCGCGCCGGCCCACTCGGGGCCGTTCGCGGCGAAACTCCGCGGCCAGGGCGTGCGCCCAGGCCGCATGCTCGCGACCCGGCTCAAACCCCACCGAAGGCACGATGGCATCCGGCAACGCCTCGCGCAGGGCGGCGACGCCGCGCCCTTCGGTTGCCACCGTTTCAATGACCTGCACACCAAGACGCCGGGCGAGCGCCGCCGAATCGACGTCGATTCCATGGCTTCGCGCCTCGTCTATCATGTTCAGGGCGAGCATCAGAGGCTTGCCGTAAGCCGCCAGCTGCGACGTCAACATGAGGCCCCGGCGCAGGTTCCTGGCGTCGACGACCTGGATCACGACGTCCACGTCACCGCCGGCCACGATCCGGCGCGTGACGAGCTCGTCTTCGCTCAGCTCTCCTTCGAGGGCGTTGACGCCCGGGGTATCGATGATGTCGCAGACCTCGGCGCCAACCAGGGCCCGACCCTGGGTCACGGCGACGGTGGTCCCGGGATAGTTCGAGACGATGGCGTATTGGCCTGTGAGGCGGCCGAAGAGCACGCTCTTGCCCACGTTGGGATTGCCCACCAGCGCGATGCGCAGCGGACGAGCCCGCAGTCGAAGCAGGGGCTCCTTGTGTGTCTTGGAGATAGCGGTCTGGGCACAGGACATCGGGACAACTCTCCGCGCGGATCACGCCTCTTCGCCCGTTTGCCGGGCTGGAGCCCGGCGATCCCAGGCTCGTCCGTTTGCCGGGCTGGAGCCCGGCGATCCCAGGCTCGTCCGTTTGCCGGGCTGGAGCCCGGCGATCCCAG
>Ga0315297_10002407_pt1 | contig 11805 bp, 11 predicted proteins | sample YL17G15_0_MG_FD_203628 | JGI IMG/M metagenome (GOLD analysis project Ga0315297, IMG submission 203628) | Sediment microbial communities from Yellowstone Lake, YNP, Wyoming, USA - YL17G15_0 | ecosystem: Environmental > Aquatic > Freshwater > Lake > Sediment | place: USA: Wyoming | collected... | reverse complement strand
GTCGAGATCGGGAAGTCCAGGAAGTCGAAGACTCCGTCTGTGAACAGCTTGTAGACGACCATCACGGTCTGCCTGTCGAAGACCTCGTCGTAGGTCTTCCTGTCGTTGTCGTCCTTCACCCGTGTCCTCCAGGCGTCGATCTTCCTCTCGAACTTCCGGAGGTCCATGTCCTCGTGTTTCATCTTCGTCTCATCTCGTCGTTGAGCACCCGGCTTGGCCGTCAGCCCTGTCCGTCCGGGTCTATCTTTCAGTTATGGGGGGTCAAAAGAGCGGTCAGAAGACGTTGATCACGTCTGGAATCATCTTCTTCCTGCTCAGGTATGTCGCCTGCGTCCTCGTGTATCTGTAGAGGATGTCCGCCTTGTCGTCCTGGAACTCCCAGGGCCTCAGTATGAGGAGGTCGCCCTCCCTGATCCACATCCTCTTCTTGATCTTGCCAGGGATCCTGCCCATCCTCGACTTGCCGTCCGCGCACATCACGCGGATCCTCGACGCGCCGAGTAGCTGGTCCGATATCCCGAAAAGCTCTCCCTGGTTCTGCCTGGGGAGCCGAACTCTCAGATACTCTGGCTGAGGCGCGTTCGGGTCGAATTTCTCCTCATCTCGGCTGTATTTTGCTCTGGGCAACTGATTCCTCCTGGCGCATATTCCAGTGGGGGATTAATCCGGGAGACAGTACTTAAGGGTTCGCCAGCAAAACAAAAGCTCTTTTGGATCGCCAATCAACCGGATATTCGACAATTTTCAGGGATTTTGCCGAATAGGCCGACAAAAGGCTAATGTATCATCACCTCCTCACTTTTCCCGCGCCTTGATTGCGCATCATAATGTGATATTATGGAAGAGGAATCCAAGCAGAAGCTCTCGGACGACGAGGAGATGTTCCGGACATTCACGACGCAATACGACAAGCTGATGCCAGCGATCGGGAAGGTCAAGATCGTTGACACGACCGCCAGGGACGGCGAGCAGATGCCAGGAGTCTCATTCACGATCGGCGAGAAGGTCGAGATCGCGAGGAAGCTGAACGCGATCGGCATCGAGGAGATGGAGACCTTCGCGACCTACAACGACAGCGACAGGCAGTCGGCTAAGATGATCTCCGACCTGGGGCTGGACATCTCGCTCATGGGATGGAGCAGGCCGGTCGCCGACGAGCTGGAGGATTCCATCGCGAACGGGGTCGACGCCGTCGCGCTTTCGATCGCGACCTCGGATATTCACCTCGTACACAAGCTCAAGATGACTCGCGAGGAGATGATGAACAAGATGGTGGAGGCGATCAAGCTCGCGAAGTCGAAAGGGGTCTACGTCTGCTTCAACGCGGAGGATGGCACGAGGACGGACCTGGACGATCTGATTGCATTCATCAAAGCTGGCAAGAACGCCGGCGCAGACAGGTTCAGGCTCTGCGACACTATCGGAGTGCTCACCCCCGCCTCGACCAGATACATGATCGACGCGGTCATGAGCGCGGTCGACATCGATGTCGAGCTGCACGCGCACAACGACTTCGGAATCTCCGTCGCGAATGCGATGGCCGCCCTGGAGACGGGCGCGAAGTATCCAAACAGGACCATCTGGATATCGACGACCGTCAACAACCTCGGGGAGAGAGCCGGCAACGTCTCGCTCGAATCGCTGATGATGAACCTCAAGAGACACTACGGGGTGACGCGGTACAAGACCGAGAGGATCTTCCCGCTCTGCAAGTTCGTCGAGCAGGCGTCGATGCTCAGGATCCCGCCGAACCTGCCAGTGGTCGGCGAGAACATCTTCAGGCACAAGTCAGGGATACACCAGGACGGCGTGCTGAAGAACCCACTGACTTACGAAGTCTTCACTCCCGAGGAGATCGGGACGAGCAGGACCATCGCCCTCGGCAAGCACAGTGGACGCGCGGCGATAAAATACAAGCTGGACGAGCTCGGCGTCGAGTGCACCGGCGAGGAGATTGAGGTTCTAAGGCATCTCGTCACGAAGATCTCCGAGGACAGGAAATCGCCACTCACCGACGATGAGTTCTCGCATATGGTGCTCAGGGTCAAGACTCGCGGCAGCGGGGTCATCCCGCCGTTCAGAAGCTACGAATGATTGTCGCTTTTCGGACTAGCTCCCATAACGCGTGCCGACAGACGGTCATCATCCTGATATACCGACCTCCTGCTGGAACAGAGACACAATCGGGTGTGAGCTATGAACCCTGAGAAGAAGTCGGTACCGAAGGAGAAGGTAGCGCTCGCCTATTCCGGCGGGCTGGACACATCTGTCGCCATCAAGTGGATGCAGGACAACTATGGCTGTGAGGTCATCGCCGTGTGCGTCGACGTCGGCCAGCCGGACGATCTCAACGACGCCATGAGGAGGGCGAGGGAGATCGGCGCGTCGCGTTCATTCGTCATCGATGCGAAGAAGGAGTTCGTGGAGGAGTACATCTTCCCGTCGCTTAAGGCCAACGCGCTCTATGAGGGGAAGTACCCGCTGAGCACAGCGATCTCCAGGCCCCTCATCGCGAAGAAATTGGTCGAGAAGGCCCTCAGCCTCGGTGCCACCGCTGTCGCGCACGGATGCACGGCGAAGGGGAACGACCAGGTGAGGTTCGAAGTGTCTTTCATGTCGCTGGCCCCGGAGCTCAAGATATACGCGCCCACCAGGGAGTGGGGGATGAACCGGTCCGAGGAGGTCGACTATGCAGAGAAACACAAGCTCCCGTGCCCCGTCACGAAGAAATCCATCTACAGCATCGATGAGAGCCTCTGGGGGCGCGCTTCGGAGTGCGGCCCTCTGGACGACCCATGGAACGAGCCGCCGGAGGACGCCTTCAAATGGACATGCTCTCCAAAGGATTCTCCCGACAAGCCTGATTACGTCGAGATCGAATTCGAGAAAGGGATCCCGGTCGCCCTGGACGGAAAGAAGGTCACGGGGCTCGAATTGATCAAGACGCTCAATGAACTCGCTGGCAAGCACGGCGTCGGCCGCATCGACATGATTGAGAACCGCCTGGTCGGCATCAAATCCAGAGAGGTGTACGAGTGCCCTGCCGCTGTCACGCTTATATCGGCGCACGCGGACCTCGAGACGCTTGTCATGACGAAGGACCTGCTGCACTACAAGCGGAAGATGGAGCAGGACTACGCGGATCTGCTCTACAACGGGCTCTGGTTCTCGCCGCTGAAGGAGTCGATGGACGCCTTCATGGATTATACGAACCAGCATGTCACCGGCACGGTGCGCATGAAGCTGTTCAAAGGGAGCGCGGTCGTCGTCGGGCGCAAGTCACCCCTCTCTCTCTACGACGAAGGTCTGGTCACCTATCAGACCGGCGACGTCTTCGACCACACGAGCGCCAAAGGCTTCATCTACGTCTGGGGGCTTCCCTCGAAGGTCGCCAGCGTGGTGAAGAAGAAGAAGGCGGGAGACAAAGGTGCCTAAGAAAACGGAGAACCTCCTGCAGACGTCGCAGAACGAGGTCGTCACCGAGTACACCGGCTCGCTGGAGTTCGACCGCGAGCTGTATTTCTGGGACATCGTGGGCAGCCTGGCGCATGTCGACTCGCTCCTCGAGGCGGAGATTCTCTCGAAGGATGAGCATTCGAAGATCCGCAAGGGGCTGACGGGCGTCCTCTCCGATCTCAACAAGGGAAAGGTCGAGCTGAGGCCGGAGCTCGAGGACATACACATGAACATCGAGGCGCTGCTCACCGAGAGGATCGGGAAGGTCGCCGGGAAACTCCACACAGGCAGGAGCAGGAACGACCAGGTGTCGCTCGACATCAAGCTCTACACGAGGGAGCGCATACTCGAGACGCTGGAGGAGCTCTCTGCACTGCAGAACGTCCTGACGACGATCGCTGGCAAGAACCTCAAGACGGTCATGCCGGGGATGACGCACATGCAGCCGGCGCAGCCGATCAGCCTCGCGCACCACATGATGGCGCACTGGTTCAAATTCCAGAGGGACTTCGAACGGCTCGTGCACTGCTATGACAGGATGAACCTCAGCCCGCTCGGCGCTGGTGCAATCGCCGGCAATGTCTACGACATCGACCGGTTCAAGGTGGCCAAAGCCCTTGGGTTCCGAGGCCCCACCGAGAATTCGATCGACACCGTCAGCGACCGCGACTTCGTCGCAGAGTCGATATTCTGCCTCAACATGATCCAGATCCATCTCTCCTCGATTTCGCAGGAACTCATACTCTGGAACACCCCGCAGTTCGGGTTCGTCTCTCTCTCCCCGAGGTTGACGACCGGCAGCAGCATGATGCCTCAGAAGCGCAACCCCGATATCGCCGAGCTCGCCCGCGCGAAGACCGGCAGGCTGTCTGGCAGCCTCATCTCGATACTCACGACGCTCAAAGGGCTCCCGCTCGCGTACAACCGCGACCTTCAGGAGGACAAGGAGCCGCTGTTCGACGCGTTCGACAGCGTCGTCGACTCGATCTGGGCGATCCGGAGCCTGCTGGCCAGCGCGAAGTTCAACACCGACAAGCTGCGCGAAGCCGTGATGAAGGCGAACCTGACCGCGACCGACCTCGCCGACTACCTCGTCGGAAAGGGGGTGCCGTTCAGGACCGCGTACACGATAGTGAAAGAGATGGTTCAGGACTCGATCAAGGAGGATTCTCCGATGGAGGGGTGGGGGCTCTCATGCCTGCGCAGCTACTCGAAGCTGTTCGACAAGGACGCCCTGGATCATCTGAAGCCCGAGAAGTCGATGGAGAGGCGGAAGATACACGGCGGGACCGCCGCATCCTCTGTGAAGAAGAGCATCGAGACGGCGAAGAAGATGACGGAGAAGGACGCGAAGACCGTGAAGAGGATCGAAGAGGATGTCCAGGGCACCATCAGTCGGCTGATCGGCGCGTAGCGGGCTGGCTTCCCTCGATTGTGCTCGAGAGTATCTTGAACGCGTGCATGACCACGTCCTTCTCGACGACGAAGATCGTGTCCGTGTAGCAGCTCACTGCCTCGACGAGGTTTATCCCGTTCTCCGCGAGTATCCCTGAGATGTATGCGAAGCTGCCGGGGATCTCCTCGATCTTTGTCGGGCTTTTCAGCGTTATCTCGGCTAGGTCTTCTCTGATGCGCATTATGTAATCGTCGCCGATGGCCTTCTGGATCGCCGGGAGGTGCTTGTCCTCGCTCATGACAGTTATCGCATTGGAGGATTGGATTATCTGGAGCGCGCTCTTCTCCGCGAGGATCTTCTTCACGACCTCCTCGAGGTTTCGCAGCACGATCCAATCGTTCTTCGCGATTACGATGCAGATCCTGCTCTTCACTTCGAGAGTCGATTCCTTGAAGAGGCTGATGATCTGCCCCTCGAAGTTCGACTTGGAGAGCTTCATCGCGTACCTCCTGCAGGCGGCGAGGATCGCCTCCTCGTGCGTCAGGCCGAGCTCCTTCATTATCTGCCTCGCCAGGGATGAGTAGTTGATCAGATCCTTGCTGATGCAGTCGCGTATGCTCGGGTGCGTATCGATGTACTCCCTCGTGAGCTCCGCAGTGCTCTTCTTCTCTGGGTCGGAAGTATCAATCTTCATCATGTCGGAAATCGGACAGTGGGTGTTAAAGGTTTCGCTGAGTGGGTTCGAAGAAATTCCCGCACACATTAGAGAGGAAATGAGACGCATAAGAGATGGTAGCTGCTCCGTTCACCCGGAAAATAATGAACTGGTATCCTTTGTCGATTCGATCCCTCCGCCGCCTCTTCGGAACAAATCATATATAACCGCTGTCCATAACTCGCGCAATCCTGACTGCCGAGATGAGCGCTCCCGTAGTGTAGTCCGGTTAATCATTCCGCCCTTTCGAGGCGGATACGCGGGTTCAAATCCCGCCGGGAGCACTATTCTTTCTGGAGAGGAATCGGAACAAGCCTTATGTCTTGATGATGGTTAGAGGGCGTTATGGTAAAGATAAGAATCGAGAATGTCGTCGCATCGACATCGCTTGGCAGAGAGTTGGATCTGCAGGCAATTTTACTTGTCCTCGAAGGCGCGGAGTACGATCCCGAGCGATTCCCTGGACTGATCTATAGGCTGAAGGAGCCGAAGACCGCATCTTTACTCTTCAGAAGCGGCAAGGTCGTTTGCACGGGAGGGAAGAGCCTCGCGGACGTCAAGACTGCGATAAGCAAAATCGTACAGCAGCTCGCGGCCGGGGGCGTTCACATCAAGATTGAACCGAAGATCGAGGTCCAGAACATCGTCGCAACCTCTGACCTCAAGACGGAGATCAACCTGAACGCGGTCGCGATCAGCCTCGGATTGGAGAAGGTCGAGTACGAGCCAGAGCAGTTCCCTGGGCTCGTCTATAGGGTCGACTCTCCGAAGGTCGTTATCCTTTTGTTCGGATCAGGAAAGCTCGTCTGCACTGGCGCCCGGACGCCTGAGGCTGTCGAAGTCGCAGTGAACAAGATCACTGAAGAGCTCAGGGCAGCAGGTCTTCTTCTTTCTGAGAGACCCGCGGCCAAGTAGCCGGCATCTATCTGAACCACTACGTGAATGGCACTCTCAGCAGCAACAACTGCTCGAAGGATTGGTTTGGCATAACTCTCTATTTTTCGGACGGCAACACCCTGAGTCGATGAAAGGAATCAGAAAATGCATTTATCCTGCGCTACATCCAATCCTCTTTTCTTGGCGGATTGATCTCCAAGGGGTAGGTTCTCGGTATGGTTACGTTCGTCCCCTTCTTCAATACTTGATCATCACGAAACCGCAGTATTTGCAGCGGTACGCATCGGCATAGACCATCCCCATCTTGTCCTTCAGCCCCAGGCTTTCCCCGCCCAGACCGAGGATCGTCCTCTCCTGGAACCAGGCGATGTCGCTGAAGATCCTCTCCATCCCGAGGAAGCCGGCTTCCATCTGCTTCCCGCAGTTCGGGCAGACCATCGGCTTCCCGACAGGGTGCAGGAGCGAGGGGTTGCGCTCCAGAGAATAACCCCCCATCCCGGTGTATTTGGTTTGAATGTCCTTGACTGTCGACGGGATCTCGAAGACCAGTTCGGTCGTGACATCCTGTCCTCCAACCACTTCGGTTTCGACATAGTCGATATTCTTGTCGCGGGTGCCGGCTCGGACCGGATGCTTCTGTCCGTCCGCAATGAGTTCCCAGGATTTCTCCGAGGTGCTGATCGGGATCCTTCCCTTGTTCATAATCCGTATCCTGGCGATCGCGAAAACAGAACCTCTGGCCGGATGCAGCCTGGAGGGGAATTCCCCGATCGATTTCACGATCTTCACTTCGTAGTCCCACTCGCAGATGTCCTCTGGCGCCGTCGCATGAGTGGCGATGTTCATGTTCATCCCGTGCGAGATGAGTTCCTTTGGCCCGCGGGCTGATCCGTTTTCGGAAGGCATATCTTCAATTCCTTGTCCAGAGACTCATCAGTAGGTCATAATGTTTCTTCCGACCGATGAGACCGTCTTCGTTGTCGGCTGAGGCCTCTGCCGGTGCTAGTGACAGGGTGCACAAAGAGAGGATTCTGCGCCGCAATTTGTGCAGTCACTCTGCTGAGTCATCATTTTTATTACTACGAATTCCCGGACGATTCGAGGCTACTTTCTCAGACAAGGTTCTGTAAAGAGTCGGGCGGTGGGCCCATCATGGCACCACTGCCTCCTCACTCATTCCGTTCGGCTCAGACCGTGCGGCCATCGCTGGCTCGTAGAGGATCATCATCGCGTCATGCCGGAATGTGCCGGGGCTGAACCATAAGCCCCCTGCCACCTCCAATCTTTTGGAGACGGCTGTCCGCAGCAGGTCGATGCTAGCATCGACATTCCTGTCAAAATTCCGGTCGCATTCGCACTCGAACAGAGCGCCCATTCGGGAATCATTTCTCCCACGCGTCAGGCACTTTCTGCTGCTGCACATCGGGTCATGATCTGGCGCCAGATGTACTAGGATTCTCCGATTGCATGCAGTATCAGGGAATCCGTCTTCGGCCCATCCCGAGGACCTCACCACCCGATTTTTGACAGAACCATTGCTAAGAAAAGGATTTAATCGGGGAAAAGAAAAAATCCCCGATTCCTCGAAGATTCCGTTGGGCTCAGCGCCCGGTCCAGACTGGCGCCGTCCAGGCTGTGACTCCAGGTCCGCCGCTCACATTCGACGCTGTGCTGATCCGCAGGTAGAAGTAGTGCGCGGTCTGGGAGTTCAAAGTGACGATCCGGTCGAACGTCGTCCCGCTTCCAGGCATGCTGGCGACGACCTTCCCGCCGTCTGAGACTATCTCCACGAGCGTTATCGCGTCGCTTGCAACCCCGTCAGGGTCCTCGACATGAATCGAGGCTGTGTAGGAAGTCGTGGTCGAAGGCAATATCGACCCCATTACCACGCCGTTCATCGTGTAGGAGACGCGGAGGTTCTGGTCCAATGTCGCGTAGCCTCTGCAGGCGCTCATCGCCTCGTAAAGGTTCGACGCCGTCAATGTCGGTGCCAGCAATACGGTCCTCGGCTCGTAACCGGATATCCAGTTGGTTGCGTGCGTATCGGAGTTGGCGGCGGGCATGACATGCCATCCGTTGTCAAGAGCCGTTATATAGTAAGATTCGTAGCTCCAGACTTTTTGCCATAGCCAGCTGCCGTAGTTGTGGATCTCGAAGATGTTCAATCCCTTGTCGCGGCTTGGGCTATAGTAACCGAAGTTGTTGTACACCGTCTGGGTCATGTAGTCGGGATGGTTCCACTGAGCTGACACGCCATTCTGGGCCCCAAGCCAATCATAGAAGTTCTGGAGCCTCACCTGCTTGTTTCCGAAGGTCGTGTAGATCGGCGGCAAGTCGCTGTCGCCGTAAATGTTCAGCTCTCCGAGGTTCCCCTCGAGCCAATATTCGGTTGCCGGAATAGCGACAAAATTCTTAGATGTCGCATTCGCCGCGGCTTGCTTCGTCTGGATCCATTGCGTCGGCGATATCCATTTCGTATGGTCGGTCGTCGCCAGGAAGTCAGCCCCACCGGCAATCCCGGAGGCATATGCCTGCGCCGGCGTGCCGTACCCGTCGGAGTAGCCTGTGTGCGAATGCAGGTCCCCGAAGTACAGGTTGTAGGTGGTCGTCTTCCCCATGGCCTGCGCTTGGACGGCATTCCCGCTGAAGAATGGTCCGATCAGAACGGCCAATGTCACAAACGATAGGACTAACACGCATGCTCTTGTCATCATGAGATTTTCGCCCTCTATTCTCCCTGCGGGGAAATATACTGGAAGGCATAAGAATCTATCGTCGGAATCGACCGGTTCCATTCACGAATTTTGCACGGGTAGAAAGATAGAAATCGAAGATGGGGTTACATTCGTTCGATAAGGCAGCCGAAAGGGCAGGTCAAACACATGAGCGACGAGCAACTGTTCACGCATATCTTCGAGAACGCCCCGCTGATCATGATGGTCGTTGACGAGAACCAGCAGATTCATAGGGCAAACAGGGCGGCGCTGACTTTCTTGGGGCGTTCGCTCGAGGAGACTCTGGGGCTGAGAGGAGGGACCGCATTCGGATGCCTGAACTCGCTCGACGACGAGCGTGGATGCGGTTTCGGCCCGGACTGCGACAAATGCAAGGTCAGGAGCAGCATGAAGGAGGCTTTCAAAACTGGAACCGACCATCATCGGGTCGAGGCGATAATCCCGGTCGCGAAGGATGACAGGCAGGGAGTCCTCAACCTTCTGGTCTCGACCTCGATCATCAATCTCGAAGGAAAGAGGTTCGTGCTCCTCAGCCTGGAGAACGTGACGGACATCAGGAGGGCTGAGATAACACTGATGGACTTCAACGACTACCTCAAGCTGCTGAACTCGATACTCAGGCACGACATCAGGAACAGCCTCACGATAATGCTGGGATCTCTGGAGATGACTGACAGGAAGCTAAGGAAGATCAACGACGAATCGGTCCCGAAGATCCTCGGAAAGGCCTATGATGCGATAAGGCACAGCAACAGGCTGATAGACGAGGTCAGGATCCTCGAGGAGGCGATCCCGGCGGGGTTCGACCTGAAGACGGTCGACCTCCGCGAGATCATCGACTCGATCACTGGCAAGTATCAGGTGAGGATCGATGTCAAGGGAGACGGCTTCGCCCTGGCGGACGAGGCCGTTGGCTCCGCATTCGATAACATAATCTCGAACGCTGTGACGCACGGAAAGACCGACAGGATAGACATCGATATCGAGAGCTGTTCCGGAATCAGCGTGGTCAGGATCGCCGACTTCGGCATCGGGATCCCCGCGGAAACAAGGAGCAGGATCTTCGAAAAGGGGTTCACCTCGGCCGGAAAGAGCCACACCGGGCTGGGGTTGTACATCGCGAAGTCCATAATCAACAGGTACGGCGGGGTGGTGCGGGTCGAGGATAACAAGCCCAAGGGCGTCGTGTTCGTGATAGAGCTCAAGACGCCGAAGAAGACGAAGGCGTGATCAGTTCCCTTTCACGAAGGTCCCGCTGTTCAGCCCCTCGAAGGCAAGTACTAGTTCCTCTTCCGTGTTCATGACTATCGACCCTCCCCAAGCGGCGGATTCGCCGATAGGTTTACCGCTCTTTTCACCGCGACGGGATTTCCTTGATCATCTTCAAATCCTCGTTAGGCAGAGAATCCTCACGCAACACCAAGAAGGCTCTGGCCCCTCTCCTCCTCAAACACTCGTCGATCCCGATCAGGAATTCCCTCACCCGCGCCGAATCGTTCCAGAGAAGAAGCGCCTCCACGCCGCAAAGGCCGATCCTCGAGCAATTGCCTTTGCAAATGAGCTCGTCGATCCTCGCCATCAACATCCTCAGATCCCTAGGATCCGTTAATCCTGGCCCCCTCTTTGTGCTCAGCGTGATCACCGGCGCTGCCCCGTCGTTGCACCTATCGCATGCGCTCCCGAACGACCTTATTATCAGGTCGAAATCGGCCTCGTTCGGGCACCCGTCGATCGAGCTGATGACCATCAGGCCGCCCTGAATGTCGTTATCGTGCGATTCCTTTGAGATTGAGGAACTTGCTCCCTCCATTCGACTCCCCCTCCAATATCAATTCCCCACCCTTTTTAACCCTAACTTGAGCATGCTTTCCTCATTTGACCGTTTGAAAATCACGCCAGAACCTTCAAAAGGCTAATTTCCACTACCTCACGGTCGGACAGCTCCGGGGTTCGAATCTTGAAGATTGCTGACAGGATACAGCTTCATCTATCCAGGTATCACGGTCACGCCATCGAGGTGGTGGCGCCTTGGGCTATGACGCAGAACGGGATAGCTTCCGGGGTGGGCGCCGAGCGAAAGAACGTCGCCATCCCGCTGAACAGACTGGCCGAGTCGGGACATATCGCGATCCATAAGAGGCACATCAAGGGCGAGAAATCGATCAGGAAGATCTACTCGCTGACCGCCAGCGGGATGGAGGAGGCGGAGCGCATCTCCAGATCCTTCGGGGAGACCTCCGTCGTCCTGATCGACCTCGAGGGACACCAGAAGGTGTCGAGGATGAGGGACGTCTCGACCTTCACATCGGTCAACGTGGACATGCTGGATGTGGCTCTCGCGCTGAAGGACGGCTTGCTCGACTGCAGGCAGCTCCAGCAGCAGGGGGCGAGGACCGAGCGAAAGCTCGTCGACATGACCGAGAGGATGCCGGTCGTCAAGGGGTTCGTCGGCCGTAGCAAGGAGCTTGAGGGGCTGCGCCGGTCGCTACAGAGCAAGGAGACGAAGGCGGTGGTCGTCTCGGGAATCCCCGGGATTGGCAAAACGACCCTAGTCGCCGAATTCCTGAAGGATTGGAAGAGGGAGCACAACGTCTTCTGGTTGAAGA
>Ga0315297_10002406_pt1 | contig 11805 bp, 9 predicted proteins | sample YL17G15_0_MG_FD_203628 | JGI IMG/M metagenome (GOLD analysis project Ga0315297, IMG submission 203628) | Sediment microbial communities from Yellowstone Lake, YNP, Wyoming, USA - YL17G15_0 | ecosystem: Environmental > Aquatic > Freshwater > Lake > Sediment | place: USA: Wyoming | collected... | reverse complement strand
GGCCTCGACCGATGAGAAAAAAACATCCTCCGGATCGTTATCAGATGTGGACGAGCTTTCGTCGTCGAGGCATTAAGAACACATGGACCGCCCGTATCCCGAAGTTTCCCTGATCGGAAAAAGCGAGGCCTTCGTCCGGATCCAGAGCCTTATCGCCAGAGTCAAAGACCTTGATGCGCCGGTCTTTGTTTCCGGAGAGAGCGGCACCGGCAAGGAGCTCATCGCCAGGGCCATCCATTCCCGGGGCATCCGCTGCCATGGCCAGTTTGTGGCGGTCAACTGCGGAGCGATCCCCGAGCCTCTGCTGGAAAGCGAGCTGTTCGGTTATGCCCGGGGGGCCTTTACAGGGGCCCTGCGCGATAGAGTCGGCCTGGTCGAGGAGGCGGACGCTGGGACGTTCTTCCTGGATGAGGTCGGGGACCTCTCCCTCCCGCTCCAGGCCAAGCTGCTGCGACTGCTCCAGGAAAAGGAGATCCGAAGGATCGGCGAGAACCGGACGCGCAGCGTGGACGCCCGGTTTATCAGCGCCACCAATAAGGATATCGAAGAAGAAGTTGAGTCCGGCCGCTTCCGCGAGGACCTGTACTACCGCCTGAGGATCATCACCATCGAAATCCCCCCTCTCCGGGAGCGGAAGGACGACCTGATCGTCCTCATGGATTATTTCATCGAGAAATACAGCCGGGAGATAAGGCGCGACCGGGTCTTTTTTTCTCCCCGCGTCCAGGAGTTGTTCTTCCATTATCCGTGGCCGGGAAATGTCCGGGAGCTGCAGAACGAGATCCAGAGGTGCATCATTTTGTCCGGAGGAGAGGAATTGGTGAGAGAAGAGCACGTCTCGGCCAAGATCAATCCCCGGCGGGAGACGGCGGCCGGCTCTCCCTTTAATTTTTTCGAGGCCAAAGCGGAGTTCGTCCGGCGGTTCCTGAACCAAGCCCTGCTGCGCGCCAATTTCAACAAGGCCAGGACCGCCGAAGAGATCGGCCTGTCGAGGCAGGGCCTGTTCAAGCTGATGAAAAAATACAAGATCGAGGTCTCTCCGAACTCCAAGAACTAAAGGAGAGACCGTTTGTATAAAGAAGGGACCGTTTCATCGGTCCCTTCATTTTTATCCGGATTTCTGGTAGATTTGAGGAGATGAGCAACGATCGGGAAAAAACCTTTGAAGTCACCTGCCCGTGCTGCCAGGCGATTCTCTGGGTAGACGCTTTGGCCCGGAGTGTGATCAAGTCTGAGAAGGCCGCCAGGAAAAAAGAGTCGCTGGACGACCTCCTCCTGAAGGAGAAGAAGAAAAAGGAGGCGTTCGAGAGCAAATTCGAAGCGACGGCCGAGATCGAAAAGCAGAAGCGGCAAAAAGCCAAAGAAAAGTTCGAGAAAGCCTTCGACAAGCTGGATGAGACGGATTAATACAAACGTAATAAATAAAGTGACAATGTTCGGGCGGCGCTTAGGCCGTCCGCAGCCCCCGGGCCCCGGGGAACCAGTCCCGTCGGTTCCCCCCGTCGGAAACGCCGACGGGGCCCCCCTCCGCTACGGGGGCTTTAGGACGGCCTAAGCGCCGCCCGAACGGAGATGTCATTTTTATTATTGCGTTGATATTAATTAACCTGACATGACCATCCGATCAAGGTCAGCGGCGCATCGTCAGCTTCCCGCCTGGGTTTCGTCCTCCCGGATCTTGGGGGCCATCGTGAACTTCGTGGCTCCGTAGAAGGCCAGGATGACGATAGCCGCATAATTGGCGATCGCCCAGGGGGCATAGGAAAAGACCTGCACGCCCAGCGCTCCGGTGATATAAACTCCGGCCATGCTCCAGGGAATGAGAGGGACGATAATGCCTCCGCATTCGTCGATGATCCGGGACAGGTTTTTTGCCGCCAGTCCTTTTTTCTTGTAGGCGGGCGAGAGAAGGTCGCCCGGGAGAATCACCGCCAGATAGGAGCTCCCCGTGACCAAGGCCGTCACGACGCAGGAGCCGATGGTCACGTTGACGAGACTCCCCACTTTTTTCGCCAGTTTCATGACCCGGTCGAGGATGACGGAAAGCATGCCCGTCTTCTGCATGATGCCGCCGAAGCTGAAAGCGGTAAAGGCGACGAGCTGCGTTTCCATCATGCTCATCAGGCCCCCCCGTGACAACAGCTTGTCCACAACTCCGACTCCCGTGTGGGCGGGATAGCCGGAGTTCACAGCCTGGGCGACCAGCAGAACGGAGGCTTTCTGAAAGATCACGGCCAGGACGCCGGCGACCAGCGAAGACACGAGCATGCCGGGGATGGTCGGCCTTTTGGTGAAGGCCATATAGAAGACGAGCAGCATGGGCAGGAGGAGAAGCACGTTGAACCTGAAATTTCTCTTGAGCGTTTCCAGGATAAGGGTCATGGTCTCGGATTCGACCGTGCTCGCTTGGTATCTCAGCCCTATGAAAAAATAGACCAGCAGGCTGAGGAGCCAGCCCGGGACGGCCGACCACATCATATGCTTGATATGGTCGAAGAGGTTGGCCCCGGCTGTCACCGCCGCCAAATTCGGGATATCGGAAAAAGGCGACATCTTGTCGCCGAAATAGGCCCCGGCCACGATCGCTCCGGCCGCCGGCCCCAGGGGAATGTCGAGCCCCATGGCGATGCCCATAAAGGCCACGCCGATTGTCCCGATCGTTCCCCATGAGGTTCCCGTGGCCACGGCGGTGATGCTCGAGACGAGGCAGGCCGTGAACAGGAAGAATTTCGGGGAGATGAGCTTCAGCCCGTAGTAAATGACCATCGGGATCGTGCCGCTGGCCATCCAGGCGCCGATCAGGATGCCGACCGTCAGCATGATCAGGATGGCCGGCATGGCTTTATGGATGCTGTCCACGATCCCCTGCTGCATATCTTTCCAGTCGAAGCGAAGGATGAGGCCCAAGCAGCCTGTCAGAAAGGCCGCGGCCACGAGCAAAACTTGGGGCGGGATTTTGTAGATGCCGTATCCCACGCCAAGGAGCAAACCCATGGCCATGATGGGCAGCAAGGCCACCGCAAAAGAAGGAGTTTTTTTCGCCCGTCCCTTTTCCTTTTTATCAATTTCCATGGTTCCCCCTTTTAAGAGGCGCTGAATGTGCTCCGGGCCAGGAGACGGCCGTCGGCCATCATGAGCCGGCCTTTTGCGATGACGTCCGTCAAGTGATGCTCTCTGTCGAGCAGGATGAGATCCGCGTCTTTTCCGGCGGCGATGGCGCCCTTGCCACCGAGCTTGTAAAACCGGGCCGGGTTGGCCGAAAAAAGCTCGGCCGCTTGCTCGACGTCCAGGATCTTTCTCCGGATCACGGACCGGAATTTTACGAAGAGCGTTTTTTGGCTGGCGATGGTCAGACGGACGAGGTTCCCCAGTTTGTCGAAAACCGGAAGGCTGCCGTTGCTGTCCGAGCTGACGGTGACATGGCTGAGGGGGGCATTCTTTTCAAGACAACGGAGGATGGAGGTTTCTACGCTCACGTCCGAGTCGTTTTCCTCTTCCGGATCCACGCCGGCCGTCAGGTCCATATATCCGCCGGCCAGCAGGTAATCCACGGCCTCTTCGAGTAACCGGCGGTTGCGGTTGACGTGGGTGGGAATGACCTGGCTGGCCGGGATCTCGGTCTCCTTGATCAGCCGGAACAGAAACTCGAGCCCTCGGGGCCCGTCTCCCAAGTGGAGATGGAGCACGCCGGCCTTTCCACCGAGCATCCCGCCGACGCGGCATTCGGCGGCGAGCCGGGCGATCTCCTCGAAAGTGGGCTGGGAGGAGCGGTGGTCGGAAATCGCGATCTCGCCGGCGCCGATGACCTTGTCGATGAGGACCAGGTCGGAACGGACGCTGCCGGTGATGGTGTTCACGGGAATCTCATACGAGCCGGAATAGATAGAGGTCGTGACGCCCTCGATCTCGAGCGCCCGGGCCTTGGCCAAGAGGGATTCCATATGGCGTGTGATGCCGTCTGTGCCCAAACAGCCGACGAGCGTCGTCACGCCGCTGGATATGATATCCTCGATGGCGATTTCGGGCGCGCGCGTCGACGGCCCCCCCTCTCCGCCCCCGCCCAGGATGTGGACGTGGCTATCGATGAGCCCGGGAAGAACGATCTTATCCCCGGCCTCGATGGCCCGGACTTCGACCCCCTGGATCTTTATCGAGTCCGGCTCGGCGACGGCGGCGATTTTCTCTCCCGAGAGCAGGATATCTTTTTTCCCGAGAGGCTGGGGCGAAAAAACCGATCCCTTTCGGATGAGCGTGATCACGGCTTCCTCCTTCCAAAAAAACATTTAGGGGTAAGTTATCATGACTGTTTTCCCTTGACAAGGACTTAGGAGTCCGAGGTCGGGGAACTGTCACGTAGGTAGCTCCGTTTGGATATTTTCGAGGAGGCGTGGGAATCCCCCCGGCCCCCATAGCGGAGGGGGGCCCCGACGGCTTTTCGACGGGGGGAACCGACGGGACTGGTTCCCTAGGGGGCCGGGGGGATTCCCACGCCTCTTCGAAATCATGTATAAGGAGATACGTCCAGCTTTCACCGAAATTTCCCTTGATCGGGGCATGCCTGGAATTATTCCGGGCTTTAGGATAAAATAAGATCCGCCATGGCCAGCTATGAAGAAGAGCTCGAAAAATACGGGCCGTTCGCCCGGAAAACCAGCACCGTCGCCCTGCTCGGCAAAAAATTGCTGGTCTACGGACAGGACAATTTCGTCAAAAAAGGCCCCGCCATAATCGTCGGGAATCATTGCGGGACCTACAAGGATGTCGCCGTCGTTTGCAAGGTCGTGCCCTGGCCGTTTTTTTTCACGGCCAACAGGGAGATCTTCTCAAAAAGCGAGTTCAACTATCTCGTCCGGAAACACCTCCATCTCTATCTCGGGAATTTCGGCCTTCTTCTCAATTTTTTTCTAAACCCCTATAAATCGCTTTTTGTCCAGTACATCTCCTCCAATATCGCGAAAGTCGGGACGATTCCTGTGGATATCTACGTCCATGGCAAGCGCGAGGCGATCGAGCGCTGCCAGGAATACCTCAAAAAAGGCCGGGTCCTCATCGCCCTTCAGGGGCATGGGCGGATTGTGGCCAAGGACCCGAACCCCTACGTCACGCCTTTCGGCCGGGGGATTTCGATCATCTCCTACAACATGGTCAAACAGGAAGGGATCGCCGTTCCCGTCACTCCCATGGCCATGTATGGGACGCATCGTCCTTTTATCACCCCGGCCAAGATCCATGTGAATGTCGGCCGGCCCATGTTTATCACCGATCATTGGCTGGACGGCTTCGAGGAGACGGTCGAGCGTTTCAAAAAGGCTCTGGAGGCCAAGGTCAACGAGCTTTTTTTGGAGCTGATCCGAAAATAAGGCTTGTCCTCTCGACAATCCCTTCCCAGGCGCTTCGGGCGCCGCAAGGCAACATCCGCGCCGCCCATCTCATATCTTTATCAGGGAAAGGAAGATCCCGGTTTCCAAAACGGGAAGAAACCTAAAATTACCGATAGAAATGGAAAGTTGTTGCTCCTCGCGATGACCGGCTCTATCGGCAATTTTGGAAGAAATTGCATTCTTGAGGTTTCCTCAATAGAATAATGCCAGGGAGTGAAGGCGCTATGAAACATAAGCCTATCTGGATCGGCTTTTTGATTTTAGTGATTTCTGCGTCCTGTGCCCGGACGGACAAAGGTCCGGCCATCTATCTTTCGAAAAGCGCGTCCACGTTTGAATCGATCGGGGCCGCCGAATTGCGCCGGTATCTCTATCTCTTGACCGGCCGGCTTGCGCCTTTGATCAAGATCGATTCCCTGGCCGAGCTCAAAGATCCCGGCATCATTGTCGACCAGAAAGGAAGGTTGCTCCGCCAAGCCGGAGAAAAGGCGGGCTCTGTCGAGAAAGTCCCCCTCGATAAATTCCCAGAACTTTATCCCGAGGATTATTGGCTGAAGACTTTCCACTCAGGCAAGACAGCCCATTTGATGATTGCCGGGGGCGACGGGCCGGGCATGCTCTACGGAATATATGCCTTTGTCGAAAAGTTTGGGGTCCGGTTCTATCTTGAAGGAGACGTTGTTCCCGAGGAAAAAATCAATTTCAAGATTCCCACGCTGGACGAAACCGGACGCCCGCTGTTCAAGCTAAGAGGCATCCAGCCTTTTCATGATTTTGCCGAAGGCCCTGACTGGTGGAATGAGGAGACGTATAAGGCGATCCTTGGCCAGCTTCCAAAGCTGGGCATGAATTTTTTCGGCCTTCACACATATCCGGAGGGAGGGCCGAACGCGGAGCCGACGGTCTGGATCGGAGTTCCCGACGACCTGAACAACGACGGGCGCGTCAACCACAGCTATCCATCGAGCTATCAGAACACGCTGAGGGTCAATCCGGGATCGCACAACTGGGGCTATCAGGCAAAAAAAACCAGTGATTTTCATTTTGGCGCATCCGAGCTTTTCGAGATGGACGGCTACGGCGTGGATATTATGGAAGGCCTGATGCCGGAGCCGAAGACCCCCGAGCAGTCGAACGAGCTGTTCAACCGGACGGCGGCAATGCTTCGTGGCGCCTTCTCCTTCGCCAAGCTCCTGGGAGTCCAGACCTGTGTCGGGACAGAAACGCCTCTGACCATTCCCGCCCTTGTCCAGGAGCGTCTGAAGAAGATGGGAAAGAATCCCAAGGATCCCCGGGTCGTCCAGGAACTTTATAAGGGGATCTTCCAGCGGATCTCAAGCGCCTACCCCGTCGACTATTATTGGTTCTGGACCAACGAAGGATGGACATGGTCCGATGCGACGAGCGAAGCGGTCAAGGCCGTAACAACAGACCTGGAAATGGCCGTCCGGGCGGCGGAGGAGCTCGGCCATCCCTTCAATCTGGCGACGTGCGGCTGGGTGCTGGGCCCGCCGAGCAACCGGACACTTTTCGACCAGGTTCTGCCGAAAAAAGCGGCGGCCAGCTGCATCAACCGGGAAGTCGGGAAAGCGCCCGTGGACCCAAATTTTGCCCGGATAGACGGCCGCTCCAAATGGGCGATTCCCTGGCTCGAGGATGATCCGTCGCTCACATCACCCCAGCTCTGGGTCGGCCGGATGCGCCGCGATGCCGCGGATGCGCTGAAATACGGCTGTGACGGCTTGATGGGGATCCTTTGGCGGACGCGGATTTTGTCGGCGAACACGCTGGCCCTGGCCAAGGCCGCCTGGGACCAGAGCTGGAACACGATGCCGGCCCGTTTGGCCGACCTGGTCGGCCCTTTGAACGGACAGTATATGACCTTCACGGACAAGCCGATTGCCGGAACGAACGAAGAGGCCGTTTACAAAGACATCCGGGACCGGGTCTATGCGTATCATATTCCCGTTCCAGACGGGACTTACACGGTCACCTTGAAATTCTGCGAGGGGGAATTCGACAAGCAAGGCGCTCGCATGTTCGATATCCTGATCCAGGGGAGCAAGGCGGCCGAGAAAGTGGACATTTATGAACGAGCAGGCAGATACAAGGCCCTGGACCTCTCATTTAAGAACGTCAGAGCGGCAAGCGGAAAAATACTTATCGATTTCAATGACCGCATCCATTATCCTTCGGTCGCTGGAATCGTGATCGAAGGGACGACGGCGGCGGGGGATAAATACGTCAAGAAGATCAACTGCGGCGGTCCCAAAGTCCTTGATTATGAGGCCGACTGGCCCGAGACGCCGCGCCATCTCGCCAGCCTCGATTTTTATCAGGACTGGGCCGAGAACCAGTTCGGGCCGGCGGCCGCTAAGGAGATCGCGGAGGTTTTTAGCAAAATGGATGGAAAGCTCCCGATTCCTGTCAACTGGACCAACGGGCCCGGCGGCATTGTCCCCGACAAAAGGCCGTGGCGGGAAGTCCAGAAAAATTACGGGTTTGTCGATGAGTTGGCCGCTTTGAAGTCCCGGATCAAGGGCAAAGGGTACGGAGAGCGCTTTGACTACTGGCTGAGGAACTTCGAATATATGCGGGAGATCGCCCACTTCAGCTGCCTCTGGGCGGAATACAACCGGGCCTGGGAAAAAGCCAAAGGCCTGGCTAATGACGCCGAGAAGGCCAAAGCTGCCAAGGAGAACATGCTACCCCTCAGGACGCAGATGGTGAGTTCGCTGAAGGCCATATTCGGTCATCTATTGGCCACGGTCAGCAACACGGGAGAGCTGGGGACCATCGCCAATTGGGAACAGCACTTGCTTCCGGATTCGATGGAAAAACCGGGCGACGAGCTCAAAAAGCTGCTTGGCGCCGAGCTTCCGGCCGAGGCGCAGCTTTCGAAAACCTTTGACGGCCCGGCCAGAATGATCGTGCCCACCGTCAGGACGAGCATCCAGGTCGGTGAACATTCCAAACTGAAAGTCATCATCCTCGCTCAGAATCCCCCTCAAGAAGCATTCTTCTATTGGCGGGAGCTTGGCCAAGGGAATTTTAAAGCCGTCCCTCTGCGGAAGCTGGCCCGAAGCGTCTACGCGGTGGATGTTCCCGCGATGATGACGGATATTGAATACTATCTCAAAGCGCGAGTCGGCGAGCAGGACCTCGTCTTCCCTTCGACCGCCCCGGAACTGAACCAGACGATCGTCGTCATCCAAAAGAATAAATGATAAGGAGACGGTTCTCTGATTTGAATCCGGGGAACCGTCCCCTCGCCTGATCAAATGTTGGCCTATCTCGCGATCATTTCTCTTATAGGCAATGTGCTGTCCGTTGTCCTGGCAGGTTGGGCCGTCTATGAGGCGAATGCCGGCGGCCGGCTTATCATCCTTGCCTTGCTGGTCCTGACATTCTTGATTCCCGCCCTCTGGTCGTCTTCTCCAGTGAATCTCATCTGTTTTACCGGAAGAATAATTCTCGGTATCGGCTGCTTTATTTATCTCAAGTGGCAGCGGGTTTTTTAGCTCTTATTTTTTCAGCCATTGGCGCTCGATGTCCTCCAGCGTCTTGCCCTTGGTCTCCGGCAGCACGATGAGCATGAAGAAGAAATCGATGATGCACATCGCGGCATAGAGCCAGAATGCCGAAGATTCGTTGAACCGGTCGGCGATCACCGGGAAGGTGAGCGATACGAGAAAATCCGAGAGCCAGAGGAAGACCGTAGCGATGGCCATGGCCCGGCCCCGAATGCGCGTCGGAAAAATCTCGGCCATGACCACCCAGACGATCGGCCCCATGGCCATGGCGAAGAACGCCACATAGAGCAGGGTGAAAAGAAGGACCAGTCCGCCGGTGAAGAGCTGGAACTTAAAGGCGGCGCCGAGAAGAATGAAGGAAATCCCCATTCCTGCCGCGGCCGTGAGCAGCAGCGGCTTTCGGCCGAGGCGGTCCACGAGGACGATGGCGATGACGGTAAACAGCATGTTGACAAAGCCGACGATGGTGGATTGCCCGATGGCCGACATACGTTCGAATCCGGCGGTCTCAAAAATCCGCGGGGCGTAATACAGCACGGCGTTGATGCCCGTGATCTGCTGGAAAATGGCCAGGACGATACCGATGAGCAGGGCCGTCCGGAATCCCGGCCGGAAAAGCTCGGACAGGGCCCCTTTCTCCAAAGTCAGGGTTTCCTTGATGCTGGCGATCTCGGCCGAAGCGGACTGGGCGTTGTCGACCCGGGCGAGAATGACTTGGGCTTCATTCTCCCGGCCCTGCTTGACCAACCAGCGCGGGCTTTCGGGGACCCTGAGAACCAGGATAAAAAAGATGATCGAGGGCACGGCCCCGCTGGCGAACATCCAGCGCCAGTTGGAGGGGCCGATGCCGGCGAAGATCCAATTGACGAAATAGGCGAGCAGGATCCCGGTGACAATGGCCATCTGATTGACCGAGACGAGCGCCCCCCGGATCTTGGCCGGTGCGATCTCGGAAATGTAGAGTGGGGAGAGGATGGACGCCGCGCCGATACCCAGCCCGCCGACGAAGCGAAAAACGAGGAATTCAGCCATGGTCCGTGGGATGGCGCAGCCGATCCCGGAGATGAAAAAGAGAACGGCCGATAGGAGCAGGAACCGCCTGCGGCCGATCCTGTCGCTGACCGTGCCCGCGATCCCGGCCCCGAACATGCATCCGATCAAGACGATGCTGACGGCAAGCCCCTCCCCGAATGCGGTCAGCGAGAACTGGTCTTTCAGGTAGCGGGTGGCGCCGGCGACGATGGCCGTGTCAAAGCCAAAGAGCAAGCCGCCGATGGCCGCCACGACGGATACAAATATCACATAACCGTTGCTTTTCTTCATGCTGGTCCGCCAAATTCTTTGAGCGCCTCGAACATGGCCGCCACATTATTCCGGGGAACGTTGGCCTGGATATTGTGGACGGCGTTGAAAATGAACCCGCCGCCCTTGCCCAAGACCTCAGAACGCCGGAGGACTTCTTCGCGGATGGCCGCGGGCGTGCCGAACATCAGCGTCTTCTGGGTGTCGACGCCGCCGCCCCAGAAGACGATATCGCCTCCGTATTTTTTCTTGAGCTTTTCGGGTTCCATGCCGGCCGCCGAACACTGGACCGGATTGAGGATGTCGAATCCAGATTCGATGATGGATGGAATAAGCGTTTCCACCGCTCCGCAGGAATGCTTGAAGGTTTTCCAGGAGGTGTTTTGATGGATCCAATCGTTGACCTTTTTGTAATAAGGAAAGTACAGAGAGCGGAAAGTCTCGACCGAGCAGAACGTGGACTGCTGGGTGCCGAAATCCGTGCCGCAGATGAACGCCGCCTGCACCCGGTCCTTGACCCTGGCCTTGATTTTCTCCAAGTTAGCCAGGGCGATCTCGGTCTGCTTTTCAAAGACCTCGTGGATATAGGATTGCCGGGTCAGCGTCGAAATGTACCATTCCTCGATGTCGCGGATGCCTTTCGGTCTCTTCAGGAAGGGCGCGGGGACCAGGGCGATATCGCCGAAGGCCGTCCCGCCGAATGTGGCGATCACGCCGAGACCGGTCTCGGCGGCCTGCCTGGACGCAGCCTCAAAATAGTCGAGGTCTTTGTCGGAGATAGGGCCGAATTCTTCCAAATTGTCATCGGGATTTAGCTGCGCCTCTTCGATCGGCTCTTGCCGGACGATCGTGTCGAAAAAGAAGCCGTTTTTGGGCATGCGGCCGGAGGGCGGCGCGGAGAGGTCGCCTTTGGGATAGATGAGCGTATCGCCGTTGGCGTCTTTTCGGACCTTGAAATGTTCGGAGACGAGGACTTCCGTGCCGTCATCCATACGCCAAGGCTTCCAGTTTTCGTTGGAAAAGCCGAACAGAGTTTCGGCGGCATAAACGCCCTCGACGTCGATCCCCAGAATCCGCTTCAAATCTTCATCGATCAGGCCGAGCATCTGGTAGGGCTCATGGACTTTGACCGGCCGTTTTTCCAGGCCGTAGTGATCACGGAGTCCGATGACGCAGCGGACATGCATGCCCGTGACCGCGGTCGCGCCGAAATCGACGGGGATGCGGTCCGGCTCCCTGTGGTTCAGGGCCTGAATGACCCTGTCTTTGCTTGTCATGGTCTCACCCTTTCAATCCTTCTCCGGGTTTCCAGATTACCGATTTTTTACAGGATTTGCAAAAGAAAAAAAACGAAACGTCTCGCTTCCCTTTTATGTCCAAACGAAATAGAAGAGAACCATCAAAGTTGATGTTCCCAAAATTGCCGATGGAACTAATAATATCAACGTAATAATTAAAATGACAGCCCCGTTCGGACGGCGCTTAGGCCGCCCGCAGCCCCCGGGCCCCGGGGAACCAGTCCCGTCGGTTCCCCCCGTCGGAAAAGCCGACGGGGCCCCCCTCCGCTACGGGGGCTTGAGGGCGGCCTA
>Ga0315297_10002403_pt1 | contig 11815 bp, 8 predicted proteins | sample YL17G15_0_MG_FD_203628 | JGI IMG/M metagenome (GOLD analysis project Ga0315297, IMG submission 203628) | Sediment microbial communities from Yellowstone Lake, YNP, Wyoming, USA - YL17G15_0 | ecosystem: Environmental > Aquatic > Freshwater > Lake > Sediment | place: USA: Wyoming | collected... | reverse complement strand
CTGCTCAAATCGACGGCGTTCACCATCATCCCCGCCCGATTGGATCTCAATTGGCTGACTATCACCCCGTCCGGCTGAATAAAGCACGACGGGTACGGCGCATAATACCCGCTCGAATTCGACATGCTCGCCCAGAAATAGTTCGTCGCGGCGTGGCACTGCATCGTCTGCCGCATAATATGCGCATGCACGCTCGGCCCGGTCTGCTTGGCGTTGTAAAACGACTGCAGGATCAGATTCACGCCCTGTTTGTAGAGCTCCCGATATAGCTCCGGGAACCGCAAATCAAAACATATAAGCAGCGAGCACTTCACACCCTTAACCTTGAAATTCACAAACCTGTTGCCCGGCGTCAGCCGACGCAAATCCCCCGGCGTGCAGAACCGCTTGTCGTACCTGTCAACAATCCTGCCCTCAGGACTAATCAGGTACAGGCTATTGTGCGGCTTGTTCGGCTCGGTCAGTCTGTGCGTGCTGCCCAGCACCACCCACAAGCCAAGCTCGCCCGCCAGCGACATGACTTTCTGAGTCTCGCTCTTGAGCAGGTCCCAATCGTATCCCTTGAAGCTGGGAAAGTCCGTACCCACGTACCCGCTCAGCGCGCACTCGGAGAAGTGCACAATATCGGCCCCGGCCCTGCCGGCCTCGCACATAAACCGGCAAATGGCCCGCGAGTTCCGCTCTATCGAGCGTCCTACCGCAAACTGGCAAGTCGCAACCTTCAGCATACCGGTAGATTAGTGCCCGGATAACACTGCGTCAACCAAAAACGAAGGCCGGCGTCCCCCTTGACTGCGATTTGCCTTGAATTTGCCGGGCGGTTCTGGTATCATATATGCACTATGATGTCCCACGCAGGTACGGGCGGGCTTTTCGGACTTGGCTCCTCCCGCGATAACAGAAGGAGGTTGGGATGACAAAGACATCCGGATTCGCCGCGGCGATGCTCGCGGGTGTATTTGTGCTACTTGCCGCCGCTGCGCCGACGGTCTGTTATGCCGGCCATTTTGCATTGGCCTTCCAACGCCAGCTACCCGCCTGGGAAAACAGCGCCGGTTTGGGCTGTATTGGTGGTCACGTCTGCAGAGTCTGGGTCTGGGACGAAAACGGCAATGCCCTCCCAAGCATCCAGTTGAAGACAACGTGGAACGTGCTGATGGGAGCAACCGACGGCGACGGCAGAGCCGAGATACCATTAAACTTGAACGATTATGACCTGGTTTGTGTCGATGCCCACGGTTCGACCAGTGATGCCACCCGCCTGATGACGGCGCAGCGCCCCGAATGTTGGGGCCATTACTCCTTCGAGGTTGGCTTTCTCTACAAGACCGATGCATCAAATCCCGGGGAATTCGACCTGGACCTTTTCGGAACCTGGAACGAACGGGCGCCCGCCCCCCAGGACAACGACGCGCCCTACACCAAGAGCCTGGCCTACAACTCGGTTGACCACACGGATTACTGGTCCGATCAATCATATTGGGGCAACTGGCAGAGCGCGTCATCGTATTTCGGCCAGACGTTCGTGGCGACGGCCAATCGCGTCGTCGCGGCCCGCGTACAGGGCATAATCGGCGGCAATGACCTGCTTGATTGGAAGCTCCAGATTGTCACCTTCCCCGGTCTTGAGCCGGTGGGCCCGGTGACCTCAGTGCCGTTCCGATGGCCCTTCGGCTGGGAGGCTTTCTGGGGCGTCAACGACAACCCCGTCGTGCCGGGACGAACATATATGCTCAAGGCCTGGCGCGACGGCGAGGGGATGAACATCTACCATGTCACCAAAAACGTTTACGCCGGCGGCCAGTACTATGAAGGATCGACCGCATTTCCCCAGTACGACCTCAATGGGCACATAGTCTGCATGAGCTATGGCGGCGCCGAGCCGCAAGACTCGCACGTCGAGGCCTGCTTCAAGCTCGACGAATCCTCCGGCCCCACCGCCGCCGACAGCTCGGGCAACGCACACCACGGGACACTGTACGGCAGCCCGGTCTGGCAGCCCGCCGGCGGCAAAATTGCCGGGGCATTGCTGTTCGACGGCATCGATGACTATGTTGAGACACCCGGCTACAAGGGCATAACGGGCCCGGACTCACGCACAGTCGGGGCCTGGGTCAAAACAAATCTTGACACATTCGAAGACGTCCTTTCCTGGGGCGCCGAGGCCACAGGAAAGAGATGGTCCCTCATAACGGGGCCTTTGGGCGGCGCCTGCGGCATATATGTCAAGGACGGCTTTATCTTAGGCACTACAATCGTTACCGACGGCAGCTGGCATCATATCGCCGCTGTTCTCCAGAATGACGGCAGCCCCGCTGTCGGCGAGGTTCGCTTGTACGTGGACGGGCGCCGTGAAACGCCGGGCAGCCTTTACCCGCAGCAGATAGACACCGCTGAAGGCGACAACGTCAGGATGGCTGCGTTCAACGACGGAACGAATCGCTACTTCCAGGGCCTGATTGACGACGTCGTCATCTTTGACCTTGCCCTGGCCGACGAAGATGTTGCCCGCCTCTACCACCTCGGCGGCAAATCCTTCCTGGCGCCCTGCGGACGACTCGGCCTCGAGGAAGAACTCAGCCTCGACGGCGACATAGATAGAAACTGCAGAGTCGATGCCGTTGATTTCGTCTTCCTGGCCAAGACCTGGCTCGAAACCGGACCTATGCTCCCCGCCGACATCCATCAAGACAATACCGTTAACTGGTTCGACGCGGCGCTTCTGGCCGACAACTGGACGCGAAGCGTCGCGCCTCCGACCCTCGATGAAGGTCTGGCCGCCCATTTTAAGCTCGACGAGTCCTCCGGGCTGACGGCCAAAGAGAGCATTGCAGGCAACGACGGCGTACTCCACGGCTCTTCAACCTGGCAGCCCGCCGGCGGTCACGCAGCAGGAGCAATTGACCTCGACGGGATCGACGACTATATCAGCACCGAGTTTACCCTGGACCCGGCCGAAGGACACTTCAGTGCATTTGCATGGATTAAGGCCGGTGCGCCCGGGCAAGCGGTCATCTCCCAAACAAATGGCGCCGGAACCGGCAAAAGCTGGCTCACTGCGGACTCGTCAGCCGGCAAACTTATGACCGATCTGAGGGCCCCCGGACGCGGCAGCCCCCCACTGGTCTGCGACTTCATAGTAACCGACGGACGGTGGCATCACGTTGGGATTGTATGGGACGGCTCGTTTAGATACCTTTACGTCGATGGCGCAGAGGCCAAGAGAGATGCTTCGGCCCAGACCGGGTTGATAAGCGCAACCGGGTCTCTGTACTTCGGCGCCGCAAACACCCTCACTGCAGGGACCTTCTTCCACGGCCTCATCGACGATATTCGCATCTACAATCGAGCCCTCAATTCCGAGGAAGCCGCCGCTCTGGCCCATTGAATCGAACCGCCTCGAGAGACAGCCCTCATGCGTAACGAGCAGCCCAGCCGCGTCACGCCGGACAACTCCGTTGCTGGTAATGTCCTATACAAGCCCCAAAGCCTCATCCAGGCCGAAGATAATGTTCATGTTCTGGATGGCCTGACCTGAGGCGCCTTTGACCAAGTTGTCAATCGCCGAGAAGCAGACGATTCTGCCTTTTACCGACCTTGCAAAGACGTGGCAGTAATTCGTGCCCGCAACGTCTTTGACGCCGGGCGCATCGCTCCGCACCCGCACAAACCGCTCAGCCTTGTAGAAATCGTTGTATAGCTTTAGCAACCGTTCGTTCCCGACGTCCTGCTTCGGCTGGCAATACACGGTCGAGAGAATCCCCCTATCGAAAGGCCCTGCGTGCGGCTGGAACAGTATTCGCACATCCGCCCCGGCCACTTCGCTCGCAACCTGCTCCATCTCCGGCATATGCCGATGCACACCGATCCCGTATGGGAACATATTCTCATTCATATTGGGAAAATGAAACTTCACCGACGGATTCTTGCCCGCCCCGGATGCGCCAGTAACGGCGTTGACGATGATAGAATCGGTCTCGATGATGCCCTCTTTGAGCAGCGGCGCTATCGCCAGCACCGCTCCGGTGGGAAAACAGCCGGGATTCGCCACCAAATCAGCCCCCGTTATCTGCTCGCGGAATAATTCCGGCAGGCCATACACCGCCCCGGCAAGGTTAGCAGTATCGGTGTGCTTAACCTGGTAGAACTTCTCATAGACCTCCGTGTCCTTGAGCCGATAGTCCGCGCTGAAATCCACGACTTTCAGCCCGGCCTCCAACAGCTTCGGCACAAACCCCATCGAGACCTTGTGCGGCAGGCAGCACAGCGCAACGTCAGCAACGCCCGAAATCTCATCCATATCCAACGGCTCGATCTCCAAGTCGCACCGCCCCTTGAACTGCGGAAAAACATCCTCCGCCGCCCCGCACTCTTCCGGCAGGGCCGTCAAATACGTAAGTTTGGCCTCACTGTGCCCCAGGATTATCCGTATCGACTCGGCCCCGGTATATCCGCTTGCCCCGATTATCGCTACTCGCACCATATTTTCCGCCCTTATAAAAACAGCCGCCAAGATTGTCTCTTAGCGGCCATTGTAATATTCCAAAACAAGATTTGCAAATTAACGCTTCGAGAACTGGTATCTCTTTCTGGCGCCGCTTTGTCCGGGTTTCTTTCTCTCGACCATTCTCGGGTCGCGGGTAAGATGCCCGCCGTCCCGCAGCACCTGAACGAGGCTGACGTCATACTTCCTCAACGCCCTGGCGATCCCCAACAGCGAGGCGCCGGCCTGTCCGGTCGTTCCGCCGCCTTTGACGTTGATAAACACGTCAAACGCCTTCTCCCTGTCAACGGCCTTGAGCGGCGCCACAACAGCTTTTCTGTCCTGTTCTCTCTTGAAGTACTCGTCGAGATCCTTTTTGTTGACCACTAATTTGCCGCTGCCGGGCTTGATCCGCACGCGGGCCACAGAGCATTTCCTTCTGCCGGTGCCCCAATAGAAGCCGCCCTTATCCGGGCCTTTAGTGGCCGGCGCCGCGGGCCCCGTGCTGGGTTCCGCTGCCGGCTGCGGAACCTTAGCCTTCAAGCCCGCTTTGGGCGTAGGATTCTCAGTCTTGGTCTCTGCCATAACTCAATTTTTCTCCGGGTCCAGGCTTAGCAGTCCACCGCCAAGCGCCGCCCTGTCAAAAAAGTTGTATTCTTTCGAGTTTTTGGGCCTGGTGCTCGTGCTCCGGGCCGCGATAAACCTTCAGCTTCTTGAGCATCTGTCCGCCGAGCGCGCTCTTCGGCAGCATCCTTCTAACCGCCAGCTCAATCACCTTCTCAGGCTTTTTCGCCATCATATCGGCAAAACTGACGTACCTATGTCCGCCGGGGTAGTGCGTGTAATAGTCGTATTCCTTCGTTTGAGCCTTTTTGCCGCTGACTTTCACCTTCTCAGCGTTCACCACAACCACGAAATCGCCCACATCGACGTGCGGCGTATAGATCGGCTTGGTCTTGCCCATCAGTATAGGCGCAATTTTCGCAGCCATTCGGCCCAAAATGGCCCCATCGGCATCCACAAGAAGCCATTTCTGCTCAACTTCACTCTTTTTCGCCATAAAGCTCTTCATAGAAAAGCTCCCATTTACTATTGAAAGCCCATTATTTTACCGAATCGAGGAATCCTGTCAAACTATTTTTGCTGCAAAAATTCAGGAATTTGGGCTTCATCTGGTCCATGAACTCGTGCCATGTAGCGTTGGCACTACGCCCAGCAGCGTAGGCGCCCCATTTGAAATTGGCTTTGATTGGCTTTGTTTTGAATAATGTTCGTTGTTCATTGTTCGTTGTTCTTTGGCATAAGCCTTTGGTGTTGCTATACTTATGGTCATATTGCCCATTTTGAAATTGGGTTTGTTTTGCATAATTGACTTATAGCCACTAAGACACGAAGGCACAAAGGAAATAGCCAGAGAGAAGGGAGAGAACACAGAGAAATAGTCCATTGATAAGAATGGTGGCTCGGTGGCGATGAATTCGTGGCAAGATAGATAAGTTGAGAATGCAAAGATTGAAGTGCAAAGTGCAAAGCTGCTGAATCCGGCCTCGTCGGGATGGGCGTTTTAGTTTCAGCTTCGTTCTCCATATCAAGAATCCTGTATTTGTTAGATGTATATTATATATGATTGAAAGTTGTGTGTCAAGTTAATTTTGCCACAGAGAACAAAGAGAACACAGAGGTAAGATCAAGTAGATTTTGGCACGAAGAGAGGAAGGCACGAAGGGAACCACGGATTACGCGGATTTCGCAGATTATACGGATTTGGGCATAAGAGTATATAAGCGTATGCGTATATACTTATATAGTGCAATATGAAGTGCGATTTTGGGGTGAGGAGTTTATTCGGTTGCGGATAAGCTGGGCTGTAAGCCCAGAGGGCGGAGGGGATCGCAAAGCGTGAACCGCAGAGGGCGTCCTGAGCGAAGCCCGGCGGTCCGTGGGCGGGCTTTTCATTCGCAAGCCAGATGCTTCGCCTTCGGCTCAGCATGACACAGGGAGACTGGTTTGCCAGAAAATGATTTCACACCGATTTATAGATCGACCATTCTACAAACGCAAAGTGGCCGTGAGAGGGATTCTGGGAGATTGTGTGGGCTGGTTCAGGTGAAAAGAACAAGGAAGGGCTGCAAGCGGTATGCCCACAGCCCTATTGGTCCACTGGTTCGTAAGCAGTCTTACAACGTTCTGCGTCTTCGCAACCAACCGACAAAGCCCACACCGATGCTCCCGAGGACAACAGCCCCCGGCGCGGGGATGGGTGGCTGGGGGAGCACTATTGAGGTTTCCATGGTGAAATCGGACTGCGTCGTGTGCCGCTCGGCAAAGAACAGGTCCAAGTCATAGGTATTGCCGGCGGTCAGACCTAATGTGTCCAGGTCCACCGACGCGGACTCGGCTGGATGTACGCCCCCAAGGTCGATCACGAGTTCGTCATTGATGAAGACGAACACGTCGTCGTCTCCGGTAAAGGCAAACATCTGACCCGACTCGTAAGTGAATGGACTGTGCAACTCCAAAGTGAAATGGTAGTTGTGAGAGTTGCCTTCGTTTCCAAAGAGCAGACCGTCTATGGGGAAAAAGTTCGGATTGTCATAGCGGTAGATTCCGCCTCCGATGTCGGTCAGTGTCAGAGGCAGGCTCGTATTCATGTTGACTCCGGCGACATCCCTGTACCACTGGTCGAAGGGTCCCGCACCGTGGGTGGTGAGGGTGCCAGCGCCGCCCACATAGACGGGCTTGCCGTCGGCCCCTATTGTGGAATCGACAAAGCCGCGGTCGTCGCCGAAGTAGTAAGCTTCAAAATCCGGGTGTGAGTATGCGTGGAAATCTCGCACCGTTGAGGTCAGGGTGATGCTCGACGGGCCTGCAGCGGCCACCATGGGCAGGAGCAGCAGCGCGGCAACACAGAGAGGTATGAATTTTTTCATCATGATTCTCCTTTTCTTACCAACAAGTTTCATTCCCGTGGACTTCAAATCACGCCACTTTGAGGGGATTGAGGGCACCGGCCCGCATGGTGAAAGCCACGGTGAATCCTTATCACCACTCCCCAGCCAATTGGCGCCAGAATACATGTGCTCTGGTTGAAATGTCAATACAAAAAGCTCTCATTAAACTCGATTTCTAAAAATTTTTTGTACGGCCAGCCTCTTTGGGTTATTTTGACTGGTTACTGGGGTGTGAAGAAGGTTTCGGCAGAAGCCTGTCGCTGTCCTGGCCGTTACCACTTTTGGGAGATAATCCCCAAAATCCAGTGTTTACCACGTGGTTTTTGGCAAGAAAAAGGTGGGCTGAGACCTCAACGGAGCAGATTTGGCCGATTCTACGAGCGCAAAGTGGGCGGCAGAGGGAGTGTGGGAGGTTGTGTGCGGTGGTTGAAAGTGTAACGGGATTGACGGAAAAGGGCTGAAAGCCAGCTTGGTTCGCGTAATTCCCGCTAATGCCAAGAATCCGGTCTCTTGACGGTCGCACTGCCAATTCTGACTTCGTCAGGGAATTGACAGGCACTAAGCAGCTTCTCTTGCATCTTAAACCGAAAAGCAACGTTTTGGCGTAGTTCAAAGCTCGTAAGTGTGATCGGGAACATCACACCTATTTCCTTGTCGGGCGCATGTTTCTGAACGCTCTTGATAACTGGAAGCAGGTCGCTGTCCGCAGAAATAATAAGGGCTCTGTCATAGACATCGTCAACCGCATCACCAAGAACCTTCAAAGCTATGTTGACGTCAGATTGTTTTTCCTCGTGAGTTACAAAGTACTCGTTGCACACGTGACATCGTATCTTCTTTCTCATGAATCGGCCGCGAACTATCTCGACCCCTACCGACCGCAAGGCCTTGATATATTGCTCATGCCGTTTTACAGACTCCGGTTTCCATTTCACCAAAGCCGTAAAATAGAAAATGCCCGCGATTGTGTCCTGTGCCTGGATCACAGTCTCAGCAAGCTTGCGATAATTGAGCCACTTGTACTTGTGGTAGTCCGGTGTCCCTTGGAGTGCATAATAGACATTGAAACCATCTATGTAGAAGCAATATCTGTTCATAGGATGCGTGTATTCATATAAAAAAACCCAGGCGTCCGAAGAAGCCTGGGGCCTGACAGGTATCCTGCCAGGGATCTAATATAGATTATCGCTTTCAGAAGGCGATTGTTCAAGCGAAAAATCCCCCATTCTTCAGAATTTTCAGACTCTACCCTTGAAAACGGGCGAAAAATGAATGGAACACCGCAAAAAAGTTGCGGAAGTCCGGGGATTCTGCGAACGCAAAGTGCCCGTGAAAGGGGTTGTGGGAGGGTGTGGGGGGTGGTTGAGAATAATGGTGGGCTGCGATGAGAACACATTTGAATGAGTTCTGCAAAATTGCAGGTTAGACCTATATTGTTGAAGAGAGTCTCTTTTATGATTTTCTTCAGTAATTACCTAAGTGATTACGAGACAATATGTTACCGTTGAAAAGAAAAAATCAACAAAGGATTTTTTCTTTTCTAAGTAGGCCTAACCTGCAATTTTGCAGAAGCCTTAACACCTTTGAGAGAGAGAAGGGAAATGCTCACAGCCCACCGGATATTCATTATAGCAAAGAGCCAGCCAAAGTCAAGAGGCTAATGCGATACCCTACGCCTTTGCAGAAGCCAGCCGGAAAAACTGAGGCCGATGCTGCCAAGAACAACAGCACCGGGGGCGGGGACAACACTGGGTCCATAACAAGGCTCGGAACTGAGGGCCAAACCCCAGTCACCGTCAACCTCGATGGCGGTAAACGTGTTACCTGACGGAACAGCCCTCAAGTCGTGGTTCTGTCCCCAGCCGATAAGTGAACCGTCCGACCTGAGGGCCACGCCGGTCAATACACCTGCTGATATGGCAACAAAGTCGTTACCCGCCGGAATAACGTAGCCTCCAATTCCACCCCAGCCAACAATCGAGCCGTCTGATTTAACAGCCAAACCGTCGTGGTAAAACCCTGCTGCGATGGCAACATAATCATTGCCAGACGGTACACCGGTCTCGCCCTCGAAAACATCCCACGCCACGAGTGAACCGTCAGACCTCAAAGCCACAGCGTAATCGTTCGACCCTCCGCTTATGGCAACGAAATCATTGCCAGGCGGTACATAGTGAGGACCCCAGGAATGTTCGTTGTGCCATGCCGCGAGCGACCCATCGGACATCAGGGCCAGACCTGTTGCCCCGGGACTCGTTTGGATAACTGCAATAGAGGCGAAGTCGTTCCCTGAGGGAGCGCCAGTGTACACACGACCATCCCCACTCCACCAGACGATTGAGCCATCCGACTTCAGGGCGAGACTGTTGTTTCCGGCTCCAGCAATACCAATATAATCGTTCCCAGATGGCACGAAAGGATGCTGCCCGCCCGTTCCCATCGACCAGCCCCAGGCAGTGAGTGAACCGTCAGACCGCAGGGCGAGCGCCGATGCGTTGTAGGCTGATATGGCCACGAAGTCACCACCGGTAGGGACATCAACCGCACCGAAAGGGGTCCGGCCCCATGCGCCAATGAAGTCAGCAGAGGCCCAGGGGGTAATTGCGAGCAAAACTAGGATTGCCAACACAAGAATTGCTTGCCTTTTCATTTTCCTGCTCCTTTCAAAACAAGTATCAACACTTTTAGAACCGAATGGGCAAAGGTGCTGCTCAAAGATGAAACGACTGGCTCCTCCTGAGCCCCTAGAAACCAGTACCATTATAAAGCCTATAGTCCTGCCTTGTAAGGAAAATCGGGGAAAAATGTTGCCAGTAATGACCAAAACGGCGTAGAATTGGGGGGTATGGACAAGGGCGAAATACAGAAGAAGGCCGGTTGGGTTGCATGGTCGCAGGACGAGATCAAGCTGCTCAAGAGGCTTTACCGGAAAGTAAAGGCACGGGAAATTGCAGAGCAGACCGGAAGGAAGATACACGCATTGAGACAAAAGGCACGGCAGTTGGGGCTACAAAAGAAGACATTTCGTTGGTGGTCAGACAAGGACCTCGATATTCTCACGAAGCTATATCCCACTGAAGAGTCGCAGGTCATAGCGAAGAAACTTGGACGGAGTGCCGATTCAATTAAGGGGAGAGCAGGCAAGCTCGGCCTTAGAAAGCAGAATGTACCTCCCCGGTGGTCAAAGGAGGAAGAAGCCCTGCTTAAAGAACTTTACCTTCACGAGAATTATAGTGAAATAGCAGAGCAAATCGGCAGGTCTGTCAAAGCGATAAGTACGAGAGCATCCCAGTTGGGATTGATAAAGAAAGCCCGCTCATGGTCGAAGAAAGAACTCGGCCTGCTGAGGAGACTGTACCCTTTCAGGACTGCCGAGCAAATTGCGCAGGAGATGGGAAGGCCGGTACAAGCAACGCGGGGCAAGATATTCGAGTTAGGGCTGAGGAAACGAAAGGCATGAAGTCTGTCGAGCGACGGTTGGCGGTGAGCCAGAGCGGAATATTACCTCCGCTAAGCGCCAGAGGATAGGGGCTTCACTGAAGAGAGTAACCGCAAAGGCCTGGCAAATATACACCAGGAGTTTTTGGGAAACCGGCTTCGACTGGTTCTCCCCCAAGTGAAAACCGTTCTATTGCGGACGCAACTCCCCCGTAATGCGCGCTACGCAATACGAGCTACGAGATCATCGTCGGTTGTATCCGCTCTGTGTGTGCAGGACATCTATGAAGGGCAACATATTCTCCAATGGGACGTCGCCTTAGACGGCGTGGGCACTTGATAAGCCAAACTGACCGATCCCATAACGACAAGAGTCATAAGCCCTTTGTGGGTATGATATTACACTACCTTGTCATTCCGATCACAACAAAGTCAAAGATACGCCTTGTCGGGAATCAGGCTTGCGAAGTGATGCGATTCTCCTGTTCGAGGGCAGATGCTTCGCCGTTCGGCTCAGCATGACAGCGAAAATCGGTCAGTTTTAGTCGATGATCAGGAGCAGCCCATTGAATTGCCGCAGTTGAAGCATTTGTAGCAGGTTCCGTTGCGGACGGTGATGGCCCCGCAGATGTCGCAGGCGGGGGCATCGTCCATAAAGTGCTCGAATTGAGAGTTAAACTGCTGCATGACCGCGGCCTCCGACTGTCCGCCGGCGGAGGCGGACGCATCCGGCTCGGCCACGATTGATTCCACCAGCGCCCCGATTCGATTCGCCGGCCCTGCAAACCTCCCCGCGAAGGGCACAGGAACATCCTCGTCAGCTTGCTTCGAGCTTGAATCCTGCAATTCACCCACGGCCAGCGGCTTGACCTTCACCTTAACGCCGGCTTTCGCCTCGGCGATTTTCCTGGCCAGGTCCTTGGTCTTCTCAACCAACTGCGGT
>Ga0315297_10002401_pt1 | contig 11823 bp, 10 predicted proteins | sample YL17G15_0_MG_FD_203628 | JGI IMG/M metagenome (GOLD analysis project Ga0315297, IMG submission 203628) | Sediment microbial communities from Yellowstone Lake, YNP, Wyoming, USA - YL17G15_0 | ecosystem: Environmental > Aquatic > Freshwater > Lake > Sediment | place: USA: Wyoming | collected... | reverse complement strand
CGAAGAATAGATTGGTAAAGATCAATACCCACTCGGCAACTCTTTTAGGATTGATCTCAACCCTTCTCACTCCCTCTTCAACTTCACAAATACTTAAAGCCTGATTTACATTCATATGAGACCTCCCAAAATAGCTAACCTTCGAGATAAGTTTTAGCCATCCGCAAGACGCTAAAGGCGCCGAAAACAATCAAACAGATGGTGATGAAATTTGCAGATGCCAGTTCAAAAACCATTGAATTCATTTAAATCTCCTTCCGGATTCATCAGATTGTTTGACAATAAATTAAGCAATTTTCATACCCGAAAGGATTTTACGGGCAAATATTTTTTAATTTATTGAATTTAAAGAGGAATTTTAATCCGGATTATAGAGTGGGGAACAGAACAGAATGGCACATATTGTCCAAATACTTTCAAATTTTTGTTAATTTATTGAAATTACAGGAGAAAAATAAGTGACGATTTGTCATCTCTTTGCAAATCTGTCCTCTGATAAATTCTTGTACCCCCCATGACAAAGTCGATAAAGCACCTCTGACATTCATATATCGAGGATCCTTTCAGGAGTTTGGAGCGGTTTAAGGGAATTGATCAGAAAATAAAACGAATGACACCGTAGGGGGTGGAGAAAAGAATAACCTTGTAATTATGGGATGATCCCCTTCACCTATAAGTGGTTTAGTTATATTTTTAACCCTGAAGACAGCTCCTCCAATGCCTCTCGATTCAGAATTAGTATTTTATTCTTCTTCACATCGATGATTCCCCTCGCCTTCATCTTTGCCAGGGTCCTTGAAAGGGTCTCGCTAATCGTCCCAAGTTTTGAAGCCAGTTGAGTCTTGCTCAGATCGAGTTCAACCTCCTTTGGATCCTTCCCCTCTTTTGACAACTTCATGGAGAGATCGAGCAGATATTTTGCAATCCGTGAGGAGACCTCTTTCAATGAAAGCTCTTCGATCAGAGAGGCAAACCGCCTCAGATAGTGAGAAAGGGAGACGATCATATTGATGCTGAGCTGAGGATTCTTCTCAATCAACTGAATAAAATCCCTCTTGGGAATATAAAGGAGCTGGCAGTCGCTCAAGGGTTCGGCAAAGGCGGGGTAAGTCCCCTCGAGAAAGAGCGCCGCCTCAGCAAAGGCATCCGGTGCTGAGACCACATGGAGGATCTGCTCTTTGCCTTCCAGCGAAATTTTATAGAGTTTCACCTTTCCGGAGAGGATGACATAGAACCCCTTTGCCTCTTCACCCTCGGAGAAGAGAATTTCCCTTTTCCCGACCTGCCTGAGTGTGGCAATAGCCCTCACCCTCTTCAGATCTTCGTCCTTTAATCCAGCAAAAAGCGGACATCTCTTTAGAAGATCGATCGACATATGAAACCTATCCAGCGGATATGGTATTACCCTGGAATAATGGAACAATAGAATAGTGGAATGTTGGGGAAACAAAAGATTTAGGGTTAAGGATAAGGTTAAGTTTTGGAAAATCTCAACCTCAACCCGCTATTCTTCGATCCATGATTCCAGGATTCCATTATTCCAGCATTCCATTATTTTAGAACTCTATTGGAATTTATAGGTTTTTAGCTCTTTTTGCAAGCAAAAAAAAGGGCGTTCCTGCCCGAAATATATAATTTTCCAATAATTACAAACAATTAGATGGGTAATTTAGAAATGTTTTTTCATTTTGACGGTCATCCCGCCTGGTTCAGTATATTGAATCGATAAAGGAATTATGTTAGTCTGAATCGAAATTCATTGCAGGAGGATAGTTTGAATTCCCTCTATAAAAATCTTCTCTTCTGGTCAATCATCATTATCATCATGATTCTCCTCTTTAACCTCTTCAGCAAACCACGCCAGACAGTAGTGGATAGAAATTATTCTGATTTCATCAATGCGGTTGAAAGTAATCGGGTCCTCGATGTTGAGACAAGGGGCAGGAGTATCATCTGGAGGGACACGGAGGGGAAACGGTTCAAAACCTATGCGCCCGAAGACCCCGAGATGATAAAAATCATTAGAGAAAAGAAGATCGCAATCAATGCCAAGAAGGAAGAAGAAACTCCTCTCTGGCAGAACATCCTCATCTCATGGTTTCCGATGATTATTCTCATCGGGGTCTGGCTCTTTTTCATGCGGCAAATGCAGATCGGCGGCGGGAAAGCCCTCTCTTTCGGAAAGAGCAAGGCAAAGATCCTTACCAAAGAACAACATAAAGTGACCTTTGATAATGTGGCCGGAATAGAAGAGGCCAAGGATGAACTTGAGGAGATCATCGACTTCCTGAGAGACCCCAAGAGATTCACCAAACTGGGAGGGAGAATACCCAAAGGCGTTCTTCTCATCGGCGCTCCTGGAACAGGAAAAACCCTTCTGGCAAGAGCGATTGCCGGCGAAGCCGATGTTCCTTTTTTCAGCATCAGCGGCTCCGATTTCGTTGAGATGTTCGTCGGAGTGGGCGCATCCCGTGTCCGCGACCTCTTCCTTCAGGGAAAGAGAAACGCCCCCTGCATCGTCTTCATCGATGAAATCGATGCCGTTGGAAGACATCGGGGAGCAGGGCTGGGCGGAGGCCATGATGAACGGGAACAGACCCTGAACCAGTTGCTCGTGGAGATGGATGGTTTTGAATCGAATGAAGGGGTCATCCTGATTGCTGCGACAAACCGTCCGGATGTCTTAGACCCTGCCTTGCTAAGGCCTGGCCGTTTTGATCGTCAAGTGGTTGTGCCTGTCCCCGATGTGAAGGGAAGAGAAGAAATTATAAAGGTCCACTCTAAAAAGGTACCGTTAGCTGAGGATGTCAATCTCACCCTCTTGGCCAGAGGAACTCCTGGATTTACCGGGGCTGATCTGGAGAACCTCGTGAACGAAGCAGCCTTACTGGCTGCTCGATTGGGAAAGGAACGGGTTGAGATGGTTGACCTGGAACAGGCTAAGGATAAAGTCATGATGGGTGTGGAACGGAAATCCATGATCATTCCTCTGGAAGAGCGGAGAATTACAGCTTATCACGAAGCGGGTCACACATTGGTGGCTAAGATGATCCCTGGAACAGACCCCATCCATAAAGTGACGATCATCCCCAGGGGCCGAGCCTTGGGCATCACCCAGCAACTTCCTATTGATGAAAAGCATACCTATCCAAAAGACTACCTGCTGAACAATATTGCAATCATGATGGGAGGAAGGGTTGCAGAAGAATTGGTGTTGAACAGTCAAACCACCGGTGCAGGGAATGACATCGAACGTTCCACAGAGATTGCCAGGAAAATGGTTTGCGAATGGGGAATGAGCGATAATCTTGGTCCCTTGGCCTACGGTAAAAAAGAAGAACAGATCTTCTTGGGAAGAGAGTTTGCTAAGCACCGAGATTATAGTGAAGACACGGCTCGGTTGATCGATAATGAAATCAGGGCGATCGTCACCCAGAGTTACGAAAAAGCGAAAGAGATCATCCACGGGAATATGGATACTCTTCATCGGTTGGCCAGCGCCCTCCTCGAAAAAGAGGTTCTCGACGGAAACCAGATCGAACGGATTATAAAGGATGAGGCAGTCTGATCCCGGACCGCTAACCCTTTTTTATAGAAATGAATTTGATTCGATGCCTTCATATCACCGACCTTAAAGATGCGATCCATCAAATAGAAACAGTGGGGGTGGATCCGTCCGGCATCGAATTGATGAAAGGAAAAACCCTCCATTTCAATCTCAAAGTTGAAGGAATCGATCCCCGGACCGCAAACATCCTCAAACAGGAGATGCTCTCTCTGGGTGGGGACGTCGCGCTGGATGGCAGGGGGCTCGATTGCAGTGTCCAATCAATGGATGGACTTCTGATGGGAAGCCATAAACAATTCGAGAAATTGATTCAAAAACTGGATTCCTATCCCAATCTTCAAAAAATCGGTCAGGCCTTAAAGGAAACTTTTCAGAATATTTTTAAAAGCCATTTTACCCTCCGCTGTCGTCGACAGACATTCAGACTTGGAGAAAGAACGCTTTTAATGGGAGTTCTTAATATCACTCCGGATTCCTTTTCAGATGGCGGGCTCTTTTTCGATAAAGATAAAGCCATTGCTCATGGTTTGAAGATGGTTGAAGAGGGAGCGGATATCATTGATATTGGAGGAGAATCGACGAAGCCCGGTTCAAAACCGCTTGCGCTGAAGGAAGAGCTCCGCCGGGTTCTCCCTGTGATCGAAGCCCTTTCAAGGGACGCAGAGGTTCCCATCTCAATCGATACCTATAAATCGGAAGTGGCCCGGAGGGCCATAGACGCAGGAGCTGAAATAATAAATGATATCAGTGGATTACACTTTGACCCGGAACTTGCCCATGTGGCGGCCAAAGGGCATACCCCCATTATCCTGATGCATATTCGTGGAGCACCTGAGACGATGCAGAAAGACGTTTACTACGATTCTCTATTTTCTGAAATAATCTTATATTTTAAAGAGGGTATCCGGCGAGCGGAATCCGCGGGAGTGGGCCCGGAGCAAATCGTCGTTGACCCGGGGATTGGTTTTGGCAAAACCCTTGAGCATAACCTTCTTATTATAAAACATCTCTCAGAATTCCGGATCCTTGGAAAACCCATTCTCCTCGGAACATCCCGAAAAAGTTTTATCGGGAAGATCCTTGGCACTCATCCGGACCAACGGCTTGAAGGAACCCTCGCAAGCATTGCCATTGGCGTTCTAAACGGCGCCCATATCATCAGATCTCATGATGTCCTTCAGGCAAAGAGGGCGATTGCGGTTGCCGATGCGATCAGGATGGCAGAGGGGTAACATAGTTATGAGTTATGAGTTGAGAGTTCGGAGTTTAAAATGACACGGAAACTTTTTGGAACGGATGGGATCAGAGGGGTCGCCAATGTCGATCCGATGACCGGAGAGCTGGCTATGCAGCTTGGCAGGGCCATTGCCCACCTTTTTAAAGAGGCGAAGGGCCGGCACCGGATTGTGGTCGGAAAAGATACCCGCCTCTCAGGGTACATGCTCGAAACCGCCCTTGCCTCCGGCATCTGCTCTATGGGAGCGGATGTCTGGCTGGTTGGACCCCTTCCGACCCCTGGCATCGCCTTCATCACAACCAGCATGAGGGCCAATGCCGGCGTGGTCATCTCAGCCTCTCACAACCCTTACTACGACAACGGGATTAAGATCTTCTCCCGGGACGGTTTCAAGCTCCCTGATGAAATGGAAGACCGGATCGAGAAACTGATCCTTTCGAACCATCTCGATTCCCTCCGTCCCACAGCCAACGCGATCGGAAAGGCTCACCGGATCGATGACGCCATCGGAAGGTATGTCGTCTTTCTTAAAAATACCTTTCCCAATGATCTGACCCTCGATGGACTTCGCATCGCCCTCGATTGTGCCAACGGAGCGGCCTACCGTGTCGCCCCCACCGTATTCGAAGAACTGGGGGCCGAGGTGATACCCGCTGGAATTGAACCCGATGGAGAAAATATCAATGCCCAATGCGGCTCGCTCCATCCGGAAGTGGTGACTCAACTCGTCCTCGAAGAAAAAGCGGATATCGGAATAGCTCTCGATGGGGATGGGGACCGGATCATCTTTGTGGACCGGAACGGAAAACAGGTCGATGGAGATCATATCCTCGCCATCTGTGGCCTCCAGATGCTCTCGGAAGATCGATTGAGAAAAGGGACGGTCGTCACGACGGTGATGAGCAATATGGGGCTGGACCACGCCATCCGCAATGCAGGGGGCAAGGTGATCAGAACCCGGGTGGGAGACCGTTATGTCGTCGAAGAGATGGTCCGTGGAAATTATAACTTAGGAGGGGAGCAGTCGGGCCATACCGTCTTCCTCGACTACAACACCACCTGTGACGGCATCCTCACCGCCCTCCAGCTCCTTGCCATCATGAAGAGAAGGGAAAGGGCTCTGGACGAACTGGCCAGGGTGATGGAACCCCTTCCTCAAGTCCTTTACAATGTGGAGGTCAGGGAGAAGAAAGACCTTTCAGGGATTCCCGAGATCGAACAAAGGATCAGGGCAATTGAGAGAGGTCTTGAAAATTCCGGAAGGCTTCTGATCCGCTATTCAGGGACAGAGCCCCTTCTGCGGATTATGGTCGAAGGCGAGGATGAGAAGAAGCTTCATGAGGTTGCCCGGGACCTGGTGGAGTTGGTAAAAAAACACCTTGGAAAATTGGAAAGTGGAAAGTAGAGGGGATGGTGGTTTAACCACACTCCACCTTCTACCCTCCACGTTCGGAATTGGAGGAATCATGCCAAGACTCGGAGTCAATATCGACCATGTCGCTACTGTGAGACAGGCAAGAGGGGTGGCATACCCGGATCCTGTCACAGCCGCATCCATTGTCGAGATGGCTGGGGCGGATGGCATTGTCTGCCATTTGAGAGAGGATCGACGCCATATTCAGGATCGAGATCTCCGCATCCTGAGGGAAATCGTCCAGATTCAACTCAACCTGGAGATGGCCGCCACAGAAGAAATGATCCGCATTGCGCTCATGACGAAACCCGACATCGTCACCCTGGTCCCCGAAAAAAGGGAGGAGTTGACGACTGAGGGAGGGCTTGATGTCGTCAAGAATTTCCGTTCCCTCAGAAAGGCGATCCAGCGGCTCCGAAAGGGAAACATTCCTGTCAGCCTCTTCGTTGATCCTGACAAGAATCAGATCAAGGCCTCAGAAGGAGTTGAAGCCGAGGCCATTGAGATTCATACCGGTCACTACTGCGAGGCAAAGACCTCTGCTCAGGCTGATGATGAATTAAAAAGGGTTCTCGATGCTGTTGGAGAGGCTTCCCAGAGGGATCTCCGGATCGCCGCCGGCCATGGCCTCAACTATGTCAATGTGCGACGGATTGCAGAGATCAAGGAGATTGAGGAACTGAATATCGGCCACAGCATCATCGCCCGTGCCGTCCTGGTGGGGCTAGACCGGGCAGTGAGAGAGATGATTGCGCTCATTAAAAAATAGATTGCGGAGTGTGGATTGCGGAATGCGGAATGCGGAATGAAAAATAATTAATTCCGAAATCCGCAATCCGAAATCCGAAATTGGAAGATGATCATTGGCAGCGGCATCGACATCGTCAATATCGAACGGATCGGGCAACTCATGAAACGCTGGGGAGACCACTTTCTGAGCCGGGTTTATACGGAGCGAGAAATCTCCCGGTGCCAACGAAGGTCCCGTCCTTCAGAATGTTTCGCCATCCGGTTCGCCGCCAAGGAAGCGTTTCTAAAGGCTATTGGCTCAGGGCTTCGAAATGGAATCCAATGGACGGATATCGAGGTGGAGAACGATCCCTTGGGAAAACCACTTCTCTGCCTCCATCGAAAGGCAAAGGAGGTTCTTCAAACCTGTCGGATCGAGAGAACCTATCTCACCCTTTCCCACGACCGACCATTCGCCGTGGCGCATGTCCTATTAGAGGGGAGAGACGATGAAAGTAGCAACCGCTGAACAGATGCAGGAACTGGATCGGAAGGCAATCGAAACCTACCGAATCCCAGGAATCATCCTTATGGAGAATGCAGGAAGAGGAGCCACAGAGGCCATCCTGACCTCCTTCCCGGACCTCCGGAAAAAGAGGGTAGTGATCATCGCCGGAAAAGGAAACAACGGAGGAGACGGTTTCGTCATCGCCAGGCACCTGATGAATCGGGGAATACCGGTTAAAGTCATTCTCCTGACCGACCCGAAGTCGCTCAGGGGAGATGCAGAAACAAACCATTACATCCTCTATCGCATGAAAGGGGAGATCATCCCGGTTCCTTCCTCAAAGGATTATCAGAAGGTGAAGAGGGACGTGGAGAAGGCAGACCTTCTGATCGATGCCATTTTCGGGACAGGCCTCGACGCCGAAGTAAGAGGTTATTACAGAGAGGTCATTGATCATCTCAATACTCTTCATAAGCCCATTGTCGCCATTGACATCCCCTCCGGTTTGAATGCCAATACGGGTAAACCACTCGGTGCAGCGATACGTGCGACCCTCACCGTCACGTTCGGCCTGCCCAAAGTGGGACTCCTCCTCTCACCGGGAACGGATTATGCCGGAACTCTGAAAGTGATCGATATTGGTATCCCAAAAAATCTGGTGGAAGAGGAGAAGATTCAATCTCATCTCCTTGAGGAAGAGGAAATCAGGCCATTCCTTTCCACGCCAAGGCCTCCGGACACCCACAAAGGAGATTATGGCCATCTGCTTGTGATCGCCGGCTCGGTGGGAAAGACCGGAGCGGCCGCTATGGTCTGCGAGGCCGCCCTCAGGATGGGCGCAGGGCTGGTTACCCTCGCCATCCCGAAGAGTTTGAATGCAATTATGGAAATGAAATTGACCGAGGTGATGACCGAACCTATGCCCGAAACCCCTAAACAGACTCTGAGCCTGAGAGCGTTCAACTCCATCCTTCGTCTTTGTGAAAACAAGAAAGCTGTTGTGATCGGGCCCGGCCTCGGAACCTTTAAAGAGACCCAGTTGCTCATCCATAAACTGATCAAAACGATCGCTCTTCCCATCATCATCGATGCCGATGGGCTGAATGCGCTGGCCACCCAACCCAAGCTCCTCCCCACCTCCAACCGGTCGATTGTCCTCACGCCCCATCCCGGGGAGATGGCCAGACTGGTCCATTCCACGGTTAAAGAGGTGCAGGAGAATCGCATCGGGGTCTGCAAAAATTTCTCTCAATCCAGCCATACCTTTCTGATCCTCAAAGGATATCGCACCCTCATCGTCAGTCCCAAAGGAGAGGTTTACATCAACCCGACAGGTAATTCAGGATTGGCAACAGGAGGAACGGGCGATGTGCTGAGCGGGATGATCGGCGGTCTGGTCTGTCAGGGATTCGACATTCTCTCCTCACTTCAGGCTTCTGTCTATCTCCACGGGTTGGCAGGAGATGAGGTGGCCCGGGAAATAGGTGAAAAATCTCTTATGGCTACAGACCTCATCAAGAAGATCCCTGCCCTTCTCCGGAGAGGGGTTTGATTCCCTTGCGGAAGTCTGTTAGGATTTTGGGGGGAGATTTGAAATCTGTTCCCAATTGTGTGTGCTGAATTGGAGCGCTCATGGAGATGAGGAACGAGATCAGAAAACTGGCCCGTATCGAAGAGGGACCTTATCCTTTTTTCTCTCTCTATCTCAATACCCGATGGGACTCTGAACAGCAGAGAGAGCGCATTCGCCTCTTTACGAAGAATCAAATGAAGAAGGGATTCGACCGGCTCAAAGGAAAAGAGGACTGGCAAAGGACCTATCCTGAGGATCAAAAACAGATCGAAAGGTTCGTGGAGGGATTGGTTCGCCGTTCTTACGACCAAGGGGTCGACGGAATCGCCATCTTCTCCTGTAGCGCCGCCAACACATTCCTGACCTACCCTTCGATCATGCCCTTCGAAAACGAATTCTTCCTCTTCAGTCTGCCGGTCCTCCGGCCTCTCGTGCGGCTTTCCTCCCAGTATCAGGACACGCTTGCCGTTATGGTGGAGACCGATTCTGCAAAACTATTTGAGATCTCTCTTGAGGGACTGTTGGCAGAATTCTCCATTGAGAGTTATGTCCCGGGCCGTCATGATCAGGGAGGCTGGGCTCAGATGAGATACCAGCGCCACATCCGGGATCATATGAATAAACACCACAAGGAAGTATCCGAGCAATTGACCGAACTGTTTGACACGGGAAAGTGGAAAAGGGTGGTCCTCATCGGCCAGGATCGGACCCTTGCCAATTTCAAGAGCTTCCTTCCCGAACGGGTCAAACAGCAGATTACGGATACCTTCTCCATGGACTTTTCCGAGGAGCGCTCCAAGGTGTTAAGAAGAATATTTGAACGTCTCTTTCAGAGCGAAAAGGAAGAGGTCTTTCGGCAAATCGAAGAGTTGGAAGAAAGAACGCCTCAGAGAGGACGGGCCGCCTTTGGCCTGGATGGGACACTGGAGGCCCTGAATAAAGGACAGATTCAAACCCTTTATCTGCTCACCTCATTCAGCCTTCCCGGAGGAATATGCTCTCGATGCGGCTCTCTCGTCCTCATCCATCCACCGGCTCATCCTTCGGCCTCCTGTCCCTTCTGCAAAGGAAACACCAGGGACATTAACCTGGGAGAGGAAATGATGAGATCGGTTCTTCGTCAGGACGGAGAGGTCAAATGGGTCGAAGAGAATCACACTCTGAAGGAGAACAATGGCGTGGGAGCCTCTTTAAGATTCCGTTCATCCCGTTCGCCGTCGATCAAAGGAGAATAGGATGTTAGTCGAGATGAAGGTGAAGTTTTTGACATTCGATTCCACCTCGAATGGGTTTGTCGTTCTCCTGATGGACCTGTCCAACAAGACAGGGCTTCCCATCTGGATCGGACCGTTCGAGGCAAATGCGATTGCCATGAAACTGAAAAAGATCGATTCTCATCGCCCCATGACTCACGATCTGATCCATAGTGTCCTGAAAACCCTTGAGTCTCAGGTGATGAAGATCGTGGTCAACGACCTGAAGGAAAGCACTTACTATGCATTGATTCACCTCAATCGAAGGGGAGAGGAGATCGTTATCGACTCCCGCCCCAGCGATGCCATTGCCATTGCCCTCTCCGTGGACGCACCCATCTTTGTCTCGGACGAGGTGATCGAAAAGGCGAGGACCATTGATTTTGAAAAAGAGGGCGATCAGTTGAAGGAATGGCTTGAAAACCTCAACCCGGATGATTTTAAGTATAGAGCCTAAACCGGTGTAGCCGAAACCAAATAGGATTGGGCGTTGAAAAAATTCGAAATCCGAATATCGAAATCCGAAACAAATTCGAATTTTCAAAATCCAAACGCCTTAAACTTTCATTCGTTTCGAGCATTCGAAATTTGGTCATTTGAGATTGTTTCGAATTTCGGATTTCGTGCTTCGGATTTAGACCCCAATTGAATGAATAAGGTGGTTTTCAATTCCAAGAGCCCCTCAGAGACCATTCGGATCGGGAAGACCATCGGAAGCAGTCTTCAGGCTGGGGATGTCGTCGCTTTAATGGGCGAACTGGGAGCGGGAAAAACTCAGTTCATCAAAGGACTGGCACAGGGAGTCGGGGTAGGAAAATCCGTCTATGTGTCCAGCCCCTCTTTCACGCTGATCAATGAATATAAAGGGGAAATTCCCTTTTATCATATCGACCTCTACCGGCTGGAGGAGGAGAAAGAAGCTGAGGAGTTAGGTCTGGAAGAGTATTTTCATGGAGAGGGGATCACAGCGATTGAATGGGCAGACAGAATTCCTTCCTTGCTCCCAGGCGAGCTTCTCTGGGTCCAAATCCATTACATAGGCAAACAGACCCGATCTATAGCATTGGTCGCAAAAGGAAAAAGGTACGAAGAACTTCTGAAAGAATTCGGAATGCGGAATTCGGAATGCGGAATGATCTAATTTTATTTTTTATTCCGCAATCCGCAATCAACACTCCGCATTCGGTAGGGGAGATGACTGAATGGCATTGGTTGTTCAAAAATATGGCGGAACCTCTGTAGGGGATACCGAGCGGATTAAAAATGTCGCCCGTAGGGTCCTCAACACCAGAAATCAAGGGCATCGCGTGGTGGTCGTCGTTTCAGCGATGGCCGGAGAAACAGACAAGCTGATCCGGCTGGCCCAACAGGTCACTCCGGACCCTGATGAAAGAGAGATGGATGTTCTTGTCTCCACAGGGGAGCAGGTCGCCATTGCCCTTCTTGCGATGACCCTCAAGTCGATGGGCTGTGATGCGAAATCGTATCTCGGATTTCAGATTAAGATTGCTACGGACAGCGCCTTTGGCAAGGCCCGCATC
>Ga0315297_10002398_pt1 | contig 11828 bp, 10 predicted proteins | sample YL17G15_0_MG_FD_203628 | JGI IMG/M metagenome (GOLD analysis project Ga0315297, IMG submission 203628) | Sediment microbial communities from Yellowstone Lake, YNP, Wyoming, USA - YL17G15_0 | ecosystem: Environmental > Aquatic > Freshwater > Lake > Sediment | place: USA: Wyoming | collected... | reverse complement strand
CGTCCTTCTCGATGTACTTGCGATACTCGTTGAGTGTGGACGCGCCGACGCACTGCAGCTCGCCGCGGGCCAGTGCCGGCTTCAGCATGTTGGAGGCGTCGATGGCGCCCTCGGCGGCGCCGGCGCCGACCAGGGTATGCAATTCGTCGATGAACAGGATGATCTGCTTGTTGGCCGCGATCTCGTTCATGACGGCCTTGAGCCGCTCCTCGAACTGGCCGCGATACTTGGTGCCGGCAATGACGGCGGCCATGTCAAGCGACAAGACGCGGTGGTCGCGCAGGACGTCAGGGCAGAGGGCATTCGCGATCATGAGGGCGAGGCCCTCGACGATGGCGGTCTTGCCCACGCCCGGCTCACCGATGAGGACAGGGTTGTTCTTCTTGCGGCGCGCGAGGATCTCCATGACGCGCTCGATTTCCTTGGCTCGACCGATGGTGGGGTCGAGCTGTCCTTCGGCGGCGAGCTGGGTGAGATCGCGGCAGAAGTGATCGAGCGCCGGCGTCTTGGACTTCTTCTCGGCCTTGGGGCTGGCGGCGGCCGCCTGCGCCGCGGCGGGCGCGCTGGCCGGCATATCGCTGCCCAGCAGCCGCAGCGTCTCGGCGCGCGACTGCTCGAGATTGACCCCGGCGTCGGTGAGCACCTGCGCCGCGATGCCCTTCTCCTCGCGCAGGAGGCCGAGGAGCAGGTGCTCGGTGCCGACGTAGGAGTGGTTGAGTTCCCGCGCTTCCGTCATGGCCAGTTCGAGCACCTTCTTGGCGCGTGACGTGTACGGCAGGTCGGGGCCGGCGGCCGCGGCCGCCTTCCCCTTCTTGACCGTCTCCTCAATCTTCTGCTGGATTTCCTCGAGGTCGACATTGAGGTTCTGGAGCACGGCCGCGGCGACGCCCTCACCCTCGCGGATGAGGCCCAGCAGGATGTGTTCGGTGCCCACGTACTCGTGGTGCAGCCGGGCCGCTTCCTCGCGGGCCATCTGCAGCACCTTCCGCACCCGATCGGTGAAGTTGTAACCGTTCATCTGGGCATTCCCGCCAGGAGTCTTGTCCGCATCATCGCCGCCGACCGACCTCTTCCTCGAGGACCCGGCGCACGTGCGCTGCACGGCGCGCCGGAAGATCGGGATCAGCGGGCGTCAACCCCTCCAACTGGGCGAGGTGCGCCGGCTGCGTATTGATCAACAACTTGTTGAGCGGGTACATGCCGACGCCGGGGATGATGTTCATGCCCACGCCGAGCCGGACACCGCTGAGGAGGTTCATCGCCTCCTCGAAAGACATCGTGCGGGCATAGCGCAGGAGACCGAACGCGCGCCACACCTTGTCCTCCGTGACCGTCGGCGCATTGCGGAGCAGCACGTCGCGGGCCTGTTCCTCGTACGCCATGACCTGACGGACCATCTTGGCGAGGTGATCGAGCAACTCGTGCTCCGACTTTCCAAGCGTCGTCTGGTTGGACAACTGAAAAAAGTTGCCGACGACCTCGCTCCCCTCGCCGTACAACCCGCGGTAGGTCAGACCGACCTGCGCCAGGCCCTGCAGAACCTTGGAGATTTCCTTGGTCAGAACGAGGCCCGGAAGGTGGATCAGCACCGAGGCGCGCAGACCAGTTCCGACGTTGGTCGGACACGAGGTAAGGTAACCGAACTCAGGATGGAATGCGAAGGGAAGTCGTTGTCCCAGTTCAGTGTCCAGACGTTTCACCTCGTCGTAGACGGCGGCCAGATTGAACCCCGAACAAAACCCCTGCAACCGCAGGTGATCCTCCTCGTTGACCATGACCCCGAGGTGTCCCTGGAGGAGGAGACTGGCCCCGGTCCGGACCCTGGCCTCGACCTCCAGGCCGGCGAGTTCGCGGCTCACGAGGTGCCGCTCGTGCAACAACTGCCGGTCGGCGTGCTCCAGCCGGTCGAGGCGGAAGCGCACCGCCTGCCGGAGGGTCGGGGTGTCGGCGGCGGCGCTCTCGAGGTCGCGGAGCACCAGTTCCCGCTCCTTATCGCTGTTCCGGCTGGTAAAGGTGCGGCCGGCGAGGTTGCGTGCGAGGCGGACGCGGGTGGAGAGCACCATGTGGCTGGCGGGCCCGCTCGCGTCGAGCCAGCCCACGCCGCCATCGGGCACCAGGGAGAGGTCGATCATTCGACGCCCTCGAGACTGCGGAGGCGGTCGCGCAACTCGGCGGCGAGCTCGAAGTCCTCGGCCGCGACGGCGGCGCGCAGCAGGTCGCGCAGGGCGACCGCGGGATCCTCCGTCACGGCGAGATCGCCGGGCAGCGCCTCCACGCCGGCACCGCCGGGGGCGAGGTAGCGCTCACCCACGTGCGTGGTGGAGCCATGGAGCCGGCGCAGGAGGTCACGCAACTCGGCGCCGAAGGTGGCGTAACACTCACCACAGCCGAGCCGGCCCGCTTCGCGGAAGTCCTGGAGGGTGGCGCCGCAGCCGGGACAGGCGGTGCGCGTACCGGTGCCGCGGGGCCCGGCGGACTTGCCCATGGCGGCGAGGAAGCTCCCGAGCGGGGTCTTGGGGAGGAGGGTGGCACTCTCCACCCCGCGCTCCGCGGCGCACCGCTCGCAGAGGTGCTGGGTGGTGACCTGCTCCTCAACGATCTGGGTGAGGTGGACCACCGCCTCGCGTTCCTTGCACTGGTCGCACTGCATCAGGAGGCCGCTCCCGCGCCGCTCGCCGGCACCAGGCGTCCCTCCTCGAGGGAGAGGATGCGATCGGCGCGCTGCGACAGCAGGAGATTGTGGGTCACGACCACCACCGCCGTTTCATACCGGCGCGCCAGCCCGGAGAAGAGATCGTGCAACCGCTCGGCGTTGTGCGCGTCGAGGTTGCCGGACGGCTCGTCGGCGAGCAGCAGGACCGGATCGTTCGCCAGCGCGCGCGCCACCGCCACCCGCTGCTGTTCACCGCCGGAGAGGCGGCCGGGCTCGTGGGACATCCGGCCGGCGAGCCCCACGGCGGCGAGCAGTTCCTCGGCCCGGGCCCGCGCCGCCGTCTCGGGCGCACCGGCGATGAGCTGGGGCAGCATGACGTTCTCGAGCGCCGTGAACTCCCGGAGGAGGTGATGGAACTGGAACACGAACCCGATCTTCCGGCTGCGGAGCGCCGCGAGAGCATCGCCGGCCAGAGCGTGGTACTCGCTGCCATCCAGTGACACCGTGCCACTGGTGGGCCGATCCAGCGCCCCGAGCAGGTGGAGGAGCGTGCTCTTCCCCGCCCCGCTCGCCCCCATGATCGCGACGAACTCGCCCCGGGAGACGCTCAGGTCGGCGCTGGTGAGCACATCGATGGGCTGGCCGTCGCCGCCCTCGTACACTTTGCGAATGCCGCGCGCGTCGAGGAGTGCCATCACTCGTGCCGAATGGCATCAACGGGCGTGAGCTGCGCCGCCGCCCGGGCCGGGAAGACAGTGGCGACCACGGCCAGCAGGAAGCTCGCGAAGATCACGACCAGGACATCGAGCGGCTGCACGTGCACCGGCAGGCGGTCGATGAAGTAGACCGACGGATCGATGCGGACGAGGCCCGACTGGTCCACGATGTACGCGATGACGAGGCCGAGTACCAGCCCGAGGAAGGTGCCGACGGCGCCGATGAGGGCGCCCTGCAGCAGGAAGATCCGGCCGATGGAGCGGCCGGTGACGCCCATGGCCTGGAGGATGCCGATCTCCCGGGTCTTGTCGGTGACGACCATGGTGAGCGTGCCGACGATGTTGAACGCCGCCACGATCATGATGAAGAAGATCACGAGTCCCATGGCGATCTTCTCGAGTTGCAGCGCACTGAAGAGCCCCTTGTTCTGGTCCTGCCAGTCGAGGGCGCGAAAGGGGAAGCCGAGACTTCCCTCGAGCCGCTTTCCCACCTCGGGGGCGAGGTCGGGACTGCGCAGCCGGATCTCGATACCCGACACCGCCTCGCCCAGGCCCGCGAACTGCTGCGCCGCCGGGCGTGACATGACGACGAACTGGTTGTCATACTGGAACATGCCGGTGTTGAATATCCCGGTCACCTCGTACTGCCAGAGCCGCGGCACGGCGATGCCGAGCGCGGCGTTCACCCTGGGTGGCTTGGGCGGAATCAGGGTCACGACATCGCCCACCTGAACCCCGAAGCGGTCGGCGAGCCGTTCCCCGAGGATTACGCCGCCATCCACCGAGGCGTTGGTCGTCTGGAAGCGGAGATCGCCACGGATGATCTTCTGCGGCAGCGTGGTGACCGCCATCGACCCGGTGTCGGCCTCGAACCCAAGGATGTTCACCGCCTCGGCATAGTCGCGCCCGGCGGTGAGGATGGACTGGGAGATGACCTCGGGTGCGGCGGCCACGACGTCGGGATCCCTGAGGATGATCGCGCGCGCCTTCTCCCAATTGTCGATGCGCAGTCCGGAGCCGTAGGTCAGTATGCGGAGATGCGGGTTGGCCACGAGGATCCGCTCGCGCAGGTCGTCGCGCAGGCCGTTCATGACGCCGAGCACGACGACGAGGGCCGCCACGCCGATGGTGACGCCGCCGGTGGCGATCAGGGTATTGAGCGAGAGAAAGCGCCCCTTCCGCCGCGACTGGAGATAGCGGCGGGCGATGGTCCACTCGAGGCGGGCAGGCGGGTAGGCGGGTGGGCGGGTGGTCAGGTCGCTCATGGCCCCTCACCCTCCGCCGGAGCAGGCCGCGCTACTTCCTCGGGGCGCATGGCGGGAAACAGGATCACGTCGCGGATGCTGGCCTGGTTGGTGAGCAGCATGACCAGCCGGTCGATGCCGAGTCCGACGCCGCCGGCGGGGGGCATGCCGTACTCGAGGGCGCGGACGTAGTCGGCGTCATAGACGTGGGCCTCGTCGTCGCCGGCAGCGCGCTGGGAGACCTGATCCTCGAAACGGGCGCGCTGGTCGTCGGGGTCGTTGAGTTCGCTGAAAGCGTTGGCGATCTCGCGGCCACCGATGAAGAGCTCGAACCGCTCGGCGAGCGTGGCGTCGGTGCGATGGGCCTTGGCGAGGGGCGAGAGCACGCGCGGGTAGTCCACCACGAAGGTGGGCTGCACCAGCGACGGCTCGAGGAAGGCCTTGAACATCTCGTCGAGCAGCTTGCCACCGGACCAGGTGGCCGCCTCGTCGGGGGAGACCCCATGCTGGTGGAGGGCCGCGCGCATCTCCGGCTGGGCGGCCTGCCGCACGTCGATGCCGGATGCGTCGCGAATGCCGTCAACGAAGTGCACCCGCCGCCACGGCCGGCTGAAGTCGTAGGCGACATCCTCGCCGACGAGGGTGGGGCCCCCGCTCACCTCATGCACCAGGCCGGAGACGAGCTCCTCCACCAGTTCCATCATGTCATGGTAGTCGGCGTAGGCCTGGTACCACTCCACCATGGTGAACTCGGGGTTGTGGGTCCGGTCCATCCCCTCGTTGCGGAAGTTGTGGCCGATCTCGTAGACGCGCTCCAGCCCGCCGACGAGGAGCCGCTTGAGGTAGAGCTCGTCGGCGATGCGGAGGAAGAGCTGCTGGTCGAGCGCATTGTGATGGGTGACGAAGGGCCGGGCGGCCGCACCGCCGTAGATCGACTGCAGGATCGGGGTCTCGACCTCGAGGTAGCCGCGCGAATCGAGGAAGCGGCGGATGTGGCTGATGATCCGCGCGCGGATGCGGAAGATCTCGCGCACCTCGGGATGCACAGCGAGATCGGCGTAGCGCTGGCGGAAGCGCACTTCGGGGTCCTCGAGCCCGCCGTACACCCTGGTACCCCCTTCCGTCTGCTGCACCTTGCCGCGCGGCAGGGGCCGCAGGCTCTTGGCGAGCAGCGTCAGCGACTCGACGCGGAGGGTGGTTTCGCCGGTACGGGTGCGGAAGAGGCGGCCGGTGGCGCCCACGTGATCGTCGAGATCGAGGAGGCGCACGAGGTCGAACGCGGCGCCGAGGGCGTCCTGCCGGAAGTAGAGCTGCAACCGCCCGGATTCGTCCTCCGCGTGGGCGAAGGCGGTCTTGCCCTGGGAGCGTAACCCCACCAGCCGGCCGGCGACCGAGGCGGCGGGGCCGTCATCGCCCATGGCCGGATCGTAGGCGGCAACCGCCTGGGCGGTGGTGTGGGTGCGCGCAAAGCGATAGGCGTACGGGGCCACGCCCATGGCCTCGAGGGCCGCGCGCTTCTCGCGCCGGGCGGCCTCGACGTAGGTCGGCTCAGCGCCGGTCACGCCGCCTTGCTCCCGAAGCGCTTGAGGTACGCCTGGATGAACTGGTCGAGGTCGCCGTCCATGACGCGATGGACGTCACCGAGCTTCAGCTCGGTGCGGTGATCGTTCACCATGGTGTAGGGCTGGAAGACGTAGGAACGAATCTGGTTGCCCCACGAGTTGTCGGTCTTGGTGGCCTCGAGCTTGGCCTTCTCGGCTTCCTGCTCGTCGAGCTTCTTCTGGTAGAGCGCGGCGCGGAGCATCTTCATCGCCATCGCCTTGTTCTTCCCCTGGCTCCGCTCCTGCTGGCAGGCCACGACAATGCCGGTGGGCTCGTGGGTGAGCCGCACCGCGGACGAGGTCTTGTTGACGTGCTGGCCGCCAGCGCCCGACGCCCGGTACACGTCCATCCTGATGTCCTCGTCGCGCAAGTCGATCTCGATGGTGTCGTCGATGTCGGGATAGACAAAGACGGAGGCAAAGGATGTGTGCCGTCGCGACTGGGAATCGAAGGGCGAGATGCGCACCAGGCGATGCACTCCCTTCTCCGCCTTGAGGTATCCGTAGGCGTACTGGCCCTTGATCTCGAGCGAGACGGACTTGATGCCGGCTTCCTCGCCCGGGAGCAGATCCAGCAGCGTCACGGTGAAGCCGTGGCGCTCGGCCCAGCGGTGATACATGCGCATCAGCATCTCGGCCCAGTCCTGGGATTCGGTGCCGCCAGCGCCGGGATGGATGGTCAGGATGGCGTCGCGGCCATCGTCTGGTCCCTGCAGCATGGCCTGGAGCTCGATGGCGCGCACGCCTTCATCGAGGCGGGCGACCTCGCCCTCCAGCTCCACCTGCATGCCTTCATCCGGCTCGGCCTGCAGAAGGTCAGACAGCCCGCGTGCCTCGGTGGCGCGCGAGTTCAGGTCATCAAATGGACCGACCCAGTTCTTGAGCTGCTTCACCTCCTGCACCACGGTCCGGGCCCGCTCCTGGTTAGACCAGAAACCGGCGTCGCCCTGCTGGGATTCCAGCGTGCTCAGGCGTTCCCGCTTGTTGTCCAGGTCAAAGGAAACCTCGGAGTTCGTGGAGACGGAGCTCCAGGTTGGACAGGCGGTCGGTCAGGTCGGACATGCAAGGCCTAAGTAAGAGTCAGGGGGGAACTTAAACAGCGTGAGGAGGAACGGAAACCGCGTGGGGGAAACGGAACAGCGTGAGGGGCACTGCGACGGCGTGAGGAGTCAGGAGGAACAGCAAAGGGGGCTCGTCCTGGCACGGCGCGCGCGCTCACTCGTCACTCCTTACGCTGTTCCTAGAAGATCGGGCTCCCGTCTCCGAGGATCTCGTTCAGCGCTTCCCGGAAGTACGGGGTGGAGTCGGCGAGTTCGCGGCCCACCTGCTCGACGTACTCCTCCCAGCTCTTGGTGATCTCTTCCTTGAACGAGTCCTTGATGGTACCGGCCTTGAGCGCGTCACGGCGCTTGGCGGGGTGATAGACCACCATGTCGGAGACGAGGGCTCGGGCGAGCCGGCGCGCCTTGAGGCTGGGATCCTGGGAGAGGAAGGGATTCGTCGTGCGGCCGCCGGCGGCGGGGCGTGGTGGCACCACCGGATGCGGCATCGGCGTGGTGCCGGACCGGGACAGGGGCGGACGGGCGCCGGGAATGGCCGGCGGAATGAGTGATGACGACTGCATGGGCCGCGGCGTGGCCGGCGTCGCCACGGGCGGTGGCGCTGGGGTGTGACGCACCTGCGGCGCCACCGGTTCAACCCTGGGCGCGGGCGGTGGTGGGGGCGGCGGGGGCGGTGCCATCCGCACAGGTGGCGCAGCTTCCACTGGTGCGCCCGCGACCGGCGTGGTGGAGACGGGGAAGACGGCGGCGCAGACGGAGCAGCGCGCGCGAACCCCGCCCGCCGGTACCTTGGCAGGATCGACGCGGTAGGTAGTGGAACAACTCGGGCACTGGACGTTCATGCGCCCTCCTCTGCCGCCGTCCCCCGACGGCGATCAACGACGAAAACTGAACCGGGCAAGGTCTTCGCGTAGCTCTTCATCTCGGTGGCGAGCTCGCTCACCTGCGCGGGATGGGTGAACTTCCGGTTCCGGTTGGTGACGATGCCGATGGACAGCGTCATGAGCGGAACCCGGTGCAGCTGCCCGCGACGATCCTTGCCGAAGAAATACCCGGCCCGCCGGTCCTGGTCACTGTACTGCAGCGGGATCAGGGTGTCGAAGACAGACAGGATCTCGGTGCACACCAGGCTGATGTCGGTGGACGGCACAATGAATATGAAGTCGTCACCACCAATGTGCCCCACGAAGCCGCGGGCGCCAAGCAGGCCCTTCACCACGTCGTGCAGCAGCCGGGACAGCAGGTAGATGACCCGGTCGCCATCATAATAACTGTAGCGGTCGTTGTATTCCTTGAAGTGGTCGAGGTCGGCGTAGCAGACCGCGAACTCCTCGTTCGTTTCCAGCCGCCGGCGCACGTCGCGCTCGATTTCGGTGGTGCCGGGGAGCCGGGTGGAGGGGTGGACCGATACGTCGCGCTCAGTACGGGTGCGCATCGCCTCGATGCGGGCGCGCTGCTCCTCGGAGGAGAAGAAGCTGGTGAGCACCTCGTCGGACCCCGCAGAAAACCACTCCCGGACCACATCGCTGCGATGCTCGCCGGCCAAGGCGACCACGGGCACAATGGCGGTGAAGGCATCGCCCTTGAGCCGGCGCACCAGCCCCAAGCCCTGCTCGACGGCCCGTTCCGCGTCCAGGAAGAGCACGCAGGGGTGGCCCCGGAGCACGATCGACTCGATCTCCTCGGCCACGGCGAGCGACACCAAGGGGTAGGAGTGCTCCTGAGCCCACTGGCGCACGAGTGCCGGCACAGGCGCGCCGTCGGGTGCGTAGAAGAGAATTGTGGGTCTGGTTCGCACCCTACTGGCCTCGTAAACTAATAATTGATAGTAACTTACGTAGGTCAGGAGGGAGAGTCAAACCGCCCGCCCCCGCCGCCTCCCGCTGGGTCACTCCCTAAATGAAGAACGCCGCAACCGCGATCATGGCATACACTGCAAGGAGCTGCACGCCCTCGAACCAATGTGACTCGCCGTCGAGTGTGACGGTTGACGACGCCAAGGTAGCGAGGAACAGAATCGCCACCTCGAACGGACTGAACACCAGGTTCAGCTGCTGGCCCAGGAACAGGCCGATAAACACGAGCAAAGGAGCGACAAGCAGTGCAATCTGTGTGCTCGAACCAAGCGCAATCTGGAGCGAGAGATCGATCTGACCCTTCCGCGCCACCATGATGGCGGTGGCATGCTCGGCCGCGTTACCGATGAGGGGGATGATGATCAGGCCCAGAAAGACCTGGGAGAGCCCGAGGTCGGCTGTGACCGCCTCGGTGGCGTGCACGAGGATCTCGGACTCGACGGCAATGCCAACCGTCGCGAGTGCCAGCACCGCGAGGGCGCGGGCCAGTCCCCAGCGCTCGCCGGACACGGGATGCGGCTCGCCACCGATGAGTCGCCGGTGAGTCTTGAGTGTGAAAAGCAGCGATGCGCCATAGGTGATGAGCAGCACGATGGCCACGCCCTCGGCCAGATGCAGTCCAGCCATGCGGGCGCCGGGCTCGGGATGCGAATAGGTGAACAGCGCCGGCAGCACGAGGCTCACGATGGCCAGGACGAGCATGCCGGCGCTCATGCCGGCGTTCGTGCGATTGAACTTGAGCTCGGACTGCTTGACCCCGCCCGCCACGATCGACAGACCCATGATGAGCAGCAGGTTGCCGAGAATGCTGCCGATGATGGACGCCTTCACCAGGTCCACGAGGCCGGCCTGCAGCGCGACGATGGCGATGATCAATTCGGCCGCATTGCCGAAGGTGGCGTTGAGGAGGCCACCCAGGGTGGGGCCGGAGCGCGCGGCGATCTGCTCGGTCGCCTCGCCCATGAACCCGGCGAGGGGGAGCACGCCGAGGCAGGCAGTGACGAACACGAGGAGGGGCGCCGCGTGCATGGCGTTGAGCACGATGCTCGCCGGCACCGCCAGCAGGAGCAGCATCCTGAACCAGGAGACGCGCGGCCTGGGCCTGGGTGCCAGCTTGCCCACCGAGGGCGCGCGGCGTTCCTGAGGCTCCTGAGGCTCCGGGCGGGCGGGGCGCGCCGGGCGTTCCTGCCGAGCCGAGCGCTCCTGTTTCTCGCGGGCCGGCTTCTCCTCGCGTGGCGCACGCTCGGGGCGCGGCGGCTTCTGCGGACGCGGCTCACGGGGTGGCGGCGGCTGTGGGGCCACTGGCACACTCATCCCGGCGCGCATCGCCACTTCGGCGATCACCACATCGGCGGAGATCCCCTTCTCGCCGAGGAACCGGGTGAGGGCACCGCGGCGGTCGGTGAGTGCCGCGAGCAACACCTTCGCCTCGAGCGGTCCCTCGCCCTCGGTGCCGGCTTCGAGCAGGCGCCGGGCATGCGACGACAACGGCACGCCTTCCGCCTGGGGCGCGTCGCTCCGCACGCGCACGCGCTTCTGCCCGGTCTCGAGCACGGTGGCAAGTGCGGCGCGGTCGATACCAGCGGCATCGAGTGACGACTGGGCGAGGTCGCTGGAGCGCAACAGGCCGAGGAGGAGGTGCTCGGAGCCGATGAACTCGTGGCCGAGCCGCTCGGCTTCCGCGCGCGCATCACCCAGGACGCGTTCCGCGCCCTCGCTCAGGGGTTGTTCAGGCATTGGATGACAGGCTGAGGCGGTCGTGGGTCGTGAGTCGTGAGTCCTGAGTGTTCACCTGGCAGGTGGGTACAGCGATTCGTCGAGCGGTATCGCTTCCTCGATGAGCATGATCGGAATGCCGTCTTCGACCCGGTACACGAGCTTCGACTGGCGGCAGACGAGGACCTCGGGCGGGCCCTCGTGATACTCGAGGGGCGCCTTGCTCTTCGGGCAGACCAGGATGTCCAGCAGCTCTTTGGGCAGACTCATTTCTTCCGTTCCGTTGGAGGGAAACCAAAGCGCTGGAGTTGTGCCTCGTTCTTGCGCCAGCGCGGCGCCACTTTCACCCGACATTCCAGGTAGACCTTCTGGCCCAACAATGCCTCGAGCCGGCCGCGCGCGTGACTGCCGATCTGCTTGATCATGGACCCGCTGCGTCCGATGATCATGCCTTTCTGGGACTCGCGCTCGGCGAACAGAGATGCCCGAATGTACACCGGCTCCTCGTCCTCGCGGAACTCCTCCACCTCGGCTGTAAAGGAATACGGCAGCTCGTCGCCGAGGAGCTCAAAAGCGGCCTCACGGAGGTACTCAACCACGAAGAAGCGGACGGGCTGGGTGCCGACGTCCTCGGGGTCGAACTCGAACGGCGCTTCCGGGAGGAGGCTGCCGACGCGAGCGAGGAGGTGCTCGATGCCGTCACCTGATTCGGTGGAGATCGCCAGCGCTTCGCGAGCGAGGTCACGGCGACGATCGGCGTGGACCAGGTCCACCTTGGTGTAGACGACGAGCACCGGTGCGCGGAACTTCGCGTCGGGACCGACCAGTTCGCGGAAGGGGGGCGCGGGGGCGTCGGCGGCCGGGTGCAGGTGGAGGATCACGTCCATGCGGGGCAGTGCCGCGAGGGCGAGCTCGCGCATGCGCTCCTGCATGAGGTAGCTGGGGTCGAGGAGTCCGGGGAGGTCGTGCCAGATGTACTGG
>Ga0315297_10002397_pt1 | contig 11829 bp, 13 predicted proteins | sample YL17G15_0_MG_FD_203628 | JGI IMG/M metagenome (GOLD analysis project Ga0315297, IMG submission 203628) | Sediment microbial communities from Yellowstone Lake, YNP, Wyoming, USA - YL17G15_0 | ecosystem: Environmental > Aquatic > Freshwater > Lake > Sediment | place: USA: Wyoming | collected... | reverse complement strand
CATCAACTACGGCATAGCGGGCGGCCTTATGGGTTGCCTTGCCGAGAATGCCGTCGTAAATTACGGCAAGACGGGCCGTGAGATGGGCGATCATGCCACAGGCATGGTTATCAATTGCGGCAGGGCGGGCGAACATGTGGGCTATCATGCCAAAGGCGTGATTGTCAATTACGGCAGGGCGACCAGTTTGATGGGCGCTCATGCCGAAGGTGCGGTAATTAATTGCGGTGAATCGGGCAGAGCGATGGGAAATTTTGCCAAAGGCGTGATCCTCGCCCTCAATGACCCGGGAGAATTCGGCAACATTCTGGAAGCAAAGCTAGTTTTGAAAGAGAAAAAATGCAGGAAAATTCCGGAGCTTGTCGGATATTTTGACAGCCTCAAGGCCCTTCTCGAGGAAGGCAAGAAGGACTATCATGCATTGTCCAAGCTGCCGAACGAGCGGAGAATCAGGGACGACGTCGAGTCCATACTGAAAGCACGGGGGTATTTGAAATGAGTTCTGAATCGTTGTACAAAAAGGCCGAGCGGGCCGACGACATTGCGGACCTTGACCTCAAGGACGCGAGCCAAGACGAGATAATCGAGGCGACCTATCGCGTCTGGTTCGAAGCCACAAAAGAACACAGGGAAAATCCTATTGGTATAATAGACGAGCTCGAACCGCTCTACAAGGAGGCCTGCAGAATAATCTCACCGTTCAAGGACCGCATATGCGGCGAATTTAGGACAGGCCAAGTGGACTGGAAAACCGAAGGCTATGCCAACCTTCTGGTAGGGACGTACCTCGCTGCACTCCTAAACGAGACAAAGCTGGAATGTCTGATAATTGAGAAAAGAAACGACTGTTTCATCATTCCTATTGGCGAATTCAAGAAACCGAACTTGATTGACTACATTGACGAAATGAACAGGCAAATAATATTTTACGAAAAAAAGATGGTATGAGATGACGACACAGCTTTACCGCAAGGCGGACCGGGCGGACGAAGTGGCCGACTTGAATCTGAAAGACGCGGACCCCGCCGCAATAATCGCGGCTACCTACGATGCCTGGGATGGCATGCTCGATGATTATCTTAGCCGCCCGGAAAAACTGGAAGACAATAACGTGATACTTGAGAACAAGGAGGATTGGTTCTACGATAAGGCCCGTGGCCTTTTGACGCCCTACAGGGAGAAGCTGCGCGGCGTGCTGACGGAAAACGAGTTGAGGCATGTGGCCGACAGGCGGAGATGCCTGGCCGGCCTCTACATTTCAGCCCTCCTCAACGAGACCGACATCAGCATGCTGTCGCTCGGCCCTTCGCCGGCCATCTACAACCTGCTTGGCTGGCGCCTCAAGCCCGGAAAGACGTTGGAAATAAGAGGCGTCTGCAAGGCGGGTTACGTGGCCCCTCGTGCGGAAGGCGGCGTGGTGATTCTCAGGAAGCGGAGCAGCGCTACGGAAGTCGGCCATATGGCAGAAGGCGGCACCTTCCTTTTATACAATAAATTGCCTCCCAATGCGTTCGCAGAGGGCGGGTTGTTCGTTTTGGCGGACCGCGGCATAGTGCTGTGCGATGAAGACACAGCAAGGAGAAGGGACGTGATATACGGCATAGAATCCGAACTCCACGCCCTGGACGGCATGGATGTCAAACTCCGCAGCCTTTATGACAAGATATTGGCGGCAGGCGAAGCGCCCGACATACCGCGAGTAGAGAAGCTCGCCCGAAAGATAAGAAAAAACCTGATGAAGAGGAAGATAGCATGAGCACTGAACAATTGTACAAGAGGGCCGAGCGGGCCGACGACCTTAGCGATTTGGACCTCAAGGACGCGGACATGTATCAGATCGCACAGGCCATTTACGATTCCTGGTTCCCGGGCACGAACGTGGAACCAAGCGATTTGTCATACTATGATTCACACCGAAAGAGGGCTATCCGCATGCTTGCGCCGTTCAGGGAAAAAATAAAGGGTTGTTTCGATGCCGCCAAAATGACTTTCAAGCCTGCCGATGTGGAATGGATGGGCCATGCAAACGTGGGCATGTATCTTTCAGCGCTCCTTGAGAGCACTGCAGTAGACAGTATGCTGATTAATAATCACACGCCTTCCATAGACATTGACGACCTGGGCGGCAAAACCGTGGAAATATTGCCCGGGAGCAGCGTTGGCACCGTGGCTTTCAATAATGGGACAGTCATCAATCGCGGTCATGTATTTGATGTCATGGTGCGCGGCCCAGCCACCTTCATCAACTACGGCTATGGGCGGTTACTAAACGCATACGAGCGCAGCGGCTTGATCGTAAATTTTGGGGAGGCGGACAGCCTCGGCTACGAATGCGATGAAGGGGTTTTCCTCAATTTCGGGGAGCTGGGCAATCGGGCCGATGAAGAGACAAGCATGGGTTACTGTTGCACGGGCGGCGTTTATGTTGCCAAGACCAAGCCTAAGGGCGGATGCATGGTAAGGGCGGGCGGCACGCATTACATCAATCCTGAACAGCTCGCAAAGCGGCTGGAGCTTTCTGCGCTCATGGACAGGATTGAGGAGGCCGGAAAGACTTGTGATGTCCAGAAAATCAGGGAATACGGCCGCAAGGTAGACGAGAACGTGCGCAAGAAATATGTGAAGAGGAAGGTCGCATGAGCACCGAACATTTGTACAAGAGGGCCGAGCGGGCGGACGAAGTCGCCGACCCTGATATGAAGGACGCGGACCCCAAGGAAATATTGGCTGCTACATACGACGCCTGGCTCGGCATCTTTGATCAGTACAAGGACCAAGATATCCGGTACACCATAGATATGCTCTATCGGCAGGCCTGCCGTTTGGTCAGGCCGTTCAAGGAAAAAATGGCAGGAACAATAACGGAAAAGGAACTTGGCCCGATAGCCGATGACCCACATTACAAGGAATGCGAAGATAATCAACGAAACAAATCTGGACAAGCTGTCTATAGGAAATATTGCTACGCCGGCCTTTACCTTTCCGCGCTGCTCAACGAAACGGACCTGGACAGGCTGTCCATTGGCAGTTTTCCGGCCAAGCTGGAGGAAGTCGGCTACTGCCTGCAGCCGGGCAAGACCGTTGAAGTCAGGGAGGATGCGATTGTGGGAAATGTCGGCGACGCTGCCCAAGGCGGTATCGGCATTGTTCGTGGCACATGTGAAGGGAATGTAGGCTGGGATGCTTCCGGCGGCATATTCCCTGTTTTCGGCGCAGTCGAAGGATGCGTAGGTTATCGCGCCACAGGCGGCATGTTTCCCATCTTCGGAAAAGTTAAACATAGCATAGGCAATTGCGTTACAGGCGGCATCTTTACCGTTTATGGCACAGCTGAAGGGAACATAGGTTATGATGCCGCGGGCGGCATTTTCATAGCTAAACAGTATTTTACAGTGTCGATGAACGGAACCTACAGAGTGGACACCGAAGGATTGGAAAAGGACGCCGAACTGGGCAGGCTCTTGGACGAGCTTGAGGTTGCGTGCAGGGCCGAGAAGTTTGGCGAGGTTGAAACCGTTGCACGGCAGATAGACGGCCACGTGCGCAAGAACTACAAGCGCTTCAAAGAGAGGCGGTTCTGATGAAAGCCGCCCTTTACGATCTTTCCCCGCAAGTCGCCTGAGTTCGTTTATCGCCGTATCCGCAAGGTCGCGCATTTATTCTTTTCTCCCCAAATCTATGCATGGATTGTTCTGTCGTGACGGTCTCAGGCCTACCGCTCTCGGGCAAGACGACCATAGCTAGGAAGCTGTGCGAGCGGCTTGAGCTGGAATATTTCTCGCCCGGCGGGCTCCGCAATGAGCTGGTCGCAAATAAGGGCGTGGCCATAAGGGACTACGAACACGCGTCCATGGACGGGGAAAACGGGCTCGTGGACAGCCGCCAGGTCTATCTCATGAAAAGGGGCGGCGTGGTGGTGGACGGGATTTACGCGGCCGCGCTCTGCTACGTTCATAACATAGACGGTTTCCACATCTTCCTGCAGGCCCCGCCCGAGGTCCGCGCAATGCGGGGGAGTATCACCAGCGAGGGCGTCCTTGAGCTGGAGGAGCGCGAGGCGAGGATGGGGAAGAAAAGTTACGGCCAGGACTACCGCAACCCGCATTTCTACGACATGATAATCGACACCGGGAAGATGGCCCCGTCCAAGGTCCTCAAGGCCGTCCGCGCGCACCGCCACGTGCGGTACAAGTTACCCCTTGTGCCGGAAATGGAAGCGTAAATTTTGCAAAAAGAAAGTTTGGCAACTTCATACGACTTAGGAATATGATAATTTTAGAAATATGGCTAAGTTGTATGAAGTTGGTGCCCCCAGTGGGCCACCCCGTTCAATCAGAGAAACTCTGAAGTGATTTTTTTACCGCTTTTAGAATAATTATCGGTACTGAAATATAAAGCTATCGCAGAAAAATCGACAAAAAATAAAAAAAAGAAAGAATTTCCAATCTTACTCTATGCACATGCCTTCAGGAAGGCTTGCCATATTTTCCTCCGTTTTGCCTTCATCTTCAGGCTTTTGTGCAGCCTGTTCGGCTTCCTCTTTGGCTTTCTGTTCCGCCTCTTCCCTCTTTTTCTTTATCCAGAGAGGGTACGGAATCCAACTCTTATGTCCTGTGTCCATTATTTCACCTCCATTTGGAATGAAGCGTCCGGCTCCATCTCGAGGACCTTCCTAAGAACGTCGTTCCACGCCCTCAGCCAGGAGGGCAGGTGCGCGGCCAGCTCACTGTCCGCTACAATGTCCCTGACGAAGACGGTTTGCTTCATGCCCGACCAGTCAATCGAGCGTCCTTAAGAAGCGGGTCAGCCATTTGCGCCCCTTTAAGTGAACGCTCAGAAGACTGGCGTTCCATGAAGATACGAATATGGGAAATATTGACGCTGGCCATACCGATTTTGCTACTTGCACATATCGCCTATGCGGCCAGCGAACCGTCTTGGTCGAACAACCAAAGCTCAACACCGACCATGTATGACCCCTCAATCAATTCCGTCTTTAACATAATGTGGACGTCAACGAATACCGCAAACATAAACGACTTCATCAGCACATCGGGTTGGGGTAGCGGCAGCGGAAATAATCACGACAATGACCTTGCGACGTATGCCGCCGTCGAAAATGGCGGGGAAAACTGCTATTATACGGGCGGAAAGAGCCCAGGTTGGGTAAAATGCGCAAAGACCGTTTGGGATAATACGGGAAATAACACAGGAACAAGAAATTTGACGGTCAGTTTCAATGTAAGCATACTTAACGAGCCCGGCCATTGGAGCATAAAATGCGAAACGGGGCCGAACACAACAGCCAACATAGACAGCGGTACTGTCAATTTGGCCGCAACAAACAGGACTTACAACATTTCTGTGATTGCCCCCAGCTGTCTGGCGGGAAGGAATAACCTTACAATTTTTTACAACGGAGCATCCAGTATGATGGGTGATTCCACAGACCTCGGCATCATTGAGGAATGGATAGACCCGCCGCACCCCACTAATACGGTCTTCATAGATGGGAACTGGAGCGGGGAAGCGAGGAATTACACGATGAATTCTTCTTACAGTAATGCTTTTTGTTATCAGGAAACCGCGAACGTTTCGACAGCTTGTGGGGGGCTTAATACTGGAAATTATGTTCGGACACTAAATGGAAACGGCGGCATGTATGACGGTGACTGGAACACAATCGAATCATGGACAGGTCTCGGTGTCAACTACACGGGTTGGTATTGGGTAAATTACACAAAACCTGATTTTGCTGAACAATCCAGCATGATACAATATAGAGTTCAAACTGATAATTCCGGGAACATACCAATCCAAAATAAAACCATACCTAGCGATTGCTGGTCCCAATCCTTATTACAATTTAGACTTGAACAATTTAATGGAGAATGGGGGAATCGTTGGTCAGAATTAACATGTTATAATGGGACATCGTGGGTAAATATTTCTGCACGTTCGCCGAATGGCGGTGGTGCCTTTTATGAAGAAGCGATGTGGTGGAACATAAGTTCTGAATCTGAATTTACCTATTCCGACGTTCTCCCCGCAGGAACGTTCTACTGGAAGTCCTACGCGCATGACGGCAACGGCACATGGGCGGCTTCTGATACATGGACGGTAACCATACCGAAAGCCGATAACGACCTGAAAATCATGGTAAATGGGACCGAGGGAAACGCCACAATTGCCTATGGCGAAGCGGCAGAAGTGAGCGCCGAAGGCGTAGACGTTAAGCTCTATAGGGACGACGTGGAGGTTTCCAATCCTGACATCCTGCTCGGACCAGGCGCGTATGTCTATACTGCCAATTCTACGGGCAACCAGAACTACACGGAAAATACGACCAGCATTACGGTCAACATAATGGAGCCTCCACATGACGAGCCTTCTCCCCAGCCCTCAGGCGGGGGTGGCGGCGGAACAGGCGGCGCGATAATGCAACCAGGGTTTACACCCATAGCCAACGATACTGGAGATGCACCTATCGCCGCCCCCGTAAACGCCACGAACATAACGAAGGTCAACGTCACGCAGAACATAACGAACAACAAGCCGAAGGAACCCGAATTCGACGGCGGACCCATAGGCATAGCCGCCTCAGCCTTGCTGATGGCAACTGCGGCACTCCCCGACTTCAAAATCAGGAGGCTTCTGAAGCGAAGCAAGAAGCCGAAGAAAGAGCAGTTGCAGGAGCCAAAGGAAGAGCCGAAGGCGATAGACCTTGCCGCGATAATAGCGGAGACGCGCAGGACGTACATGCTCTTCCCGACGGGGAAGGCCGAGAGGATCGCGGTGGAGATGAACATAGCAAGGCGCATACAGGCCGAACAGGGCAACTTCTACTCCGCGCAGGTAATCGGCGTGCTGATGACCGCTTATCCGAACGATGCCCCCAAGATGGAAATGGAGATAGCCGGAGAAATGTGGGAGTGGATGAACAACGGCGGGGCCGTGCCCGACAAGAGAATCGGCGGGATACCATTCTACAAGCTCGCCGAGTAGGCAATTGAGTTAGAATCGGTTTCCGCAGGAGTTAGACCATATTTCTAACTCCTCTTGATTTTCGGACCATTGAAAGGCGGTCTTCTCGGTTATGAAATTTGAAAACAAGCCGTTTTATCGCCCGTCGAGTTAGAATATGACTCAAGCAAGGCTTCTGCGCCAAGAGGACGCAGTAGCAGGTGTAAAAGGAGTTAGTTCCAAAAGACTTATTAGGAAGGGCGCCAACGGCGCCTGACGTGTCGTATCTCATTTAATTTTTCGAGCGTAGATTCTATGACTTTCTAGATATTGTTTGTTATGGCTAATTCCAGACCATATCGCCACACCTATAGGTATCAGTAGTGTTACCCGCAAAAAAATAATGTCTACTAAAAACGTTATTGCAGCTAATTTCCATAAATTATGGTGGGCGTAATAAAACGGTCCAAGTAGGAAAGCCCACCAATTGAACCCGCCTGCTGGGTATTTCTCTATAAGAGCATTTACATTTACTTTAGGGTTATCCGACGAATCATTTTCTTCGTCCTCATCGTCCTCGTTTTCTTCATCTTCCACGTTTTGACGAATTAGGGTAGGTTTTGCGTCGTTTTTTTCATCCTTTTCTTCGTCAGTTGATTTATCATTCAATTGCTTCTCTTCTTCGTCGTTTGCATCTATGTACGCTCTGGCCAAGTCAACACCTTTAATGAACAATTATAGGCTTTTTACATGCGGGGCATGTTACATGGACACCAGCTTTAAGGTCATCCCCCTTGTCTAATTCTAATGTAAATGAGCGGCCGCATTTTGGACATCGTTTTTGATGCTTGTTTATAGTGACCTTTGGCAGCGGAGTTTCTTTGATTTTCTTAATTTTGTCATCAATAGCATTATAGAGTTCGTCTATGCCGCTCTCCTCATTTTCCATCTCTTTATCCGGCGTGCCCTTTTCGGAGGTGTCAACTCTTAATTCCTTCCAAGAAACCCGTCTACCTTCTATTGCATCCTTTAGGCTTTTTTCGCGCTTTGTTAGCTTGCTTTCCCCCGTTTTGACCTCAAGGAAAACCACCCTTTTAACCTTGTCTTCATGCAGTCCGTCAAAAACTATGTAATCTATGGGCTGACCTAAAAAATGCATGTCCGAAGGGGCGTATGGAATCTTTGAAAGGAATGGCACGAATTTTTCTATAAACTTACCTACAAGGCTCCTTCTGGAGCTTGAAACTGATTTTTCCCTTATCGTCTTTTCAGAAGTCTTGAACAGCATTTTGAGTTCTTCTATGTCCTTGATGTATTTGACCTGCCACTCTTTCAGCAACTTTTCTATACTCGTCTTGTTTTCCTCCCTAATTTTCTCGGTTTCACTATTTGCCTTTTCCAACTTAATTTCATAATCTTTTTGCGTTTCCGCAAGTTCTCTTTTCCATTTTTCATTTATGGCTTGAGATTTGTCCCCCCATTTTTGCTTCGATATGGCGTAATTCGCTAAAATAAAGCCGATTACAAGGCCTAAAATTAGCAGAATAATTTCAATTATCATGTTGCTCATTGATACTTTGTGAGTTAGCCTTAAAAACGCCTATAGTCCCCATACCCGCCTCCCCTTCTTATGCCCGCTCGGAAGACCGTGTTCTCGGTGAGAAGTTGAACATGAACAAAGTGCTTGACAAGACAAAGGCGGGCCTGATAGGAATAGCGATGCTGGCTCAGCTGGCGGTCCCCGCTCTGGCGGCAGACGCGCCTCCGCCCATCATAGGCGAAGTGGTGGGGCGGATAGTGACCATAATCCAGTACCTCGGCGGGCTGTTCGCAATGGTGACGCTGGCTTACGCGGGCATACTGTGGATGCAGGCCGGACACGACCCCATGAACAAGGACAAGGCGAAAGGCATGGTCGAGAAGGCCATCATAGGGACGGTCCTGCTGATAATCGGTCCAGCCCTCGCAACGTGGATGTTCCAGGGGTTCCTGCCTTCGTGAACCCCGTCCACACCCTTTCGGTGGTCTCATGGTGCTGATAGATGAAATAGTTGGAAGGATACTGAGCGCGATACCGCAGCTCTTAGTGGACGGCATAGCCATGCTTGTCTCCTTCGTCTTCAACGGCGTAGCGCCCACGCTCGAAAACCAAGCGAACGTGCTCCTGACCTATCCTGCGCCAGTCTCCATGCTCTACCCCATGTGGATTTTCGTCGTCCAGATAATAGCCATGCTCAGCGTCGTTGGTTTTGGTCTGGTAGGGCTCTACCTGCTGATTTCGGGAAGCGGCCCTGCGGACAGGGAGAAAGCCAAGGACATGATAGAGGACATCATTTTCATGGCGTTTTTGGTTTCCATATCATACTTTCTTTACCTGCTCCTGATAGAACTTTCGTCCGCGATAGCGACCTCGTTCTGGTCTTTTGCTGGGACTACGATGACATACAGGCCCTCGGGCTCGGCGGAAATGGTGTTCTTCGGACTGCTCTATTTGATAGGTGCATTCCTGCTGAACGCCACGCTGGCGTTCAGGTCAATATTGCTTATGGCGGGCGTTGCGTTCTTCCCCATAGGGCTGGCGCTCATGCGCTTCCCCTTCACGAAAAACTGGGGGCATGTTATAGTGAACACGCTGTTCCTGCTCATCTTCCTGCCCATAGCGGACATAATCGTCATAGCGGTCTCAGCCAAAGCGGCGGTTGCCATGGGCGGCGCGGCGGGGGACTTCGTATGGATGGTCAGCTACTACCTTGTCGCCCTGATTAATTTCAACCTCATGTTTTCGACTTTCAAGAAGATAGGCGATGCCGTGGGCAGCAGCGTGGTCGCGCCCGTCTACAACATAGCGGTTGCGCCAGTGAAGATAATCGAGAAGGTCAAGGACAGGGTTACGTAGCGGATGCCCACTAAAAACTAACTTTTATTTTCTAAAACCAATTTAAGATTTTGTAAAATACCATATGTAAATGGATTCTTCAATTCACCTTTCTTTACCCATTCAAAATATTCCATTTCTGTTTTATTATCAGTTAGTTTTCTGTAAGTGTATCGGACAAAGTAATTTTTATCTAAATCAGACAAGATGAATATTTTGTTCTCTTCAAATTCTACGACTTTGTAAAAATTCCAATTAGAATCTTTTCCACGATTTTTATACTTTGTATTTATTTTCGGAGGATATTCTTCAGCGACTTCTTCTTGAATTGAAGGAATCCATAGGTGTGTATTTTTTGGATTTGTTGTAAATTCAAAAACCTCTTCAATCGGTTTATTTATGATAATTGTAATTTTATTTTCTCTCATAATCTTAGAATAACAGATAGTCAATATAAAGTTTTTGGGCAACGACTCTGGAGATTTTTAGGGGTTCTGCTGCCTTTGGGCCGGCAGGATTATAAATATGCCAGATTCGACCCCTCTTTATCTCCCCGCTCGAAAGACCGTTTCTCCGTGGCATACGAGATACCAGCCTCCCTCAAGTATGACGAGAAAGTAGCGTTCGGGCTCACTTTCAGGCAGCTCATGCTTTTCACGATCTTCGGCGTAGTCTCGGCTGTTATTCTGCTCAAGGTACCGATAGCCATGGAATACAAGGCAATCTCTATCCTAGGCTTCATGGGCTTCGCGGCTGCATCAGCTTTTCTGGACGTGGACAGGAAGCTTTACAGGCTGTTCGAGTATTATCGCGGCATAAGGCGCATAGGCTACCTTGACAAACGGGCGCTCAAGCTTTTCGAGGTAAAGACGGTCGAAGATGACGTAATAATCATGAATGACGGCAGGCGGCTGGCCATACTCAACTGCACGCCGCTCAACCTTTCCGTCAAGTCCGAGGAGGAAAGGGAAGCCATCGTAAAGAGCTTCAGGGAGTTCCTCTGCTCGCTCTCCTTTCCGGTCCAGATAAACATACGAACAGTCGATACGTTGCGCGACCTGCGGGACTATTTCGACGAATTCGAGAAGCGGATTGACAAAAGGAAGAACAAGGATGCCTACGTCATGTATCTGGAGCACAGGAAGTTCTTCGAGGACTACGTGAGGGAGAACTCCATCAAGAACAGGATGTTCTACCTTGTCGTGCCCTACCCGCCCGCAGAAGCCGAGAAGGCACTGAAAGAGCTCAACATAAGGGCAGAAGTATTGAGGGATAAGCTGGCCGCAACGGGCATACCCTCCAAGAGGCTGAACACGAACCAGTTAATTTCGCTCCTGTCGAGCTACTTCGAGGAGTTCGTAGAGGTCGACAACGACTATCTGTTTCCGGTGACGATACTGAAGGGGAAATAGAAAATTATTAGTTCCTATTAAAGCATTTCGTTGGCATCAATATTTTTTCTACATGATTTACAAATGGTTTCGTGATATGGTACTGCACTACTTTTAATAGGTAAATTGCATATGGCACAGGTTAAAATACCTCTACTTTTTTTATGGTACTTCCTTATCATCTTAACTCTCTTTTTCATTGTCCAGTGTGGAAGTTTTTCCTCTCCGCATTTTTTACAAAAATTAACACTTATTTTCGTTTCTTCATTTATAGGAATAGGTTTTTTACATATTACACAAAACCTTTGAGATTTATTTTCTATCTGCTTTGCTTTTAGGTGCAAAAAAAGTTTAACACCATTCCATAGCTGCAGAATCCATTCATTCATAAATCAAATATCGAAAAGCGTGAATTTAAACGTTCTTCCCAAAACAAAAGCTTAACTACAATTTTATTCTAAAATACAAATACATTCTATACTCAAATTATCATTGGCTGTAATGTCCGCTCTGTCTATGAAACAATAAGAATCTTTATTAGAATCATACATTGCTTTATGATACGGTATATCGGCATAACCGCCATAATCGACATTTCCG
>Ga0315297_10002395_pt1 | contig 11833 bp, 12 predicted proteins | sample YL17G15_0_MG_FD_203628 | JGI IMG/M metagenome (GOLD analysis project Ga0315297, IMG submission 203628) | Sediment microbial communities from Yellowstone Lake, YNP, Wyoming, USA - YL17G15_0 | ecosystem: Environmental > Aquatic > Freshwater > Lake > Sediment | place: USA: Wyoming | collected... | reverse complement strand
ATCATAGATGAAAAGATTGTCATCACAGGAAGCTTCAACCCAACAAAAAGCGCAGACACAAAAAATGACGAAAACGTGCTCATAATACACGACCAGAAAATAGCAAAACAATTCATGCAAGAATTTGGTCAAGTATGGAACTTCACAACAGAACTAGACACGCAACCACACAAAGCAGAAAATGTAGTTTTGTCAGAAATATATTACGACGCACCAGGCAGCGACACAGGAAAAGAATACATAAAACTATACAACCCAACAAACCAAACAATAAACCTCAACTATTGGAGACTAACAAACAACGAAAGCACAGAAATACTAAACGGAGAAATAAAACCAAAACAAGAAATAACAATAAAACCAAAATTCAGCATGAAAAACCAGAACGGACTAATAATACTAAAAAACAAAGCAATACAACAACAAGACTTTGCAGCATATGAAGGAATATGGAAAATAGAAGCAAAAGAAGGAGAAGCCATAAAAAGAAAAAGCCATGAAAAAACAAACAACCCAGAAGAATGGATAACAGCGAAAATTATATAAATCACCAACAGAAACCACCATAAAAATCTTTTAGGTGAGCAATGATGGCAAAAAAAGAAGTAGAATATGACGAAGAAGATGAAGAAAACATAGAAGAAGACGAAGACTTCGAAAAAGAAGCAGAACCTAAAATAGATAAAGACGTTGAAGAAGAAAAAGAAGAAGAAGAATTCGAAAATATCTTCGAAGAATAAACAAAAAAACCTAAAAACTTTTTTAATATGAAATATGACGTGTTTGGGATAGGAAACGCATTAATGGACTTCTTAATAGAGATACGCGAAGACGAATTTGTGGAACTAGACCTAAAAAAAGGACAATTCCACATGATAGACGAACACAAATCAAAACAGATACTAGAACAAGTAAAAAACAAACAAATAAAACTAGCACCAGGAGGAAGCTGCGCAAATACATTGCACGGAATCGCTTTACTTGGAGGAAACGTCGTGTTCTGCGGAAAAGTAGGAAAAGACAAGCACGGAGACATATACGAACAAAAAATAGTGCAACACAAAATAAAAAGCAACATAGCACGATGCAAAAAAAACATGACAGGACACGCAATAACATTCATAACACCAGAAGGAGAAAGAACCTTTGCTGTCCACCTAGGAGCAGCAGTGAATCTGCAAAAAGAAGAAATATTCTATGAAGACCTAAAAAACAGCAAGATATTACACATAGAAGGATACCAATTAGAAGACAAGAAACTGCGAGAAGTATCAATCCACGCAATGAAATACGCACAAGAAAATAATGTAAAAATATCAATAGACCTAGCAGACCCAGGAGTAGTGTCAAGAAACAAAGAAGACATAAGAAAAATGGTCGCAGAATACGCAGATATAGTATTCGCGAACGAAGAAGAAGCAAAAGCATTCACAGGAAAAAACAGAAAAGAAGCACTAGATGAAATCGCATCAATAACAGAAATCGCAATAGTCAAACTAGGCAAAGAAGGATCACTAATCAAAAAAGGAAACGAAACACACAAAATAGAAGGAATCAAGACAAAAGCAGTAGACACGACAGGAGCAGGAGACATGTACGCAGCAGGATTCCTGTACGGACTAACACACGACCACAACCTTAAAGTGTGCGGAAACATAGGAAGCCACTTCGCAGCAAAAGTAGTACAACAAATAGGAGCAAGACTAGATAAGATAGACAAAGAAGAAATAGAAAAAATAACTAATTCTTAAAAAAATTTAAGAAAGAAAAAGGAAAAAAAGAAACCAAGACACTAATAGAAATCTAACGTGTTGGGGGTTGTTAGACCAGCAATGCTTGGTTTCTCATATTTCCTCTTTTATTTGAGCAGTAACCACCATAGTCTGAGTAGTATCAACACTTTGCTGCTTCCTAAACTTGATAACAAAATCATTAAACTCCTCAATATCCTCAAACTTCAACTTCAACATAAGATCATAATCACCAGTGATGCCAAAAACCTCCTTAACATGCTCATTATTGAAAAAAGCATTAGGAATATCCTCCTTGACCTTCACCTGCATAAAAACAACAAAATTCTCACCAACAGCCTTGTTATCAAGCTTAACAGTAAACTTCTCAATCACACTATTCTTCACCAAATCCTGAATCCTCTTATGAACAGTAGAAGGCCTAAGATTAGTATGCTTAGCAATATCCCTGATAGGCAACCTCGCGTTCTTTTTTAGCTGAGAAACAATCAATGAATCCTTCCTATCCAAAACCATAAAAAAATAGATGTCCAACTAATATATAAATATATCGAAATATGTCCCATTTATTAGTTATTTATGGGACAAAATCATGTTTTTTATTGAAAAAATATATAAGAAATACATATCTACCAAACAAACAATGACGAGGTGGTCATAATGGCAAATGAAGATTACAAAATAAAAGATATAAAACTGGCAGATTTTGGAAGAAAAGAGATAGATATAGCAGAAAAAGAGATGCCAGGACTAATGGCAGTGAGAAAAAAATACGGACCAAAAAAACCATTGAAAGGAGCAAGAATAACAGGAAGTCTGCACATGACAATACAAACAGCAGTATTAATAGAAACACTAGTTGACCTAGGAGCACAAGTAAGATGGGCAAGCTGCAACATATTCAGCACACAAGACCATGCTGCTGCAGCAATAGCAAAAACTGGAACACCTGTATTTGCATGGAAAGGAGAAACACTAAAAGAATACTGGTGGTGCACAGAAAGAGCGCTAGACTTTCAAGGAAAAGGACCAAACTTGATAGTAGATGATGGAGGAGATGCTACACTGATGATACATAAAGGAGTAGAACTTGAGAAAAACCCAACAATACTAGACAAGGATTACAGCAAAGAAGGACCAGACTTCAAAGAACTGATGACATGCCTGAAAGAAACATACAAGAAAGACAAACAAAAATGGAACAACATAGCAAAAGAAATAAAAGGAGTTTCTGAAGAAACAACAACAGGAGTGCACAGACTATACAAGATGATGGAAGAAAAAAAATTATTGTTCCCAGCAATAAACGTGAACGACTCAGTCACAAAATCAAAATTTGACAATATATACGGGTGCAGACACTCACTAACTGACGGAATAAAAAGAGCACTAGACGTGTTAATGTCAGGAAAAACAGCAATGATATGCGGATATGGAGATGTCGGAAAAGGATGCGCAGAAGCAATGAAAAACGAAAGAGCAAAAGTAATAATATCAGAAGTTGACCCAATATGCGCACTACAAGCATGCATGGCAGGATACAGAGTAATGCCAATCGAAGATGCACTATTAGAAACAGACATTTATGTAACAGCAACAGGAAACTGCGAAATAATAACAGCAGAACATATGAGCAAAATGAAAGACCAAGCAATAGTATGCAACATAGGACACTTCGACAACGAAATCCAAGTAGCAGAACTAGAAAAGTGGCCAGGAATAAAAAAATTAGAGATCAAAGGAAGCGAATGCCCAGTAGATAGATACACATTTCCTGATGGACATTCAATATATCTTTTAGCTAAAGGTCGTCTATCGAATTTGTCCAATTCGACAGGTCACCCTTCATTTGTCATGTCCACTTCATTCACGAATCAGGTTCTAGCACAAATAGAATTGTGGACAAAAGAACATGAAGTCGGAGTCTATATGCTACCTAAAGAATTAGATGAAGAAGTGGCACGGTTACATCTAGAAAAATTAGGCGCAAAATTAACAAAACTGACTAAGAAACAGGCAGATTATATTGGAGTTTCTGTTGATGGTCCATACAAAGCTGCATATTACCGTTATTAAATTTATTTTTTATTTCTTTTATTAAATAATCAAAGTTGTGTACATCTTTGAAGTAAGATCTCATATCTAGAAACAAACTACTTTCAATTTGTTTTATAGTTGGTATCCCCTTAAAGTTTATTATAAAATCAATAATCTCTTTTCTTTTTAATTCTGTGAATGCTATTCGTTCATGAAGATTGGTTCTTTCCTCTTGTACCCATATAATTTGTTTAATAAATTTTTGAAGACCATACTGTTTAAGCAAAGAGATTAGTTTAAATCCATTTATTATTTCTATCTTGGGTGAGTTGCAATTAACTTTATTTGAAGTTGTAATGAAAATCCCTTTACTTAGTCTTTGTTCTATTAAGTAAGAACATAATTGATTTATTTCTCTTTTTATAATATTATAATCTTTTCTGTATGCTTTTAGTTCTATGAGTACTTCCTCACCATTAGCATCAATAGCCCGTATATCCTCTCCTTTGTTGAAAGATTCATCATCAAATATTGAAACTCTCTCTATTTTGTACTGCATCTTCCTTAATAGTAAAATGACTATCTTTGTTAGAATTCTTTCTTTATTCTTTCCAAGAACAATTGGGCAAATCCTTTGATACTTTATACCTGCTCTTTCATAAGCTTCCTGTATGCTATTAAAATATTTATAAAAAGCTAGTTCTAATTCTTTCTGGATTTGTGGAACTCCAGGATAAAAACCTTTTTTTGTTTTATCTCGAATGAAATTGATAATTTTAACTATATTGTCCCTATTGTGTTCATCGGAATTTAATTGATATCCTAAATAATATATTCTTTCCTTGTATAATCTGAAATTAACATTAGATTTTTTATATATCTCTCTAATATTTTTGAAGTATGATCTTATTGAGATTCCAAGATTAACTTCTATTTCTTTGTAAGTTGGATATGCTCCTTCTTTAGATCTTTCCTTGACAAACTCAATAATTTTTTTAATTGCGTATTCTTTTGGGCAAAAACATAAAGGAACTTCTATGCCTAATTCTTGGTACATACTGAATAGATTATCAAAATAGTTGTAAAGTTCGACGTGGAATACTTTTCTTATTTCTCTTTTAGAAACTAATCTTTTTTCATTCTTGTAAACTTTTTGTAAATAATTAAGGAGGATTTTCTTTTTCTCTTCTTTAGATAACTTATTTATACCCTTATAAGACTCGTTTTTTATCTCATTCATAAGTGCAATAATACGGCAAACTGGTTTATATTCTTTGCTCGTCGGTGTCCAGTGTCCAGTGAGACAAAATAGTAATAAAATCAGGCTTAAAATAAGCTGATTACATTGGAGTAAAAACAGAAGGACCATACAAGTCAGAACATTATCGCTACTAAGCTAAGAAAGGTTTAAATAAAGCCTTTCCTATTTTATTTTATCATGCAAAAAAGAGGACAGGCAGCAATGGAATTCTTGATGACCTACGGCTGGGCCATACTAGTTGTATTAACAGCAATAGGATCACTAGCATACTTTGGAGTACTAAACCCAGAAAGACAACTACCAGAAAAATGCATGTTCCCAAGCGGAATAAGCTGTGTAGGATTCTCATATAATAATGGCAATATCGAGATAGTAATAATAAACAGCATGGCATACACTATGATAAACACAAGCATAACAGTAGAAGGATGCCAAACAAGCTCTGAAACTGCTGCACAGATAAAAAACAGTGAAGACCACAAGTTCAGCATACCATGCAACCTTAGCGGACAAGAAAAGATCAACACAAAGATGTTCTTAGAATACACAAACAAAGAAAGCGAGATAAGACACACAAAAGAAGGACAGTTACAATTGCGAATAATAGAATGATAAACTAATTCTAAAAACTGAATAATTTCTACGAAAAATTGATTAAAGTGCGAGTGTTAGTACTAACGTTGATACTTTTAATGAAACTAGTATTAGTACTAATGTTCGCACTGTATCGTGGTGATAAATGTTTAAATAAACACTAAAGAAACAAACAAATAATGCTCAGAGGAGAAGCTATAGAAAAGAAGATTCTTGAAGTTTTATCTAAATCAGAAAACCCTATGTCTACCCGAGATTTAGGCATTAAAATCGGACTAGCATGGCATTCTATACAAAATCACTGCCTAGTCCTGCAACTTAAAGGAAAAGTGAACGGATTCAAAGTAGGAAACATGAACTTATGGGTAAAAAAATGAACAAAAAAGCACAAGTAGGAATGGAATACATGACACTTGTAGTGTTCATAACAGCAATAATTTTGCCCCTGATATTATTGTACCACACACAATATGAAGGAACAAATGAGCAGATAAGAGGAAACCAAGCAGACCAAATTGCGCGAAAAGTACTAGATGCAGCAGAATCAGTATATTACTTAGGAGAACCATCAAAAACAACAGTGAAAGTGTACATCCCAGAGATGATAGAAAGCATAAACATAACAGACAACGAAATAGTGTTCTATATGAGAACAAGACAAGGCATAGATGAAGTAGTTAGGTATTCACCAATAAAGATTAATGGAAGCATAGGTCCAAGCCATGGAATAAAATACATAAAAGTAGAATCAAAAGGAAGCGTTGTACAAATAACAAGCAATTAATATCAAAAAAAGAGGAAGGTATGAAAATAAAAAAAAGAGGACAAGTAGCAATGGAATTCTTATTACTAATATCAATAGCATTCATGATATTTTTAGTATATATAATGGTAACAAGAAACAAGGTAGTAGATATCAGTATGGAAGAAGAATACATACAATTACAAGACTTCACAGACAGCACAAGAAACGAAATACTTGTAGCATCACAAGTAGAAGACGGATATTACAGAGAATTTACGCTACCACAAAAAATAGGAGACAAATACGAGTACACAATATACATCAACCAAACAACAGACCAACTATTAATAAACACAACAAACCACCAAGAAAATACAGAAATACCACACGTGAACGGAACAATACAAAAAGGAACAAATATCATAACAAAAGAAGAGAGGAAAATCTATCTCAACTACCCATAAAAAAGCACAGATATGGTATGTAGACTTCATAATAGCTTTACTACTATTCCTGATAGCAGTCACAATATATTTTGAGTTCACAAACAACCTGTCAACTGACAGTGAAGAAGAAATAAACGAGATGGTACTAGACGCAAAAACAATAAGCAACTCATTAATGTCAGAAGGATATCCAACAGACTGGAATATAACAACAGTCCAAAAAATAGGGATAACAAACGGAAACTACAGGATAAACCAGACAAAACTGGAAAACTTCGCAAACATGACAGTTGCAAACGCAAGAAGCATATTTGACACAAGATTCAACTATTATATACAACTAAAAAAACAAGACAACAGCACAATACTCATCAATGGAAACAATAGCATAGGAACTCTCACTACAAACACCACAGGAAAACTGGTCCAGATAACAAGACTAGTAATCTACGACTCAAACATAACAAACAAATCAAGCATAATAAGATTGGTGATCCAATTATGGTAGGAAAAAAAGCAATATTCTTCACCATAGACGCGATTTTGGCAGTAAGCATACTATTAGGAACACTAATGGTAATAACAACATTCTACATAAACACGCAACCAAGAGTAAACATGGACTACATAGCAACAGACATGATAAGCGTGCTAGCAGAACTAAGAGTAGGAGAAACAAACAACACACTCATCAACCAACTAATTACAAACGGAAACATAACACACACAGAAAACTCAGTATTAGAACAGATAGGAGAGTTCTGGGCAGAAGGAAAAACTGAACTAGCCCATAATCTCACAAGAGAGATGACAGAAGGAATAATACAACAAAACTACGGATACGACCTAACACTAGGAGATGACATAATTTATGAAAGAAACATAACAAAAAAAGATATAATATCAACATCAAACAAGATAATCTCAGGAATAGAAAAAAGCAAACCAATAGAAGGAACAGTAGCACAAACATACTTATTAAGCATACAAAAGAAAAAAACAGAAAGTTACACATACTTCGGCGGATTTGAAGGACAAGGAAACATAACTAAATACATATTTGACATACCACCAGACGCAAACATAACAGAGATGACATTAGAACTAAACGGTGAAGAACCATTCGACTTCTACATAAACGGAACCCAATGCGGAACAACACGCACACCAACAAACAAAACACTAGAAGCAGACCTATGGGACATAACAACATGCAACAATTCCATACTAAAAGGAACAGAAAACAAGTTCGAAATAAGATTCACGGACGAAATAACAAACGCCTATGTAGGCGGAGGATATGTAAAAATAAAGTACACAACAAACCAAACAATGAGCACAAGCGAAATAACAGGAAAAGAAAAATACTGGTTCCCAGGAATAGACGGATTAATCAACCTGTATTCAGGAATAAACATACCAGGAACATTAACAGCATGGAGACTAAACCTCACAATATACAACAAGTACACAACATTCTTAGTAATAGGAAACGAAACAGTGATGAATGTATCAGGAAGCAACCAAACACAATCTGTGTGGAGAGAAAGAAACAACCTAAACATATCATCAGGAACAATACCTCTTAGGTTGGGAATAGTGAATGTAAGCCAAATATTTGAAAATGGAACAGGAACTCCAGGAGACACAATACTATCAATAGATACCTCAGGAAGTATGGACGGATGTGCAGGAGTAGTCCCACCAACTATGTGTCATTACAGATGTAGCCCAGGCGGACAAAAATCCTGCATGGTAAACAACATAAGCGACTGCAACGATACAAAAACTCCGTGCGGAGGATACTGCAAAAACCCACACAATTATCAGCTAGATTGCCAATCAAAAATAGATGCGACAAAACAAGCAAGCAAAACATTCATTGATATAGTATTAAACCATACCGGCAACACTATAGGATTAAACAGTTATTCTACAAGCGTAAACAATTATTTAGCCCTAACAACAGACAAACCAACATTATACAACAGAATAAATAGTTACACGGCAAACGGAAACACATGCATGTGCTGCGGAATAAACATAGCAAGAAACCAATTAAATGGAAGCACAAAACCCAAAGCAATAGTAATAATGAGCGATGGACAAGAAAACCAATACTGCAGCAACTACAATGATTACACAGGAAATACAACAGAACATATAGGTGCAATACTTTCAGGACAATACGCGTGCAACAACAGCATAGATGTATACACAATCGCATTTGGAGATGATGCTGATTACAACACACTAAGCCAGGCAGCATGCCATGCAAACGATTCAAGTAACCACACAAATATGTCATTCAAAGCATCAAATGTCGCAGAATTAACACAAAGATTCATAGAGATTGCAGGACAGATAGGAATAAAAGCAAATTATTCAGCACAAATAATAGATGTCAGCGGACCAGCTGAATTCACAAAGCTCTACCCTAACTCAAGCATAGAATTCTATTTCATACCATTAGTAGATCCACCAAAAGAAGGAGAAATATCCATCAATATCGCAAGCGACACATTCAAGAACTGTAGCCCAAGCATATACTTGTACAAAGATATAACAGCAACAGACGTGAAACTAACCTCATACTCATCAACACACTGGACAGATTTGGTAACAACGAACGGAGTTATTGTCTGGAATCTGAGCAAGTACGGAACAGACTACTCAGAATTAGGAGACCCATTTGTAATACAAATACCCCCAAATATAATACAATCAGGAGTGTACAACAACATAACACTACAAACAGGAGACAGCTCTACAAACCACACAGGATGCTCAGCAAACAACAGTCTGTTAGTATTCAGAGGAACAATAAAAGCAAACGTCGCATACACAAGCGTGCTACCAGAAGTAGGCGGATGTGACTGGTATGTAGAATTTGAAGATGGAACATTTGGAACAATAAAAATACCAAGCGATTACAACAAAACAAACCAATGCAATTTCACAAGCACAAACGTATACTATAACCCAAATGCCACCCTAGATGTCGCAGCACTAACCCTATTAGACCAGCTAGACTTTGATGACAACAACAAAAGCGACGTTAACATTGCAGCATTAGATATGTATGTAGGAAGCTTCCTCGTCCCAGAAGTACCATCAATGTGGGGACCAAGCGTTGCAGAGGTGAAGGTGTGGTAAGACTGACAAAAAACAAGAAAGCAGTATTCTTCACATTCACAGCAATCCTAATGATGTCAGTATTTTTGCTATCATTCTTTGTATACAACGAATACAGAATGAGAAACAAAGCATTAGTAATAGAAACAAGAATCAGCAGCATGGACGATTTTATACAAGACATAAAAACAGACATAGAACGTGGCCTATATATATCAAGCTTCAGATCAGTACTAGCAATGACAGAATACATAAGCATCCAACACAACAACAGTTACACATACCTAAACAACACAAACGCTGCATTCCAAGAAGTATTCTTCAACGGAACAATAAATGGACAAGAAATGGGCCTTATCAAAAACAACACATTCCCCATATGGGAAGAAAGAGTAAAAGAACAAGCAACAAAAACTGACATAGAAATATATTTCTTCAAAGAAACAGCAAGCATAGACCAAACAAGCCCATGGAAAGTAAGAGTAACACTAACATTCACACTAGGAGTGGGAGACATAAAAAGCACATCATACTGGTCAAAAGACATGCAGATAGAAACTTTTGTCAACATAACAAACTTTGAAGACCCAATCTATAGGATAGGAACACGTGGCAAAGTATTAAACGCAATAAAACCAAAAACAGTGCCTTTTTTTGTAATCGGAAACGACACAGCAAACCTGAAAACACACACAGAAGAATCACGTTATATACCCTGTGCAGAAGCGCCAAGCTTTTTGAAACGATTACAAGGAAATTTTAGCGCTGACCCACAAGGAATAGAAAGCTTAGTTAATGTAGGAAAATTAAAATCCCAACCAGGACTAAACCCCATAGAAAATAAAACGGTAGTGGACTACTTATACTTTGATAACAGCAAAAATCCAACAAGCTGGGAAATCACAAATATATCCACCACATGGACCTGGTTCAGACTGGACAATGAAAGCAACGGCGCAAGCCAAAGACATCATGAAGTTTACAATGTAACAGGACTCATATCATGAAAAGCTTTTTAAACCAAAGGAGGTTAAAAATAGTAAAATGCCTGAATCAATAATAACAACAGGAGTGGACAAACTAGTACTTCTAGTTGAAGAAAAGAAAAAGCTATCCTACAAAGATGCAGCCAAAGAACTAGGAGTAGGAATGGAAGTCCTAGAAGAATGGGCAGCATTCCTAGAAGAAGAAGGAATAGTAACAATAGAGTACAAGTTCGCAACACCCTACCTGGTAAAGAGAGAAATGACAAGAAAAGAGATAGAAGATAAAGCAAAAGATTTCGGCATGAAAAAAGACAGCACAATAAGAAAAGCAGAAAGCATACTATTATCGATAGACATGGAGAGCGAAGGCTTCAAAAAAATAAAAGAAGAATTTGACAAACTAAAAAAAGAGATGGAAACAGACATAACCAAAGTAAAAATAGAACTTGAAGAATTCGAAAAATACAGCAAGTTCAAGAAAGACATAGACCAACAAATGCTCAAAGACCAACACTCATTCAAAGAAAAATTAGACGAGATACAGAAAGAAGTAGAAAAGAAAAAAGCAGACTACGCAAGCATAATCGAAAACATAACCAAGAAAAAAGAAGAATTCGAAAAACAAGCAACCAAAACAAAAAGCACAGAAGAAAGCGAAGCAATGCTCAAAGACAAACTAAAAAAGATCGCAGAATACGCAATAAAGATGGAAAAGGACATCGACGTCAAACTAAAAAACGCAGAAGATGTAGAAAAATACACAAAAGAAATGCTTGCCTACATAGACAAGGTAAAAAAACAAGTAGAATCAAAAAAATCCGAGATAATACAACCATTAATAGATAAGAGCAAAGAGTACGAAAATAAGATAATAAACA
>Ga0315297_10002392_pt1 | contig 11840 bp, 11 predicted proteins | sample YL17G15_0_MG_FD_203628 | JGI IMG/M metagenome (GOLD analysis project Ga0315297, IMG submission 203628) | Sediment microbial communities from Yellowstone Lake, YNP, Wyoming, USA - YL17G15_0 | ecosystem: Environmental > Aquatic > Freshwater > Lake > Sediment | place: USA: Wyoming | collected... | reverse complement strand
CCGAAATCATGTAGGCGGCGCGACTGCGTTTGGCTCGCGGCATAGGCTGTGGGCTGTGGGCTGTGGGCTGCAGGCTGCAGGTTGTTGACGGCTCATTGCTACACGCGCGACCCGCCCACAGCCTACAGTCTATAGCCTACAGCCGAGTGAAGAGCTGGGCCCGGGGGTCCTGCGGATTCAGGCGCGCCAGCTCGCGCAGAATTTCCTTGGAGCGCTCGTCCACCACCCGCGGCACGTGGATCTGCACCTCGACATACTGGTCTCCGCGGCGGCCGGTGCGCGGGTTGAGCACGCCGCGTTCACGGACCCGGAACTTCTGCCCGCTCTGGGTGCCGGGCGGGATGCGCAGCAAAGCCTGCCCGTCGATGGTGGGCACCTCGATCTTGGAGCCCAGCGCCGCTTCCGTAACGGTAATGGGCACCGAGATGTAGATGTCATCGCCCTGCCGGCGGAAATAGGGATGAGGCTGGGTGCGAACGATGATGTAGAGGTCGCCGGACGGGCCGCCCGCCGTTCCGGCGTTGCCCTTGCCCGCAATTCGCGGCCGAGAGCCGTCCTGGGCGCCGGCCGGGATGCGCACATCGATGGAGTCGGTCCGCAGAATACGGCCGTCGCCATGACACGCGGGGCAGGCGTTTCGCAGCCGGCCCGAGCCACGGCAGCGCGGGCAGGTAATCTGGAAGCGCATGGCTCTGGCTGCCTGGGTGACTTTTCCGCTGCCGTGGCACTGCGGGCAGGTGGCGCCCGAGGCCGCGCCGCCGGCACTGCCCGTTCCGCCGCAGGTCGGGCACTGTTCATAGCGCTGAACCTGCAAGCCACGGATGATGGTGCCCTTGATCGCGTCCCAGAACCCGATGCGGACTTCGTATTCGAGGTCCTCACCGCGCTGAGGCGCCGCTTCAGCCTCGGCCGCGCCAGCCGCTCCACCGCCCCGGCCGGTGAAGAATTGTGAGAATACATCGCGCAGGTTCTCGCCAAAACCCGCACCGCCGGTTGTGCCAGCGCCCGCGCGTCCGCCGCCCCTGGGGCCACCGCCGCCGAAATCCTCGGAAAAATCGAAGCCTGAAAAATCGAAATTAGGAGCGCCGCCGCGCGCCCCGCCGCCCGGCGGCACCCCTTGCTCGGAATAGAAGCCGTACTGGTCGTACATGTCTTTCTTCTTCTTGTCGCTTAGTACGTCGTAGGCTTCCTGGATGCGCTTGAAGCGCTCCTCGGCGCTCTTATCGCCCGGGTTCACGTCGGGGTGGTGCTTGCGCGCCAGCCGCCGGTAGGCCTTGCGGATTTCCTCGGCCTTGGCCTTTCGCCCCACCCCCAGCGCCTCGTAGTAATCGAATTTCGGCGTGGATGCCATAGGAACAGTGACAAGTGATGAGTGACGAGTGGCCCGGGCCCTCGTCACTGGTCACTTGTCACTCGTCACTTCTTATCTTCATCGACGAATTCGGCGTCGATGACGTCGTCTTTCTTGCCCTGGCTGCCGGCCTGGCCGTCGCCGCCCGGCTGGGCGCCGGGTTGCGGGCCGGCGCCCGGAGGCGGGGGTGCGGTTTGCCGGTACATAGCTTCGGCCATCTTGTGTGTGGCCTGGGTCAGTTTATCGACGGCCTGGTTGATGCTCTCGACCGTGCCGCCATCCATCGCCTTCTTCACATCGGCAACGGCCTCCTCAATGGCGCGGGCGTCGGCGTCGCTGATCTTGTCGCGGTTTTCCTTGAGCAGCTTCTCGGTGGAGTAGACCAGCGCGTCGGCGCGGTTGCGCGTTTCAATCTCCTGGCGGCGCCGCTCGTCTTCGCCCTTGTGCGACTCGGCCTCGCGCGCCATTTTCTCCACCTCTTCCTTGGTCAGGCCGCTGGAAGAAGTAATAGTGATCCTCTGCTCTTTCTTGGTAGCCTTGTCGCTGGCCGAGACGTTGAGAATGCCGTTGGCGTCGATGTCGAAGGTTACTTCGATCTGCGGAATGCCGCGGGGCGCCGGCGGGATGCCCACCAGTCCGAATTGGCCGAGCAGACGGTTGTCGCGCGCCATGGCCCGCTCGCCCTGGTAGACCATGATCTCCACCTGCGTCTGGCTGTCGGAGGCGGTGGAGAAGATCTCGGCCTTGCGGGTGGGGATGGTGGTGTTGCGCTCGATCATCTTGGTCATCACGCCGCCCAGCGTCTCGATGCCCAGGGTCAGCGGGGTAACGTCGAGCAAGAGCACGTCTTTCACTTCGCCGCCCAGCACACCGCCCTGGACGGCCGCGCCGACGGCCACCACCTCGTCGGGGTTCACGCCCCGGTGCGGCTCGCGGCCAAACAGGTCGCGCACCAGTTGCTGGATGCGCGGCATGCGCGTCTGGCCGCCCACCAGCACCACTTCGTCGATCTTGTCCGGCGTCAGGCCGGCGTCGGCCAGGGCCTGCTTGCAGGGACCCATGGAGCGCTGCACGAGGGGCTCGATCATTTGCTCCAGCCGCGCCCGGGTCAGCTTCAGCACCAGGTGCTTGGGGCCGGTGGCGTCGGCGGTGATGAACGGCAGGTTGATCTCGCTCTCCAGCACCGAGCTCAACTCGATCTTGGCTTTCTCGGCGGCTTCCTTCAGCCGCTGCAGCGCCATCTTGTCCTTCGACAGGTCGATGCCCTGATCCCTGCGGAACTCCTCGATGATCCAGTCGATGATGGCCTGGTCGATGTTGTCGCCGCCCAAGTGGGTGTCGCCGTTGGTCGATTTCACTTCCACCACGCCCTCGCCCACTTCCAGGATGGAGATATCGAAGGTGCCGCCGCCGAAGTCGTAGACGGCGATGGTCTCGTCCTTCTTCTTGTCCAGGCCGTAGGCCAGCGCGGCCGCGGTCGGCTCGTTGATGATGCGCTTCACATCCAGCCCCGCGATCTGGCCGGCATCCTTGGTGGCCTGCCGCTGCGCGTCGTTGAAGTAGGCCGGGACGGTGATGACCGCGTCCGTAATCTTCCCGCCCAGGTGGGCCTCAGCGGCTTCCTTCAGTTTGCGCAAAATCATCGCCGAGATCTCCGGCGGGGTCCATTCCTTGCCGCCGGCCACCACGCGCGCGTCGCCGTTCGTGCCGCGCGCGACCTTATACGGGACCATCTTCATCTCTTCGGAGACTTCCTCGTGGCGGCGGCCCATGAACCGCTTGATCGAGTACACCGTGTTCTCCGGGTTGGTGATCGCCTGGCGCTTGGCGACTTGGCCCGCCAGTTGTTCGCCGGTCTTGGTGAAAGCGACTACGGAAGGAGTCGTGCGGCTTCCTTCCTGGTTGGCAACCACCAACGGCTCGCCGCTCTCCATCACCGCCACCACGGAATTGGTGGTGCCCAAATCAATGCCTATAATCTTGCCCATTGCAGACCTCCTTGAAGTCGCGCCCTCCGCCACGCGGCGGTTCGCGCCCGTTGACGATCAGTCTTATGCCTTTAGCTCAGATATAGTATAGAAATCTGCGCGTCATATTGTCAAGTCTTGTTTAGTGGAAATCCCTAAGTCTAGAGATACCAACAAAAAGCGACTCTTTCAATCCCTTGCAGATGGCATATAATTGTCTGAGGCGGCTGGATGATGAGGGCGCTGGAGGACTACATCGCGGAGGCGGCCCGGGTCCACGGACACACCTGCGCCGGCCAGGTCCTCGGTATCCGAATGGCCATGTACGGATTGCGTTTGCTGGGGATCGACGATCCCCAGGGGCCGGACCGCAAGCGGCTGGTCACCTTCGTGGAGATCGACCGCTGCGCCACCGACGCTGTTTCCCTGGTCACCGGATGCCGCCTGGGCAAGCGGGCGCTGAAGTTTCGGGACTTTGGCAAAGTGGCGGCAACCTTCATCGACCTGAAGACCAGCCGTGCCGTGCGCCTGATCGTCCGCGAGAGCGCGCGCGCCCTGGCGCGCTCGATGTTCCCGGAGCTGAGCGACAGGAGCCAACAGCAGGCGACCGCCTACCGCGTCATGGAAGATACCGACCTGTTCGATCGCCAGTGGGTGCGGGTGGAGCTGCCGCCCGAGGACCTGCCCGGGTACAAGGGCACGCGGGCGCGTTGCGAGCAGTGCGGCGAAGCGATCAATTTCCGGCGCCAGGTGTTGCGCGACGGCCGTGTGCTGTGCCGCGCCTGCGCCGGCGAAAGCTATTATCAGATAGTGAATGGGACACAGATAAACACCGATTCACACTGATCTGTGTTTCCCTGTGTTTATCAGTGTCCCATCTTCCGTCATTTCAGGCGTTCAAGCTGCTTCTTCAGCGACTCGACCTGGCGTTCTCCCTTGGGGACGGTGGAAGCAAACTTGATCGCCTCTTCCAGCGTTCGGCGCGCGGCAGCCGTATCGCCCTTCTTCTCGTAAATCGAAGCGCGAGTCTGCAGCAGAGAAGTCCGCCGCGGCCCGTACACCCTGGCAAGCGCCCGGTCGGAGGCAGCCAGCGCCTGGTCATAGCGGCCCATCGTGTTGTACAGCGTCGTCAGGCGCGCCGGCGGGTTGTAGTCGTTGGGCAGGTCGCGCTCGGAAGCCTGGAGGGCCGGAATGGCGCGCGCCGGGTCCTTCTGCCTCATCGCCATCATCACCCGGTACGAGTCGAGCGATGCTCGCGCTTCCGCGCTGGGCGCGGTTTTCTCGTGCTCGTCGAGGAAAGCCAGGAACTCGGCGCTCAGCTTCTTGCCTGCCTCGGCGTCTTTCTCCCGGCCGTACAGATCGAGGAGAGTGGCGTAGAGTTGGGCGCGGTCGTCTCCCAACACGCTTTGAATTCGCACGGCCTGCTCGGCCAGGGGCCTGAGCTGCCCGACCGCGTTCTTGGCCCAATCCGCCTGACCCCCGCCCACGGCGCATTCCAGGCCGAAATAAAGGACATTGCAGAACGAGCGGCCGCGCGACATGCCGGGCGCGAATTCAGTGGCGGCGCGGGCGCAATCTTCCTGCTTGCGCGCGAACTGATAGGCCATCACCAGCGATTCGATGGTACGCTCGCGGCGCGGCCACTGCGGCCCGCCGGCCTGGATGGCCTCCCGGTACGCGGCAGCGGCTTCACCCGGTTTGCCGTCGGCATTGAGGAGATCGGCGCGCGCCAGCGCCGCCTCCGCTCCCTCGCCGCCGCCCTTCATGGCCCGCGCCCCGTCCTCGGCCAGCTTCGCGAGTTGTTCGGCGGTCGCGCTTCCGTACCATTTCAGAGCGATCTTCTCGGCCGTGGGGTCGATCACCAGGAACGACGGCCAGCCCTGGATCGGGAATTTCTCGACGAATGCGGAATTCTTCGGCTTGTCGGAATCAATCGAGAGCCAGGCAAACTGCCCGGCGTACTTCGTGAGCGCCGCGTCCCTCAGCACGTAGGCGCGCATGAAGCGGCAGGTATGTCACCACGGCGCCCAGATTTCCACGAACAGCGGCACCTTCCGACTGCGCGCCTCGGCCAGCGCACGTGGATAATCATCTTCAATGAACGGCAGCGTGGCCGATGGCACCAGGCCCGCCGCGCACACCAGCGCGGCCAGCAGCAGAACCATTCGCGTCAGGCGTCTCATAGCCTGAGTTTAAACCCAACACCGGCCGCTTTGTACGCCGTTTCATCACCACGGCGGCGAATTCCGGCGAAAAAGGCCGGCGAAGGTCGTTGAGGCACGCCACTCCGCACTCAGCACTTCTTCCGGTCGTAGGTCAGGAAACTGAAGGCGTAAGGATTGTCAGCATCGGCGGGATGGTCCTCGCAGGACATCAGCGCCCAGCGGCTTTCCTCGAATTCCGGGAAATGGGCGTCGCCCTCGAAGTTGTGGTGCACCAGGGTCAGGTAGAGGCGCCGGGCATGGCCGATGGTCTGCCGGTAGACCTGCTCGCCGCCGGCCACAAACATCTCTGCGGCGGGATCTTCCTGGCCGGCCAGGCCCAGCGCCTCGTCCAGCGAGCGGGCCACCAGCACCCCCGGCGGCGCGTAATCGGAGCGGCTGGTCAGTACCACGGTTTTCCTTCCGGGCAGCGGGCGGCCGATGGACTCGAACGTTCTACGCCCCATCAGCAGCCAGTGGCCCATGGTCAGTTGGTGGAAGCGGGCCAGGTCGGTCTTCAACCGCCACGGCAGCGCGTTGTTTCGCCCGATCACGCGGTTGGCGGACATGGCGACAATGATCGACAGCTTCATACGGCGATGGGCGCCTTGATGGCCGGGTGCGGGTCGTACCCGCTCAGCGCGAAATCTTCGTAGCGGAAATCAAACACGGAGCGCACCGCGGGGTTCAGCGTCATGCGGGCCAGCGGCCGCGGCTCCCGGCTCAGTTGCAGCCGGGCCTGCTCGACGTGGTTGAGGTAGAGGTGCGTGTCGCCCAGCGTGGGAATGAACTCCCCGGCCTCCAGCCCGCAGACCTGGGCCACCATCATGGTCAGCAGGGCGTAGCAAGCGATGTTGAACGGCACGCCCAGAAACAGGTCGGCGCTGCGCTGGTAAAGCTGGCAGGACAACCGGCCCTGGGCCACGTAGAACTGAAACAGCAGGTGGCAGGGAGGCAGCGCCATCTTCGGCAGGTCGGCCACGTTCCAGGCGCTGACGATGTGGCGCCGCGAGGCGGGGTTTGCGCCGATCTGCTCGATCACCCGCGAAATCTGGTCGATATGGCCGCCCTCCGGCGTCGGCCAGGAACGCCACTGATAGCCATAGATCGGGCCCAGCTCGCCGCTGGAATCCGCCCACTCGTCCCAGATCGTCACCCCCTGTTCATGGAGGTAGCGGATGTTGGTTTCGCCGGTCAGAAACCAGAGCAGCTCGTGAATGATGGAACGCAGGTGCAGCTTCTTGGTGGTCAGCAGCGGGAAGCCCTCGGCCAGGTTGAACCGCATCTGGCAGCCGAACACGCTCAGGGTTCCCGTGCCGGTCCGGTCGCTCTTCGGCACGCCGTGGTCGAGGATGTGCCCGAGCAGTTGCAGGTACTGTTTCATCCGCATGAATTTCACCACAAAGACACGAAGAACACAAAGGAGCTATCGCCGCAACAGAGCCGGGAAGCTTCGCGAAGAAGCGAAACCTTCCAAGCAAGTATTACGCCGGGCGGCCCTTGAACTCTTGGACGAAAAGCTTGACGCGCGCCGCTTCTATGATGGCGGCCACCGCGGGATGCCTGATCCTTCGTTCGACGGAAATGGCATAGAAGCGCTCGCGTACGGAGCCCAGGCGTCCGATGGCCTGAACCCGATGTTGTTGCCGCACCTCCGCTTCCGTTACCGACGGCGCGGCGAACACGCCGAGGCCGGTCTCTCCGAACGCCTTCAGCAGGGCGCTATCCTGGAATTGGCCGGCCACCCTGGGCCGAATGCCTTCGGAGTTGAACCATTGGTCGAGGGAGCGGCGGAGCGTGGTGTTGTCCGTCGGAAAGAGGAAGGGAGCCCCATCCAACGAGCGCGGGAAGTTACGGCGATACCTGGCTGCCAGCCGCGCGGTGCCGAACACGATCACCCCGCACTCCCCCAGCAAATGACTGAAGGCCCGGACGCTGGCCCCCGGGGCCGCCGGAGAGTCAGAGAGCACCAGGTCCAGTTCGTGCAGCGAGAGCCCGGCCAGAAGACGGTCGGGCTTGTCTTCAAAGCATACCAGGGCGATGGGCTCGGGCAAACGCAGGGCCGGTTCCAGCAGACGATGGGCGACTCGCTTGGGCAGCACGTCGGCGATCCCCACTCTGAAATGCAGGGGGCGGCCTGACGGCCGGCCTTTCAGGGTATCGGTCAGCTCCCGTCCCAGGGAGAAGATTTCCTCCGCGTAGCGGAACACCAAGCGGCCGGTGTCGGTCATTTCCAGGCGCCGCCCCACCCGCTGGAACAGTTTCTCGCCCAGCGACCTCTCCAGGGCTTTGACCTGGCCGCTGACGGTCGGCTCCGCCAGGCGCAGCTCGCGGCTGGCCGCGACAACACTGCCCTTGCGGGCCACCAGCCAGAAGTAGAGCAGGTGATGGTAGTTGATCCAATCCATGCCCTCGACTATACCTCGGTTTTTTCGGGGTATAACAGCCAAACTATCTTATTGCCAAGGTATGCGGGCTGCGGCATGGTGGGAGGCGGAGGCCGAGCCGATGCGACTGGAGATTCGGCGGCGGAATGTTCCGGCCACCGCAGCCCTGAGGGAGCACATCGAGCGCCGCATTCTGTTTGCGCTGGCCCGTTTCAGCAGTCGAGTGGCACGGGTGACGGTTCGCGTGTCGGACGTCAACGGCCCGCACGGCGGCCTCGACAAACAATGCCGCATCATGGTGGTCCTGCGGGGAGCCAGGAGAGTCCAGGTGGAGGACCTGGACGCCGGGCTCTACGCGGTCATTGACCGGGCCGCCGACCGGGCCGGGCGGTCGGTCGGGCGCGAGTTGGCGCGCGACCGTGGCGGCCCGTCCCTCCCCGCAACAGGGGAGTGATCGAGGACGACATGCGCCTTGAGAACGAGACTGAATTCCGGGCAGCGCTCAACCGGGTGAAAACGCGACTGGCCGCTTCTCACAACGCGGAGACGATACGCGCCGCGCGGGCGCAGACCACGCTCGCCGAAGTCGAGGCCGCCTTGCAACGGCTGGCTGAGGGGACCTATGGGGTCTGCCGCGGCTGTTTTCTGATCATTCCCACCGGAGAACTGCTCCGGTGTCCTCAGACCCAATGGTGCGCGGAGTGCCGCAGCCGCAGGATGGCGGCCCAGCGGGCCGGCGGCGCGCCGTGAGCCCGCGCCCACAAGCGCCCGCGGCGAAGGCGAAAGGCTGACGATGCTGACCACGTTGCGTTTGATAGCCGGCTTTCTGCTGGTTGGGCTCGGCGTCATGGGCCTGGCGCTACCCTTGCTGCCGGGATGGATATTCCTGATTCCCGGCCTGGCCCTCCTCAGCCGGCATTTTCATTGGGCGCATCGCTTGTGGCATTTTGCCCGGCGAGTCCGGGCTTCTCGCGCCGTTTGTCCCGCACGGGATCCAACTGACGGGGGCAGACCCGGCGTGTCCGCCGGGTGACGCGGCCCGCTGCGCGCTATGTGCCGTCAACTCGGCACCCAGGCTGCACCGCCAGGGGACACTCGAATGTGTCCCTTGGCGCCCCCGTGCTTCGATGGTGAGATGGGGCGCGAATCAGGAGGGCTTTTCTTCCGTCTTCTTGCCGCGTCCGTACTTGCGCTGGAACCGCTCGATCCGTCCGGCGGGGTCCAGCAGCTTCTGCCGGCCGGTGTAAAACGGGTGGCAGCTCGAGCAGATTTCCACGCGGACGTCGCCCTTGTGCGTGGAGCGCGTCCTGAAGGTGCTCCCGCAGGCGCACGTGACGTTCACTTCATTGTAAGCAGGGTGAATGCCGGCCTTCACAGTGACCTCAATTCCGTATAGGGTAAACACCCATTATACAGCAAGTGCGCGCCGATCGCGGGCTGCTTCACGCTGCTCCGGGGCTTCCCATCCGGGCTGATCTGTTTGAAACATCTCAGCATAGTCAAAACTTGGAACTTGGAACAGGGGACCGGCATGGCGTAAAATCGGCGGAACCTTCCCATTGAGCGAGGATTTGACGATGACACGACGCGCGGCCTGTGGGCTTCTGTTCATCCTGTTGCTGGCTGGGATGGCGCCGGCCCAGCAGAAGATCGACGAGAGTTACACTCGCAAAATCCGCGAGTATACGACTGACCTGATGTTCCAGACCGAGCTGGTCGATCACCTGCCGGCATCCGACCGGGTGCCGACCCCCGAGAAGGTGCTGGGGTATCCGGTGGGGACTCCCGACAAGCTCACCTACAGCGCGGACATCTACCGCTACATGCGGGAGCTGGCGCGCACCACGCCCCGCGTGAAAGTGTTCAGCATCGGGCAGACCGAAGAGGGGCGGGAGATGCTGCTGGTGGCGGTGTCCGACGAGGAGAACATCCGCCAACTGGAGCGCTACAAACAGCTCACGGCGCGGCTGGCCGATCCCCGCACGCTGTCGGTGGCCGACGCCGACCGCACCATCGCCGACGCCAAGCCCTTTTACTGGGCCACCGGCAGCATCCATTCGCCGGAAACCGGCGCGCCGGAGATGCTGATGGAGCTGGCCTACCGGCTGGCGGTCGAGGACACGCCGCTCATCCAGGCCATCCGCAAGAATTCCATCGTGCTCATCACCCCGCTGATCGAAGTGGACGGGCACGACCGCCAGGTGGACATTTACCGCTACCGCAAAGCCAACCCCAACAAGGCGGCGCCCTCGCTGGTCTACTGGGGCAAGTACGTGGCCCACGACAATAACCGCGACGGCATCGGGATGTCGCTGGCGCTCAGCCGCAACATGATGCGCGCCTTCCTCGACTACCACCCGCAGGTGTTGCACGACCTGCACGAGTCGGTGCCCTTCCTCTACACCTCGACGGGCATGGGCCCCTACAACGCCTGGCTGGACCCCATCGTGATCGACGAGTGGCACATCCTGGCCTACCACGAGATCCAGGAAATGACCAGGCGCGGCGTGCCCGGCGTCTGGACGCACGGGTTCTACGACGGTTGGGCGGCCAATTACATGTTCTATATCGCCAACGGCCACAACTCCATCGGCCGTTTCTATGAGACCTTCGGGGGGCGCGGCGCCGATACGGCGGAGCGCACCGTGCCCGCCGGCAGCACCTCGCGGGCCTGGTACCGGCCGAACCCGCCGCTGTCGCGGGTGAAGTGGTCGATCCGCAACAACATCAACCTGCAGCAAAGCGCCATCCTGCTGGCCATGAATTTCGTGGCCAACGACAAGGAGCGCTTCCTGCGCAACTTCTACCTGAAGAGCAGGCGCTCCGTCGAGAAGGCCGTCAAGGAAGGGCCGGCCGCCTACACCATCGCCACCGACGAGCGGCCCGTGGAGGCGGCGGCGCTGGCCAACCTGCTGCGCCTGCAGGGCGTCGAGATTCACCAACTGGACAAGGAGGCTGAAGTCAAGGAAGGCAAGCTGGCCGAGGGCGCCTACGTGGTGCGCATGGACCAACCCTACAGCCGCATGGCCGACATGCTGCTCGATACCCAGTATTACAACCCCAGCGACCCCCGGCCCTATGACGACACCGGCTGGACGTTGGGGCCGCTGCGCAACTTGAAGACCGTGCGCGTGACCGACCCGGCCATCCTGAAGGCCGCCATGCACAAGCTGGACAAGGACGCGGCGGTGGAAGGGAAAATCTCTGGCAGCGCCGGCACCGCCGCCTACATCATCAACCACAACGCCGACAACACCCTGGCCACGCTGCGCTTCCGCCTGAGCAAAACCAGGATGCTGGCCGCCGAGGAGGCCTTCACGCACGAGGAGCGCAAGTACGCGGCCGGCAGCTTCATTATCCCGTCGGAGGGCAACCCGGCCGATACGCGGTCCACGCTGGAAGCGGCGGTGAAGGAGCTGGGGCTGACCGCCTGGGCTGCGAACGCCATGCCGCAGGTGGCCACCCACCCGCTGGCCGTTCCCCGCGTGGCCCTGCTGCACACCTGGACCAGCACGCAGGATGAAGGCTGGTACCGCATCGCCTTCGACCAGCTCAAGATTCCCTACACCTACATCTCCGAGCACGTGGTGCGCGACACCGCCAACCTGCGGGAGAAATTCGACGTGATCGTGTTCCCACCGACCGGGCGCGGCGACCCGACCCGCGTCGTCAACGGCCTGCCGATGCGCGGCGACCCGGTGCCCTTCAAAGCCAGCGAGCTGACGCCCAACCTGGGCACCGCCCCAGACACCACCGATGACACCCGGGGCGGCATGGGCTTGCAGGGCTTGATCAACCTGAAGAAATTCACCGAGCAGGGCGGCACGCTGATCGTGGCCGCCGGCACCACTGCCATTCCCATCACCTTCGGGCTGCTGGAAGGCGTCTCCATCACCGAAGCCCGGCAGTTGCAGGCGCGCGAGGCCTTGCGCAG
>Ga0315297_10002390_pt1 | contig 11840 bp, 9 predicted proteins | sample YL17G15_0_MG_FD_203628 | JGI IMG/M metagenome (GOLD analysis project Ga0315297, IMG submission 203628) | Sediment microbial communities from Yellowstone Lake, YNP, Wyoming, USA - YL17G15_0 | ecosystem: Environmental > Aquatic > Freshwater > Lake > Sediment | place: USA: Wyoming | collected... | reverse complement strand
GTCCTTCCGTCGCGTCACGCTGCCGCTGGCGGGCCGCGGCATCCTTGCGGGCGGCATCCTCGCGTGGGCGAGGAGTGTGAGCGAGTTTGGCTCGATCGTCATCCTGACCTACAACCCGAAGGTCGCGAGCATCCTGATCTTCGACCGGTTCACGGCATACGGACTGCCGGCGGCGGTGCCGGCAGCGGTGCTGCTGCTGATGGTGGCGCTCGCCGTCTTCGCCTTGGTGCGCCTCGTCGAGCCGCGGGAGCACCGGTGATCCGCCTCGACGGCCTGCGGGTGCGGGTCGGCCGCTTCGACCTGGTCGACATCTCCCTCGAGGTGCCGAGCGGCGGGTATGCGCTCATCATCGGACCCACCGGAAGCGGCAAGACGACGCTGCTCGACGCCATCGCCGGGCACGCGCCGCTGCTCGCCGGGCGGGTGTGGGCCCACGGCGAGGACGTAACCAGCCTCCCGCCCGAGCAGCGGCGACTCGGCATCGTCTACCAGCAGTACCACCTCTTTCCGCACCTGTCAGTCGGCAAGAACATCGCCTACGGCCTGCGGGGCCAGGCCGCCGCGGGAGCGGCAGTAGAAGCGCGGGTGCACGCACTCGCCGCGCTTCTCGGCATCACGCCGCTCCTCGAGCGCGGCGTTCACGCCCTGAGCGGGGGCGAACAGCAGCGGGTCGCTATTGCGCGAGCGCTGGCTCCGAGGCCATCGGTGCTCCTGCTGGACGAGCCGTTCGCCGCGGTGGACCCGGCCACCCGCACGGTGCTGCGACGCGAGCTCCGCGCCCTGCATGAAGCCGAGGGCATTACCACGCTCCAGGTCACCCACGACTTCGATGACGCCCTGCGCCTGGGCGACACGGTCGCGGTGATGGCCGAGGGGCGCATCGTGCAGCAGGGGCGTCCGGAGGAGGTGTTCCGCTTCCCCAACTCGGCGTTCGTCGCGCGGTTCGTCGGCACCGGCACCGTGATCGCCGGGCACGTTGAGCGCACCGGCGACCTGGAGGCCGACGGGCGGTTCGCGGCGCGCTTCGTGAGCGGTGCCCTCGAGTTGCACGTCGTCGCCGAGCGGGAGGGCGCCGCGCACGCCGTGATCCGCCCGGAGGATCTGCTCCTGAGCTCGGCGCCGCTGCCGGCCTCCGTCCGGAACCGCATCGAGGCGGTCGTCGAACGCGTCGAGCTCCTCGGGCCGGTGGTGCAGGTGCACCTCGCGGCGGGCCGCGACCTCGTCGCGGCGGTCACGACCGCGACCGCAAGCGAACTCGCCCTTCGGCCAGGTGTCAGGGTGTGGTTAGGATTGAAGGCAACCGCCATTCACCTGGTCTAGGAGCGCTTCATGCCGTCAGTTGCTCGACGAACCCTCGGACTCGTTGCGGGCGCAGCCACCGCCGCGATCGCGATCTACCTGTTGCGCGGGTTGTTCCGTCCCGCCTCGGCCCCTCCTGCCCCGGCCGTGGTTGCCGCCGACAGCGCGCCGGCGGCACCGGGCGCGCCGCAACTGCGGATCTTCGCCACCATCGGCGACAGCAGCTCCAGGATCGAGGGCGTCGCGGAGCACGCCGGCAAGTTGTACGTCGCGGACTGGAAGGATGGCGGCGTGTATCGCGTCGACGCTGCCACCGGCCGCGTGGAACGCGTGGGCCAGCTGCCAACGAAGCCGGGGGAAAGCTTGCTGGGCGTGGCGGCCGACTCCGCGGGGAATGTCTACGTCGGCGCGCCGCAGACGGGCATCATCTACCGCATCGACGCCGCCGCGCTGGGTGTCCCCGACTTCAAGCCGCGAAAGAACGTGAGCGCATTCGCGGCGGGCGCGGTGGGAGCCAATGGGCTCGCCTTCGACGCCAATGGCCACCTCTGGATCTCGGGCGGGGACGCCAACGTGGTGTATCACGTGGGCCCCAAGGGCGGCCGGGCGGAGGTCTTCGCGAAGGGGTACGCGATGGTGTCGAACGACACCACGATGCCGGTGCGGGCCTACGTGACGAACGGCCTCGGCATCGACTCGTCGGGCAACGTGTACACCGCCAACACGGGCACGGGGGAGATCACCCGCCTCGAGGTGAAGCCCGGTTACGCCCTGGGCGCCATCACTTCCGTGGTGAAGGATGCCCGCCTGCTCGGTGCGGACGGCCTCATCGTCGACCCGAACGGCGATATCTGGGTCACCGCCAACTACAGCAACACCCTGGCGCGCGTCTCGCCGGCCGGCGCCGTCACCATCATGGTGCACGACTCGGCCGCCGCGGTGCTCCACTTCCCCGCCGAGTTCAAGCGCGTGGGCCGGACGTACTACCTCGCCAACCTCAACTTCCCGGTCGGGGCCAACAGCAAGACGACGTACAAGGGCGCCCAGATCGCGGCCATCGAAGTGCCCTAGGCCGCCATGCCCCCGCGCCTGATGCACGTCGACCTCGATGCGTTCTTCGTCGAGGTCTGCCGGCAGCGGAACCCGGAACTGCGCGGGGTGGACCTGCTGGTGGTGGGCGGGCGGCGGGAATCGCGCAGCGTAGTGCAATCAGCATCCTATGGCGCGCGGAAGTTCGGCATTCGCGCCGGGATGCCGATTTCGCGCGCCGTGGCGCTGTGTCCCGCCGCCACCTTCTTCGCGGGCGAGTTCGCCTGGTACCGCGATGCCTCCCGGCAGGTGCGGACGATCCTCGATCGGTTCTCGCCAATGGTGGTCATGTCCGGCCTCGACGAAGGCTATCTCGATTTCGCAGGCACCGAGCGCCTGCATCCCGTCTCTCTGCTCCCCGTGGCCCAGTCGATCCGCGACGCCGTGCGGCAGGAAGCCGGGCTCGACGTGAGCATTGGCATCGGGCCCAACCGCATGGTGGCCAAGCTCGCCTCCGACGCTGCGAAGCCTCGCGGCGTCCTGGAGGTGCGCACCGGATGGGAGGAGGGATTCCTGGCGGGGCTGCCACTGCGCGCCATGCCGGGCATCGGGCCGGCGACGGCGAAGCGGCTCGCGGCCCTGGGACTCGTGGACGTGTGGCAGGTGCAGCGGATGACCGAGGCCGAGCTCGCCCGCCTGATCGGAGCGGAGGCAAGGCCCCTCAAGCTGCGCGCCCACGGCTGGGGCGGGACCGTGCTGCGGGGCGAGCGGCCTGCGCGATCGGTGAGCCGCGAAACGACGTTCGGCAGCGACGTCCGGGACCCCGACGACCTCGAGACGATGCTCCTGCTCTTCGTGACGCGCGTGTCGGCCCAGCTGAGGGACGAGCAACTGATGGCGCGCACCATCACGCTCAAGCTGCGGCACGACGACTTCACCACGGTGACACGAAGCACCACGCTGCGCGAGGCGACGGACGTCGATCGCGACATCTTCGAGGCGGTGCACCCATTGTTCGTCACGGCATTCCAGGCCGTGCGCCAGCGGAACCGCGGCGTGCGGCTCATCGGCGTGAGCGCTACCAACCTCACGCGTGCCTCGGCGCCAGACCTGTTCGAGGCCCCGGAGCGCGAAAAGCTCCGGCTGCTTTCACGCGCGGTGGATCAGGTACGGGAGAAGTACGGTGATGACGCGGTGGGGCCAGCGGGGATCTTGGGGGTAAGGGTCCAGCGTTAAGGGTCAGGAGTCGTGAGTCGTGAAGGCGTCCCGCCCCGTCCGCTACTTCGCGGCTCTTCCCCGCAGTGAAGTGGTATCACGGAAGTCCCGCAGTTCGAACCGCAGCCGCACCACACCGGACGCCCGATTCACCTGGGGCCCGAGTCCCTCGAACGTCGCGACGCGGCCGTTCGGCAGAATCGCCCGGACACTGCTGTTCCGGAACAGCGGGTAGTAGCCGAGCGGCACACGCACCGCGCCCGACGGGACCGTGCAGCGACAGGACTCCTCGGCCGACGAGCCGACGTTGAGCCGGATCGTGAGCGGCTGGCCGGTCGCGTTGGTGACGTACGGCAGGAACAGCGGCGGCTCATCGCCGTCCGCACGCGCTTCCAGGCGAAAGGTGCGCTGGTGCGCATCGAGCACCTGGGTTCGCTGCAGGTCGCTGCCGGCCGCCTGGCCCTTCCCGGAGCGCGGGCCGATGGCATACCAGCTCACCGACCGCGACGGCGCACGCGGGACGCTCATGGCGCTCGAGTCGCCCGGCGCCACGCGACGCTCGCCTTCGGCGCCGACCACCACGCCAATCGGCACGGACAGCCGGTTCACCAGGAGCAGCCGCACGCTGCGGTTGGCGAAGTATCCAAGGGCCATCGCCAGCACCAGCGCCGCGCCGACTACCGCGAGTGCCACGTGCAGCACGCCCGCTGGTTCCCCCGGCAAGGGGACTGCATCGGACTCGGCGCGCAGCGCCCGCGCCATTTCGTCCGCCGTCTGGAATCGCCGGGCGCGGTCCTTCGCCAGCGCCCGCACGATGACCGCCGACAGCCAGGGCGGGATACCCGCCTTCCGGGATTCAGGCGCAGGCACCGGTGCCGAGAGATGCTTGCGCACGACCTCCTGGCTGTCCTCACCCTCGTAGGGCGGCACGCCGGTGACCATCTGGAAGAGGACCGCGCCGAACGAGTAGAGGTCGGCGCGGCGGTCGAGGTCGGCATGCCCCATGGCCTGCTCGGGGCTCATGTACGCTGGCGTGCCCACCACGAACCCGGCCTGCGTGTTGCCGGCGCTGCCGTCGAGCCGCTTGGCGATGCCGAAGTCCACGAGCAGCGGACGCCCGGTGCGGGCGTCGAGCATGATATTGTCGGGCTTGATGTCACGATGGACCAGTCCCGACTCGTGCGCGTGCTCCAGCGCGGCGAGCACGCCCAGTGCCAGCGGCACCGCGCGCACCACCGGCATCGGCCCCTCGTGCTTGAGCGCGGCGGTGAGCGGCTCACCGTCCACGAAGGGCATCGCGTAGTACACGAGGCCCAGGCCCTCCCCGACGAAGTGAATGGGCAGGATGTTGGGGTGATCGAGCGCGGCAATCGCGCGGGCCTCCTCACGGAAACGCGCCAGCGTACCCTCAGCCCAGATCAAGTCGGGTCGCAACACCTTCACCGCGAGCCGGCGATCGAGCTGCCGGTCCAGCACTTCGTAGACCTCCGCGAAACCGCCGGTCCCGACTTGCCCGCGCACGCCATACTGCGCGCCCAGCGCCGCCGCGAGCCGCTCCGCCACCGTGCCGGGTTGCGGTACAGTGACCGTCTGGGTCACGGTGGGCTGATCGTCGGCCATCGCTTGTGCTCGGGAGAAGGGTTCCGGGCGTGCCGCGCCCGGGAGGCGCTCAGCGCGCCGGGAGGAAGCCGCTGACCGGGTTGGAGCTGCGGGGCGCCGGCTTCTTCTCCGGCGCGGGTGGCGGTGCCTCCTGCACCGGTTCGGGCGCAGGCGCCTCGACGACGGGCTCCGGCTCCATGGTGGCCACGGGCTTCTCGACGACTGGCTGCGGCGCCGGTGCGGGCACGCGCGAGGCGTAGGTGTTCGATCGCGTGCGACCGGTGCCGCGCTCGGGATCGCGCGCCAGCGGGGGCAGGTCGCGCTTCTCGACGCGCAGCGCGATCAGGCCCGAGCCGGCCTGCAGCCGGGCGTCGAGGCCATCGAAGACCGCCTCGCGTCCCGCCGCGTCCTGCACCCGAACCGTGGTTCCCGGCAGGAGCCGGTAATAGCCGAGCCAGGTGGGTGACGCATCAGAGGGCACGTCGCAGTCGCATTGCTGCTGCCCTGGCTGGGACTCGACGGCCACCCGAAGCGACACACCCGCCGCGTTGGTGACGCGGGGCGCGAAGTACACCGCGTCACCCGCCGACGACACGTCGATGGCGTGACGAACGACGCCGTTGGGATCCTTGTCCCCGAACGAGCCCCTGAGCTCCTCGCCGAGCGCCTTTCCGCTCGCCGAGACCGGGCGCACGATGGACCAGTTCGCGGTCAGTTCGCGTCCGGCAGGCCACTGCAGGCGGAGGCTGTCACCGGGATCGACCAGTTGCTGGCGACCGTCGGCCAGCGTGAGCCACACGGGGCTCAGCAGGCGGTTCGCGATGAAGATGGTGGCGGGAGTCACCGGGCGCGACATGGCCGCGCCGGCCAGCACCGCCAGGGCCACCGCGGCCGCCAGCAGCCACATGCGGCCACGACGCGCCTTCTTCGCGATGGCCTGGTCGCCCTGTGCCGGCGATGCCGGGGTCGATGGCTTCTTCGACGGCGCTGATGCCGCCGCCGGCGCAGGCATGCTGGCGAGTCCGGCGCGCAGCGCCTCCATGAGGTGGCCCGCCGACGGGTAGCGGTCGGCGGGATCCTTCGCCATGCAGCGACGGACAACGGCGCTCAACCACGCCGGGACCCGGGGATTGCGCACGGACGGGTCAGGCACCGGCTCGGACAGGTGGCGTCCGACGATCTCCTGCGAGGTCTTGCCCTCGTAGGGCGGCGCACCGGTCAGGAGCTGGAACAGCATCGCACCGAAGGCGTACAAATCGGCACGTGCATCGACCGTGTCCCGGCCGAGGGCCTGTTCCGGGCTCATGTAGAGCGGCGTGCCGACGACGAAGCCGATCTGCGTGTGGGTGGAGATACCGTCGAGACACTTGGCAATGCCGAAATCGAGGAGAAGGGGACGTCCGGTCGCTTCCTCGATGAGCACGTTGTCGGGCTTGATGTCGCGGTGAATGATGCCGTGGGCATGCGCGTGCTCGAGCGCTTCGAGAACGGGCAGCACCATCGGTACCAGCGCCTGTGGATTCAGCGGCCCCTGCGCCAGGAGGAGGTCGGCGAGAGTCGGACCTTCCACGAAGGACATGACGTAGAAGACGAGGCCTTCGCTGTCCCCGACGAAATGGATCGGCACCGTGTGCTGATGGTTGAGCTTGGCGATGGCGCGGGCTTCCTGCTTGAAGCGGGCGCGCATGCCATGGGTCCATGCCACATCGGGCCGAAGGACCTTCACGGCGAGCCGGCGATCCAGCTCGATGTCGCAGATCTCGAAGACGTCGGAAAACCCGCCCTGGGCCAGGCGGCGCACCACCACATACTGGGCGCCCAGCGCCTCGCTCAGCGCATGGATGAGTTCAGCATCACCAGGCAGCGGATCATGGGGAGTACAGACGCACGTGGTGCCCCGCTCACCACTGCAGCGCGGACAGGTGACGTGGGTCACCGAGCCAAGTTCGGACCGGGCAGTCATCGTTGCATCGTGCATGGCAGCACCCGGGGCGCCCCTTCAGGCCCCCAGTCGCCAGCCGGTTTCCGCACCCCGTTGAGGGTATCCAAGCGCTGAATCCACGCTAAGTTGGACTGTCACTGTGAGCACTGAACGAACACCAGGACAGGGGTTCGTCCTGTCGCAAAAATGCACAAAGGGTGCCACCCCCCCCCCCACGAGCCACCCCACCACCGGCCACCAACGAAAGGACGCCCGATGGAGCAGAACAGCGGCCCCGGCAAGAGCCTGCTCCGGTTCCTCACCGAACCGTCGCACGTCAACTTCGGCGGCAAGGTGCATGGCGGGATGGTCATGAAGTGGATCGACCAGGCCGGCTATACCTGCGCCGCGCAATGGAGCGGCACCTACTGCGTCACCGTCTACGTCGGCTCACTGCATTTCCTCAAGCCGATCATGGTGGGCTCGGCAGTGGACATGCGGAGCCAGGTGATTCACACCGGACGATCGAGCATGCACATCTTCATCGACATCTTTGCCGGCGACCCGAGGGAGCGGGTGACCCACCGGTGCGCGTACTGCCTGGCGGTGTTCGTGGCGCTGGGTGTCGATGGCAGGCCGATGCCGGTGCCGCAATGGGAGCCGGCCACGGAACGGGAGAAGGCGCTCGAGCGCTATGCGCTGCGCCTCGTCGAACACCGGAAGCAAATGGATGCGGAGGCCGCCGAGATCCTGGGTGACCCGGCGTAACGGGGGACCACGGTGAGGTGAGCGCCGCGTGCCGCGACGCTCACGCTCCGGTCCAGGTCAGAACTGGTAGGTCGCCGTGACGCCGATCGACGGCTGGGTGCTCCTGGGAGCGTCGAGTTCCCCGTAGTCATCCAGATTGGAGAAGTCGAGGCGCACCTCTGGCCGTATCACCGTCTTGGGGAAGGCGTGAATGTTGAGCGTGGCCGTGACGCTCCCGAAATTGCGCGCATCAGCCACCGCGTATCCAAGCACCCCAGAGGTACGGACGCCGTTCTTGTCCTGCACGTAGTCGCCCCGTAGCGCCAGGTTGAACACCGGCGAGAGGTCGCGCACCAGCCAGATTCCACCACCCCACCAAGTGGCATTCTCGTCCGGATCGGCGAGCAGGCCCTGCTCCTCACCGTAGTCGAACTGCGCGACGAAGGTCGTCTTCGCTCCCAGCTTGAAGGTTCCCATCCCCTCGAACCCGTAGCGCAGGTTGTCGTTGTTGTCGGCCTGTTCGGGACCGACATACCCGATCACGCCGATCGTCACCGCCGGGCTCGGGGTCAGCCCAAGCCGGCCCATGAAGGAGAGCGCACTGTTGTTGTCCACCACGACGTCCCACCCGTTGATGATGCGCAACTGGGCGTCCACCTTGGGCCCGAACTTGAAGTCGATGCCCAGGCCGGTGTTGGTGAAGTTCTCCAGGTACACGAACTGGTTGCCGACGTCGGCGTTGGGGTCGAGCGCGTCGGCGATCACCTCATAGCCCATCATCGTCCACATCTTGCCCAGCTTGAACTGGACCCAGTGGTCGGCCCCGCCAGTGGGCACGTTGAGCGTGACGTACGCCTCGGTCAGGTCGCCGTTGGGTCCGAGGGACAGGCCCTGTGACTGCGTCACCGCCGCATCCTGTCCGAACAGGAGTTCCATGCGAGCGCCAGCGTCGAGCTTGCTGGTGTCGACCGGCTTCGTGATGCTCAACTCGGCCGCGTTCACCATGAACTGCGACTGGTACCGGTTGTAGAACCGGCCCACCAGAATATTGCCGGTGGCGGCGAAGGACTGGGTGAAGGAGGACGTCACAAAGCCGCCAAGGTAGAGCGGTAGCGCCCCGAGCTTGAGACCAACCGTCTCCTGCGCCGGTGCTGCCGCCGTGTCAGCCGCGGCACTGTCCGGCTTGGCGACCTCCTGCGCCGAGACCGTGCCGGTGATGAAACAGGCGAACAGTTGCGCGAGAAGAATCGGTCGAATGCATCGGGCCATGGGGTTGTCCTCACTGCCTCCTCGCCTCGGGTGATCCCACGCGCCGAGCGGCGGGAGCTCGGCGCGTGGGGCAGATAAGGGAACGCCCCCGCACGGGCAGCGCGAAGGCGTGAGTGGCACCATTCGGGGCCAGTTGGCTCAGCCGCTGCGCTCGGGGCAAGTGACGATCGCCGCGCCGGTATGTCGGCGCGGCAAGGCGTTTCGATCGGGACCGGCATGACCGGCGTGGCCTGCTGACTTGTTCATCGCTTTCACAAGGTGGCTCAATGGCAGTGGTTTGTCAACACTCAATTGCAGTTTTAGCAGTTTTTCATGTGCACGATAGCATGTGTCGTCGAACAGATCATTCAATACGTCACCGCTGCAATTAGATGTGCTTTGCCATCATAAATAATTGAGTACCAATAAGTTAAGTTGTTAACTGCCCTGTATAATGTGCGCGTTTTCAGGTGTAGTCATGTATCGATGATCTGTATTTTTGCACACAGTTTTCAGCATTTCTTGCAGACTTAGCTTGACGCAGCATAAACGACGACCCGGTTGGCGCCATCTCGGTGCATGGCATCAACGGACTTTGGGGCATCCTGGCGCTCGGCCTCCTCGCCGACGGCACGTACGGCGATGGATGGAACGGCGTCCCGGGAAAGGTGACGGGTCTGTTCTACGGCGACTCCGGCCAGCTCGTAGCGCAGGCGATCGGCGGCGTCACGAACATCCAGGTGGTTGGCGCACTCGGCGCACTCGCCTGGGCGATCACCGGGGCGCTGGTACGCGGCAACCGCGTGTCCGCCGAAGTCGAAGAGCTTGGACTCGACCTGCCGGAGGTTGGAGCGATCGCGTATCCAGATTCCACCGACATCGGGTCCGCGGTCGTCATTCGCAGCACGGCACCGATTACCGGGATCAAGGCGGCCAAGGCGGCGGCCTGATCACACGACCATGAATCGCCCATGTGCCCGGCGCGCCGATGCGGGGCCGGGCAGGGGCCCTGGGGAGATCATATGAAGCTGATAACCTGTGTCATTCGTCCGGAGCGCCTGTCGGAGGTGAAGGCGGCCCTCTTTCGTGCCGGCGTTACCGGTATCACCATCTCGCGCGTCAGTGGCCACGGGGGCGAGCGGGAACTCGTCGAGGTCTACCGCGCCTCGTCCGTCGTGCTCGAGTTCCGGGAGAAGATCAAGATCGAGATGGCGTGCTCGGAACCCTTCGTGCAGCCGACGATCGATGCCATCCTCGCTTCCGCCAGGACCGGCAGCGTCGGCGACGGCAAGATCTTCGTGCAGGCAATTGAGCAGGTCGTCCGGATCCGGACGGGCGAGCGCAACAACGCCGCCCTCACACCGGTCACGGCGGACGAGGTGCAGCGCCGCGCCCTGGAGCACGCGGCGCCTTAACCCCCGCTCACTTCCCGTTTCCCCGCCCGATGCCTTGCCGTGCAGGGTATCGGGGCGGGATCTTACCGGGGAGGCCAACCGCTCCCCTACCCCAGCCGACGCCATGCCGCTCAACCAGCACAGCAAGGCCATCACCGAGGGCGACCAGCGCGCCCCGAACCGCGCGATGCTGCGCGCCGTCGGCTTCGGCGACGCCGATTTCACCAAGCCCATCGTGGGTATCGCGAACGGATACAGCACGATCACGCCCTGCAATGCCGGCCTCGATGTCCTGGCGCGCCGGGCCGAGGCGGCCGTCCGCGCCGGCGGCGGGATGCCACAGATGTTCGGGACCATCACGGTCAGTGACGGCATCTCGATGGGGACCGAGGGGATGAAGTACTCGCTGGTGTCGCGCGAAGTGATCGCCGATGCCATCGAGACGGCGTGCGGCGCGCAGAGCATGGACGGCGTGCTGGCGGTGGGTGGCTGCGACAAGAACATGCCGGGTGCCATGATCGCGATGGCACGGATGGACATCCCGGCCGTGTTCGTCTATGGCGGCACCATCAAGCCGGGACACCTTGGCGGCCATGACCTGACAGTGGTGAGCGTCTTCGAGGCTGTGGGACAGCACGCCGCCGGAAAGCTGCCGCGGGCCGAGTTCGAGGCGGTGGAACGGAACGCCTGTCCCGGGGCGGGAAGCTGTGGTGGCATGTTCACCGCCAACACGATGTCGTCGGTATTCGAGGCGATGGGCATGAGCCTCCCCGGTTCGTCCACCATGGCGGCCGAGGACGCGGAGAAAGCGGAGAGCGCGGCGCAGTCCGCGGACGCGCTGCTCGCGTGCATCCGGCGCGGCATCACGCCGCGGCAGATCTTGACACGCGCTGCGTTCGAGAACGGCATCGCCGTGTGCATGGCGCTTGGCGGCTCAACCAACGCGGTGCTGCACCTCCTGGCCATTGCCCACGCGGCGCAGGTTCCGCTCGAGCTCGACGACTTCGAGCGGATCCGCGCGCGCACCCCGGTGCTGTGCGACCTCAAGCCCTCGGGACGGTTCGTCGCGACCGACCTGCACCGTGCGGGCGGCGTGCCCGCGGTCATGAAGCTCCTGCTCCAGCACGGACTGCTCCAGGGTGACTGCCTCACGGTGACCGGGCGGAGCTTGTCGGAAAACCTCGCGGACGCCGCGGACTCACCCGCCGCGCAGGAAGTGATCCGTCCGTGGAACCGGCCGATGTATGCCGAGGGTCACCTCGCGGTGCTGCGCGGCAACCTGGCGCCCGATGGCGCGGTGGCGAAGATCAGCGGCGTGAAGAACCCGCGGATGCGCGGGCCAGCCCGGGTGTTCGAGTCGGAAGAGGCGTGCCTCAGCGCGATCCTCG
>Ga0315297_10002389_pt1 | contig 11849 bp, 10 predicted proteins | sample YL17G15_0_MG_FD_203628 | JGI IMG/M metagenome (GOLD analysis project Ga0315297, IMG submission 203628) | Sediment microbial communities from Yellowstone Lake, YNP, Wyoming, USA - YL17G15_0 | ecosystem: Environmental > Aquatic > Freshwater > Lake > Sediment | place: USA: Wyoming | collected... | reverse complement strand
GTTGATCTGTGAGGTTATCCGTGGGCTGTTTGAACGTGGCCTGAGAGAGCTTATCTTCACACATGATGTGACAATAATTGAAAATTCACAATATGGCCAAAAATTGATTGTTGAAGGGAAACCTTATTCAACATTAACAAAAATGCGCAGTTTAAGATACGGCTCGATTACATTATTCTTGAACAGGTAAAACTCCGCCCTCTGGCTTTCTCCTTTATAGAACTGCTACATTCCCGGCCGGGCCACCTGTTTGGGCCCGTTTGACTAATATTATCAACATGGCCCGATACTTACCGGAATTCAAGTGGCCATAAGTCCGGGTATGCTGTGATTACGAACAACGCTAAGGAGTTGACACGGCAATTAGAAAAGTGTAATATACGAAAAATTTCTTACCTTAGTGAACGGCGAAAGTGTAATATAAACACGATTGATACAGAAGTCGTTCTTTAGAGTGGGCGTTGGAGAGGTTGTATATGGATAGCGTATCGGTTGTTGTACCGGCGATGAACGAGGGGAAAACCATTGCTGAGGTATTGCGAGGCATAGCGGCGCAGAAAGAAGTAAACGAAATTATCGTGGTGGATGGTCACTCCACAGATAATACCCTTGAAATCGCCAGGCAGACTATTCCATCTGTGAAGACCATTATACAATCAGGCAAAGGAAAAGGGGACGCACTCAAGGCGGGTTTTCAGGCAGCCAGTGGTGATATTGTAGTGGCCATTGACGCTGACGGTTCAATGGATCCTGCCGAGATTCCCCAATTTATCAGATCTCTGCGTGGAGATTATGATTTTGCCAAGGGGTCACGTTTCCTGCCTGAAAGCGGGACCGAGGACATGACCCTATTGCGTAGATTCGGGAATAAGACATTCACTGTATTAGTGAATATTTTGTACGGCACAAGTTACTCTGACTGTTGCTACGGTTATTTCGCCCTCAAGAAATCTGCCTTTAACGCGATTGGTGTAAAAAGCGACGGATTCGAGATAGAGACCGAGATTAATATCAGAGCTGGTAAAAAGAGGCTGCGTGCCGTGGAAATTCCCAGCTATGAGCGGCGGCGTTTATTTGGCGAGGGGCACCTGAAAGCATTACAAGATGGCTGGCGGATACTGGCAACTATTTTAAAGGAGATCTATAGGAATTGACCCATAGCCCGAAGGTGTTAGTCACCGGCGGGGCGGGGTATGTGGGCAGTGTATTAGTATCAAGGCTGATAGAAGATGGTTTTTCAGTAATTGTACTGGACAATCTCAAGCAGGGGCACACAGAGGCTGTGCACCCGCAGGCCACGTTCATACAGGCCGATATCTGCAATAAAACAGCGCTGGGCGATGTTTTCAACCAGCACAGTATTGAATATGTCATGCATATGGCGGCGGAAACACTGGTTTCGGCCTCCATAACAGATCCACAAAAATATTTTGCTGTGAATATCACGGGAAGCCTGAATATACTCGATATTATGCTCCAGCATAATGTTAAGAAACTCATCTTCTCCTCCAGTGCCGCGGTCTACGGTGAACCGCAAAGCTCCCCCATTGCTGAAAACCATCCTGCAGTTCCGATTAACAGCTATGGGGAATCCAAGCTCATCATCGAAAAAATCCTGAAATGGTACCACCGGGCGTATAATTTGCGCTTTATTGCTTTGCGTTATTTTTGCGCTGCAGGGGCAACAGAGACGTGCGGCGAGGACCATGACCCTGAAACCCATTTGATACCCAATGTGCTCAAGGCGGCGCAAAATGGTTCTATACCGCTCTCGGTTTACGGCAATGATTATCCTACGCCAGATGGGAGCTGTATCCGTGATTTCGTGCATGTCGTGGATATTGCTGATGCCCATATCCTGGCCATGGTAAACCTGGGAAAAATTGGAGCCGGGATCTACAACCTTGGCAACAGCCGCGGGCACTCTGTATTTGAAGTGATCGGGACGGCTGAGAAGGTGACAGGCGTTAAAATTCCCGTGAATATAGCAGCCAGGCGCACAGGTGACCCGGTATCCCTGATTGCCGATGCTGAGAGGGCCCGGCGGGAACTGGGATGGAAGCCAGTATTGTCTGAACTTGACGCGATCATAGGGAGCGCCTGGCGGTGGGCACAGTCCCGTCCTGACGGCTATTCTTCTTAAACGTGAAATAAGAACATTGATACATACATGCAGACGTCTGTAATTATTTGTTGTTACTCTTTTGAAAGGTTAGATGGTGTCCACAGGGCGGTTGAATCACTGCTCAAGCAAACTTATGTTCCCCAAGAAATCATCATAAGTGTGGATAATAATAGCGATCTTTATGCGGAGTTGACACGCCACTATGAGGAAACATTAGCCGGTGATTCGGCTAAATCCGTAGGATGCATTATTAGGGTGTTGCTAAACGAAGAAGTGAGGGGTTTATCACCGACCCGTAATGTCGGGATCAGGGCATCAACCGGGGATATAGTAGCATTTATTGATGATGACGCAGTTGCGGATGCCGGTTGTATGCATGCACTGACTGAGCCATTCTTAAAGAACGAATCTATAATCGTAGTGGGTGGGAGGGCTATACCCCGCTGGGAAAATGGAAAGGAGCCGCTGTGGTTCCCGGCTGAACTTAATTGGGTCATAGGCTGCACCTATGAGGGGATGCCTGTTGGCACTGATAATAGTGTCCGGAATGTGATAGGCTGCAATATGGCTTTCAGAAGGGCAACCTTTGCTAAAACCGGCCTTTTCAACGTGGATTTGGGTCGCGTGGGTAAAACCCAGGGACAGGGGGAAGAGACAGAACTATGCCAGCGTATAAAGGTGGAATTCCCGGAATGGCTGATCGCATACAATGAGGCTGCCGTAGTGTATCACCAGGTGCCTAAATGGAGATTAACACTTAAATATATTTGGACTCGCTCATACAACGAAGGTTATTATAAAGCTAAAATAAAAAAATCGTTTTCAGAAGACCCAAATGCAATTTCCATGGAATCAAATTACCTGTCATTTTTGTTACTTAAAGCAATACCACTGAGAATAAAAAATATAGGTAGTATAAATTACTTACGCCAAATTATGATAATACTATATTGTATAATGGCTACCGGAGCGGGTTATTTAAGTGGTCTGGCACATAGCAAATAAGAAATTTACAAATATAACTATGGCGAAAAAATCAACCTTAGATGTTTAGTATGTGGTTTCGAATACTTAAATTTGCTTCTAAAAGAAACGGATGGAAACAGCTTTGCTTTTACCTTAGCAATTTAGATGTATGGCGTTTCATCGAATATAGCCAAGCATATGAGTATATTAATAAAACTGAAAAGGATTCAGTAATTATAGATCTAGGAGGCGGATATACAAGTTTACCGTCTTTATTTCCGATCAATGAATATGTGGTTTTAGATATCAACAGATACGCATGTGCATATCAGGAAAAACATGGAACAAAAGCAATTGCGGCGGATATTACTAAGTTACCGTTAGCAACTGCTTGCGCCGATATTGTTGTAGCTATTTCTTCTATTGAGCATTTGCACGATGACCATTTGGCATATAAAGAAATAGCACGAATACTCAATGAACGGGGTGTCGCTGTGGTATCAGTGCCCTTTTCATGCACCGAATCTAAAACAATAGTTATGGTTCGCTCGAGCCGGCAAATTACTATCCTTAATAAATGGCGAAAATTTTGGAAGTTTTTACTTGGCGATATGCAGTTACAATATTTTTTAGGCCAGATAGCTACAGATTCGATCGAGAAGTACTATTGTATGACAGACCTGCAGAAATTATTAACAGGTAATGGCTTATGTATTGTGGAATATCATTTATTTGGGGGAAAATTATTAAGGGGATTCTTTAAAATATTTAATCCAGGATGGTTTGTATTAAAAGATCTATTAATTGGTAAGCTTCTATATAAATTGGAAAATATCATTTATCGGAATAACTTAAATGCTGCTGGGATAATATTAAAACTGAAAAAGAATAACCAGTGGACTGAACCCCTGTAACTGGACAGATGAGGTTAGGAATACCGGCACTATTTTAAGCGATATAACATTGGTAAAAGAAAATAAAACAGGAAAACAAATGCAATGGCCATTAATAACAGCATAAGAAAATTTATTCCAGAAAAACTACGGGAAAAATTACGTAACCAAAAACTCCCAATGCTTCTTTTGCGATATGCTTTAGAAAATGAGTGGTTTTGTAAAAAATACAACGGAATTAATGACCTTACTGTATTAACTGATAGTACTGTTACCATTGAAATTGAAGATATGAAGTTCCATCTTCCCAGTCTAAGAGATATAGACATAATATCAGAGGTTGTCATTGATAGAAGATATAATTATAGGTATGAGTTCAAAGCAGGCGACACTATGATTGATATTGGAGCACATGTAGGGGTATTTTCAGTTTTAGCTGCCAAAATGTGTGGGCAAAAAAGTTTAATAATTGCAATTGAACCTGAGTCAAGTAATCAGAGGCTTTTAGAAGAAAATATTTCTACTAATAATGTAAAAGAACGTGTTATTGTCATTAAAGGAGCAGTTGGTAGTATTGAAGAAAACAGGAAATTCTATCTTTCAAAATACTCTCAAGGTCATTCATTCCAGGGTATAGATCAAACCGACAAAGCAATTAATAAATTTATGACAGTTAAGATGCATACTATAGACAGTATTGTTGAACAACTGCAACTTGAGCACATTGATTTTATTAAAATAGATGCAGAAGGATGGGAGGTGGAAGCGTTAAAAGGAGCACAAAATTTAATAAAACGGCAAAATATTGATCTTGCTATTGCTGCTTACCACAAAATACATAATAAAAAAACGCCAGAAGTGGAGCAGGTTACTAACTTATTAAGGCAATTAGGTATAAATAATATTACAACTGAATATAGTCATATTTATGCGAAAAATTAGCCGTGGACCGAACCCCGCCGGGAACGCCTAACCCTTTGTGTCCAGCATTAGGGGTGCAGACCAAATTATGATACTAGAACTTACAAAGAAAAGAGTCTCCGAAGTATTGACGATAATTTCCTTATTGCTATGGATCTACGGACTGTGGAACTCAAATCTCACGATAGATAACTATGGTTTAATATCTAGCTATAGTATAGTTTTCTTTTTTTCACTTGCTGTGCTAACTATTGCAGCAGCATTATTATGGATAGACAATACAGAAAATTCTAAGTTACTTTTGTTCATTCAATTCAGCTTATTGGTAATTAGTCTTTATTTAAGTCCATTATTTTTAGAAGGTCTACCACGTTTTCGCTCAACATATCAGAATTATGCATACATTGATTTTATTTTGCAGAATGGTGTCCTTAATCCTAATGTAGTCTGGTATCACAACTGGCCTGGTTTTTCGGTTTTCTTTGCATCTTTTTTCCAAATAACCGGAATTGACGCGCCTTTCTTTACGATGGCGATATTTCCACCAGTTATAATTATTATTGTTGCTCTTCTTATTTTATTGCTAGCAAAATACTTGACCAATGTACGTAGTTCACAATGGCTTTGGTGTGCAGCTTGGGTTTTCGCAATAGCAAATTGGACCAGTCAGGAATATTTTTCTCCTCAGGCAATAGCATATATATTGCTGCTTTGCTTATTAATTATGATAATCAGGTCATTTATTACAGGTGATAAAAGACTGGCAAATAAAATACTCATAATAATATTTATAGCGGCTTTAACAATTACACATGCAGCAACGTCTTTTATTGCGTTGGTCATGGTGGCCGCATTATACATAATTTGGGCCCGCAGGTTACCTATTATGGCGTTGTTGTTTTTAGTAGCAGTTGGAGCATGGACTATCTATGGTGCTATGTCTATAATGGAACAAAGGTTAGCGCAATATGCGCTAGAAGCATTTAATATGGACGCGTTTATTTATGCCACATTTAACATCCGATTTATTGCAAGCAGCCAAGAACATACATTTATTAATTATCTTAGAGTGCTAATTACTTTTATTTTCCTCCTAATTGCTATAGCAGGTTTTATGGCAATGCCAAAGAATACGAGAATATCCCGCCAAAATATGTCGATCGCAGTAATTGGGATGACACCGGTTCTCTTTATCCCGCTTTTTATCTACGGCGGTGAGTTCATTATCAGAGTATATCTTTTTATGCTAATACCTATAGCAATCTTTACAATGCAATTACTCAATCGAAGGTTATTGCGTGTCTTACTTATTGTCCTCTTAATCTTCTTAATTCCACTACACATGTTGACGCATTATGGCAATGAGGTGTATGAGGTCGTCAGCTATAGTGAGATTCAGGTGACAGAGTTCTTATATTCTGCGACATCTGATGGTGTAATTTATGCCCTAATCCCTCCTGAATTATTTGAAGGCTTGGGAATTTATACTTTTCGATTGACCTTTGTTCCTTCCGCTGACAGCAGGTCGTGGGATAGCCTGGATAATATTAGATATAGAAATGATAGAAATAAGAACCAGTTTGTGGCCATACCAAAAAATCTATTTGCCATCTATAAATATTTCACAAATGATGATACTAAAATAAAAGATCTATATAGATGGATACAAGAATCATCGAGTTATCATCTTATATATACCAGTCCAAATATGAAATTATTCGTATGGAGAGATTGATCATGTATGAATGTACTGGGAAATATATGGGTACTATGTAAATAGATGTATAGCTTTTTAATAATCAATACACCTGGACAAAATAACATGGGAGGCATGGCGGTTCTGATCGGCATGCTGGAAATTCTAAGCCGGCAATTCAGCAACGCTGAAATTGGAGTGCTTTGTCACCATTATAAAAGGGACAGGCCGATTCTTCAGAGAATATTACGTAAATATGGCGTTACTTTAATCAAGCATCCATGGTATAGTGAGCGAAGTAATAGAATATCAACGCTTATAGCCATTGCCCTACCGGCGTTTTTTTTCTTTGTTAAATCACTTTTTGTAAAATTAAATGCAATAAACCGTCACAAATCTGTGTTTGGTCGCTATGATGTTGTGATTGATTCCAGTGTTGATGGCTATAGTGAATACTATCAGGGATGGTTTGCACCCTTTTTTATGTTATTCAATGATCTATGTGCCACTTTGGCAAGTAAACAAGTAGTAGTCATTGGGGCATCTATTCCCTATTACAACAATATAGTGCTCAGGCAGCTGGCCAAATCCATATTAAATAGAGCTTCGTTAATCACACTTAGGGATCACGCCAGCAGGAAGAACTTGGAAATAATGGGGGTTGACAAACCGCGAATAGAAGTAACTGCTGATTTGGGCTTCGTTATGCCACCGGAGAAGTCAGATATATTAAATACATTACTCAATAAAAGTGGAGTGGATGAATCAGCAATATTACTAGGCTTTAATATTACCAGGAATAACCCCTATCTGGCAGGAACTACTACTTACTTAAGTTATCTTGCGTCAATGATAGACTGGTTAATTGATAAGTTGGATTGCCATGTAATTATTATTCCAAGTGTCTATGAGGTTGAATATGCAAATGATATTCAGCAGTTAGTTCAAAAAGTAAAAAGGCAAGAAAACCTTATTCGTATATATGATCAAGATTTAACTGCTGGTGAGGTAAAGGGGATTATAGTTAGGTGCAGCCTGGTGATTGGTTCTATGTTTCATCCATGTGTAGCAGCAGTGTCAAGCGGTGTCCCGACAATTGCGATCGCCACCTACGGAAGCTATAAATTTCACGGAATATTAGGTGATATGTTAAAAATAAAAGATTATATAGTCGATTTTGAGGGGAGTGATTACGCCCTGTTAGACAAGCAATTAAAAGCAACCATAATGAAAGCTTGGGGAAATCGAGCCGCCATAAGACAACATTTGTTAGATCAATCTGAAGAGTTAAAACAGAAATGTTATTTGAATGGGCTTTTACTCAAAGAAGCAATCATTTAATAAGTTTTTATTTTATCCTTTGAAAAATTTTCTTTCTATCTTTATCAGGGTATCTATCAAACTAACTGAACCAAGTTTCGCTCCTATAAGATAGTTGAACAACACAATAAGCACCCTGATATAGTTCTTCAGTTTTCCTTTCTCACCCAGGGTTTTGTATAAGGGTATCTTTTTTCCCAGAACTTTAAACAGGTTTCTCATTATCTTCGAATCCACAGGTGGATACTGCATATTACCCTGTGACCTGATTATGCTATCCCTATCAATTGTTTGCAGCGCGATTACACCCTCTTTGAGCGCAGCTTCTACAAGTTCCTGTCCCCGGGTAGAGCGCGAAATCATAAAGGAAGTGCCTGTTTTATCCTGCGCTTTAATCTCCGGCAGCCATGCATCCATAAAGGTCAGGTCGCTCAACTGGCAGGCCGCATCACAGCAGAATAAACAGAACCTCGGTAAAAAAAAACGTAAGACGTGGTAATTAATATATTCATTAAAATAAACTTTTTTTTCAGTTTTATCCTTCAAACGGAATTTCAAATATCCAGGCCAGCCCGTACCCCTGTAGGAAACACTACTTATAGCTGTTTTACTCACCTTATACTTCTTTACCAGGTAATCTGTGCTCTTGAATGTATCGCAATGGCTGCAAAAAATGCCGAGGTGAAAAACAATTCTGTCTTTAAAAGGGGGATTAGCTTTTTCCCATTTCCGGATCCCCTGTATATGGCAGGGTAAGCCTACAACCGCAAACCTCTCACCTTCCCCTGCATTGATAATCTGCTTGAGAGCAATATTAGCCGGAACGGGGCAGTATATCGAGCCGATGGCCGATAATATTTCCTCCCTGGTCCGGGCAATAAAAGGCTCCGGTTCAAGTGGCTTGTCTTTTTTCATACGCGTGACCAGCGCGCCATCAATAATACCTTTATCCACAGCGTACAAAAGCAATGCGGTAATGAGCCCGCCGGAGGCTGCAGCGTAGCGCACATCATTTTGTGTTGAATAGCCAGCGTAACAATTTATCCAGTTGCCCAGTTGTATATCATCCTGTACGCTGCCGAATATTTCCTCGTTGAGGCGTAAAAAGTCAACGTGGTAACCCGGGCACGCTTTTACACATAACGCGCAGTTATCACACAATTCATTTATTTTCGGAACATATATGCCCCTTTCCCCGTCTATTTGCATTGATATGGCATCCCTGGGGCATACGCCGGCGCAGGTACCGCAACCCGCACAAAGGTTCCTCTTAACAAATATAGCAACGTTTTTCTGTTTATCAGCTATTCCCTGCATGTTGCCAGTCTCATTTTCCACATCACATAATCCATTCAAATCCCAGCGGGTTTAAATATGCTGGAGCGGTTAATAATTATAAGTACAAGAGCAGTAGTTGCCTGTGCCGTTAGAAAAGCTATGCCGATGCCCACTAATCCTATAACCTGCATCAGCAGAGATCCAGTGATAAGTGTGAAAAAGCTGATGGTACCATAAATTATGATAACCGGTTTAATCCTCTTGTGGATACGGCACACCGCGATGAATATCTCATTCACAGCCAGCGGTAGGCTGGCTATGCTTAGTATGCGGAGCAACCAGAGTGCCTCCTCTGAATACTGCTTCCCAAAAAAAGACAGTAGAAAGCCACCCAGTAAATACATAAGTATTACAGAGGGGACAAGTATCAGGGTGACAAACCGGGCTGCTTTGAACGTTTGCCGCCGCAAATTGCCCGGTTCATGGGCGGCATCTGCCACCAGAGTATAGTTGACGGCATAGCATATATTAAAGAATATACCGGCTACCATCCAGCCGATATAAAAATAGGCACTCATGGCCGGACCTAACAGGTTGATCGTGATCAGTGGTGCGACAAAGCCCGTGAGCGTTTTGAGTGTATCACCTGTATAGTTGCCTAGTGAAAAACTGATCATTTTATTTAAGGAACTCAAATCTGCTACAGTGTGTGGTAAGTAGTGGGGAAAAACATTTCTTAGTAAAACCACAGCTCCTGAGAAGGAGATTATTACACTGATAGTGAAGGAACTGATAATGCCTAAATATCCACAGTTGATCATGAGGAATAATACAGCAATCTTGACAGCAAGAATTAGACTTTGATATAAGGTATAATGCGCAATGCGCAGTGCGACAAAAATCTGACTAAATAAAGAATTTAACGTAAAAACAGCCGAAAACAATACGAAGGTGACCAAAGCCAGGTAATCGCTATATATGAAACTCAGTCCTGGTGACCACAGGTTAATGCCCAGCAAGAAACCGCATGAAAGCAGTAAAGTCGCGCCAAGTATCACGCTCACGGCAGAATTTATTAATTTAACTTTATCCTGTTCTTCAGGTAAAAAACGAATAAGACCGATACCCAGACCTAAGCCCGAAAATTGGGCTACCAGAAAACCGGCCGAGATCAGGGAGGTAGCTTTCCCTACATCTTCAGGGATGAAAAGGCGCGCTGCAACCGTCCAGAAAATAAAGCCAATCAAAGCATTGGCGGCATAAGTGGAGATAAGAAATAACGCGTTACGTCTGAACGGATCTTTCAGATAAACGCCCAGTTTTTCAGGTAAAATATGTATGCTCAATTATCTTGTATATCTTGTAATAAAACCGCGTATAAGATACATTACAATATCATATCGGTTTTAGGAATTGCCAGTTTTATTAAATAGTATGCCTGAGATGGGCTGTTAGGTATATATTATTGAGGGATTTCCGGGGGACAATGCTGCGGCATGAGATATTATATTGATTTATTAGTGATTTTGGCTGCTACTGCTGTGCTGGCCGTATTCACGTTAGTTGTTCCTAACGACATAATACGCATTATATTGGGGCTGCCTTTTATGCTGTTTTTCCCGGGTTATGTGTTACTGGCAGCGCTTTTTATACACAAAGACGCGATATCCGTAATGGAAAGGGTGGTATTCAGCTTCGGTTTAAGTATAGCTGTAATTTCTATTATCGGACTTATTTTAAACTACACTCCCTGGGGTCTAAGGCTGCAACCAATCTTTATTGCAAATTTCTTGCTTATCATTGTTATGGGGATTATCGCAATTATACGCAGGAAATCTGTGCCAGAAGCGGAATTATTCTTCATGCCTATTAATTTTCCGGTACCCGGTAAACGGCATGAATATAAAATCAAGGCTGCTATTAAGCCACTGGATGTAGTATTAAATGTTCTGCTTGTAGTCGCCATTTTGTTCGCATTAGGCACTGTTATATACATGATCACAAATCCGCGCGTCTTAGAGCGATTCACTGAGTTTTATATCCTTGACGCTGCCGGCAAGGCCGAAAATTATCCAACTAAGATCAAATTAGGTGCAATGGCTGCGGTGACTCTGTGCGTGGTGAATTATGAGCAAAAGCCCATGAAGTACAGTGTGGACATTTCCATAGCGGGTAAACCAATTAGCTCCGTAAAGGGCATCTCACTTTCTGAAAAAGAAAAGTGGCAACAAGAAGTTAATATTAAACCTATTGAAACGGGTGATAAACAAAAAGTTGAATTTCTTCTATTCAAAGAAGGGGAAACTGACCCGTACCCGTACCTGTCACTTCATCTTTGGATCGATGTTGTCCGATAGTCCGGTCTCCCACCCCTGCTAGTTACTCCTGCCTGAAGAAAATATCGTCAAACCAGCGGCAAACTCAAGAACGGCACTCCGTTCGGCGGTGCCGTAGCGGTTACAGTGGTCCAGTAGTCCGCCTGGTAACTCTGAGCTCAGAGCTTAACTAAGGGTGATAAATGAAACAGGGGAGCACGCCGTGCTCCCCTGTTTTTTATTTAACGGGAAATGCTGTACCGTTGGGACTTTTGGCTGGTCGGGGTGGTCGGATTTGAACCGACGACCACCTGAACCCCATTCAGGTGCGCTAC
>Ga0315297_10002388_pt1 | contig 11851 bp, 9 predicted proteins | sample YL17G15_0_MG_FD_203628 | JGI IMG/M metagenome (GOLD analysis project Ga0315297, IMG submission 203628) | Sediment microbial communities from Yellowstone Lake, YNP, Wyoming, USA - YL17G15_0 | ecosystem: Environmental > Aquatic > Freshwater > Lake > Sediment | place: USA: Wyoming | collected... | reverse complement strand
AGGACGAGCACGCCGGCGATCAGGATCCGCGGGCTCGGCCCCCCCGGTGCGCCCCCGTGCCGACCCGGCTGCGGATACGGCCGGTGGCCACTCCGGGGGCTCTGGGGACGCGGGGCGCCGTAGGGATTCGGCGATCGGGGCGCGCCCTGACGCACCGAGGCCGGCGGCGGGCGCCGCGCAGGGTCTGAGGGCCGCGAGCGCGGAGGTGCCGCCACGGAGCCCAGGTTAGGGCGGGCGCGGGTGGGCGCCGTGGTCGGTGGCGGGCGCCGCCGGGCGCGGCTCGTGGTCGAGGGGGTCATGTCTGCATCGGCACGATAGCGAGCCCTGGGGGGCCTTGACTAACGTGCGTGTCAGGTTTCGCGAGCTCCCTCCGGGAGGGGCAGCCGCGGCGACGACGGAGCGGGAGCAGCGCAGAGCAGATGGATTTCACCTTCTCCGATGACCAGGACGCCCTGCGCGATGCGGCCCGGACCTTCCTCGCGAACGAGGCCCCCGGCGCCTACCTGCGGGCGATGGCCGATGACGAGCGGGGCTTCACCGGCGAGCTCTGGGGCAAGATCAGCGAGGTCGGCTGGCCGGGTCTGCTCGTCCCCGAGGCCCACGGCGGTTTGGGTCTCGGACTCGTCGACATGACCGTCGTCATGGAGGAGATGGGCCGGCTGCCGTTCCCGGGGCCGTTCTTCTCCTCCTCGGTTCTGGCCACGCTCGCGGCGCTCCGCCTCGGAGCCGACGACCTGCTGGCCCCGCTGGCGTCCGGGACGCTCCGGGGCACGGTCGCGCTGGAGGAGCAGGGCCACGGCGACCCGGTCGACCGGGTGCGCACCCGCGCTCGGCGCAAGGGCGCCACGTGGGTGCTCAACGGGGTGAAGCTCTTGGTGCTCGACGGGCACACGGCCGATTGGGTGATCGTGGTGGCGCGCACCGAGGAGGGCCTCGGCTCGTTCATCATCCAGGCGCCGGACGCCGAAGCGATCCCGACCCTCGATCCGACGCGCAAGGCGGCTCGTCTGGTGCTCGACGACACGCCGGCCGAGCCCGTCGGGCCGGTCGGCGACCAGACCGTGATCTGGCGTCGCATCGTCGATGACGCCGCGGTCATGCTCGCGGCCGAGCTCGTGGGCGCGTGCGACGCGGCGCTCGAGCTCGCGGTCGAGTACGCGAAGGTGCGCGTGCAGTTCGACCGCCCGATCGCATCGTTCCAGGCGATCCGCCACAAGGCCGTCGACATGCTGCACCGCCTCGAGCTCTCGCGGGTCGGGACGCACTATGCCGCGTGGACCTCCGATGTCGATGACCCGGCGCGCGAGCGTGCCGCGGCCATGGCGAAGAGCTTCGTCGGCGAGGCCGCGGTGTTCGTCTCCTCCGAGGACATCCAGATCCACGGTGGTGTCGGCTTCACCTGGGACTGCGACGCGCACTTCTATTACAAGCGTGCCAAGCAGAACGACGCGATGCTCGGCTACCAGGGCTTCCAGCGCCAGCGGCTCGCGGACCTTGTCCTCGACCCGGCCTAGGTCTTTCGAGCCCAGGTCTTCGGGGCCGCGGGTCTTCCGGGTCGCGATCTAGGTGGCGGACAAGCGGGCATCGCTCGTCGACGCGGTCGCCGAGCACGTCCGGGCCGGCGACAGCCTGCACCTCGTCGTCGGACACACCCGCTGGTCGGCGGTCGCGCGTGAAGTCGTGCGCCAGTGGTGGGATCGCGACCCGGGCTTCGAGCTCATCATGCTGTCGCTCTCGAGCCTCGGCACGCTGTTCTTCCAAGGTGGTCTCGTGCGGCGCGTCGTCACCGGGTACTCGGGTGACACCTTCCCGAACTTCACGCCGAACCCGATCTTTGCGGGCGCGTACCAGCGGGGCGACGTGGAGGTCGAGCACTGGTCGTTCCTCGCGTTCTCCCAGCGCCTCGAAGCTGCCGCCCGGGGCCTCCCCGCGGTCACCACCCGGTCGATCGCGGGCTCGTCGATGGAAGCGAACGACGCGTACACGCGTGTCGACTCGCCGTTCGGAGAGATCGGGCTGCTCGCCCCGTTGGTGCCCGATGTCGCGCTGCTCCACGCGCCGGTCGCCGACCGTGAGGGCAACATCGCGATCCACCCGCCACTCCTCGAGGGCGTGTGGGGTGCGCTGGCGGCGCGGCGCGGCGCCATCGTCTCGGTCGAGCGCGTCGTCGACGATCTGCGCCCGTGGTCGCACCTGGTGCGCGTCCCGGCGCGGAACGTGCTCGCGGTGTGCGAGGCCGAGCTCGGTGCCCATCCCGGCGGCTTGTTCACTGGAGACCTAACGGTCGACGGGTACGGCGAGGACTACGACTTCTGGGTCGAGGCGCGGGCCGCGACCCGCCGGGGCGGCGCCCGCGATGGTGGGGAGCCGGATGGACGCGAGTCGGATCGTGGGGAGTCGGAGCCCACCTTCGACGACTGGATCCGGCACTGGGTGCTCGAGGTGGGTTCGCAGGACGAGTACCTCGCTCGGCTCGGCCCGGAGCGGGTGGGCGCGCTGCGCGCGAAGGCTGCGCCCGAGTCGTGGCTGACCGACCAAGCCGAGTTCCCCCCTGATCTGGACGCCCCGCCGAACCGTTGGGAGCTCGCGGCTGCGTGGGGCGCGCGGCACCTGACCGAGCGCGTGTTGGCGCTCGACGCCGACGCGGTGCTCGCGGGCGCCGGCGTCGCGAACCTCACCGCATGGCTCGCCGTCGCCGATGCCCGGGCGCGGGGGAGCGCAGTGCAGCTCACGGCCGAGATCGGCCTCTGGGGCTATGACCCCACGCTCGCCGACCCGTTCGTGCTGAACCATCGGAACTTCTGGCGCTCGACCATGCTCAACGACGCGTCGACCGTGCTTGGGAGCCTCGTCGGGGGCGCCGGTGCGACGACGCTCGCATGCCTCGGCGGCGCGCAGGTGGACCGCCACGGCAACGTGAACTCGACGTTGATCCCCGACGGTCCGTTCCTGGTCGGATCGGGAGGCGGGAACGACGTGGCCTCGGTCTGTGCGGAAGCCATCGTCGTCGCCCTCCTCGCGCCCCAGCGCACGCCCGCCGACTGCGGCTACATCACCTCGCCCGGGCGAGCGGTGCGTGCGCTCGTGACCGACCTCGGCACGCTCGAGAAGCTCGATCCCGTCGGTGAGCTCGTCCTCACCGCGGTCCCGGCCGGGCCCGGATCGATCGCCGAGCGGATCGCGGCGGCGCAAGCCGCGTGCGGGTGGGATCTCGCCGTGGCCCCGACGGTCGCCGAGCTCGGGCCTCCGACAGTCGCGGAGCTGACGGCGCTGCGGTCCTGGGACCCGCGGGGCTGGTTCCTCCGGGACCGCTGAGCGCTGGGCCTTCGCCCGACGTTCATGCATCGTTCGCCCGTCGGACGCGTGCTGCGGGCCGTCCGAGGCCCTAGTCTCCCCTCCGCATGAGCGGAGTTGTGCTCCAGGGGATCGGGAAGCGCTTCGGCGATGTCGTCGCGGTCGACGACGTGAACCTCGAGATCCACGACCAAGAGTTCCTCGTCCTCCTCGGCCCATCGGGCTGCGGGAAGAGCACCGTCCTGCGGATGATCGCAGGGCTCGAGGACCCGACCGAGGGAACGATCCGCATCGGCGCACGCAACATGACCGATGTCGAACCCAAGGACCGCGACATCGCGATGGTCTTCCAGAGCTACGCGCTCTACCCGCACATGACCGTTGCGAAGAACATCGAGTTCCCGCTGAAGTCCCGCAACGTCCCCAAAGAGGAGCGCGCCGCGGCCGTGAAGGCGGCGTCGGCGTCGCTCGGTCTCGACGAGCTCCTCGAACGCAAGCCGTCCGAGCTCTCGGGTGGCCAGCGTCAGCGGGTCGCACTCGCGCGAGCGATCGTGCGCCAGCCTGAGGCGTTCCTGATGGACGAGCCCCTCTCGAACCTCGACGCCAAGTTGCGGGTGCAGACGCGCGCCGAACTCGTCGAGCTGCAGCGCCGGCTCCACGCGACGGTGATCTACGTCACCCACGACCAGGTCGAGGCCATGACGATGGGCGACCGCATCGCCATCATGGAGGCCGGCGTGCTCCAACAGGTCGACGCACCGCAGACCGTGTACGACGAACCGGCCAACCTGTTCGTGGCCCGGTTCATCGGCAACCCGCCGATGAACACGATCACTGGAACCCTCGGACGTGAGGGTGACCAATTGGTCATGACGACGGCCGCGGGTGCGGCTCCACTCCCACCGGATGTCGCCGCGGCGGCGGCGCGCGACGGAGTGGAGCTGGCCGTGCTCGGCGTCCGCCCCGAGCACCTTCTGATCGGCAGCGAAGGTGCACTCGAGGCCACGGTGACCGTCATCGAGTCGCTGGGGCACGAGCGTCACGTCATCTGTCACCTCGCGGACGGCGAGATGGTGATCGTGCGTCAGGCCGCTGACGTGACGCCTCCTGCCGCAGGATCGACGGTCCGGGTCGCCGCCGCACCCGAGCACCTGCACCTCTTCGACGCCGAGACCGGGCTGCGGGTGCGGCCGTGAGCGGCCCGGGTGCCGGGGTGGCTCGGACATCGTCATGACCGAGGTCGGAGCGGCCCAGGGGATCGACCTCGCCATCGAGGGGCCAGAACCCGAGGCGCCGCGACGGCGGTGGTTCAAGCGTGAGCGGCGCGAGGCGCTGCTCGGGCTCGCGCTCGTCGTGCCCGCGCTCGTCATCTTCTGCGCGTTCATCTTCTACCCGTTCCTCAAGAACTTCGAGCTGGCGCTGTACCGCACCGCCCCGTTCCCCGGCCTCCCCGACACCTACGTCGGGCTCGACCAGATCCGCGATGTGCTCGGCAGCTCGCAGTTCTGGAACAGCCTCACGATCACGGTCCTCTTCGCGATCCTCACGGTCCCGATCGGCATCGGACTCGGGCTCGGCCTCGCGGTGCTCGCGCACCAGCAGCTCAAGGGCGTGGCCGTCTACCGCACGATCTTCTCGTCGACGGTCGCCACCTCGGTGGCGGTCGCGTCGGTGATCTTCGGGACGCTGTTCAACGCGCAGGTCGGGCTCCTTCCGTGGCTCGGGGTCGACCCGAAGATCCCGTTCCTCGAGAACCCGAACATGGTCCTTGGCGTGTTCCCGATCGCGCTCGTCGCCGTCGCGGGCGTGACGATCTGGCAGAACCTGGGCCTGAGCTTCATCCTCATGTCGGCCGGGCTGCAGGCCGTGCCCGACGACCTCCTCGAAGCGGCCGAGGTCGATGGTGCGGGATCGTGGTCCCGCTTTCGCAACGTCACGCTCCCGATGCTCTCACCGACCATCTTCTTCGCCGTGATCATCGGCGGGATCTTCGCTTTCCAGACGTTCGGGCAGATCGACCTGCTCACCCAGGGCGGTCCCGACGAGAAGACGAACGTGCTGACCTTCTTCATCGTCGACGAGCTGCGGGGACAGAAGAACGCCGGCAAGGCCGCGGTCCTGGCCATCGCGCTGTTCGTCGTGACGCTCACCCTCACGCTGTTCCAGATGCGGTTCCTCGAGAAGCGCGTGAACTATGAGCGCTAGCCCCGTGCCCGTTGACGCAGCGCTGCTGACCGAGACGCCGCGCGACGCGGTGTTCTTCCGCCAGACCAAGGCCCGCCGGCGCCGGAGCCTGCGCACGTTCGGTCGCTACACGCTGTTGAGCGTGCTCGCGTTCCTGGTGCTGTTCCCGATCTACATCACCGTGGTGAACTCACTGCTGACACCCGAGCAGATCGCGTCGCGTCCGCCGACCCTGTTCCCGACGGATCCGACCTGGGGCACGTACGGGGAGGCGTGGAACACCGGCCACCTCGGCGAGTACCTGAAGAACAGCTTCATCATGACGGGCATCATCGTGTTCTTCCAGCTGCTCACCGCGACGCTCGCGGCGTATGCGTTCGCGTTCCTCGAGTTCCCGTTCAAGCGGTTGCTCTTCGTGGTGTTCCTCGCCACGCTGATGGTGCCGTTCGAGGTGACGATCATCACGAACCTCAACACGGTCGTGGATCTCGGGATCTACGACAGCTACCTGGGACTCGCGATCCCGTTCCTCGCGACCGGTTTCGGTGCCTTCCTGTTGCGCCAGTCGTTCCTCACCGTCCCGCGCGACCTGAAGGATGCCGCCGCGCTCGACGGCTACGGGCACCTGCGCTTCCTGGCCCGTGTGGTGGTACCGCTCTCACGTCCGACGATGGCCGCGCTCGCCGTCTTCGCTTTTCTGTCGTCGTGGAACCAGTATCTGTGGCCCTTGCTGGTCACCAAGGACGACAAGTACCGGACGGTGCAGATCGGTCTCAAGCAGCTACGCAACACCAACATCGACCAGATCAACGTGACCTTCGCCGGCGTCGTCATCGCCATCATCCCGCTCGCGATCCTGCTGCTGCTGTTCCAGAAGCAGCTCGTGCGGGGCCTGACGGCTGGTGCCGTGAAGGGCTGAGGCACAATGTCCCCACGCAACCCCCCGAGCAGTTCCCCGACTGAGGAGTGATCATGGCTGGACGGCGAATGCGGAGCATGGCCCTCGCGATCGCGACGGTGCTGACCGCAGCCATCGTGGTGCCCGTGGCAACGGCCGGTGCGTCGGGCCGGGCGGCGGTTCCCGCGGCGGCGAGCGCGAAGTGCCCCCTCGGCGCCCTGAAGAAGGCGTCGAAGCCAGTCGAGATCACCTACTGGCACTCGATGTCCCGTGCGAACGGTGAGACGCTGACGCGCCTCACCGACGCGTACAACGCGTCGCAGTCGGCCGTGAAGGTGACGCTGGTCAACCAGACCACTTACAACGACACGCTCACGAAGTACGTGGCCGGGCTCTCGAGTGGCGACCTTCCCGACCTCGTCCAGATCGAGGACACCGCGCTCCAGCAGATGATCGACTCGCAGTCGGTCGTGCCCGCACAGGCGTGCGTGAAGGCCGACAAGTACGACCTGTCGGGGCACGTGCAGCGGGTGCTCGACTACTACACGGTCGACGGCACGCTCTGGCCGATGCCGTTCAACGTGTCGAACCCGGTCTTCTATTACAACAAGAAGGCCTTCATCCAGGCCGGACTCGACCCCAACAAGCCGCCGGCGACCCTCGACGAGATCACCGCGGCCTCGAAGAAGCTTGCGGACAGTGGGGCAGTGTCGAAGGCCGGCTTCGGGCTCAAGACCGACCCGTGGACCCTCGAGCAGTTCCTCGCGAAAGCCGGGCAGCCGTACGTGAACAACGGCAACGGCCGCAAGGCGCGCGCGACCGCGGTGCAGTTCGACACGAAGGAGGGCCTGGAGATCTTCACCTGGATGTCCGCCATGGTGAAGTCGGGGCTCGCGATCGTCAACCCGAACGAGGGCACCGCGCAGTACGACAACGCCTTGGGGATCGGCAACGGAACGAATGCAATGACGATCGACACCTCAGCGCTCCTCGGTACCATCAGCACCCTGCTGGCGAGCGGCGCGTACCCGAACGTGGAGCTCGGCGTCGCACCGATGCCCGGGCCGGCGGGGAAGGGCGGCATTCTCGTGGGTGGCGCCGCGAACTACATCTCGAACAAGTCCGACCCGGCGAAGCAGGCGGCTGCGTGGGACTTCGCCAAGTACCTCAACACGACGCAGGTGCAGGCCGACTGGGCGGCCGGAACCGGATACGTCCCGGTGGTGGAGGCGGCGACGGAGACGCCGGAGGTGCAGGCGCTCTGGGCCAAGGACCCGGGTTACAAGGTGGCCTACGACCAGCTCATCACCGGCGTCAACAACGTCGCCACAGCCGGCCCGGTCATCGGTGCCTACAAGGCAGTGCGTGACGCGGTGATCGCCGGGGAGGAGTCGATGTTCACCCAGGGGGTCAAGCCGAAGGCGGCGCTGAAGGCCGCCAAGGCGAAGGCCGACGCAGCGATCGAGGAGTACAACACCCGAGTCGGCGGCTGAGCGTCCCCGTCTCGCGCGAGCACCTCGCCTCCCGAGGCGTTGGAACGTTGAACGGCGTCTACCGCCGCTCAACGCGCCAACCGAGGGGGGTGTCGGGGGACGGGGAGGTTGGGGAACCGGGACCTTCGGCACTACCCGAGCGGTCGGGCAGCCGGATACGTTCTCAGGGAGCCGCGACTGCGGCGCCATGAGGAGGTACCGGTGGGCCCGACCGTTCGTCGTTCCGGAGCAGTTCGTCGTGTGGTAGGTCGTCGTGTCGCAGGTCGTCGCGGTGTGATCACGCTCGCCGTGGTCGCCGCGGTGGCGTTCGCGACCATGCCGGTGGCCCTGGCCGGGGCGTCCACGCCGCGTGCCGCGGGATCGGCCTGCCCGGTGAACGCGCTGGGGAAGAACGACAAGGTCGAGCTCACGTTCTGGCACGTGCTCACCGCCGAGAACGAAGCCGTGCTCCAGGGGCAGATCGCCCAGTTCGAGGCCGAGCACCCGAACATCACCGTGAACCTCGTCAACCAGACCAACTACGTGGACCTGTTCGAGAAGTACACGGCCGGGCTGACGACCGGCGACCTCCCCGACGTGGCGCAGTTCGAGGAGACCACCCTCCAGCAGCTCGTCGACAGCCAGAGCACGATGCCGATCGCCGCGTGCGTGAAGGCCGACAAGTACCCGCTCAAGGACTTCCTGCCCCGGGCGACCGGGTACTACACGCTCAACGGTGAGCTCCAGGGCATGCCGTGGGTCGTCTCCAACCCGGTCGTCGTGTTCAACAAGACGGCGGTGGTGAAGGCCGGGATCGATCCGACCAAGGCGCCCGAGACGTTCGAGCAGCTCCGCGAGTACGCCCAGAAGGTCGTCGACACCGGCGCCGCGAAGTACGGCGTCTCGCTGCCGATCTTCCCGTACATCGTGGAGTACCTGTACGCCAAGTCCGGGTTGCAGTACGTGAACAACTCGAACGGGCGCAAGGCGCGCGCCACGGCCTCGGTGCTCGCGAGTCCGGGGGGCCAGAAGATCTGGACGTGGTGGAAGACCATGGTCGACGACGGTCTGGCGCTGAACACCGCGCAGACGACCTCCGGGAGCACGGATCACCTGTTCGCCATCGCGAACGGCAACTCCGCGATCACCATCGACGCATCGAGCGTGCTCGGGCCGGCCTACGGCGTGCTGAGCTCCGGCCAGTTCCCCGGCGTCGAGCTGAGCGTGTGGCCGCTGCCGGCGCTGAAGCCGGGTGGTGGTGTCCCGGTCGGCGACGGGTCCCTCTGGATCCCGAAGGCCACGTCACCGAAGAAGAAGGCCGCGGCCTGGGAGCTGATCAAGTTCCTCGACGACCCGAAGCAGATCGCGTCGCTCACCGTGAGCAGCCAGGGCGGTTACATCCCCATCCGGCGCTCGTCGCTGAAGGACCCGGCCCTGCAGGCGCTGTGGGCCGAGCGCCCGTTCCTCAAGGTGCCCTACGACCAGTTGGCGGCCGGGCCCGACAACGCGACGACGCAGGGCTCGGTCATCGGTGCGTACCAGGGGGTGCGCGACGCGGTCCGCGACGGATTCGTCCGGATGCTCTCGCAGGGCCAGAGCCCGAAGGCGGCGATCAAGCAGGCCCAGCAGGAAGCCACGGCCGCGATCGAGGACTACAACTCGCGGGTGGGAGCGGGGTAGCGCTCGGGGTCAGCGGCCGGGGTCAGCCGGTGACGATCACGACGGCCGCGTTCGCGCCGCGTCCGACGGTGTGCGCGAGGCCGGTCCGGGCTCCGTCGACCTGACGGTTCCCGGAACGGCCGCGCACCTGGTCCGCGAGCTCGACGACCTGGGCGACGGCCGATGCCCCCAGCGGTTCGCCCTTGGAGAGCAGACCGCCGCTCACGTTGACCGGAAGCGCGCCGCCGAGTGCGGTCGTGCCGTCGTCGACCAGGCGGCCAGATTCACCCTTCGCGCAGAGCCCGAGTTCCTCGTAGGCCAGGACCTCACGCGCGGCATCGGTGTCCTGGCACTCGACGAGGTCGAGGTCGGCCGGTCCGATGCCCGCTTCCTCGTACGCGTCGGTTGCCGCGAGGGTGCTCGGCGGGGTGATGTCCTCGTCGGGGATGCCGCTCATGGGCGTCGCCTCCCCGAGGACCGATCCCGGCAGGTGGGATCGCAGCACTGCCGCGGCCAAGGTGGGTGCCGTGGGTCCGGCGAGGTCGGCCCGCTGCAGGACGATCGCCGCGGCACCCTCGTTGGGGGAGCACAGCATGAAGAGGTGCAGCGGCTCGCTGACGAGCCGCGACGTCAGCACGTCGTCGACGGTGATCGACTTGCGGAACATCGCGTTCGGGTTGTCGACACCGTTGGCCCGGTTCTTCACGACGACGCGTGCGAGCTGCTCCTTGGTGATCCCCGACTCGCGCACGAGTCGCTGGGCGCGCAGTGCGAAGTATGCGGGCGTTGCGGCGAGACCGGCCTGCTCGCGCCACGGCTCGAAGAACGAAGACCGGATGATTCCTCGCGGCATCTTCTCGATGCCGAACACGAGCACCGCGTCGTACTGCCCGGCCCGGATCGCACTCACGGCGAGCATGAGCGCGGCGCCACCGCTCGCGCAGCCGGCTTCGATGTCGACGATCGGCACTCCCGTGAGCCCGAGGGCGCCGAGCACCTTGTGGCCGGCCGCGACGCCCGAGTAGACGGTCGCGCAGAACGCGGCCTGGAACGCCGGGTTCCCTGCCTCGGCGAGCGCTTGGCGCACTGCGGTCACGCCCATGTCGGTGACCGGCGTCCCGTCGAATCGCCCGAACGGGTGCATCCCGGTGCCGGCGATCGCCACCGCGCCGGTCACGCGGGCACCGCCGGAGCGAAGGCGTAGGTCGTGACGATCTCGCCGTTCCCCTCCGCGTCGCGGTCGGGATCGGGGTCGGGCCCGAGGTCGATGATGGTGAGCTGCATCGACATCCCGAAGGCGAGCCGGCTCGGGTCGGGCTCCGTCAGCCGGGTGATCACCCGGAGTCCCTCGGGCAGCTCGACGACGCCGAAACCGAACGGCACGTCGCCGAGCGCGCCGGGTGGGGGAGCCGTGACCGCGGTCCAGCCCCACAGGGTCCCGTGGTCGGAGAGCCGCACTTCGTTGATCGTGTCGGCGCCGCACGCCGGACACGTCGGCGCCATCGGGAACTGCACGCGGTCGCACGCCGCGCAGCGTCCACCGAGCAGGAAGGCGCCGCCGTGCTCGTCTTCGCCGAATAGGCCGTCGTGCACGGGGCGTCGCCCGGTGCCCGCCTCCGCACCCGGGGTCACACAACCCCCGCGGCCGCGAGCTCGTCGAGCTCGGTGTCGGACAGTCCGAGCACCGCGCCCAGCACGGCGCGGGTGTGCTCACCGAGTCGAGGCGCTCCGGCCGGCGCTTCGACCGCGGCGCCGACGGTCCGGGGGAAGGGCGCCTGTTGGCGCAGGGGTCCGACCACGGGGTCGTCGACGCTGACGAGGTCGCCGCGGGCCGCCATGTGGGCGTCGGCGAAGATGTCGGCCGCGGTGTAGGCGGTGGCGACCGGGACATCGGACGCGACGCAGCGGTCCTCGATCTCGGTCGAGGTCAGCGTGATGGTCCAGGCGGCGACGATGCCGTTGATCTCGTCACCGCGCGCCGCCCGGTCGACCAGCTTGGCGAAGCGGGGATCGGCGACGAGATCGGTGCGGTCCATCGCCGTGCACAGGCGGGCGAAGTTCGCGTCGGAGCCGGCGACGATGCACACGAACTTGTCGTCCGCGGTCGGGTAGTTGTCGAGCGGCGCCGAGTTGGCGAGACGGTTCCCCTCGCGACTGCGAACGATGCCCAGCTTGTCGTAGGCCGGCAGGGTCCACTCGAGGATCCGCAGGGCTGCGCCGTAGAGCGCGGCGTCGATCACCGCGCCGGTACCGCCGCGCACGTCGCGTGCGTAGAGCGCCGCAGTTGCCGCATGCGCGGCGAAGATCCCGGTGAGGTAGTCCGAGATGGTCACGCCGACCCGCA